>Ga0070735_10000167_pt1 | contig 78014 bp, 68 predicted proteins | sample Coa_R1_FD_66443 | JGI IMG/M metagenome (GOLD analysis project Ga0070735, IMG submission 66443) | Surface soil microbial communities from Centralia Pennsylvania, which are recovering from an underground coalmine fire - Coalmine... | ecosystem: Environmental > Terrestrial > Soil > Unclassified ...
AGAGCCGGGTAGCCACGTTCGGATCTGATAAACGCTGAAAGCATCTAAGCGTGAAGCAGACTCCAAGATAAGGTCTGGAACCGCAAGGTGAAGACTCCTGGTAGACCACCAGGCAATAGGCCGGAGGTAGAAGCGCAGTAATGCGTGCAGCTGACCGGTACTAATCAGTCGGAGAGTTATTCACTCGCAATCATCATAGTTGCGAATGAAGTTGCAAGATACACACCACACTATTGACGATTTCCCGCTATGCAGTTTTCAGCGAGCATGCACGTGCGCGCTGCAAAGTTTCCGGTGCCGATGGTGGTGGGGCCACACCCGTTCCCATTCCGAACACGGCAGTTAAGCCCACTAACGCCGATGGTACTGCAACCGCAGGGTTGTTGGGAGAGTAGGAAGGCGCCGGATTACTCAAAAGAGCCGGCCGCGAGAGATCGCGGCCGGCTCTTACTGTTGTAGGGAGAGAACCGAACGTATACCGGACAAGGGTATGGGGGCCGAACTCTTCTAACGGACGGATCGCGGACGCGTGCAAACTACAATGGAAGCGCAAAGATCAGTCTCGGAAGGGAGATCTGTATGAAATCAGCATTGCGCATCGCGCTGCCTTTATTGATCGCATTGACCGCGCTGTCGTCAGTCGCTTCAGCCGGCGCGAATTCGCGGGACGGCTGCATGAACCAGTGGCTGTTCAACGGCCTATGGCGCGTCGAGGTGACCAAAGTCGAGCCGTACATGAACGGCGGCCAGCAAACCGGGTGGCAAGTCACTGAAGTCTGGCGCAACGGAACGAGCCAAGAGCTCGCCCCGAGCGACTCCGTTTTGAAAGATCAGCAGCTCACGCTCGCGAGCGGCACGATGCTCGCTTCAGCCACCACCACCGGCACAATGTCGCTGTCGAGTATGCAGTTCCACTCGTTCGCGCCCGCCGCCCAGTTCCAATACTCGCAGATCTTTGTCGCCGCCAACGTCGATCCATCGGACAAACCCAAAGCGGTAGACATCTTGTTCGACGCGGCAAAGCTCTCCCAGCTCACGTTGAAACCGCAGTTCAGTACAGCGCAGCATGATTTCCACTTCCGGCTCGACTGCGTCGCATCGGGTGCGGCCGCACAAGCTCAAGGTGGCGCGAGCGAGATTCAAGCCCGCCAAGGCTGCATGGGGCAGTGGATGTCCAACGGGATATGGCGGATGCGCGCGACCGCCGTCAACCCCGACAACAACAACGATCCGTCAAGCCCGCAGATCGGCTGGATGATCACGCAGGACTGGGTGAATCTCGCGAGCCGGCCGCTCGCGCCGAGCGACGTGTTCGCCCAGGACGAATATCTCGTCACGGCCGGCGGGCAGAACGTGCCATCATCTAACAGTGCCGGCACCTCTATGAACCAGCAACAACTGCAATTCCGCATCTTCGCGCCCGGCAGCTCGTTTACATATCAACAGCGATTCCGATGGGCCGGGCTCGACCCAAACGACAAGCCGACAAAATTGCTCGTGACGTTCGACGGCCCCAAACAAAACGCTCGAGTCGGGCAACCGCACTACACGATGCCGGCGGACTTCCGCATCGACCTGACGTGTACGAAATAGTGTGAGTTGGAGGCGCGGCGAGCCAAAAACCGGAGGAGCCGGCCGCGGGTTATCGCGGCCGGCTTTTTGTCTGCCGTCTTGGGGGTCTGCGCGAGCAATCTCGCAAATGGCAACGCGTCCGTTCAGAGCGGTCAGGTCGGAAGTCCGCATTGCGTCGTGTGAGGTAGCTTCATGCACTTGGACGTCGTGAACGTCATCGCCACCGTGGGCACGTTCGTCGTGATCGCGGCGTCGGCGGTCGCGGCGTTGATTCAACTCCGGCATATGCGCGGCAGCAACCAGATCACGGCGCTCAATGAATTTCGCGAGACACTCGAATCCGGCGAAATCAGCGAAGCTCAGCGCTTCGTGTCGTTCGTACTTCCCGACCGGATGCTTGACCAGGCCGAGCGGGTGAAAATGACCACGCTACCGTTTACCGGTGACTACGCGAAGATCGGGTCGATCGCCAACCTTTTCGAGAGCCTCGGCGAATTCGTGAAGATCGGCATCATCGACGCGAACATCGCGTGCGACATTTGGGGGTTTGTCGTGGTCCGAAACTGGAACGCGCTTGCGCCGCTGACGACCTATATCCGCGTGACGATCGGCATGCCGCAGCTCTGGGAGAATTTCGAATACTTGACGATTCTGGCAAAGCGCTACCTAGAGCGATATCCGAACGGAACGTATCCCGCAAACATGCCACGCATGCCCGAGGACCGGCGGCTGCTAAATACGATCAATCAAGACCGAAACTCACAACCAAGTTGAGGAACGTCGTTTCGTCAGGTTTGAACGCCAGCGATGAACGAGAATAGGTTGATAGCCGCCTGGGAATCGTCCATAAATCACCGCTCAACTATCCTCGCGAGCGCCGTCTGCGGATGTTTTCACTGTCGTAGGTTTTTTGGACCGGGCGAAATCGACGACTGGACGGACCCCGACAACGAAGGAGTTGGAACGACGGCACTTTGCCCAAGGTGCGGAATCGATTCCGTTATCGGTTCGGCCTCGGGATACCCGATGACTGAATCGTTTCTCGGTCAAATGAAAAGGCGCTGGTTTGGAGCGCCGCGGCTGGACAAGAAGCTTCATAAGCGCTAGACCACCTCGCGGGCTCCGTGATATACTGCGGCGTGAAAGAGGGCGCATGCGCGACATCGTACTTCCAGAAGTCAAGCCAGCTCTCGAGTGGATCGGCGGCCGCGCCGTTCAAAAGGTGAGCCCGCAGCGAAAGCATGCACTCGCGCAGACTCGTTTCGCCATGGCACTAGAAGCGTGGGCGCGCGCGGGCGGTCGTGGCACGGTCGGCACTGAATGGGAATTCCGACTCAAGCCGGCAGGCGAGGCGCGCCGGCCCCTCGTGCCCGACGTCGCGTTCATTTCGTTCGAGCGTCTGCCGTACGAAGATGAGGCGGCCTCCGATATCCCGCACGTAGCTCCCGAAGTCGTCGTCGAAGTGCTCTCACCGAACGATCGCCGATCCGACATCGAGGAAAAGATCCGAGTCTATCTCGAGTGCGGCACAGCCGTGATGTTTTTGGTCGATACGGAATCGCAAACTGTTACCATCCGCGACGCCTCGCGAACGATGGGGTTGTCGCGCGGTGACATTCTGTCGCACCACGCGATGCCCGGGTTCTCCCTTCGCGCGAGTGAATTGTTCGATCGGATATCGCCCCGCCCGTAGAGAACGTCGAACTCGGGGGGTTAGAGCGCGGCGAGGCGGCCGCCGTCCACGATCAGCGTCGTGCCGTTCACGAACTTCGCGTCATCCGACGCTAGGAAGCAAATCGCGGCGGCGAGGTCCTCCGGCTTGCCGATCGCGCCGGTCACTTTTTCGGCGCCGCTTTTCACGTTCGGATTATTCCAAAGCATCGGCGTATCTACCGCGCCCGGCGCGACGCTATTGACCCGGATCTGCCGCGAAGCCATCTCAATGCTGAAGCCGCGCGTGAAGGCCTCGATAGCGCCCTTGGACGCCGCGTAGGGCACCACGTTCAACGTGGTCGCATGCGCGTGGACCGAACTGACGTTGACGAACGACGAACCGGCCGACATGTGCGGCGCGCCGTACTTCGCGAAGAAGAAAACCGAGCCGAGGTTCGTCGTGAGCACATGGAAGAAGTCGCTCTCGGCGATATCTACGATGGGAGTGAATGTCATCATCGCTGCGTCGTTGACGATGACATCAATCGTGTTGAACTGCGCAACCGCTTTTGCCACCACCGCCTGAACTTGCGCCGAGTCGCCGACGTCCACGGCGATCGCGATCGCCTTGCCGGCGGCAGCCGCGATCGCCTCGACGGTGGCTTGAGCGGCGTCGAGACGGAGATCCGCAACCACCACGTTCGCGCCTTCCGTGGCCATCTGCATGCAAGTGGCGCGACCGATCCCCGAACCGCCGCCCGTGACGATACACGTTTTTCCGCTGAACCTCATGATGGCAAAAGGCGTTCGCCTTTTGCGGCGAACATCCGGCTCCATGCGACGCGATTTCCGTTTTGGTGTGGCGACCGCCGACCATCAGTGCGAGGCCTACGACGGCCGCGACGACGTCCGCGACGTCTGGGAACGCGTGCGCGGGCTGACATCGCGCGGCCGAGCCACTGACTTTTGGAACCGTTACCGCGAAGACGTCGATCTTGCCAAAGGACTCGGCTGCCGCGCGTTTCGTCTCTCGCTTTCGTGGGCGCGTCTCGAACCCGAAGTGGGCACTTGGGATGACGGCGCATTCGGGCACTACCGCGATGTACTACAGTACATGCGTGACGCCGGCATGACGACGGTCGTCACGCTCCATCACAACACGTGGCCGCTGCACGTGCAGGCCGCAGGCGACGGCGCGGGCATGCTCGACGCACGATTTCCCGAGAGAATGCGCGCGTATGCAGAGCAGGTCGCACGCAGACTCGGCGATCTCATCGATTACTACGTCACGCTCAACGAACCGAATCAACTCGTCTACGGCTACATCAAAGGCTTTTGGATGCGTTCCTATCCCGTGCCGCCCGGCCTAGAGCCGTACGCGACGGGCGAGGAGCAGATGGACGCGGTGCTGCGTCTCATCCCCAATCTGTTTCGCGCTCACGCGCAGGCGCGACAGGCCATCCGCGCCATCAACCCGGATGCCAAAGTCGGATCAAATCCCTTAGTGCTTGGGTTGCCGCGTTGGCTTCAGCGGCTCATCGACCGCAATGCCACGCACTTGAAGTCGCCCGAACAAGCGGTGCGCCAGGCCGCTCGGCTGTCGCAACATAGGATCGTCGATACCGGTTTGGTGGATATTTCGATCGCGCAGATCGCGATGACGCAGCAGCGGATGAATCGCGTGCTCTTCTCCGAACCGTACGCGATCGCGACGCCGGCGCTGTTGCACCCGGCGTCGCTGACCGTTCCATCGGCGCTGCAATCGTGGCCGGTTCGCGTGGGGGTGATCGCAGACTCGCCGACTGCCGCGCGCGTCGGCGGCCTGTTCACCGCCGCGCAAGTCGAATACTATCCCGACATCGCAACCGCGTTCGACGCGCTGCAAAAAAGTTCGATAGATCTCATTTACGATGCCGACCTCCTATTGAAGCCTTGCGCGACGGCAGGATTTGCTCTGACACGACTGCCCCGGCAAGGCTGGCCCCTGTGCGTTGCGGTCGCGCTCGGCAGCCGCGCGCTCCTCAACGCCGTGGATCGTGCGCTACGCGCATTCAAGGAGCGAAACCCGGAACTTCCGCGCGATCACAACCGAAAGACGATCGCCGACATCGGAAAGGGCGCGCGGCCCGAGCGATTGGGCGATGTCCCCGACCTCGACCCGTCGCTGCGCGCCATTCGCAAGCGCGGCGTCTTGCGGGTGGGTATTCATCCCGGTGTGGAGGGGATGTGCATGCCGGACGGTGCCGGCGGATACACGGGGTTGGAGCCGGACCTGGCGCGCGCGATCGCGGACGGGATACTCGAGCCCGGCGCGCGGATATCATTCGTGCCGCTGCGCGGCGACAATCGCTGGAAATCCACCCGATCCATCTTGAGCATCGCCGACGATTTGCGCAAGACGATCGGCATGTTCGGCACGCTGATCGGCACCAACTGGTGGAACCTTGGGATGGCGGGCAAGATTCCGTCGTTCCTGTGTCCGCGAGAGTGCGTAGGCACGCTCGACTACGTCGGCATCGACTACTACTGGGGCATCTCATCGATCTGGCCGAGCGAACTCCATCGCCTCTCTGCGGCCGCGGAGTGCCACTATGCGACGGCGCCCGTCTGGCCCGGTGTTCTCGACGGCATCTTGCGCGAAGCCGAGGAGCAGTTTCCGGGATTGCCGATCATCATCATCGAGAACGGCTGCGTCACCGCGACGGACGGCTTCTCGCGCGCGAAGTATCTGAACGCTCACATCGGACAGGTGGAACGGGCCTTGAAACGAGGTTCGCCGATCGAAGCATATCTGTGCTGGAGCATCACATCGAACCGCGAGTGGGGTCTGCCTTTTGACGACAACAGCGACTTCGGGTTATATCACATCGATCTCGATCGCGACGCGGACCTCAAGCGGACCCCGACCGAAGCGAGCAACCTCTACGCCGAGTTGATCCGCGCGCACTCCGAAAACGCGACCTAAGACGTCAAACCGGCCGCGAACGGTCGCGGCCGGTCGTGGCCACACACGGCGACTAGATCATTCGCTCCAGGCGTTCGTAGCTTGTCTCCATTCCGCTCTCCATGCCCGTGGCGAGCATGGCGTCGCGCGTCTCGGCGTTGGGAAGCGTCATGCGCATCGTCATCAACGTGCCGAGGCCATCGGGCTCAAATCGTGTCTCCACCCGGTTGTCCGGCGTCGGAGCGGGCAAGTGCATCCGCTCGATGTGGACGATCCTGCTGTACGGCTCCAGCTCGACATACTCGCCCGTCAAGTAGAATCCGTTGCCTTTGCCGTCGGTCCATTCGTAGCGGATCCTCCCGTCCGGCCGCGGATCGTTGATGCAGACCGGCATCGTCCATCCATCGGGGCCGAGGAGCCATTTCCGAAGCAGTTCGGGTTCCGTGTGTGCGCGGTAGACCGCTTTGGGCGGCGCCGCGAAACGCCGCGTCACGATGACGTACTTGTCACCCTCGGTCGTCAAGGTCATCTTGCTCATCACTGCATTTCCTTTCGCCTGTTCACAGAGTCGCCAGAACGTCATCGAGACGATCGTAGTTCTTCGCCAGAGCTTTCCTCAACATCGCCAACCACTGATCGATCGCTTTGACGGCGGTGGGCGCTAAACGGCGTGGACGTCGCGATCCGTCAATGCGCTGGACCACAAGTCCGGCCTCCTCGAGAACCTTCAGATGCTGCGAAATGGCCGGCTGGCTGAACTTGAAAGGTTTGGCCAGCTGCATCACGGTCGCCTCACCGCGGGCGAGCCGGTTGAGGATCGCCCGCCGCGTAGGATCTGAGAGTGCGGCAAATGCCGCGTCGAGGTTCGTCACTCGGTTTACCGCCTTTATAAACGATATCTTATATAAGTAACACCTTATTGTCAAGCCCTATCTTCGTACCCGTGACGGCGACGCTGCCCGAGCGGGCAGAAATCCATCGCCGTATTTCATATAACAAGTTCGAAGCGCTCGCAGGCAGGACGTAGCCGGACGCACAGAGGAACGCAGTCGCACGGTAAGAGTGGCTTGAGCCCAATCTTCCCCGTGTGCTTTACCGCTAGACCGGAGCTCCATCATGCTTTTCCGCCGCTTGATTCCGATCGCAGCGTTACTCGTAGTTTCGATCTCCGGATGTTCGAGTCGAGGCGCCGTCCCCGCCCCGACTGCACAGGGCGTAAGCGAATTCGTCCAGCCGGATGCGATCGGAAGCTGGCTCTATGCCTGCGCTCCTAAGTCCAATGCATGCGACGCATTCAAGGTCTCAGGTACGAAGCTGACCTATGCGAAGACGATCACGACCTTGATGTCGATCCCTGAAGGCGGCGTCGCCACCGTTGCGGGTAACTGGTATCAGACTGAGCAGGCAGCGGCCGACATACAGATATTCGCGTCGCACAGCACGGGTCCCACGGGTCCCATCGGTACGCTTGCAGACGCAAACGCGCGGCCTCTTGACGTCGCGATAGACGCATCAGCGAAACTTGTGGCTGTTTCCGATGTATTCGCGGGCAGCGGCGGCCCCGGTGATCTAGCGATCTACAAGAATGGCGCAAGCACCCCCGCATCCAGGCTCACGTTTACGATTGCCGGCGGAAGCGTGGCGGGATTCGGCGCGGCCATCGATCACTCCGGCGACTGCTTCTGGTCGATCAACGATCTGCACAACATCATCGGTGACATCGTCGAATTCAAGAAATGCGCGGGCAAAGGCACCATCGTCGCGTCTACGGCGAAGTTCGACGCCATGGGCGGTCTGACGTTTGACAAATCCGGCAACCTCTTTTACGTCGACCAATTCAAGGGCGTCATGAAGTGCGCGGGCATCAAGAACTGCAAGCTGCTCAAGGGCGGTCTCAATTCCCCGGCGTACATCCGATTTGACTCAGGCTGGAAGCATCTCTGGTTGACCGACAACGGCGCAGGAACCATCATCGCGTTGAATCCGGCTACGGGCGCCGCCGAATCCACGACCCCGGCGCACACCGGCCCTTACTCCGGACTTTCCCTGGCGCCGGGCCCTCTATACTAGGCGGGGTGAGAGATATCCTGAGCGGAAAATATATCGCGGCGTTGTTGTCGCTCATCGCGACCCTTGGCGCCTCGCCGTACCCGACAGAGCCCGCGCCGGCGACGGCAAATGCTTTATTGACGGAGTTTCGGCAGGCGGTCAACGCTCACGACAAGTCAGCCGTCGATGCGCTTGTCTATTGGGGAACGGCCGACGAATGGTCGCGTCAGATGACAGAAACGGTCCTCGAGATCATGGAACGCGAGACCATCGCGTCCATCCATTTGGCGCCGCTTGACGCGTCGAGCAACAAAACCGCGACAATGCCCAACGGTAAGAAGTACGGTCCCAGCATCCCGCCCGTGTATCGCGTCATCGTGGACTATGTCCGCACACCCGGCGTGACCAAAGATGAAAGCTCATTTACGATCGGCAAAGCACATGACGGCTGGTACATAATCGCGATCGCCCCGTTAAAGCAGTAGCCGACAAGGCGGCCGTACGGTCAAAACGCCAGAGCGTTATGGCACGATCGAGTCGCCCACGGCATCGAAAGCCGGTACGCGTTTTCGCTGTACGACGGCACGCCCGCTTGTGAACCGATCGTCACAAGTTCTTCCGTGTCATGATAACAGATGCCGTTCGTCGTCAACGGGTCGAGCGGCGTCGCGTCAAAAATGCCGCGAGCGAGGTGGAACGCATGGGTCAGCTCGTGCGCGAGTCCGACGTGCCCCGGCGTCTTGCGGAAGTTGATCGGAAAGACGTCAGGGTCGAAGAAAACCGTGCTCGCGACGCCCGTGCCGCGAAGCTTCGCCAGTTGCCCGGTCGGCTGCAGCGCGCGCAGCGATCCGATCGGGAATTGCAGGAGCGTAAACGTGCCGACATAGACGGGGTGGTCGCGTCGCGCCGATCCCAACACCCAAGCTGAATCGCTATCGAGCTGCGCGCCGGTCCCCGCCACCGTGCGCAACTGTTTGGAACGGTATACGACGCAGACGTAAATGGAAGGATGCTGCGCGTGAATCGCTTCGATAGCGTAGATCAGATTGTTCCCGGTCCGATTCAAGAAGACATCGTTCAACAACCGCACGAGCTTTGCGCGATGGGCTGGGTCGCCAACGACATAGATAGCGCCGCCGTACAGCGATTGTGCAGGCGCGCCGCCGCATGCCGGTGCAGGTGACGGCGAAGGTCGAGGCGATCGCGACGGCGACGGCCGCGGGGATGGCGACGGTCGCGAAGACGGCGACGGCCTCGGAGACGGCGACGGCCTCGGAGACGGCGACGGTTGGCCGCCGGGTGCGGAGGGACTCGGGAACGGGCTCACGCTTGCTTTCGGACCGGGGATGAACGGCGTGAACGCATAGAGTTTGATGCAAGGCCACTCGGCTTCAATGATCGCACCCGCCTGACGGAAGAGCGCATTCGCCTTTGCGACCAGCGTCCGCGATTGATCCCCGTCCTCAGACCGGCGCGCCTGCTCAGCGAGAAGACCGCCTGACACGATGAGCGTGCGGGCGATGATGATCTGCGCGACGCATCCGGACGTGGCTTTCAAATACCAACCCGGTGCGTTTTTCTTCGCCTTCGTCCACTCGTCCATCGATGCGGTCTGCGCCGTGAGCTTCACATTGCCGCTGTCGTCGGTCACCGAGAGCACTTGGTAGAATCCGACCGCGTCGCGCGCTTCCGCGAAGAGATGCCACAGGCCGAGTACCGCAGCCTTGAGCGGCGGGTCCTGATCCGCGTCGACGTATCCTTGCAGTGTTTCGGCCGCGCTGGTCGATGTTTCACCGCCGTAGCGGGGCGCGGCGGTGAGGGCGAGCGCGACGAGAGCGAGGACCGCTACGAACGTGCGCCTCAAGCGTGACCGCGCGACCATGTCAAAAGCCAACGTTGCACAACCCCACGGGTCGGTTTGCCGCTGTGGCGAGTTTTGTCGTCATCGACGTCGGCTCCCTTCGGAGCCCGCGTGAGAGCCGCGAACCTCGGCAAGCGAGAACCGGCCGCGTATCATCGCGGCCGGTTCGTCACCGTGGAAGCGAGTATCGTTTAGTGATGGACGCGGCGGAAAACGCTCGGCCGCACCGACGCATTCGGCGAGATCATGGGCAACCGCGTCGAGTGATCCCCAAACGGCCTCGCCACGATTCTGTAGTCAAAGGCTATCGTCGATCTGCCGCCCCGCAGCTCGGCGACGTCGAATCCCGTGGGTGTTTTGTCCGCGACAAAGAGACCTTTGCAATCGCCGTCGGGCGTGAGAAAGACGAGGTAGCTCGTGCTGCGGTCGATGACGTTGCCGAATGACCCGTCCAACGCGACGTGCGCGCGCCCGTTCGTCAATTGCGCCGAGCCGAGATCCTCCATCGTAGGCTGGCTTTCGCGGGGCGTGTAGGAGACGACGCGCTTTGCAACATGCCCGCCGGCGATGCATCCGCTATTGCACGTGCCGGCGGTGAATATCTGGCCGGCGATCCGGATATTGCCTGAGGTGTCCAACGCATAGACAGTGTCGAAATTAGCATCGAACCCATCGAAGAGAGTGCCGTTTGCATTGCTCGTGTCAGCTTCGACCGACGCGTACGGCGAATTGGGGTCTTGATTGAATCCGTCCACCGATCCGTAGTTGACGCCCGTGGGCGCCTGTCCGAAGACGCCGCCGCCATTGACCGTTTTCGACTGCACGTTGCCGCCGGTCGTGAAATTGCCGCTCTCATCGATCGTGAACGGCGTGTTGAAACCCACTCTGCCGATGATGAGGCTTCCGCCCTGTCCGCCGCCGGTGACTTGTAACGCAGCACCGTTATTGGCTTTGATCGCATCGACGCCGACAGCGCCGGTCCCGATGATGCCGACGAACGGCGAAGTTCCCGTCACTCCGACCCCGGTTGCATTTGTGGACGTGCCGGAGACGCCGGAAAGAAGATTGCCGGCGTTCGACGTGCCGATCACGCCGTTGCCCTTAGCCGAAACGCCTTTCACGCCGTTGCCGCTGGTAGACGTGCCGGTCACCCCGGTGCCCGACTTCGATACGCCCTTCACACCCGCGTCTAACGAACCGGACGGCGATGAATCTGTGCCGAGCACGCCGGCAGCGTTCGTCGTCTTCGTGCCCACAAGCGTCGTGGATCCGGTCAGCCCGGATCCCTTGACGCTGCTGGAAGCCACGCCGGGACCTGAGCTCGAGTTCGCATATGACACACAACCGCCCGTGCTCGAGCACGTGGTATCCGGTGCACCGCCGCCGTCGGCCAGGACGCGGCCAATAGTGGACGCGCTCGTGAGGGTGCCGAGGCCGATCGCGAATACCACCGCGGCCAGAACCAGAAGTTTCTGCTTCAACATAACTTTTCTCCAATGAGCTGCGCCGAGACGCGAGTACCTCGCCTCACGCGAATGATGTAGGTCGGATTGTAGCACTCAGCCGACGCGTCAGCGTCCGACCACGGCCCTATCGGACTCAGCCTGCCCCACCCTGGGCGGTCCCGCGACTGGCTAAGAAAACCGCGCCCAGCGGCTCCCTCCGGCAGGGGGCCAGAAAGGCTCGGGTTGTCGTGTGACAGAAAATTCGGAACGTGTTCGTCCACCGCCTCAAACTACGGCCGCCGCAGGTGCTTGCGACGTGGCTCGAGCGGCCACATCTCGAAAAGCGCCTGCATTCGGGCGTGCGCGTTATGTCATTGGCGACTGGGCCTGGGTACGGCAAGACCGTGCTCGCTGCTCGGCTCTACGCCGCGTGGACCGGAACGAAGCTCTGGTACGGCTTGGACGCCACCGATCGTGATCTTTCGGTCTTTGCCGCGCACCTCAACGCGGGGATCAAATCTCTCGGCGTCGAGCCGCCGACATTCGATGCGACCGCGGCGAATACGCTCGGTTCGCCCAGAGAAGTAGGTACGCGGTTCGCGGAGTGCATCGCCGAAACGGCGCACGCGACGCTCTTCGTCTTCGACGATGTCCACTTCCTCGAAGGCGGTCGAGCGCTCGGCGCACTGTCGGAGTTCGTCGAGCGTTCTTGCAAACTCGGCGCGTCCTTCATCCTGTGCGGTCGATCAATCCCGATCTCTCTGCACAACGTCGCCGCTTCGGCGCAACTCGTCGCGATCGGACCTGGGGATCTCGCGTTCAGTAAGATCGAGACGGATGCGTTCTTGAAGCGTGCGCGCGGCGATGCCGAACGGCTGGACAGCATCGCGCATCTCGCAAAACGCGCAGAAGGGTGGGCGGCCGGGCTAGCCCTTATCGCATCGGACAGGACGATGGGAGAGGCCGATGCCGAGCGCGAGGCCCTCACCGCGCGCGACGACGACGCGCGGCAATACCTCTTCGACTACCTCGCAGCGGAAGTGCTCGAAAGCCTCAGCGAGCGGGAACGAAGGTTTCTCGAAGAGACGTCCATCCTCGACCAGCTCGAGACCGCGTTGTGCGATGCGATCCGCGACGCCGACGACTCTCGCGCTCTGCTCGAGTCGTTCGCGCGGCGTGGCCTGTTCGTCACGCGTCAGTCAGACGATGCGTACGCGTATCATCAACTATTTCGCGACTTTCTCCGCCACACGCTGACGCGGTCGCATCAATCCGATTCCGTCGCGCAATTGCACCGTCGCGCGGCCGCATTCCTGACGGCGCGAGGAGATGCGCCGCTTGCGATCGAGCACCGGCTCGTCGCGGGCGACGAGGCCGATGCCGCCGCCGCGCTCGAAAGCGCCGCATTCAAACTGCTGCGGGCCGGTCTCGTGACAACCGTGAGCGGTCTCATGCGGCGCCTCACCACACCGCGCATCGAAGCAAGCCCGACTCTGCTCGCCGCGCTCGGACACGTGCAACGCGATCGCGGAGAGTGGGATGCCGCGCTCTCGTCGCTTGAACGGGCCATGACCGCGGCGCGCACGGTCAAGGCCTACGACGTGTTAGCCGAAGCCGTGCGCATTTGTGCGCCCATCCTCGCATCGCGCGGAGAATTCGATCGGCTTCGCTCGATGCTGGACGAGGCGCTGTCGCCGGGATTCGATCTTCCCGAGACGAGCCTGACCTCGCTGCGGATGACCAAGGCAGCGGTAGACGTCGAAACCGATCGGCTCGAAGAGGCGCTCGAGTTGTATCGCGAGATCACGCCGGTCCTTGTCGCTCGCGGCGATTTGCCGGCGCATGGACAAGTGCTCCACAACACCGCGGTCGCTCATCTGCGCCGGGGCGATGTGTACGCCGGGCTCGCCATGTACGAGCGCGCGCTGAAACTCAAAGAGTCGGCCGGCCAGCGCGTTTCGATGCTCACGACGCTCGAAGATCTCGTGTATGTCAAGACGCTCCTCGGCGATGTGGACGAGGCGCGACGCTTGGTCGACCCGCTCGTGTCGCAGGCCAAGGATCTCGGGGCGACCGCAATCGTGGCGCGCGGGCTCGAGCAGCGCGGGGTCCACTGTCTTTTCAGCGGCGATATAGACGGCGCCCTAGAAGCTTTCCGCTCAGCCGAGGCCGCATGCGACCCGGGGGACATGCTCGTACTGCCGGACATCGAGCACGGCCTGGCGCAATGCGCGTTGCGAGCCGGCGATATCGCAAACGCGGACATACTGTGCGCACGCGCGATAGCGGTATTCCGCGGCGCCGGCCGCCGGCAGCAAGTGGCTCCGATTTTGCTCACGCGAGCGTCGTGCGCATTTGCCGGCGGCGATGCCTCGCTTGCCGCAAGACTCGCGCGTGAGGCGATCGCCGCTTCCGCTGATGGCCCGAACGCGCTCTTCAACGCAAGCGTCTGCCTCGATGCAGCGCCAGTGTTGATGCGTTGCGCCCAAGAGATGTCTGCAGCGGACGCCGCCGACTGCGACCGAGATGCATCGCACGCGGTGACTACGGCTGTCGCGATCATCCATCAGCGCGACTACCGGTTCTTGCTTCGCACGAAAGCTGCGGCCTTCGAAGAGCTGTTGCCGCACATGCGGCGGTGGCGCGTCGGCTCGGGATTGATCCCCGATATCAAAGATGATGCAGCGCTAGCGCCGCTTCGGATCGAGATGCTCGGCCAGCTGCGCGTTCTGGTCGAGGGGGAACCGGTTCCGCCAGAAGCGTGGAAGCGGCGCCGCGCCCTCGAGATCTTCGCATATCTTGCGGAGTGCGCTGGGGCCGGCGTGTCGCGCGCCCGACTTATCGATCTATTCTGGCCGGAAAGCGATGCCGACGCCGCACACGACAACCTGCGCGTCACGATCACCGCCATTCGAAAGGCCGTGGGCGACGTCATCAAGTACGAAGCGAACGCGTACCGGTTCGTGGCGCCGAAGGGCGCGACCGTGGACGTGCAGGAGTTCAAGGCACACATCGATGCGGCGCGCCAGGCCGACGGGTCGGCGAACTTCTCGGAGGCGCGCAGGCGCTACCAATCCGCCGTCGACCTGTATCGCGGCGATTTCCTCGAGGGCATGCAGGAAGGCGGCTGGCAATGGCGCGAGCGCGAGCTGCTGCGCGCGGGATGCCTGGAATCTCTGCGCTGGCTTGCAGATTTCGCGCGCAAGACCGGCGATGCACGTGCGCAACGGTCGGCAGTCGAGAGGCTCCTGGAGGTGGCTCCGTTCGAGCTCGAAGCGGTCAAGACGCGGCTGGACGCACTCTGTCGAGAATCCCGCATCGCGGAAGCCAAGCGAGACTACGAGGAATGGCGTTCCCGTTACCGTGCCGCGGTCGGCGCGGAAGCTCCGGATATCTGGCGCGCCGTCGAACCCGCGCTGACGGCGAGCGTGTCCCAAGAATCGGTCCCGGCCCCCATCTAGGATTTCGCGCTTGTTCGTGGTTTGTCACAGGCCGGGGTATATGATGTCCACGTCGGGAGGACGATTGATGCACCGTCGTGTCGCCGTCGCGTTCATGGTTGCCGTTTGTGCCTCGCTTTGGGGCGTCTCAGCATTGGCGCTCACAGGTGACGGAGTGGCGGCCACGGTGCCGCAGTTCGAGCAGGTCGCGTCTCTCGTCGGCCCCGCACCGCCGACCCGCCAAGTACATCTCGTCGTTTTTCTCGGGTATCCGAATCAGGCCGCGGTCGACAACTTCACCAACGCGGTCAATAACCCAGGGTCGCCGATGTATGGCGCCTTCCTGACACCAAGCCAATTTGACGCAAGTTTTGGACCGTCCGGACACACGTACTCCACGGTCGAATACGTCTTGACCGGTGCGGGCATGCGAGTGGTCCAGTCGTACGCAAACCACAAGGTGATCGATGTCGTGGCGACCGTTGCGCAAGCCGACGCGCTTTTCGACACGGTCATCGACGAATACAGCTATCAGAACGTCATCTACTATGCGAACTCGGTTCCCGCGCTCGTGCCCAACGCTCTCAAGGGCGTCGTCATGGCGGTGAGCGGGTTCAATAATTTCGCGCACAAATTCGCGACGCCGCTGACCGCATTGCCCGGCCCAAGCGGATTTGGCCCGCTGGACATCGAGACTGCCTACAACGAACCGATCCACGTCAGGCCGCTCGTGAACGGAGCGGGCGCCACGCTCGCGGTCGAAACCGTCTACGACTATAACGACTCAGACCTCGCCGGCTATTGGAACGCGTACGGCGTGAAGCACGGCGGGTACGTGCAGCGCGTCTTCGTCGGCGATCCCGTGAACCAAGGGCTTCCTGCCCCCGGCCAAAACGACGAGACCACCCTCGACGTCGAGCAGACGACGAGCAATGCCCCCGGAGCGAACGCTCTCGTCTACGAGGGAGCGGATCCGCTCAACTCCACGTTCGACGACGTCTACGAACAGACGGTGCTCGATCCGCGCGTCGACGTGGTATCGACTTCATGGGGTTCGTGCGAAGCGGGCGCCGATCCAAACGAAGTCGCGGCGGACAACGATCTCTTCGAGCAGGGCGCCGCGGAAGGCCAGACTCGGTTCGCCGCGTCCGGTGATAACGGGTCGAAGGATTGCGGCACGAACAATCCGCCGGACGGTCTGCCCGGCGAGCCGAATCCGACTAATGTCGATTTTCCGGCGAGCTCTCCATGGATCGCCGCAGCGGGCGGCACGACGCTTTCCCTCAAACCGGATCGCGCGATTCGAGCCGAGACCGGATGGTCGGGGAGCGGCGGCGGCGTATCGGCGTTCTTCTCGGTGCCGGCGTATCAGGCCGACGTGACGACACTTGCGAATCCCAATTACCGCAACGTGCCTGACGTCGCGCTCGACGCCGACCCCAACACGCCGTACGCCCTCTATTATTTCGGTACGTGGGCGCTTCCCGTGGGCGGCACAAGCGCCGTAGCTCCGAACCTGGCTGCGCTTTACTCGCAGATCGACGGCTACTATGGACGCCGTCTGGGGCTCGCGCAGACCGGCTTGTATTGGGGCTTCGTGGCGCACACGTACCCCGGCCGCGCGTGGCACGATATCGTGTCCGGCAGCAACGGAGATTTTCAGGACCACGTGGGCTACGACAACGTGACGGGCGTCGGTTCCCTCAACGGCAACGCCTACATGATGCAGATCCCGCGGACACACCACAAGACGCCTCTGTAGGAAGCGGGATGGCGGAATGGCCGACTGCGTGCGCTGCAAACGGGCAGATGCGCCTCTTGTTCGTATAGACGGCGAGCTGTTCTGTTTGGACTGCGCGCGTTTGCTCGGAAAATTGCCGCCGCCGAAAGAACGCGACGATAAACCGTAGTCCAAAGAATTCCCGCGGCCGTTACTCAACTGTTCGCGGCTTGTAACTTCCCGGATGCTATGGTTCGAAGGCCGGCGAGAGAAGATGCGTCGGCGCATCAGCCATGCCGGCCTAGCCGGTCCGAAGGGAAGGTACGAACACGATGAATGTTCCGAAGATCCTCGCCGCGATGGCGCTCCTCGCGGTCGCAGCGCCCGCGGCGGCGGCCGAGCGCTCGTATTCGCGCTACGTCCCCACCGTCACATGGGCCCAGACCGCTACCCAAGCGGTTCCGCTCGCGGCGACGCCGCAGCGCGCGTTTGCGCTTGGCCGTCTTTCGGAGTCGGTGCCGCTGCGCATCGTCGTCGGACTGAGCATGCGCGATCGCGCAGGAGCCGACCGTTTGATCCGTCGTCAATACACACCGGCCGACGTCTTGTTCGACAATTTCTTGACGCCCGCGCAGTTCACGACTGCATTCAATCCGACACGATCCCAAGCGATCGCCGTCGCCACATATCTGCAGAGCAAAGGCTTTACAAACATCGGCATCGAGCCGAACAACCTGATCGTGACTGCAACGGGCAGCGCGTCGCGAGCCGAGGCGGCCTTCAACACGGCCATCCGGGCGACGCAGTATAACGGTCAGATCTACTATGGTAACGTGACGCCTGCGATGGTCCCGTCGCAACTGCGCGGCTTGGTCGTCGCGGTGCTCGGCCTCAACAACGCGTACCGCATGAGGACGCATATCCAAGTCACGCGCAGCAACCCATTTGCGCAGCCGCGCAACGCCGGACCGCACGTCGTAGCGGCGAACACACCGCCGCCTTGCCTGCAAGTCGTGAACGGGATCTGCGTCGGCGGCGAATACAGCCCGCCGCAATATCAAGTCGCCTACGACGCGTGTCCGAAGGCGTGCACCGGCGCGTATACGTCGATCGCCGTGATGGCGGAAGGCAACGTGGCGCAAGTGCAGACCGACTTGCGCTATGCCGAGACGTATTGGGGTCTGCCGAAAGTGCCGTACTCCGTGGTCAAAGTCGGAACATCCGGCGTCGACGTCTCCGGTCTTGATGAATGGGACCTCGATACGCAGATATCGAGCGGCATCGCACAAAAGGTCAAGCATCTCTACCTTTACGACACGACGTCACTCAACGATTCTGACATCTCGCTCGAAGTCAGTCACTGGGTCAACGACGATCTCGCGCAAGCCGGCAACTCGTCGTTCGGCGAACCAGAGACGCTGGCGTACGCCGATGGCTCGATGCTGTTGGACGATGAAGAGTTCAATCAAGCAGCGGCACAAGGCCAGACGATGTTCGCCTCGACCGGCGACAACGGCGAAGGTTGCCCGGTGATCGCCGCCACGGGCGCGCCGCTCACGGGTACCCCCGAGAATTGCTATCCGGCTACGTCGCCGTATGTGGTCGCGGTCGGCGGCACGACGCTCGACACCAACGCAAACGGCACCGGACCGGGCACGTACTACGGAGAGCACGCCTGGATCGCCACCGGCGGCGGATTCAGCACGGTCGAATATGCGCCATACTGGGAGATGAACGGCATCGACCAAGGTGCGACGGTTCTCGGCGAAGCCGGAACCGGCCGCGGGATGTCCGACATTTCGATGTGCGCCGACAACAACGGTTGCCCGATGGACGTCGTCGTGAACGCGCCTGCGACCTCGGGCGTCGGCGGCACGAGCCTGTCGTCGCCGATGTCGATGGGCGTCTGGGCGCGCCTCGAATCGAGCAACTTCAACAAGCTCGGCTTTGCGGCACCGGTGCTCTACGGTGTGTACGGTTACTACGAGCCGTGCCCGCTTGGATCGAAGCAATGCGTGCCCGTTTCGGAGACGATGACGAGTGCGCTACCCCCCGACGAAACCGGCACGATCGGCGGATTCCACGACGTCTTGTTCGGTGACAACGGCCTCGGTGCGCCGGCCGGACCTGGCTGGGATACGCCGACCGGATTGGGTTCGATCGACATCTGCGTCATGCAGGCCGACATCAAGAACTCGATATTCTCCGGACACTGACGACACGACGTGGGGCGGATCGAAAGGTCCGCCCCTTTTTTTGTCGTCCACTCGGTGCCTAGTACCGGCGGATGCGCGCTTGTCCGGTCAGACCAAAGACGGTGACGCTGTACGCACCCCCCACGTATACCTTACCGTTCATCACTGTGGGGACCAGATACGCGCCGCCTTTCGGATTCAGCCACATCGAGACGGGCGCCGAATACAATTCCGTGTAGACTGAGCTAGCATCATACGCGACAAGCATCACGGGGGTCGTCTGGATGTTGTTCGGGCGGACCAGCGACCAGACGATCCCAGTGCCTGGCATAGACCCGTTTGACGACACGACCGGCGTCGAGCCGCCCAATCCGGTGAACGTATTCGGCGATTTCGCGAAAAGCGTGAAATGCGTGTTCGTCCCCGTCAACAGCTTGAACTGTTTGAGCCTGTCTTGATTGCCGCTGTAATAGACCATCGGGCCCTTCGGCGAGCGGTAATACGCAGGACCGCCATGCACGCCGACTGACTTGAATCCCACCTCGTGCGGCAGTTCTTGTACGATCATATCAGGGCCGCCGGGCGTGTATCCGCCCATCGCATCGCGATTCATGAGATAGAGCCAGCCGGCCTTGCCGCACGCCACCGCGAGGTGGGGGATCGCGCCGGGCTGGTCCGGGAGCAGCATCGTTCCTGCGCTGCCCAAGTCCAGGTCGCTTGAATTCAACAAAGAGATCGTGTAAGGCGTGAAATAATCCAGAATCGATAGCGCCGGGCTGAGCTTGACCACGCTGTTTCCGTAGTCGCCGTTGCTCGGCGTCGCGTTCGGCAGCGAGTTGCCGATCGCGGCGAAGACGTTGCCTTGCGCGTCTGCGGCCGGAGCGAACCCCGATCCCCAGATGGTCGCCATCGTGGGATACGCCGCGTCCGTCGTCGGGCTAAAACTCGCGAGCTGTGCCAGCGTGTTCTCGTCGTATGCGAAGATGTAACCATTGGAGAGCATCAGCGACGCGTCGCCGTGCGACGCGAAGGGCACATAGACGATGCCGTTGACCAACAGCAATCCCGCTCGTTGCAGCTCCCACTGCGAGACGAACGGCTTGAGCGTGCCATCCGACATGGTGACGCCGCCGCCGACGACGACGGGGCTGCCGGCATTGTCCAAGCCGGTGTCCAGCGCGATCGAGTGCAGCACATGCTGGAAGAGTTTGCCCATAGGTCCGGTCTGCAGCGTCGCAGCAACCACGAAGAGCGCGTTTGCCGATCGATCTATGACGGGCGTGCCCGTGATCCCCACCATGGGCCAGACATTTTGGTTCTGGTAGTTGACCTGAACTTTCGTGACGGCGGTGATACCGCTCATCGGGTCGACAAGGCTGCGTTGCCAGAGCACGACGCCGGTGTCGGCGTCAAATGCGTAAATCGTGTCGTTCTCGGTGCAGATATATAAGACGTTATGCAGCAGGCCATCGGGCATGAGAAGCCCGTTCACGATCAACGGCTGCGCGTACGCGTTGCCGTCGATCGGCAGCGTGAAGAGCGGACCGAACGTCGAAGGCGAGACATTGGACGTCGTCAAGGTCGTCTCGTACGGATTCCAACCGGTCCGCAAATTATCGAAGTGATACGTTGTGGCGTCGGCCTGCACGACGGCCGGTCGCAGGGCATGCATGCCGGCCGGACCAAGCCCGGCAAAGCTAGCGGTGACCGCCGTTCCGGGGCGAAGTGCAAAACGTAACGGCACGCGCGCGACGCCGAACCGCGAGAATCCGCGGCCCAGCCAATAACCGTCTGCGAAAACATCCACGGAGGTTCCCGGGGCGACGTGCGTCACCACAACGTAGCGCGAGGATTGGTCAAGGTCGAGAACCTGCGGCTTGGCGGGCGGCGTCAGACGAAGGCCGGTGAACGATTGCAGCAAAGCGGCGATGATCAAAGCGATTGCCATCATATACGACAAGTATTCGGCCGCTTGGCCCCTAGAGCATTGATTTCACGGTCACAATCGCGCCAAGTTGGGACCTCCACGCAGCGGACCCTGGGCGTACAGTCCTAGCCGCCGAGGGAACTTCACGCTAGACGGAAACGTTGATCTACTGGAGGATGACCCTGTGCGGATCTCTTCGAGCCTGCTGCTTTTCGCCTTTTGGCTGACGGCTTTCTTGCCGTCGGCCATTTCCGCCGATTCAGCCGCGACAACCCGGATCGCCGTGAACGGCTTGATGGTCAACTCCGATGTCGCACCATTCGTCGAACAGCACCGCGTCGTCGTGCCCATGCGCGCGGTCTTCACCGCGCTCGGCGGCTACGTCATGTTCGACGCTCCGTCGAAGACCGTGATCGTCGCTCGCCCGCATTCTACCATCGAATTGCGGATCTTCAGTCAGCGCGCGGACGTGAACGGCAATACGGTGTGGCTCGATGAACCTGCGATCGTCCGGAACGGCCGCACCATGGTGCCGCTCCGCTTCATCGCCGAAGCGTCGGGCGCCGACGTGAGCTTCGACGAAGTGCGCAACGTCGTTGGCGTGATGCTGAGCGGCGTTCCAGGCGCAGCGCCCGGACCCGGTGATTCAACCGGAAGTATTCCCGCGATCAAGTCGATGTCCGTGGATACTCACGGCAAGCAGCTGCTGGTCACGGGAGACGTCCTGCAAGTCTCGATCATCGGCACGCCGGGGGCTTCGGCTTCGTTCGATCTCGCCGGCGTCGCCGCAGGCGTGGAGATGCACGAGATCTCGCGGGGCACGTATACCGGATTCTACATCGTGCGCGCGGGCCGCAACGTCTCAGGCGTCAACGCGTACGGCCACCTGTCGCTCGAAGGCCATACGGCGTACGCAGCATCGAGCACGACATTTTCTATCGTCGGACGATCGCCGAGCGTCGTATCATCGGCGCCGGCGAGCGGTGAACGCACGTTTATCGGCCAGCCGGCGATATCAGCGGCGATCGACGACCACGGTGGCCCGGCGGTCGATGCGAATTCGCTTCGCGTGTTCCTCGATGACTCCGACGTGACGAGCTACAGCGGCGTCAGTTCGCGCAGCATCTACTTCACGCCGTACTATCCTCTTGTACCGGGTTGGCATAGAGTCGGTGTCTACGGCAGCGACGTAGCAGGCATTCCGTTCTCGTCGGACTGGTCGTTCTTCGTCGAGCCCTCGTATCAGTACGCGTATTACGGCGGCGCATGCTGTTCGAACGCCGGCAACGGATTCGGCAATGCCGGCTACCCGATCTACTCCGTCTCGCCGCTACAGTTCGGAACCTTTGGGCCGGGAAGCATCATCACGATGGTGCTGCAGGGCTATCCCGGCGGCTATGCGATCGCGAACTTCGTCGGCCTGCCTGGATCGGTATATCTCTCTCAGGTCGGCGGAATGCCGGGCTACTACGTCGGTTCGTATACCGTACCGCCAGGCATCAATCTCTGGCCCGTCAATTTTGACGTGACCTACTACGGCGCGAACGGCCAGACGGCTCACGCGCGGCAGGGCACGGGATTACGATTCGTCGCGTCCACGGCGACGGCGCGCAACCAGCCCGTGGTTCGTCGACCGGCGTTCGCGTCCGGCACGATCGCCGCCGCGCGGCTCACGCGCGTTCCGGTCAGCATCCCGAGCGCGCAGCCGGTGGCGAAGCGGCCGTCGCCCATCAAACCCCTGCCGATCATGCGCTTGCCGCCGACGGAGCCCGCGGCCCCGAGGCCGCCGCCGACGCCGCGACCTGTCGTGACGCCGCGACCTATCGTGACGCCGCGACCTATCGTGACGCCGCGACCTATCGCGACGCCGCGACCTATCGCGACGCCGCGACTTCTGTCGACATCCGCGCCGCGGCCCATGCCGACGCCGCGCGTCCTGGCCACGCCGCCGCCGGTGCCGCTGCCCGCGCCCCACCCTATCGTCACGCCGCGTCCCACGCCAAAGCCAACGACCAGGCCGGCGCCGGCTCCCAGCCCTGCGTCGACGCCGACAACGCCCTGAACCAAGTGCGTCCGCCCTGCATCATCGCGGCGGGGTAATCCGAACGACGCCTTCGAACGTAGAAATCACTATGGAACAGGCAACATTTGGTGCGGGCTGCTTCTGGGGTGTCGAGTCGGCGTTTCGCGAAGTGCCCGGCGTTGTTGACGCGGCCGTAGGTTTCATGGGTGGCCGCACGGCCGATCCGACGTATCGCCAAGTTTGCGAAGGCAACACCAATCACGCCGAGGTGGTCCATCTCAGTTTCGATCCGTCGAAGGTTTCGTACGATCAACTGCTCGACGTCTTCTGGAAGATCCACGACCCGACGACCCTGAATCGTCAAGGCCCCGACGTCGGCTCGCAATATAGGTCGGTCATCTTCACACATTCGCCCGAGCAAGCCAAGGCAGCCGTCGCATCTCGCGATGCGCTTGCCGCATCGGGTCGAGCGGGACGCAAAGTCGTCACGCAGATCGAACCGGCGCAGCCCTTCTATCGCGCTGAAGAATATCACCAGCGCTATTTCGAAAAACAAGGCGGCGGGGCCGCCTGTCACCGCATAGGCTAGTCTGCCGCGTGGGCTAGTCAGCCGCGCGCATGCCGGGGAATCACCTCCGTTCGTGTTAGATTTCGGACGGAGGTACCTATGGAAATTAGCTCTACCTGGCGCCCTTTCACGGGTGATCCGGCAACGCCGCGAGCTCGGCTGCCCGATTCCGCGTTCGCGTTTCCGGCCGAGCGGGCGGAGCCATTGACGGATGCAAAGCACGTCCGCAGCGCCATTGCCCGCTTCAAGCAAGTACGCCACATGTCAGACGCCGAACGCGATGCGGCATTCGACAACATCAAGACCGCAGCGCGGTACTACGGCGTCAACGTCACAGAGCGGACTTGGCGCGACATCGGTTCCGACTAACAGCGGTGCGCCCGCCGGCGATCAGCAGTATCCAGTCACCACCGCGCCGGTCTGGACCACCTCAAACGCGCTTGCCGGCAACGATTTGAGCTGGTTGAGATTGTTGTCGTTCCAGTTCGTATTCGTCTCTCCGGTGAAGTACCAATCGGAACCGTTGTCCGCGAGAATCATACCGTACGTCTTCATCGCCTGGGCGATCGCGCGCGCGTCTCCCGTCAACGCCGAGATGTCGTACGACGCTTTGAGACGCACCCGCAAACCCATGGGCGGATAATATGGGTACTGACCGTGCGGATATCCCGACGTGCAGTGTTGGGCCGGATGGATAAACGCCGCTTGCGTCCGGCTCATCGTGAACCGAAATGCGTGCGAAATCGTGCCGGTGTCCGCTTCTGACTTCTTCACGAGGCCCGGAAGAATCGCTAGCCCTGCTGCATCTGCCGATGTCCAACCATCCGTGCGCTGCGGATTCGCTTTGGCGAACGAGAACGCGGCACCGGAGTATGCATGGAAGCCGTTTGACGGCGGCGGCCCGAGATACGTGGTCGCGTACGTCTCGTACAACTCGCACGTGCCGGTATCGATCACGATGGCGTGACGATCGCTGCCGGCCTCTATCGGCACGTTTGGAGGAAACGGATACGGACCGGCATTGCTCTCCTGCGGATCGTCAAACGAGACGGGCAAGAACGGTTGGTTGGCGGGAACCGTGGTCCATGGAATCCCGTACGTCGGATTCGATCCGAAGTCCGGATGGAGATGGGCGCCCGTATTCATGTTGGCGAGATACTGAGCTGAGTGCGGATCCACGGGGTACTGCGAGATGTTCGTGTTCCACGGATCCGTTCGCGGGAACACCTTGCAGCCGCCGATCACGGGCACGTGATCGGGGCCAACGCCGCCTAACTGGCCCGAACCAAGCGCGACTCCGCTGCCGGCGCCGGAACAACCGCTTGACGCCAGCAGCACGCTGCACAAGACGAAAGCCAAACGGCGGCCGATTAAATCGCTCTTCATGGCACACGCGCAATTCGACGCTGCATCCGGCGGATTCCGGCGCCCGTTCCCCTTCGACACGGAATGTGTGATGCGTCTCAACGTCGCGCAGCGGCCGATTGCCCGGCCGGCCTTGCAGCACGGTCGCTACCCGTCAGTACACTTGGCGCGACCGTTAACGAACGACGCTGTTCGACGTCACTCCGACTGGCGACTAGCTATGAATTTGCCGACGATGAGCGCGATCTTGTCGAAGAACCGGCGGTCCTCTGCATCGAACGCGGCGAGGCGGTGACTGTCCACATCGATCTCGCCGATGGGTTTGCCGTGAACGCGGATCGGCGCGACGATCTCCGACTTCGTTTCGAGCGAACAGGCGAGATAGCGCGCGTCGCTGTTGACGTCGTCGACGATGACCGTCGCATCGAGCGCGACGGCCGCGCCGCAGATGCCGGAGTTGACCGGGATCCGGACGTGCGGCGTTGGCGCTCCATTGTACGGCCCGAGGACGAGCATCTGATCGTCATGTGGATCGAGCATGTAGAAGCCGGCCCACGCACAATCGGGCGAAAGCGCCACGAGCGTGTCCACGATTGTTTGCTGAAACGACGCAAGACTCGTTTCCTTCGCCGCGCTCGCCTCGATTTGCGCGATGATCTCGGGCCAGTGCGTGCCGGCGACCAGCTTCACGTCGTTCTCTCCCGGACCGGCGATTCCACAAGGTGCTTGCGCGACGTCGACGAGAACTCTGCGATGTGGCTGTCGCAGATACGCTTGCCTGGATCGCCGACGTCGCGCGCGCGGCTCGCGCAAACTATGCGCCCAAACCGCGCGGCATTGCTTTCACCATGCCATCCGGTCGAGTCATCCTCATGACGGAATGGCAGAAGAACGGATTCCTCCGTTGGAACATCGACGATCATTTCTTCGGCGACTGCCAACCAGCATTCGGCCCGGAGATGTATCCCGACCTCGAGCGTGGGTTGCGCAAAGATCCGGGCGTCGCGCGTGCCGCGCGCTATCTCGAGAACATCGAACAGACGCACAACTGATCCGCTCAATCGAAGAGTTTCAATCGCGGGTCGACTGCGCTCACCGCCGGCACCGCGAGAGCGACGTCCAAGAGCGCCGCCATTTGCCGCGCGTTGACCGCGGACTGACCGTTCGCATGATTGTTGAAGAAGACATATGTCTCGCGTGTCTTGTCGGCGACCTGCTCGATGAGCGGCACCCACTCAGCCAATTCCGCGTCGTTGTATAAGTAGGAATAGCGATCCGACGGCTTGTCGTGATGCCACCATGCCGCGGCATTGCGTCCGTGAAAGCGTACGTAGCCGACGTCGGAGGTCACCTGCGCGCCCGGACGCAAGAGCGTGTCGTGCGAAGGCTCATCGACGTTACACCAGCCGAGGTTGAGCGCGGCCAGACGCCGCAGAACGTCGGGTCTTTGCCAGTCGCGATGGCGAAACTCCACCACAATCGGCGCGTTCGGCCACGCTTTGCGCAAGGCTTCGATGCGACGGTACGCGGCCGGCGACGGACGAAAACCGTTGGGGAATTGAGCGAGGATCGCGCCGAGTTTCCTTGCGGCTCTGATCGGCTCGATGCACGCCGCAAACCGCGCCGCCTCATCTTCGGCCGGCTCGGCCTCGGCCGGAACGTGAGTTATGGCCGACGGGGCCTTGACCGTGAATCGGAACGTCGGCGGCGTGCGCCGGTCGAGGCGTTCGAACAGCTCCGGACCGGGGGTGGCGTAGTACGTGCTGTCGATCTCAACCGTGTCGAAGCGCTCGGCGTAGTAAGCGATGAAATCCGACTGCGATACGCCGCGCGGGTAAAACGGGCCGACCCATTCGCGATAGGAAAAGCCGCACGTGCCGACTCGGATCATGCGGTCGATTTCGTCGCGCGCGGATTCTTCGCCTTATGGAATGTAGGGCGGCCCTTTATGGGCCGCCGGCGGACCGTAAAGGTCCGCCCTACATGAATCTAGCGCTTTGGAGCGCCCCTGAAGGCGGAGACCATCGCATCGAAGACCGGCGTCGGTTCAAGATTTGAGCCGAACGGCAAGCCGCGCACCACGCCGTTCCTCGCAGAGCCGTTCGGATCCCAACCGTTTCGCCAATTGTATTTGTCGGCGAGCGACCACGTGATGACGGTGGTCAAGGCCTTGTTCTGCACCGCAGTTCCGAGGAAGCCGCCATAGATCTTTGCGGAGACGTTATCCCGCGTCGCGTTGTCGTTGCCGAGACGGATATCGATGAGATCAAGCTCGGTGATGAAGAGCTTTAGCCCGAGCGATGCGACGTCGTTAAGAAACGTCGCGTACCCTGGCGAAACAAACGAGTCAGAGTCGCCCTGGAGATGCCCCTGCATGCCGAGGCCGTGGATCGGCACGCCTCGTGATTTCATGCCTTGAAGGAGATCGAGGACGAACTTGCGTTTTCGAACGCCGGATGCGGTATCCGTTTCCATATCGTCATCGTTGTAGATGAGAATGGCGTTCGGATCCGCCTGTGCGGCCGTGTGGAATGCGAGATCGATATAATCAGGGCCGGCGTTTTGGAACCACGAGTCGGTTCGCAGACCGTCGGGCCGGCCGTCGCCTGGATGAATTGCCTCGTTCACCACGACCCACGAGTACGTCTTACCTGCGTACCGGCCGACCACGGTCGAGATATGGTTCGTCAGCATCTGACGCGCATTCTGCGGCGTGAGATAGTGCTTCAGCCATTTCGGTTGACCGCCGTGCCAGATCAGGTGGCATGACGCGACTTTGAGCGCCTTGCTCTGCGCCCACGCCATCCACGCGTCGGTTTGCGAGAAATTGAAGGAAGTTGGGCTCGGGCGTACGTTGGCCCATTGAAAGTCGTGACCGGATTCGACGAGCGCGCACTGCTGCGCCATGAGGTTTGCAAGATCCGGGTATTGCTGGATGAGCGCATAGTCGCGCGCATTCGCGCCGTACACGATCCCAGCCGACGCAGCGGCCGACCGCAGCGTCGTGGTGTCAGCAAGCGCGGCCTGCGCAAAGAAGGGTGCTGCCGCAGCAGCGGTGATGAAAGTCCGTCGTCTCACTAGCGTGCCCTCGCAGTTGTATCGTTATACAATATTTCTACGATACACGGCGTGGTGTCGTTCCGAATCCTCTGAATGGGACGGGGTTCAAGGCCGTGAGAAAAGCCCTACCAGCGTGGCTTTGCCAAGCAGATGCTTGCTGAGAAGGTCTGTCAGCTCGGGCCCGGTGGTGGATTTCGACGCGCCCGGCAGCAGTGCCGCGTCAAGTGCATAGAGCGTGAAGATGTAGTGGTGCATGCCGCTGCCCACGGGCGGACACGGGCCGCCATATCCCGGTTTGCCGAACGACGTCGTGCCCTCCACGGTTCCAGCCGGCGCGGCGGAAAAATCACCGCTGCCAGCCGCGGTCTTGATCCCATCGACTGACGCCGGAATGTTGAAGACGACCCAATGCCACCATCCGCCGGGCGCTTTGGCATCGGGATCGTGCACCGTCAAGGCGTAGCTCTTCGTGCCCGAAGGCGCGCCGCTCCAATGCAGCGGCGGCGACACGTTGTGGCCCGTGCAGCTCATGCCGTTGAATTCGTAGGAGGTCGGCAGAACCGCGCCATTCTGAAAGCCGGCGCTCGTGAGCGAGAACGGCGCGGTCATCATCGAAGACGCGGCGAGAAGTGCGATCAGCATATTCATGCCGGCGACCATTACATCTGCGGGCAGGTCGTGCCTGTTCGCCGCGGGTATCTTGGGAAGATGAAAAAAGTCGCGGTGACCGGCGCGTCGGGGTTTGTCGGCCGGGCAATCGTGGCGGCGCTTGCTAAGCGCGGCGATGCCGTTCTCGCCCTCGGTCGGTCCGCCTCCATAGACGACCTGCCGCAGGGTGTGAGAACCGCGCGCTTCGATCCCAACGATACGAAACCGCATCCCGAGCTCTTCGAAGGCCTAGACGCTGTCGTCCATCTGGCAGGCGAGACGGTTGACGGGCGTTGGAACGAAGAGAAGAAGCGACGGATCTTCGACTCGCGGGTTGTCGGGACTCGCAACCTCGTCAGCACACTCGCGAAATGCGATATCGCACGACCGCCGGTTCTCATCTGCGCATCGGCGGTCGGCTTCTACGGCTCGCGCGGTGACGAAGTGTTGTCGGAGTCGTCGCCGCCCGGCGACGACTTTCTGGCCGGCGTATGCAAAGCATGGGAGAACGAGGCCGACGTCGCGCTGCTGCTCGGCATGCGCGTGGCGAAAGTGAGGGTGAGCTTCGTCTTGGGCGACGGCGGCGCAGTTCGAAAATTGCTGCCCCCTTTCAAGGCGTTCGTCGGTGGACCGTTTGGAACGGGGCGCATGTGGTTCCCTTGGATCCATCTCGAAGACATCGCGGCGATGTTCCTTTGGGCGATAGATCACCCGGAAGTCAGCGGCGCGCTCAATGCCGTGTCACCCGATGTCGCCACGAATGCACGGTTCGTCCAAGCGCTCGGCCATGCGATTTCGCGCCCTGCGCTCGCGCCGGTCCCTCCATTCGGCCTCAAGCTCGTCGTAGGCGAATTTGCCGATGCGGTGCTCGCGAGCCAGCTCGTCCTACCCGCGAAGGCGATGGATCTCGGATTTCGTTGGGAACATGAATCGCTCGAGGAGGCGATGCTCGACGTCCTCGCGCCGAACACGAACAAAAAACCCGCCACACATGAGTTGCGGGCGGAACAGTACATCCCGCGGCCGATCGAGGACGTGTGGCGGTTCTTCGCCGATGCGTCGAAGCTGCCGCAGGTCACGCCGCCGAAGCTGAGGATCGTGATTGTCGACCCGCCGACCGAACTGACGCGCGGTGCGACGATCGATTATTCGGTGCGGGTCGGCGGATTGCGGATGAAGTGGCGGACGTTGATCGCCGGGCTAACAGCCGGGTCTAGTTTTGTTGATTACCAAGTGCGCGGTCCGTACGCGTTGTGGCGGCATCGCCACGGATTCGAAGTCGGAAAATCGGGTGGGACGATCGTGCGCGACGAAGTTCGTTATTCTCTGCCGTGGGCGCCGCTGAGCGATATCGCGTTGCCGTCCGTGCGCCACGAGCTCTCGGACATCTGGGCCTATCGCAGGCACAAGATATCCGAGTTGTTCTCCTGAAGTACTGCGGCGTTAACCGATGCGCACGCCCCAGCCTTCGAACGCGCCCTTTTCGACTGCCGGCGAGATGACCGTCGGTCGAACATTTGCTGCTAGAATGTGCGTCACCATTTGGTTCTCCTCGTCCGGCCTAGCCGGGGTGATTGATTGAGTTACATACGCATATACTCGTGTGACAAGTGGAAGTTGCAGATAGTTGCAGGGCTTGTCGTTTTTTCGACACTGGCCGGATGCGGTTTTCACGCCGGCGGCCCGGGGACGAAAACTATCGTCATCGGGGCCGATTTCCCCACGAGCGGCATCGACGCAGCCGCCAACGTCCCGACGCAGAACGCCGTGGTATTGGCGGTCGAGGACGAAAACAAGCGCGGATTGCCCGACGGATACACGATCCGGCTCGAGACCACCGACGATTCCGTAGGGGGCGTCCATAACCCCGAACAAGGCGCGCTCAATATCCAATCGTTCATCTCAGACCAGAAGGCGCTGGCCGTCATCGGTCCGGGCAACTCCAATGTCGCGCGTGCGGAGATCCCGGTCGCAAACGCAGCGTCGCTTGCGATCATCTCGCCGTCAGCGACCTCGATCAGCTTGACCGACGACGCATCGGGCGCACGCGAACTCAGGCAGACGAACCCCGGCCTCCACACATTTTTCCGAACCGTGATGCGCGACGACATGCAGGGAGCTGCCGACGCGGATTTTGCGTACCACGCGCTGGGTGCGCGCCGCGTCTACGTGATCGACGACAACGAATCGTACGGCAAAGGGCTTGCCGACGTGTTCATACCGGCGTTTCGCAAGCTCGGCGGCGTCGTCATCGACCGTGCGCACTTCGCCAAAGCGCAACAGGACTTCATCGCGCTGCTCACGTCCGTCGCCTCCACGAAGCCGGATCTTATCTTCTACAGCGGCGTGGTGAGCACGGGCGGCGCTAAGCTCCGTCGCCAGATGCTGGAGCTCGGCATCAACGCGAAGTTCATGGGCGGCGACGGCCTCAAGGATCCGGGCTTCTTGCAGGCCGGCGGCGCCGCAGCCGACGGCACGTACGCATCCGAGGGCGCACCCGAATTGTCGCGCATGCCGAGCGCGCGCTCATTCTTGACAGAGTACGCGACGCGCTTTCCGAACCAACTGCTCGGAACGTACAGCGCAAACGGTTACGCCGCGGCGCAAGCAGCGATCGAGGCCATTCGGTCTCTCATGTCGCGCAACGGCGGCGTGCCGCCCACGCGCGCACAAGTCGTCGCCGAGATCGCGAAGAGCACCGTGGCCGACACCCCGATCGGGCCCGTCGCCTTCGATCGCGCCGGCGACATCACGACGCCCGTGGTGAGCATGTGGATCGTGCGCGGCGGAAAGTATGTATTTCTCTCCCAAGAGCGCACGAAGCTATGACAAGCGACGCGCTCTCGGCGCTCGTTCCCACCATCGAGAAACTCGGCTTCACGGTCGAGTTCATCGAGCGCAACATCATCGCGCGCGAGGGACCCGTGACCGTGTCGGAGATCGCGATGCTCTGGCAGGGCATGCCGAACAAACACGATCGGAAGCGCACTCGTCAGCTGCTCGATGCGCTGACCGAAACCGGCTTGCTGAAAGTTGTGGACGCCGAAAGCGGCGTGTTTGCGCGCGTTGACGTCAGTGCTTGACCCACTGCCATGCGTTCCAGGTGGCTGAGAACGGGCTTGGCCGAAGGCCGGCCAGCGAGGGCTGGGCCGCATATCCGTAGCGCGGCGCATAGAGAAAATCGTATGGCACGTCGCGCGCTAAGATGTGCTGGATCTGCGAGTAGAGCGCTTTCCGTTCGCTTTGCGTGGTTCCGACGAGCGCTCGGTCTTCGAGCTCGTCCACCTCGGCGTTGCAATAGCCCGCGTAGTTCGCGACGCCGTGACATGTGTCGATACCCGAGTCGTCGGGATCCGCACCGGTGCGCCACGCGATGTACGCCATGTCGTACGTTCCCGTCAGCAGCAGCCCGCCTTCGCTTCGCGGCAGATAGAATTGCGCGACCGATATCTTCTTGATCTCCGCGACGATGCCGCGGTCGCGCAGCATGGCTTGCGCGTACTCGGCGGTGCGAACCGCGGTGTCGCCTTCAGGAAACGTGACAAAGACAAGGGCGAGCGGCGTGCCGCCGCGATCCCGCCGCAGCCCGTCTTGTCCGCGCTTCCAGCCGAGCGAGTCCAGTATTCGATCCGCCGCTTGCGGGTCGAAGCGCGGCAATCGTGCCGAGGCGTCGTAAGCCCACGAGAATTGCGGCTGGTCGCTGTCGGTGACCGGATATTGGCCGCCCGTTATCCCCGCCGACATACGCGATCGGTCGATGGACATCGCAACGGCGCGGCGCATGCGCACGTCGTCGAACGGAGCCTTCCGGCAGTTGAACGCGATCGCGCCGAAGCCGGCGAACGGTGCGTAGACGATATGCAGATCGGACGCTGTGCCCAACGCTAGACGCTGCGCCGGAGAAAGCAACGACCAATCGAGCTGTCCGCCGCGAAGCATGATGAGATCGGTGTTCGTGTCCGGCACTTCGCGCGCCCAGATGCCTCGCGCCGCGGGCGCCCCACGGAAATAGTCCCGGTTCGGCGCGAGCGTCAAGCCTTCGCCGCGCGTCCAGGACGTCAGTCTGAACGGCCCCGTTCCGATCGGATGAGTATTGAATTCCGATGCGCGCAACGAACCCCTGCCTTCGAGCAGATGGGCGGGCAGAATCTCCATCGGCGTCGTGCCGTAGGTGAAGAAGGTGGCGACCGTAGGTGCCCATGTATGGCGCAAGTGCACGACGGCGGTCAGCGGGTCGGGCGTATCGATCGCGGAGATCAAATCGTAGCCGTGGGTGGACGGCACATCGTTGCGCGGATCGACGATGGCTTGCCAGGTGAAGCGAACATCGCGGGATGTGAATGCCGCGCCGTCTTGCCAGCGCACGCCGCGCCGCAGTCGGTAGGTTATCGTACGCCCGTCTGAACTGACGCCGCCGTTCGCCTTCGTCGGAACGGCGATCGCGAGCGACGGCACGAGCGCGCCTCGATCATCCACGTCGAGCAAGACATCGAACATGAGGCGCGCGACTTGATGCTCGTCGTCGTTCTGCGCGAGGATCGGATCGAGGCTATGCGGATCTTCGGACAGATTGAAGGCGATCGTGCCCTTGGGCCCTTGCGCGGCCGGCGGCTGCGACCGAAGCGAGCACGCGGAAAATCCGAGCGCCGCGAACACGAGCATGGAGGCCGCCCAACGACGCACGTGACGCAGCTTCGAGAAGGGGAGGCGGGCCTCTTTTTGCGCACGAAGGGCGCCCCATGAGTGACGGCGAGCGGAGCGCACCTTCAATCAAACGACGCACGACGTGGCTCACGCCGACCGTCATGGCGGTCTCGATCGCCAGCCTGCTGTCCGACGCGTGTTATGAGTCGATCATTCCGCTGCTGCCGGCTTTTATCGCTTCGCTCGGCGGCGGCGCGCTCGCGCTCGGAACAATCGAGGGATTGGCGGATGCGCTCGCCGCTGGATTCAAGCTTTGGGGCGGCCAGCTGGCCGACCATAGCAAGAAGCGGCGTGTTCTGGCCGGCGGCGGTTACCTTGCCGTCGGCGTCTTCATGCCGGCCATCGCCTTCGCTCACTCGATTCTCGGCGTCGGCCTCCTTCGCGTTGCGGCGTGGCTCGCGCGCGGATTCCGCAGTCCGATCCGCGACACGCTGATCGTCGACGATACCGATCCCAAGCTCGTCAACAGAGCGTTCGGGTTTCAGCGCGGCCTCGATACGGTCGGTGCGGTGATCGGACCGGCGACAGCCATGATCCTGTTGGCGCACCACGTCGCGGTCTCGACGGCGATTGCGACCGGATTCATTCCCGGCGTGCTGGCAGGCGCTGCGTATTTCTTCGTGCGAGAGCGCCCGCGCACGGTTCCGCCGCGTGCTCCGCTTCATCTCGCGGTTTCGGGCATGCCGCCTGCGTTCAAACGCTACGTCATCGGCGCAGGCGTGTTCGGGCTGGGCAATTTCTCGACGACGCTTTTGGTTCTTGCCGCGATCCACGCGCTGACGCCGGTCGTCGGTATCAGACCGGCGCTCGTCTATGCAAGCGGCCTGTATCTCGGACACAACGTCATCAGCGCGTCATTGTCATACCCGCTCAGCGTGGCGAGCGAACGGCTCGGCGTCGGGAGGCTGCTCGTCGTCGCTTTCGCCCTCTTCGCGATCGTCTGCTCGATCCTCGCGTTTGCCTCGACGTCCCTCGTCGGCATCGCGATCGCATTCGCAGTGGCGGCGATCGCCGGATCGATCATCGAGCCGATGGAGGCGACCTTGGCATCCAAACTGTTGCCGGCCGCAACGCGCGGCACAGGTTTTGGCGTGCTTGCGGCGGTCAACGGCGTCGGAGATTTCGTCTCGAGCGCCGGTGCCGGTGCGCTCTGGCAGATCGCCGGTCCCTTGGCTGCCTTCGGATCCGCCGGCGTCGTGTGTTTGGCCGGTATCGCGCTCGTCGCGCCGGTCGTGTGGACGCTGAAACGTGCGTGAAAACGCGGATCGGTTTCGGCACGGAGCGCCGAAACTCGGCGCCGAATCGTTCGTCAATCGAAAGGGGAGTCACATGTCAGCACGTCACCGATCAATCCGCTCAATTGTCGCTCTTGCCGCGCTCGCGGTCGCGTTCGCGAGCGCCGCTGCGATCGGCCGCACAGACGCGATGTCGAGTTCCACGCCTGCGCCATCGTCATCGGCGGTGGCGGTCAAAATCGCCAACTATGCATTCTCGCCACAGACGATCACCGTCACGGCCGGGACCGTTGTGAAGTGGACGAACACGGACAGCGTGGCTCACACCGCCACCGCGTCGGACAACTCGTTCGATTCGGGGAATTTGAATCAGAATCAATCCTGGTCGTACACGTTCACGAAACCCGGCAAGTACGCGTACGTGTGCACGTATCACTCGAACATGACCGGTACGGTAATCGTGACGGCTACCGCCGCCACCCCGGCTCCCACGAGCGGTTATTAGAGATGTAGGGCGGGCCTTTATGGCCCGCCGGCGGACCATAAAGGTCCGCCCTACATCACAAGACCCAGGAACGAATCGTGCGGGCACGGCGCCACACGCCGCCGGAGTCCTTCTGCCAAAGCTCCGTGGCTCCGTGTCCGCTTAGAGGACCGCGCCAGACCGCGCGCGTGACGACCGCGCCTCCGCCTTCGGGCCGCGCGGACACGATCCCGAGCGGAGCGGGCTGCGAACCAAATTCCGCTTCCCAACGCGTCTCGTCGGAGATCGTACGAAGTATCAATCCCTGCGGTACGATCGGGTCGGCGATGTCCGTCGCGAGCACCGGATGAACGCCGGAAACGCTTTGCAACTCGGCGACCGTCGAATCGAGCATGGACGCGTCGCCAAAACCATCAAACGCATTCTGCGCACTGTTCGCGCGCCGAAGTCGGGAGAACGCGTTTAGGCCGTTGTCGTCGACGGCGGCGAGGAGAGAGCGATCCAAACGAAAGGCCGATAGCGAACCTTCCGCGCCGGCGGCGCGACCCGGTGTCGAACCCCAGACCAGAAATGTTCCGGCCGGCAACGCAGCAAGGAATAGCTGCTCGCCCGCATACGTCGCGCCGGTGGCATAGCTCGCCGGACTTGCGTCGCCGGCGAGCGGCGCGACGCAAATCATCGCCACGCCGTCCATCGGTCTTGTCTCGGCCACCCATAGATCCCCGGCCGTCGCACCGACCGCGCCCGGCGATCCGTCAAGCGAATACCGCACGCGCCATTGCACGCCGTCGTGCGAAGACCAGAGCAACGCGCGATCGGAACACGCGCTCGCGGACGCATGGCAGTCGACAGAGGATGCGCCCCAAAGCGCGCCGTCGTCGGATCGAGAAAGGACCGCAAACGGAAACGCGGGCGCGCGGGCACGGATGAATCGACCTCGAACATCGCCGAGATAGACGTGCCCGAGGTATGACGCGATCCAGTGCATTCCGTCGGCGGGGCCGGCTGGATAGACGCGCCACTGCAAGATGGCCGCGTCAAGCGCATCCGTGTCAGGCTGGAGCGCGGGCCAAAGATCAATCTGGCCCTTCGATTCGACGGCAGCGATCAACGGCTGCACGTCGCTGTACCCGGATGGGAACGTCAAGGGAAGCGTCACGTAGGTCCCAGACCGCTGAACAGTGAGCGCTAAACCTTCGGGCCACGCGAAGTAAAGATGCGCGTTCGAAAGCGCGCCAAAACCGTCGCCCACCGAATACGCCGGGTCCGATGGCCGTAACGGATAAGAGTATTTGACAAAGTCTCGTGTCGCCGCGACGATGCGTGTGAGCCCATACGAGAAGACGAAGTACGCGACGCCATCGCGATACGCGCCTTGATAGACGGTTCTCCCGAGCGGTGCGATAGGCGAAAGCTGGCGCCCGAAGACATCGTCGAAGTGCGGCGCTAGCGCGTCGATCGCGCCCGCGCGCGCAATGCGCGGGGCACGCTGTGCGCTGGAATCGACCCACGCAATGCTCTCGCCGAGCAACACGAACGAACCGTTCGCGGCGATGCCTTCCACTCGCCGGTGCGCGCCGATCTGCCGGATCACGTATTTGCCGTCGGCCCGCACGTAGACGCTCACTCGATCCGAATCAGCCGGCGTGACATCGCTCATCTCGCCGGCGAGCGTCTGGTCGGCGGACATGCGGCGATCGGGCGATGAAAACGTGCCGGATTCCGCGCCGCCGCCATCCAGCGTCAGCTTGGTGTCGACATCGCCATCGCGGATCGAAATGGAATTCGCGCCGGTAAAGCGCGCGCTTTGCGCGAGTCCATCCGACGTCAACTGTGTGAGTCTGCGCGTTCGGAGGTCCAACAGAAACGCCTGGCTCGGGTTCATTCGCGCGGGATCGCCGAACAGCGCGGCGCCGGCGAACACCGCGACGAACACCGCGCGCGAACCGCTGCGATCAGTCGAAGCATCGCCGACGATCGAGCCGGGCATGATCCCGAGCGGCAACGATTGGATATGTAAAAATGCGCCGGTGGGCAGTGCGAGCGTCGTCTCCGGATATGGCACCCCGATGCCGCTCGCTGCGGCGCCGACGCGCAGCGCCGCCGCAAGCGCGATGACGATGAGCGCGAAAGTCACGAAACGGAAAGCGCCACGATACGCCACGCGCATACGCCGCGCTACGACCGCAGCGTGGCGAGGCCCTTCGCGCGCATTTGCGGAAATAAGCGGCGATGCGCGTCACGCACCTCTGGCGCTACCCATTCAAATCTATGCGCGGCGAGGCGCTGACCGCCGCGCGCATGGAGCTCGGCGGCATGCCATTCGATCGGCGTTTTGCGTTCCGCGACGAAACGCCGGGGTCGAATCGCCTCGGACAGCTCGAGACCGCGCGCCAACACCTAGCCATGCTCGGATACGCAGCGAGGGTTGTAGACGGATCGGTCGTGATCGCGGCGCCGGACGGCAGCCTCCTGGCTGCGACCGATCCAGCGCTCGCGCAACGTGTGAGCGCCGAGACCGGTTCGCAGCTCACCGTGACGGAAGATCCGAGTGGCGGCAATCACGACGATGCGGACGTTCTCGTCATCAACGCGGCTTCAGTGGCCAAACTCGCAGCAGAATGGGGACACGACGTGGACCCCCGGCGCTTCCGCCCGAACGTGCTCGTGGCCGGCGACCGACCATTTCAAGAAGAAGCCTGGGTGGGCCGATATATGAAGATAGGAGAGGCTACGCTCAAAGTCGTGTCACCGTGCGTACGGTGCGTCCTCACGACGGTCGAACCCGAGACGCTTGCGGTCGATCCTTCGTTCCTTAGATTGGTCGCGCAAAAGCACAACGCAAGCTTCGGGGTCTATGCCAAAGTCGTCGAACCCGGTGCAGTGCGCGTCGATGACGACGTCGCGGTCACCGAGGGACAGAGCGAGCCGGACCAAGCACAAGGTGTGAAAGTGTGATGACGATGGAGATGTTCAGACGTTCGGCGATCGCGCTCTGCTTCACGATCGCGCTCGCGGCGCCGGCGGCGTCGCATCAAGCCCCGTTCTTGCCCCCCAAAGGCTGGGTCTTCGCGGCCCCGCCGGCCGGTTTCATCGGGAAGTGGATCAAGCCGGGGAGCGACGCATACAAGCAAAACGTCAGCGTCCTCGGTCACAAGTTCGACGGGTCGCTCGCAGATTTCCATGCGATCGCGATCGGCCAGCTCAGAGAGAAGTTTCCGGGCGGCACCATAGCGGTGAACCAAGACACAACCGTGTGTGGCGACCATCCGGCTAAGTACGTCTCGTACGGCTTGAACTCCGATATCGGTCCGATGATCATCGAGCAGATCGAGACCGTGGAAAATGGAGCTGCCTACATCGTGACGTATGCTCGCTTAGCGACACAGGATTCCGACCCAGCAGCGCGAGACTCATTGACGACCATCTGCGGAGTCTGAAAGTGCATGCATAGAACCTCGAGCGCGGCTAAGAACGCCGGGCGAATCGGCGCGGTGTTCGGAGCCGCCGCCGTCGCTACGCTGCTTATTGCGATGCCGGCCGTGCAAAGCCGAGCCGACACGTCTCCGTCGCCCCAAGCGACGCCGGCTAGTCCGTATGGTCGTGTGCCGGTTCCGGGCAACACCGTCGTCTTCGACGGCACCGTCGGCGGCCAGCGCACGGCTTGGGCGTATTTCAGTCAATTCTGGCTCGAGCGGTATCTATCGGTGACGGTCGACGCAGCAGAATTCGCGGTGCAGGGCACGTCGCTCGACAACGAGCTCAACACGATCTCCGACCACGTCATCACATTTCCAAACGGCACGCGCGGCACCGTCGAGTCGATTCAACCTTACCATTACAAGGATCGTCTCGATCTGGAGGTCCGAATCAGCGTCTCCAGCGGCCCGATGCGCGGTAAAGATGTCTGGACCACTGCGGCAGAACTGACGGACGGCACCGGGCACCCCTACGTGAAGATGTAACGCACGGCGCGGTGCGCGAGCACCATGACCGAGAGCATCGAGGCGGGGCCCATAGTTTCAGGATATCGGCGCCTCCGCGGCGTAGCGATTGACGGCATGGCCAATTTCGGAGATTTCCTATCCGCTCGGCCGGGTTTGCAGCGGCGGCTGTTTTTTTTGGCTCGCCGTTTTGTCGCGGGCGAGACGGTCGAGACGGCGATCGATGCGGTTCGCACGCTGAACGCGGCGGGGCTCAGCGCGACCCTGGACTTTCTCGGCGAGGACGTCCACGACGAAGGCGCGGCGGCATTGACGGCCGACACGTACGTGCGCATGATCGACGCGATCGTCGCGGCTCGCGCGGACGCAAATGTTTCCGTCAAGTTGAGCGCGATCGGCCAGGCGATATCGGACGATACCGCTGTCCGCAATCTATTCCCGATCCTCGAGCGTGCCAAAGCCGCGAACATGTTCGTGCGGCTGGACATGGAAGGTTCGAAGACGGTCAATTCGACCTACCGCATTCTCGCCCGCGCCCGGGCGGCGTACGAGCAAGTCGGGGCGGTCGTGCAGGCGTATCTGCATCGCGCGCAGGACGACGTGCAGAAGTTGATCGCCGACGGTACCCGCGTGCGGCTCTGCAAAGGGGCATATGCTGAGCGGCCGGATGTCGCCTTTCAAGACATGCCGGCGATCCGGCGCAACTATATGCGTCTCGCGGAAGCGCTGCTGACTTCCGGTGTCTATCACGGGATCGCCACGCACGACGACAATCTGATCGAAGCGGTGCGCGCGTTTGTCGAACGCAAGGGCATCGGCCCGGATCGGTTCGAGTTCCAAATGCTCTACGGGATAAGACCGGAACGGCAGCGCGAAATCGTCGGCCTCAAATATCGGCTGCGCGTGTACGTGCCGTTTGGGACGCATTGGGCCGGATACTTCTATCGGCGACTCGCGGAACGTAAGGAAAACGTGTATTTCGTGGTACGCAGTCTGTTCAGCCGATGATCGTCGGTATGCACTTTGGCGCAGTGTTCGTGCGCTCGTCATCCATTCGACGCGTGATCGGGGCGCTGGAACAATTGATGGACGAATCGGATCGGGCGCGGACACAGGAGCGCGGCTTGGAACCGACGCCGGACGACGTGACGGTGGAGAAAATCGTTCGCAGTTTCGCCGTGCTGCCGGAAGAAGACGATTGGATATCCGTGCTCGAGGACGGCCATTCGCTCGACGACGGCGGAGTGGCCGAGGGCTTGAGCGAGATACTCCAGACTGAAACGCTGCACTTCACGTACAGCGACGCGCAGAAGGCGTGGTCGTTCACCCGCTATGTGGATGGGCAGCCGCTCGACGCCGGGGGCGCCGAGGATCGCGACTATGACGTGAGCGCGATGCAGTTTCTCGAGCAGAACTCCGTGCCGCATTTCGGCGTGTACTACGAAGAGATCGCGGCGTCCGCCGGACCGGATGCCCCGGCACTGGAGGGATCGCTTGAGATCCTCGGCGACATCTCGATTCGACCGCCGATGGGGACCGAGATAGTCACGTTTCGCCGCCGCCCCTAATCTTCGATACGGCCATAATCGTAGATCTGCCTTGGAAGGCAAGTGTTCTTTCCTCGGCTTACATACGTCGCATGCGAAAGCGGCTGTTCGACGGCAAGATGCCGTTGACTCTACGCATCGTAGCGTGGTTGTTCATAGTTCAAGGCGTCTTTTCGCTTGCGACAAGTCTGATTCAAACACACGCAGCCAACGTCGGATTGAACCCATCTGGTTTCGGGGCGGCGACTGACATCCTCAGCGGCCTAATAGACCCGATCGTCGGCGCAGGCATTCTCTTCCGACGTCGATGCTGGCGATCAATCGCCGCGTTGGGTGTCGGCAGCAATTGCGGGATGCAGGTCGCTGGAATCGTGGCAGCGTCAGGGGGCGATCATCTTTTCTACCCCCAGTCGATTATTCTATTGATATCACTTGGCTTCAGCTGCTTGGTGCTCTGGGCATTGACGGATCGGAGAGCCCACCTCGCGATGAGGTGACCGATGGCCGGTTACGATGCGCGGTGCGCTTCGCCGAAGAGGCGCTGCGTTTCCGCGAATCGATCGACGCGGCGAAAAGCGGCTTCGGCCTGCGTGTAGGACTGCGAAATGATGCTGGCGGCCGCGGCAAACGAAGGCGGCGTGTTCAAGGCGGCCATGTGGATCAAGACCGCGGTGAGGCCGGCGGCCAACTTCAGAGTGCTGATAAAACGTCCCGACATCGCGTACTCCTCGCTGTTGAAACGCTGGCACAACGCCCTATTGTTTCCCAAGCGATGAAAGTCGCGTTAAAAGGGAGCCGACTGGCCTCGGCCCCCTGCAAGTGATAAGTCGGTCTCTTCAGGAACTTAGAGGTGCTGGGTCACCGTGAACGTCAGCGCGCGGCCGGGCAGTGAGTACGCGTTCGTCGGCGACGGTCCGGTCGGCGTTGGATATGCGACGCCGGCGCCGAACAACGTGAACTTGTCCGCGAACTGATTCGTCAAGTTCTGCACGCCGAGTGTGAGCGTCGTCTGCTGCATCTGCTTGTACACGCTGCCGTTGAACAGCCAGTATGACGGCCGGTTCAACTCGTTGTTGGCACTTTCGTACCCCGCGCCGATCGCATAGCCGAACCCGGTCGAACCGTGACCGTCGAGCGACAGCAAGCCTTTGTGCGGTGGTATGCCTTGGAATTGCTGACCCGAGACGACGTTTGGCGCCGAAGGGTCGAACGCTGCCGGATCGTTGAGCGGATAGGCGATGTCGATCCCATACTCGGCGTGCAGCGCGCTATAGCGTGAAAGCTGCTTGTCCGCGCGAAGCTCGACGCCTTGGTAGCGGACGTTCGCCAAGTTCTCGATGAAGCCGAACTGACCGCCGCCCGGATTCGAACTCGGCACGAAGAAGATCGGGTCGCGCAGCGCCGTGCTGTAGGCGTCGATCTCGATCCGCGGCGCGAGTTCGTCGCCGCCGAAACGATGTTCGTAGCCGACTTCGAATTCGCTCGTATGTTCGGCGGTGAGGGTCGGGTTGATCGCCCGTTCGGTCATGAGCGGCGCGCGGAAACCCGTGCCGAACGAAGCCCGGAAGACATTGTCGGCGCTTGGCGTCCAGACCATCGCGAGCCGCGGGTCGATGCTGGAGCCGAACGTGTCGTATCGGCTCGCGTACACCGCTGCGGTGTAATGCAGCTGCGGCGTCGAATCCCACTGATACAATCCTGCAAAGGACCGCTGCGTCTGCTGCGTCGACAAGATGCCGGGTGAGAATGGCGCACCGGGCGGCAGCGAGAGAGTCTCGTGCCGAATATCCGTGAGCAGCGTCCACGTGCCGTTCGCGAGATAACGGTCGTACTGGATCGAGTCATCGCTCACGACGTCGCGGTCGTCGAACAGATATGGATTCGCCAGCGTGACCGGCACGCCGGGAACCGTCTGATCGGTCACGTTCGTGAGGTGTCGCATGATCAAGGTGCCGGGCGCGGTTCCCGTCGTGCTCGACTCACCGATCGGCAGCTGCACATCTAAACCGTATGCCGGCGAATTCGTCAGGTCCGCAGCTCCGGGATACGCGGTGAATATCGAGCTTGGTCCGACGCTGTTCGGATCGTTCGGGAAGCTGAGCGGCGCGGAAAGGTCGCGATACGCAGTCGTGTTGCGATAGGTGGCTTCTACGAATCCGTCGCCGATGCCGAGCGAATAGCGCAGCTTCAATAACGATGATGTCGCATCGATCGTGCTGCCGAGCGTGGTCGATGCGACCGTAGGCGGCGACGCTTGCGGGTTCGGCTCATAGAGCGCGTCGTAGCCGGTGACCGCGCCGTTCGTGCTGTAGCGATGGAATGAAAGCGCGTAGCCGAGACGATCGCCGGTCGTACCGGTCGCCTGAAGCGTGTAACCGGATGTGTCGAAAGTACCGAGCGAGAACCGCAGCAAGCCATGGTCTTGCGGCGTCGGGTCGAGCGTGCGGAAGTTGATCGTGCCGCCTTGTGTGTTCGCCCCGTCCAGCGAGGCCGGTCCCACGCCATAGACGACCTGCACCGCAGAGAATTGCGCCGGGTCTAGCAACTCGAGGTCGAAGTCACCGGTGTTGGCGTTGTTCACCACGTGGCCGTCGATGTCGATGAGCGTTTCCGAGGGGTCCGGGCCGCGCAAGCTGGCTGTCTGCGGCAAGCCCGGCGCGCCGCCTGCAGGACGCGTCATCGTGACAGCGATCTGTTGGCTGAGCGCATCGGCAAGATTCTCGACGCCGCGCCCGGCTAGGTCTTGGGGATCGAGGTTCGCCGACGGTGCGGAGGAGGTGGATAGCACCTGACGGCCGTTGACCGTGACACGATCGAGCGTCGAAATGCTGCCTGTGGTCGCGCGCGCTAACTGAAGGACGATCGCCGCCGTGTGGCCCTCGGTGACGGAGATCGTCCGCGGAGCCAGGGGCGCGAAGCCTCGCGCTTGCGCGGTCACGACGTATGTCTGGGCCGGGAGGTCGAGCTTGAACGAACCGTCGGCGCCGGAGATGACGGAGTTACGCGTAGGACCCGCCGCAAATTCGATCCGGGCCGCAGCGATCGGCTGACCGGAAGCATCGATGACGTTTCCTTGAACAGACCCGGTCGAAGCCGCTAGCGCAGGCGTTAACAGCAGCCCGGCAAGGATGGCTGCAACGGTAATTTTAAGAGTCGCGAATATTCTCAAGGTATATACTCATTTATCCCAGCTCCGTCGGCGCGCCTGCCGCGCGTTTCCCAATCGGATTGGGACGTTTTCCGTCATCCTCCGACTATCGTCAAACTCTTCACAGGACCGGGTTTTCAAGCATGCGTAGTTGGCGATGTACGGCACCCGCCGCATGCAATGGCGGCCCACATCTAGACTAGAATGCAGGAGAGCCATGAACGACAGATCGGACAGCGCAACGCGGGCTGAACGCGACTCGATGGGCGAGATGCAGGTCCCCGCGCACGCATTGTACGGCGCGAGCACACAGCGCGCCGTGCTCAATTTTCCGATCAGCGACCTTCGCTATCCGCGGCGCTTTATCAAAGCACTGGGTCAGATCAAACTCGCGGCGGCGCAGACCAACGGCGAACTGGGGTTGATCGACGAGGGCGTCGCCCGCGCCGTCGTAGAGGCCGCGCAAGAAGTCGTCGACGGTAAGCACGACGCGCACTTCGTAGTGGACATCTTCCAAACCGGCTCGGGAACGTCCACCAACATGAATGCGAATGAAGTGATCGCCCACGTGGTCGCCGGCCACAAGCGCACCGACAAGAAAGTGCACCAGAACGACCACGTCAATTTCGGCCAGAGCTCCAACGACGTGATTCCGACCGCGACGCACGTCGCCGCCGCCAGCGCCATCAAAGAAGATCTGCTGCCGGCGCTGCACACGCTGCAATCCTCGCTTGAGAAGAAGAGCCAGGAGTTCTGGCAGATCGTCAAGACCGGCCGCACGCACTTGCAAGACGCGACGCCGATCCGCCTTGGTCAGGAATTCCTCGGCTACGCGGGTCAGATAGAACGCGCTCGCAAACGCGCGAATCACGCGCTCGACGAACTATGCGAGGTCGCGCTCGGCGGCACTGCGGTGGGCACCGGCATCAACACACATCCCGAGTTCGCCAAGCGGACGTGCGCGAAGCTGGCGGAAATGACCGGCCTTCCCATCCGCGAGACGTCGAACCATTTTCAAGCGCAATCGAGCTTGGACAATTGCGTTGCGGCGAGCGGCGCGCTCAAGACGATCGCGGTATCGCTGACGAAGATCGCCAACGACATCCGCTGGCTCGGATCCGGTCCGCGCGCCGGCATCGGTGAGTTGGAATTGCCAGCCGTTCAGCCCGGTTCGTCCATCATGCCGGGCAAAGTCAATCCCGTGATCTGCGAGAGCGTGCTGATGGTCTGCGTGCAGGTGATCGGGAACGACGCAGCCATCACGGTCGGCGGACAGAGCGGCAACTTCGAGATCAATCTCACGATGCCGATCGTCGGCTATGATCTGCTTCAGTCGATCTCGCTGCTCGCGCACGCCTGTACGAACTTCGCCAAGCAATGCGTGGACGGTCTCAAAGCGACCGACAAGGGCCCGCAGATGGTCGAGCGCGGACTTGCGATCTGCACATCGCTCGCACCCATCATCGGATACGACGCGGCCGCCGATATCGCCAAAGTCGCTGCCAAGACCGGTAAGACGATCCGCGAAGTAGCGCGCGAGAAGACGAAGCTGTCCGACGCCGAGCTCGACTCGATCCTCAACCCGGCGCTGATGTGCGAACCGAGCGCGGATCGCGTCGGCGCCGGAGGCGGATAAACGCCGCCATGAAAACGATCGGCCTGGTCGGCGTCGGCGCGATGGGCGAACCGATCGGCGCCACGCTGTTGCGCGCCGGCATGACGCTGCGCATCTGTGCTCACCGCCGCCGCGAGCGAGTCGATCGCCTCATCGCAGCGGGCGCCGTGGAAGCGTCAGATCCCGCCGCCGTCGCCGACGGCTGCGACGTGCTGATCATGGCGCTGCCGGACTCGCCGCAAGTCGAAGAGGCGCTTTTCGGCTCGCGCGGCGCGGCGCCGTCATTGCGGCGCGGCTCCTACGTCATCGACATGTCGACCATATCTCCCGTAGCGTCGCGCGACTTTCACAAGCGTCTCGCGGAGCGCGGCGTCGCCATGATCGACGCGCCGGTCTCCGGCGGCCCGGCGCGAGCGGCCGACGGCACGCTTGCGATCATGGCCGGCGGCGAACCGGAATCGTACGCTGCCTGCGAGCCGATCCTCCGCTTGCTCGGCACCCCCACGCGCGTCGGTCCCCCGGGTATGGGCGAGACGGTCAAACTCGTGAATCAGATCATCATCTCATCCGTCATGATCGCGAACATCGAAGGGATGCTCTTCGCAAAAAAGGCGGGCGCCGATATCGACCTCGTGCGCCGCGTGATCGGCTCCGCGACCGGTTCGAACTACATCCTGGAGAAGTGGCTGCCGCAGACCTGGTTTGCGGGATCGCACAAGGGCGGATTCGCGCTCGATCTCTTGCGTAAGGATCTCAATGCCGCGCTGAAAGCGGCAGAAACGATGGGCCTATCGATGGTCCTTTCCACGTGTGCCGCTCAGCGCTACGGCGAGGCGGCGAGGGACGGCCTTGGCGCCGACGATTATAGCGCGGTCGCTGTGCCGTACGAACGCGCCGCCGGCGTCAATATCACCGATTAATATTTTTCGCACGAGTCGTGCGCGCTCTGCGGCTTCCCATTCACCGTGTAGTTGAACACGCGATCGATACGCGTCGGCGTGGAGCGGCGCCACAGGACGGTTCCGTGCGAGGCTGCTTCAGGCTGATAGAAGGTTCCCGTCCAAGTCCATCCGTTTGACGCGGGTCCCGGTGATGTGTTCGTGGCGAACGTGCCGTCGCCGTGAAAGTCGTAGTATATCCACTCTTTGAGCTTGGGCACGTAGCCGACATACGCCGTGCCGCCGTCGGCGGAACGCGGTCCCCATTGCACGGTCGTCCAGCCGACGCCCGGCGCAGGCGCGATGTGCCAATGATATCCACCGGTACAGGTCCACGATCCGGCGAACGCTTGCGCGAAAAGGCTTGTCGCGGCTGCAGCAAGTGCGAGTAGCATGGCGATCATCCTTTCGTGATGCCGTCGATGTGTTTCGGCCGGGAACATTGGTCGGAACGAGCGGCGAAGCCTAGGGGCCGACTCGCGTCGGCCCCTTCAGAAGCGTGGTCGGTCCCTTCAGAAGCGTGGCGCTTGCGTTGAACGGTGCCTTACGGCGGCGGCGTCGCCGATATCACGCAATCGATCCGGTTCGGCGTGTTGAAATTGTGGTCTTCCTCCATGACGCCTTGGCCGTACGCGTAACCGTATCCATCCGTGGACGTGCCGATCATGTGCGAGCCTTCAAAGAATTCATTCACCTGATAGACGCCGAACGTCGTCGGGTTTGTCGGACCAGTGCCCCAATAGAAGCGACTAATGGTTCCGCCGTTCTCTGCCGGGTAGTCGTAGAATTTTCCGGCCGGCCCCGGGCTTGCGGCTTGTATGACGACGGGCGACGCAAGCGGCTGCGGCGACGAACCGGCAGTCGCCATGTAGCCGTAGAGCAACGTGTCGCCGGCGGCATCGTTGGCGAGCAGCTGAATTTCGTCCGTGCTCTGCGTCGGCGAGGATGGGATTTGTTCCTGATATTCGTATGTGAGCGTCCCGTTGACAGTAACGCTGCCGATGACTCGGTTCGTCTTTGGAAAACTCGATGCGCCCGGCGCCGGTGTGCCGAGGTAGCACTTGTAGGTCCACGCATCGCCGACGGCCAGCGGTTGGTAGAACTGCATGATCGTGGGCGAAGGCGATGGCCGCGGACCCGGAAGTCCGCCGCCTCCGCCACCCCCTCCGCCGCACGCCGCGAGAAGCGTCACTAAGCCCACGAGTCCGAGCATCCATTTCATACGCCGATCATGCCAGGTTCGCTGTTGAAAAGTCTCAAACGATTGCTCAAGGATGTCTCAAGACGGCTCGAATTCTCCGAACGGTGCGCGCCTCGGCGCGCTTGAATATTCGTTTGGCCCCTATCGCATGCGCACCGACGACATGATCCTGTATTTTCGGGATGCTGCTGTTCCGCTCGCGCCAAAGGTCGCGCAGACGCTGCTCGCGCTGCTCGAGCGCGCCGGACGGGTTGTATCTAAGGAAGAACTTCTCGAGACCGTGTGGGGCGGCGCCGCGATAGAGGACGCGAATCTTTCGCAGAACATCTATACGCTGCGGCGCCAATTCGAGGCGACCGCCGGCGAATCGCTCATCGAGACGCTCCCGCGCCGCGGCTACCGGTTCGCCGGACGCGTCAGGCGCGCGGCTCCCGATCGTAGGGGGAGAAGACGGTCTTTGCTCGTTGCGAACGCTTTACTCGCAGCAGCGACCGCGTGCGCGGGGTGCGGGGCCGCGCTCATCGTCTTTGCGAGCACCGTCGGCGTGCGCGCCCCGGTGACGACGGCCCCGCCGGCGCTCGCTGCCAGCCAAGCCTACTGGACAGGCTGGTTGTACTATCGCGAAGGCACTGACGAAGGATTCCGCACTGCGCTGCGCTCGTTCAAGCAAGCAGCGGACTTGCAGCCTTCGGATCCGCGCGGTGCCGCCGGCGAGGCGATGACCTATGCTTCGCTCGCGGACAGTGAGGGAGATTCGCCCTCGGCCGTCGCCGATAGCGCGCATGCTGACTGGCTTGCATATCACGTGCTCGCAAATCATCGCGATTCCGCCGCTGCACTCGCGGCAAAGGGATTCGTTGAATTCGACATCGATGGCGCCTTTGCGGCCGCGACGCGCGATCTACGGCGCGCCGAACATCTCGATCCGCAGAGCGCGCCGTCTTACATATGGTACGGCAGTGTGCTGCTCTGGCAAGGAAGATTATCGGCGGCGCGCGAGCAGCTGTCGCACGCGACGCGGCTTGATTCGTCGCTTCCGAGCCTGGACTATCTGTTGGCGTGGGACTACTATTTCAGCCGCGACTTCGACAACGCGATCGCTTTCGCCAAGCTCGCAATCGCCGACCCGTGGACCGAAAATGCAGGCCGCCTGCTGCTCGCCGCAGCCGATGAGGGCGCAGGCCGATTCAAGCCCGCGATCGCCGCAGTTGCGGATCTGGCTCCCGGACCGACGGATGACATCGCCGCGAGCGCCACGCGCGCCCACGTCTACGCGACGATGGGTGATCGTGTCGACGCAGCTCGCGAGCTCCGTACGGTCGAGCGGCTCAGCGAGCGCTATAAGCAGCGGCCTTTGCTAACCGCCGTCGCGTATCTCGCAAACGGCCGGTTAGACGAGACGTTCGCTTGGCTCTCGCGCCTATCGCAGATCGATCGCACCGTTCTCGAAATGGACCCGCGCCTTGATCGCGCGCGACAAGATCCGCGGTTCTCGAAATGGCTCCACGGCTAAGCCTCGTCTGAAGGGGCCGACTTTCAGTCGGCCCTGGATTGGTTTCGCCTAGGGCAAGCGGTGTTTGCCCGGCTACGGAACGACGCGGGCAAGCGATACTTGGCCCGGCGCCGAAAGATTGTCGACATGATGACCTACGCCACGCTTGACGGACCGCGCACGATCAGCTGGCGCGACAAACCTCTGCCGAATCCAGGACCGGGCGAGGTGCTCGTACGGATTCGCGCGGCGCTGACGTGCGGCACCGACCTCAAAACGTTTCGGCGCGGACATCCAAAGCTGCAATTCGGGCCTTTCGGGCACGAAGCTTCCGGTGACGTGATCGCGATCGGCGAGGGCGTGACATCGTTCTCTCCTGGAGATCCCGTCATGTGGGTGCAGACCGCACCCTGCGGCGGCTGCGAGGCATGCCGCGCCGCCAAAGAAAATCTTTGCGAAAAGCTCTTCGACGACATCGCGCTCGGCGCATACGGCACGCACTTACTGCTGCCCGACAAAATCGTGCGGCGCAATCTCTATCGAAAACCCGCGCACCTCTCGTACATGGAGGCCGCGTTCTTGGAGCCATTAGCCTGCGTCGTGCATGGCTGGTCGGTTCTCCGCCGCGCGAACGCACGAGAGCCGCTTCCGCACGACGTGGCGATCGTCGGCGCAGGCACGATCGGATTGCTCCACCTGCTCAACGCGGTGCAAGCCGGTGTGCATGCGACCGTCATAGCGCGCGGCGCAGATCGACTCGACCTTGCCATGCGGCTCGGCGCCGACGAGGTCCTCGACGCGGTGAAGGTCGAGGACGATCCTGCGGACCGCGCCATAAACGCGGCGCGTTTCGATGCGGTGATCGAATGCGGCGGAACGGCCGAGAGCTGGAACACCGCGGTTCGACTCGTCGCACCTGGCGGGCGCGTTCTTCTGTTCGGCGGACTGCCGGCGGGCGAGCGCGTAGCCTTGGACGCGGGCCGCATCCATTACGACGAACTAACCCTCCTCGGCACCTTCCATTTCTCGCCGGACGACGTTCGCGAAGCGCGGGACCTGCTCGCGGGAGGCGCGGCAAACGTGAAACCGCTCGTGAGCGGCATCGAGCCGATGAGCGCGTTGCCGAGCGTGTTTGAGCGGCTCGATAAGCGCGAAGGCTTCAAGTATGCTTTAGTCCCAGAGCCCGCGCGCGTCGGGTGGATTTGAGGCGTGCAAGCGCGAAACGCCGAGATTCCGATATGCCGACGACGACACGCGCGGCGGTCTACGACCGCGATGGCAGCATAACGCTAAAGGATCTAGCGCTCGACGCGCCCGCCAAGGGCGAACTCGTCGTGCGCATCACCGCGTGCGGCATTTGCCCGGGCGAGGTGCTCGCGTGGTACGTCGCGCGCAAAGCACCGTTCGTGCTCGGGCACGAACCGGTCGGAGTCATCGAACGCTGTGGTGACGGTGCTGCGCCAGGCTCCAACGGCGCAAAGCCGTTCGCGGTCGGCGAACGTGTCTTCATCCACCATCACGCACCGTGCATGACGTGCCGATCCTGCCTACGCGGCGACCACGTCCAGTGCGCGACGTGGCGTTCGACCCACCTCGTGCCGGGAGGCATGGCGACCTTTGCGGTCGTGCCCGAAGCAAACGTGCGCGCCGACGTGCTGCGCCTGCCCGATGCGCTCGGTGACGACGCCGCAACATTGATCGAACCGCTTGCGACCGTCGTCAAGTCGGTGCGCCGTTCGCGCATGCGCGCGCGCGATCGCGTGTTAGTCATCGGCCTCGGCGTCATGGGTCTACTGCACATCGCGCTGATGCGCCATCGCAACGCGGGGTTTGTGCTCGCGGCCGATCGCGTGCCCGAGCGTCTCGCATGCGCCACGCGCATGGGCGCCGATCGCGTGCTCGATGTCTCGACGGATAAGATCGAAGAACTCGTCGCATCGGAGACCGGCGGAGACGGCGCCGACGTCGTGATCGTCGGGCCGGGGTCCACAGATGCGATGGAGAGCGCGTTGCGCTGCGCAGCGCGCGGCGGTACGATCGTGCTTTTCACCCCGCTGCCGGAACGCGATCGCTGGGAGCTGCCGGTACATGACGTCTACTTCAAAGACCTCACGATCACCGCAAGTTACTCCGCCGGACCGGACGATACGCGCGAAGCGCTGGCGCTTCTGAACGGCGGACTCGACGTCGCGCCGCTCTTCACCCATCGTTTCCCCTTAGACGGCGTCGTCGATGCATACCGGCTCGTCGCGCAAGCGCGCGAAGCGCTCAAAGTCGTCGTATATCCAGGTGCGCGATGAAGCATGAGTTTGATCCGGCCTCATTCTCCTGGCGCGGCATCGAGACAGAAGGCTACCGTGCGGGGCGAGAGGATCTTCCGGATCAAGGCTACCGCGGCGTCACGCGCTTCACGATCACGTCGCGCGAAAGCGTTCCTTGCAACTTTGAAGTCCGCTACTTCGAGATCGCGCCCGGCGGGTATACGCGGCTCGAGCGGCACGCGCACGTGCATTCCGTGACGGTGCTGCGCGGTTCGGGCTATGCGATTGTTGGTTCGGAGATCCACGGGCTCGGATCGCACGATCACGTCTACGTACCGCCGCAGACGCTGCATCAATTCGTCAACGACGGCGACGCGCCGCTCGGATTTCTCTGCGTGGTCGACGGTGAGCGCGATCGGCCCGAGCAGCCGAACGCGCGCGATCTAGACCTCTTGAATAGTAATGATGCGACACGCGGGCGATATAAGCTGTAGCAGGCAGGCCTCCCCACAACTCCCAATAAATTAGTTGCTATTCGGATTCTGAAGCGGCCGAGCCACATGCAGGCGCCGACTTCATGTCTGCCCACTATGATGGAGCATCTATCATGACGCGTTTCTTGGCATGCATCGCTTCCTTATCGTCGCTGATCGTCGCGATCTCCGCGGCCGGGCCGGTCCAAGCGGCCGGATCTGCAAGTCCGAATCCGGCGGCTTCGCCGAGCGACTACCAGCAGTTCGTCGCCGGCCTGACGCCGCAGAACGGCCTCTTCACGCTGTGGCGTAAAGATGGAAAAGTCTATCTCGAGTTGACCAAGGATCAACTCGACACCGACTTCATCGAGACGTCCACGCCGGAAACGGGGATGGGCGGTCTTGGCGTCGCGCCGGGCAATCCATATTACCAACTGGCGCGCGTCATGCGCTTTTCGCGTCAAGACAACAACGTCGTCATCACGTTCCCGAACACGTCGTTCGTCGCGCCCGACGGATCGCCGTCTGCGCTTGCGATCTCGCAAAACTTTCCGCCATCCGTTCTGGCGGTGGAACCGCTCGCCGCGACCGACCCGGCTACCGGCAATGTCGTCATCGACGCTTCCCCGTTCCTCGGCGATGTCTCAGATATCACGGACGGCATCCGCGGCATCAGCCAGGACCCACAGAGCCAGTATCATCTCGACCGCGGCAAGTCGTTGTTCGGAGTCTCGAAGGATTTTCCCGACAATGTGATCCTTGAAGCGGTTCAGACGTGGACCACAGACTTGCCTGACGCATCCGTGGACAACATGATCGACCCGCGCAATTTCCAGCTGAAGATGAAATACAACATCGCAAAGGCGCCGCCGGCGGGTTCGTACATGCCGCGGATCGCAGACGACCGCGTCGGCTACTATCCGAACATCCTCTTGGACTACGAGGCGAACTTGGCGCGCGCGCGACAGTTGCGCTACATCCTGCGCTGGGACGTCCGACCGTCCGATCCAAGCAAGGCGCTGTCGCCGGCGATCCATCCGATGGTCTACTATTTGTCGGACACGATCCCGTTTGAATATCGCCAGCCGATCAAAGATGCGCTGCTGACATGGAACAAGGCCTTCGAAAAAATCGGCATCAGCGGAGCGGTGCAAGTGCGCAACCAACCCACCGATCCGTCGTGGGATCCCGACGACATCAACGTGAACGTCGTCCATTGGCTGACGCAAGCCTACAACGGCGGCTACGCCCAAGCCGGCACGGTCTGGGATCCCCGCACCGGTCAGATACTGAAGACATCGATCGTGATCGATGCCGACCTCGTGCACTTCTCGGGACTGACGATCCAGGACTACGTCGCGCCGACCATCGACGCGGCCACGCCACGCGCGCCGTTCAGCGACGAGCTGCGCTACGGGCAAGAAGCGCGCGCTTCGGCGGCGTTTGGGATGTACGCCCTCGCGGCGATGGGCGCGCCGCTCTCGCAATCGCAGCTGTTGAAGTATGCGCAGGACAGTCTCAAAGCGATCGTCCTCCACGAGTCCGGCCACGAGTGGGGCTTGCAGCACAACTTCATCGCGTCAGAAGCGTATTCCGCAAAGCAGTTGCAGAGCAAAGCGTTCACGTCGCGCTACGGCATCGTGAATTCGGTCATGGAATACACGCCTGTCAACTTGTGGCCGCGCGGCGTGTCGCAGGGGGCGCTCTTCCAGACCGTGCTCGGCCCTTACGATTACTACGCGATCCACTGGGGCTACGCCGCGATCCCGGGCGCAGCGACGCCGCAAGCAGAGGTGCCGACGCTCTCGCAATGGGCGCAAGTCTGGCAGCAGCCGTTCTACCGCTTCGCGATGGATGAAGACGTCCAGTGGGGCAACGGCCACGCGATCGACCCGCGCGTGAATCAGTTCGATCTATCCAATGACAACGTCGGTTGGTGCGGCGCACAGCTCTCCATCGCCGACGATCTCATCGGCAAGATCTCCAAGCGCTTCACGTCGCTCGGCGATACGCACGATGCGCAGCAACAGGCATTTGGCGCGGCATGGCGCGTCATCTCGCGCTGCGTCTCGTTTGCAAACCACTACGTCGCCGGCGAGTACGTCTCGCGAGCGCACATCGGCGACCCCGGAGCGCCGCTGCCGTTGACCGCTGTCTCACGCTCGGATGCGCGCCGCGCGTTTGACCTGCTCGATCGCCGGCTTCTCGGTGCGAACGCTTTCTCGTACCCGGCACAGACGCTGCGGCAGATGGTCTACACGGAATGGGTGACGGACTTCCCCCAGCCGCTGTGGGCGTACAACCCTCCGCTGCGCCACGACGTGCCGGTCGCGACGCTTGCGGAATCGCTGCAAGCGGCGACACTGTCGCGGTTGTTCCAACCGACGATGCTGCAGCGGCTCGACGACCTGTCGCTGAAATATCCGGCGGGTTCCACGATGAGCCTGGCCGATCTCTTCGCGTGGACGCAAGCGTCCGTATTCGGGGATCTGCGTTCGAACGGCGCACCGAGCGAGATCCATCGCAGCGTCCAGCAATGGTACGCGCATCTGCTCGCGGGGCTTGTTCTCTCACCCGGTGCGGGAACTCCCTACGACGCGCAGTCCCTTGCGCGCGCCGAACTCGTGGATCTCCAGTCAGAGCTGAATGCGGCGCGGTCGCGCGGCGGCCACGACGCGATGACTGCCGCGCACCTCGCGAGTTTGCAAGTGCTGGTCGATCGAACGCTCAACGCGCAGATCGCGCTGCCTGCCCCCGGCTGATCGCGGGGGTCGACAACTACAGGGACGGTCGGCCTAGCGAGGCCGACCGTCGATCGATCAATCCCTAAAAGAAGTCGTTGCGTTCGGCGCCATCATACCGACCCGACCGCAAACAACAGCGCTTGAACTTGCGGCCCGACAGGCATGGGCACAGGTCATTTCTTCCGAGCTTTTCCAGAAGTTGCTTGTCGGTGTGGACGATTCTGAATGCCCCTCCGGACTCGTGTTTCGGACGGGAATCCTTTGCGCCGTTTGCTAGTGGGTTCGAAAGCTAGGCGTTTGGTCGTGGTGTGTCTTGCGTGTCATGATCGTACCCTCCGTTTCGCTCTGATGGCGACGATGCATGGTAACACGATCGCGCGGCACGCGTCAATTTCGCGATATTCCGTTGCGAACATTAGGCGTTGGTGAGAACGCTGCCGGTGACGTAAGGAAGCGCGGCCGCGGCGCCAGAAATGCCGCGGCATCATGGAAGAGCGGCGCTGGGTCCGGGCGGCAGGCACGAGCGAGATGGAGTTCTACCAGCGCGCTTCGAGCAAGGACCGTTCGTGGGCTGGCTTCGAGTGCGCGCTGTACGACACGTCAGGGGGTCTCGTCGAAGTTCCGGCCGCGCTGTCGTATCACGTGAGCATGCACGTCGGAGCGCCTGTTTTCGCTTCGTGCCGCTGCGATGGTCCGATACACAAACGCTTGCAGACCGCCGGCGACATCGACATCGTGCCGTTCGGCTGCGCTGCCGCATGGGAAGACGACGGTCCGACGTCGATGCTGAGCATGCGGCTCTCGCCGGCACTCGTGCGGTCGGTCGCTGATTCTATGGGTTTGAATCCCGACCGGCTCTACATCGAGCCGCAGTTGCAGATCAAAGATCCGAAACTGCAACACCTCGGGTGGGCGGTCAAAGCAGAACTGGAGGCGATCGATCCGTTCGGCCGGCTCTATGCCGAAAGTCTCGGCACCGCGCTTGCCGTGCACATGTTGCGTCGTTACGCGCCAAGGATCGAGCTGCCGGCAGGACGCGGCCTGTCGAAGAGACAGCTGAACCGCATACTTGAATACATTCACGATCACCTCGGTTCCGATCTTTCACTCGCCGAGCTTTCGGAGGTCATCGGCGTCAGCGCATCGCACCTTAAAGCGCAGTTCAAAGAGAGTACCGGAACGCCCGTGCACCAATACATCGTCCAACGCCGGGTCAACTATGCCGTGGAACTGCTGTCGGGCGGCAAGCGCCGGCTTAGCGAGGTCGCGTTGCAGGCTGGATTCGCAGATCAGAGCCATATGGCGCGCTGCATGCGCCGCGTCATCGGCATGACGCCTTCAGGCGTCATCGCTCGTCACTCGTGACGGTGTTCACGCGTTCGGCAGTTGCGGTCGTCTTGGCCGCTGCCTTGTTGTCAGGTTCGATGGAAATCGGCGCGCCCGCGCGCGCGGCGGGCGTCGCATTGCTGCAAGATTTCACCGGCGGCGCCGGCTGGCTCAACGGCTCGCCACTCACGCCCGCTGATCTGCGCGGCAAAGTCGTACTCGTCGATTTCTGGGAATACAACTGCGTCAATTGTCTGCGCACGCTGCCGTACCTGAAGGCGTGGTACGCACGCTATCACGCCGACGGATTCGAGATCGTGGGCGTGCACTCGCCGGAGTTCGGCTTCGCGGGTGATCGCCAGAACGTCGCGAGCGCCGCGCAACGGCTCGGCGTCACCTGGCCGGTCGTCATGGACAACGATCACACGATCTGGACGCGTTACAACGTCGAGGCATGGCCGACAGAAGACCTTTTCGATCAGGACGGCAAGATCGTCGAACTTCAGCAAGGCGAAGGGAACTATCCGCAGACCGAAGCGAAGATCCAAGCGTTACTGAGAGCCAAGAACCCGACGTTGAAACTGCCGCCCGTGATGGCGTTACTGCCGCAGGATAACTACGACAAGCCCGGAGCGGTCTGCTATCCGCAAACGCCGGAGATGTTCGTCGGCCCGTGGCATGGGCAGATGGTCGCCGATGCCGGCGCCTTCAACGACCCCGCCAAGGACACGATCTATCAGGATCCGGGCGCGCCGCATCGCGAAGGGGCGATCTACCTTCAGGGTTACTGGCACGCGACCCAGGACCTGGAAGGCATGGTCTCCGGCGGAAGTGACGGCTACCTGCAGCTGCACTACAAGGCGATTCAGGTTCTCGTTGTCATGAAGCCTGAGAGCGGCGGTTCTGTGCGGGTGGTCGTCACGCAAGACGGCAAACCAATCGATCGCGCAAATGCGGGCCCCGATATCCATTTCGACGCGAATGGCGCCTCGTACGTGACGGTCGATGCGGCCCGCGCATACGAGATATTGGATAACGTTCATTTCGGCGAGCACGAGCTGCGGCTTTCTCCGCAACATTTCGGCGCGGGGATTTACGATTTCGCATTCGAGTCATGCGAGGTGGGAACCGACTCGTAATAGGACGAGCATCGCTCGCCCAACCGCGCCCTCGCCCGATCGCGCGCTCGCCCAAATCAGGACTTCATGCTGCGCGTTGCCAAGAGCACGCTCGTGGGCGTCCGTCTTCACACTCATCGATTTGCAACGGTCGCGTTCGCTTTCGTGGCGTCATGCCTCGGCGCCGGTTCCATGGGCGTGGCGCTTGCAGACCCCACCCCTTCGCCGACGCCGACGCTCGCGACGCATCGGATCTCGGTGCACTCGACGATCGAGACGCTCTTTCTCACGCAAGGCGCGTCCGGTCCGGGCTTGCGGCCCGTAGAAGGCCCGGGATTTGCGAACGGGGCGCCTGCGGCGCCGGTGTCGCCATACGATGTGTTCTCCGGCGCCCCGATGGTGCCGGGACTCGTCGGCCAAAACCAGCTGACGCTCACTGCGGCGTACCGCGCGAAAGGCGTTGACTTCGCCATAACGTTTGGCGCCGAATCACTCGTCGGCGATCGGACGAACGAGGAGTATTGGGCGGAGCCGCTGCTACCGGAAGACAATCCGCATCTCGGCTCGCGGGCGATCGGATTATCCATCGTCTTTCCGACCCATCCTGGGACCGACGACTACATCGGAACACGCGCGGGGATTTCGCAGGCAAGTATAACATCCGACGGCGGCAAGCTATCGCTGCGCGGCGGATGGCTGAATCTCAACCAGTCGCTTGGCTTTGTCTTCACCGCACCGCCGACGACGAACGCGCTCGCCGGACTGCTGCTCAAGACGCCTGAAAGCCTGAATCCAAACTCGCCGGCGCTCGACGCCTGGGCCGCTCCGCCGTCGACACTCCCGATGCGCGGCCTCGATCTGACGTTTAGCGGCCGGCGCTTCAGCATCGAGGCGACCGATGCGGCGTTGCCTGCGTTGCCGGGCACGCCCGTCCGGCTGACCGGCTTGTCGGTCGGCGGCTTTGACGACGCGGGGCATGGCGCCATGGTCCAGACGATCGACGTGCGAAGCGGCGGCACTCCGATCATCACGACCACCGGCTTCGGCGCAGCATTGCAGATAGTTCCGACAGACCAAGGGCAATTCGCCCTCAGCACGCTTTATGGCCAACGCGAATCCATAACCGGCGCACGCATCGCCGAGCCGATCGGTCTCGGTTTTGACGCGGCGGTGGACTATGCGCATTCGGTCTATCAGGCCGACGGTCTGGGCAAACCGCAAAAGGCCGGAGGATCCTGGGCGCACGCGTCGCTTGCGCACGGCCTCGGATCGGCTACGCTTACGCTGCACTACTACCGATTCGAACCGACGTATGCGACGATCATCATGCCGTACGGCGTTCCCGAAAATGTCTGGAGCGTGGCATACTCGTGGCCCGGTCCATGGTTGAAATCGAACTATCAACTGGTCGATACGACCGCGCTGGGCGTCAACCGTCAGGGACCGATGATCGCGTATTCATTCGCTTCGAAGACGGTCCAGGCGAATGCATCGTATGCATCGTTCAAACAGATCACACCGATCACGTCCGCTAGTCTGACCGACCTTGGATTCGTCGAAGGATTCTTTCTCGTGCAACGCGACCCGGCCGACGCGACGCTGGGGAGCTTCAAACGCCTGGCAACGTATGTCGGAAAGACGTTCGGATTCGGCACGCTCGGATTGGACTTCGTCGACGATGGCTTGCATCGCGATGCGAGTCCGCGCGCGCCGTTCGATGCAGTGTCGTACGACGTTCCGCAGACAGTGCTGAGCTGGTCGCGTCCTATCGGCGATCGGGCGCTGCTCGGCGCCGGCGCCGGCTACTACGGCATGCGCGGATCGTGGGCGGACGGGGCGGCGACGAACGTCGACTACGGGATGCACGCCTACTACGCGGGCGCGCAGTTCGCTCAAGTCGGGAGCGGCGCGCTTATGGTCACATTGCGCCGTTCCGACCTGCGAGGCGCGCCGTATTTCGGGGCGCTGCATGCGTTGCGATATGGTTCACCGGCCTTTGACGCGACGACGCTGCTAGTCGAAGAACGCCTGAAGATCTGAATCGGCGGATCGCGGATGTACACACCTGGCGTGCTTATCTTCACCATCTTCGCTGTCGGTGTGCTGCACACGCTCGTCCCCGACCATTGGGCGCCGATCACGCTTATCGCGCGACAGCGCGGCTGGACACTGAGGCAGACCGCCCGGGCGGCTGCCGGCGCCGGCCTGGGCCACGTCGTGTCGACGTTGATCATCGCGATCGTCGTCTGGTTGGCGGGCGTTGCATTCGCGCAACGCTTTGGGGATCTCGTCAACATCTTGACGAGCGCCGCGCTCATCGCGTTCGGCGGCTGGGTGGCGATCGGCGCGCTGCGTGAAGTTCGAGAAGCGAAGGACGCGAGCGTTAACCAGGAACAATCCAATTCGCTTCGCGTCGATACAAGCGCAACGTCGTCGCGCACGGCGCTGCTTCTCATCCTAGGGTCCTCGCCGATGGTGGAAGGCATCCCGGCGTTCTTTGCGGCTTCCCGATACGGGATTGTCGTGATCGCTGTGATGTCTATCGTGTTCGCCATCTCGACGATCGCCACGTACGTGGTCTTGTGCGTCACGTCAGTCCGCGGCATGCAAAACCTGAACTTTGGCCCGATCGAACAATACGGGGAAGTGATCAGCGGCTCGATCATCGCGCTGCTCGGCATCGTGTTCTTATTCGTCCGCTAGCTCCGGTGTAGGCGGACCTTTATGGTCCGCCGGCATGTGGTGTAGGGCGGACCTTTATGGTCCGCCGCTGCGCAATCAAATCGCGCCCACCATCCCCTGCCAAATATTGAGCCAGCGGGGGAAAAGGTCCACAACTCTACTTGGTCGGATTGAGAGGCGATGCAATATCTCGGCGGACGTGTCGTCTACTCGGCAACCGATCTCTACAATTACCTGGAGTGCGGCCACCTCATCGCGCTCGAACGGCAAGTCGCGCTTGGGCAGCTCGGCCGCCCAGAACGTGATCCGCAGGCCGCGCTCGTCGCCGACAAGGGTCTCCTACACGAACAGCGCTATCTAGAAGCGCTGCGCGGTGAGCATGAGATCGTCGAAATCGAACAAGCGGAGAACACGCGCGAAGCGATCGAGCGTGCGGCCGCTGAGACCATCGCCGCGATGGAGCGCGGCGATCATGTCATCTACCAAGGCACGTTCTTTGACGGCGAATTCCTCGGGCGCACGGACTTTCTGCTGCGCGTTGAGACGCCAAGCGAACGCTGGCCGTGGAGCTACGAAGTCGCTGACACGAAGCTTTCGCTTCACGATAAGCCGTATTTCATCATACAGCTCTGCCATTACAGCGAACACGTCGCGCGCGTGCAGGGGCGCACTCCGGAGCACATGCACATCGTACTCGGCGACTTGAAACAGAAACGCTTCCGCGTCGACGACTTCGCGGCGTATTATCGTCACTTGAAGGCGTCGTTCTTGAGCAGCGGCGCCCGTGCAGACGCCTATCCGTTCAAATGCGAACACTGCAATATCTGCGATTGGTCGGCTCGCTGCGAACAGCAGCGCTTGGACGACGACCACCTGAGCATTGTCGCCCGAATGCGGCGGGATCAGATCAAGAAATTCGAGTCGGCCGGAATCGCAAGAGTCGCAGCCCTTGCGTCTGCAGAGTCGTCGCGGCCCCAAGGACTCAACGATGTCACCTTCGACCGCCTGCGCCGGCAGGCGGCGCTGCAAGTGCGCGGGCGAGAATCGGGCGATTATCACTACGAATTCCTCGACCACCGTCCCGTCGAAGGTTTCGGGCTCATACCGATGCCGGCGCAGGGCGACGTCTTTTTCGATATGGAGGGCGACCCGCTTTTCGAGATCGGCGTCGGACTTGAGTACCTCTTCGGTTGCTATTGCCCCGATGACGCCATTCCGTTTCGCCCATTTTGGGGAACAAGTCGCGCAGACGAAAAATCGGCGTTTGAGCGCTGCGTCGACTTTCTCATGGAGAGGCGCGAACAATATCCGGCGATGCATGTCTACCACTATGCGCCGTACGAGAAGACCGCGCTTCAGAAACTCGCGCAACGCCATGCCACGCGCGAAGAAGAAGTAGACGCGTTGCTTCGCGGCGAGGTGCTCGTCGATCTCTTCGCCGTCGTCCGCCAAGCTATGTTGATCTCGCAGTCGAGCTACTCGATCAAAGACCTCGAGCCATTTTACGGCATGACCAGGAACACCGACGTGCGGCGCGGCGGCGACTCGATCGTCATGTTCGAAACATGGCTTAACGATCAGTCGAAGACCGAGATACTGACGGATATCGAGCGCTACAACGAGCAGGATTGCCGATCGACGTTTCTGCTGCGCGAGTGGCTGCTACAACTGCGCGGCGAGTATCAGATGCGGCGCGGCATCGAGCTTGCGTTCCGTCCGCTTCGCCGTGAAGGTGAGCCGTGCCACGCAGTACCGGTCGAAGGATGCAAAGAGTGCGCACGGCGCGCTAAGGAACAGCGAGAGGAAGCGAAGATCTCGGCGGATCAAAACGCTCTGCTCGCGCGGGAACACGACCGCACCGCGCAACTTCTGGCCCATCTGCTTTCGTACCATCGCCGCGAAGCGAAGCCCGCGTGGTGGGCTTACTACGATCGCTGCGAAAACACCGACGAGCTTCTCGAGTTCGACAAAGAAGCGATCGGCGGGTTGGAACTGAGCGCCGAGATCAGCCCGTACAAAGAGCCGGGCGCGCACAATTTGGTGTACACGTATACCTTTCCCGAACAGCTCCATCACGTCGGAGACAACCCGCACGATCCGTTCACGAGGAAGCGCGCCGGCCAAGTCGTCAGCATCGACGAAGAAAGGAACGTGCTCGAGCTCAAGCGTGGGGGCACGCTTGACGAAGCCAGGAACGTCACCGCGTTGATTCCGAGCGGTCCGATCAAGACCAAAGAGCAGACCGGGTCGCTTGCGCGCATCGCGGCCGCGTACTTGAAAGGTTCGATCGGCGCGCAGTACCCGGTAGCGCTTGACATCTTGCACAAGTCGTATCCGCGCCTATCCGGCCGTCGCGGGGGCGACACGATACAGCCGGCCGTCGTAGCGGCGGAGAGCGTCTTCGACATCGTCAGCGCCCTCGATCACAGCTATCTTTTCGTGCAGGGGCCGCCGGGCACGGGCAAAACGCGCATAGGCGCGCGCGTGATTGCGAAGCTCATCGCCGGCGGCCGCACCGTCGGCGTGATGGCGAACAGTCACAAAGCGATTCACAATCTGCTTCACGCGATCGAGGCCGTCGCACAGGTTGAGAAGATCCCGTTGCGCGGCATCCACAAGCACAGCAAGCAGAACACCGGTTCGGAATATCAGTCACAGCTCGACCGGCCGATGATCGAGAGCGACGACGACAACGCCGCGAGCCAAAGCGGCAGCCACAATCTGGTATCGGGCACCACGTGGCTCTTTGCCCGGGAAGAGATGGCCGAGCGGGTAGATTATCTCTTCATCGACGAGGCGGGCCAGATCTCGTTGGCCGACGCGATAGCGGTTTCCCCAAGTGCGCGCAATGTCGTCTTCCTCGGCGATCCGATGCAGCTCGCGCAAGTGAGCATGGGCACGCATCCGGAGAGCGCCGGGACTTCGGTGCTGGAGCATCTTCTTGGCGACGCCGCAACCGTGGCGGAGAATCGCGGCATCTTGCTCGACACGTCGTTTCGCATGCATCCGCAGATCTGCGGCTTCATCTCCTCGGTGTTCTACGACGGCCGGCTCAAATCCGATCCGCTCACGGCGAGCAACGGCGTGGAGTCACCCGGTCTGACGGGCGCGGGCCTGCGCTTCATCGAGATCGAGCATGTCGGCAACACGCGTGAATCGATCGAAGAAGCCGAACGCATCGTGCGCGAGGTCGATCTCTTGCTGCGCGGCACGGTCACACGCAAGGACGAACCGGCGAGGCGCCTCGGCACGAAAGATATTCTCGTGGTCACGCCCTACAACGCGCAACGCAAACGCATCGCCGGACTTCTGAAGGCCGCCGGCCATGCCGGCGTTCAGGTCGGCACGGTCGACAAATTCCAAGGGCAAGAGGCGCCTGTGGTGTTCTATTCGATGGCCACGTCGAGCGGCGACGACATCCCGCGGACCATGGAATTTCTCTTTGAGAGGAACCGCTTCAACGTTGCGGTATCGCGCGCTCAGTGCATGAGCGTCGTGGTCTGTTCTCCAAGACTTCTCGACGTGCGCTGCCGTCATACCGAACAGATCGCTCTCGTCAACTTGCTGTGCCGCTACGCCGAGGCGGCCGGCGAGCAGCATATGCCGAATCCGGCCAAGATCCAAGCGGAACGCGCAGGTGAGCGTCGGACGAGCGTGCGAACGGTGCGGTGAGGGAGGGCATTTATCCATGACTCAATTTCTTGCTGCCGTCGTCGTGGCCGCAGCGGCCACCATGGCGCCGATGACACATTCTTCCATGACCGGCTCGATGCCGCAGCCAAAACCGAATGCGACGGAGACCGCGTTCATCCAGAGCGTGAGCGCGAGGCTTCTCGCTGCGTATCCCACGGTCCAGCAGGCCACAGCCGCGGGTTACATCCGCATGACCAAGCTCGAAAGCGATAACACGTACGTCTATTCGACGATGACCTACACGAAGATCGACCGCCTCCACCCGAATTTCTTGTGGTACGATCGCAACGGGAAGCTCGTCGGTCTCGACTATGAGTACCCGAAGTCGTCATGGCCCACGTTCCCCGGCACTTCCGTGTATCCGGTGATGGCCTCGCGCTGGGTCACGATCCCCCAGCACATGCACTTCGCATACCAAGTCGGATCCGGTCCCGTGCAAACCCGCGGATGGAAAGCACTGCCGAATCTTCGCGGCGACGTCATAACCGCAAAGGAACTCACCGACGACGGGCTCCTGCCGAAAGGCGCCAAGCTCATCTGGGCACACTTCCACCCGACGTGCTGGGATCTCGGATTCTGGCTCGTGCCCAATCCGAATGGCGCGTTTGCGGACCTCGATCCAGCGGTGAAATGACGCCCGCGGCTCAATCGTTGCAAGAATGATGAAACAGGTGCTCCTGGCGGTGGCAGCCGTCGTCGCGATCGCGGCGGCGGCGCCGCAGCCTTCGTCGTCTCCCACCCCGGTCGTACCATCCGCGCTCACCATCTTCGAAACGGCGCAGCGCGTGGCGCGCAACAACCCCGATCCCCCCTACATGTCCTATCAGATGCACGAGATCTTCGTGCACCACGGCAAGCCGTTCACATACGACTATCGAGTCTGGTATCGCTCCGACGGCAAAGGACTCATGCAGGACCTCGCCGCCGGTCCGCGCGGCGGACATGAGCCCCGCTTCGGCTATCCGTTTCCGGTGGCGCCGGACGACAATATCCTTCTCTACGCCACACCGGCACCGCGCGCAACAGCTCCGCCGCCTATCGACGGATCGCCTGCTCCGTCCGGCAAGCCCACGCCGCCCGTGATCGGCGTCGAAAGCATCACGGCCGACCGGTACTACGATGTCCGGTTCGTCGGCATCGAAGACGTAGACGGGCATCTGACCTACCACATCGGCATGACGTCCCACGATCCCAGCGATCGCGACCACCCGTGGAAAGACATGTGGGTGGACACGACGACATTCGAGGTGTGGAAGGCTCACGCTGCCGGGTCAGGCAGCAAGGGGCCTGCGACGGGCAGCATCGACGCGGATGTGTGGTTCGGTCAGGTGGGCGACTATTGGCTGATAACCCATGCGCAAGGCGACGGCGAGGTCCGGCTCGCGTTTATTTCGGACAGCGGACACTACGAATACTACTTTTCCGGCTTCGGTTTTCCGAATACAATACCAGACTGGTACTTCGACCCCGGCACGTTTGCCCATCACTAGAAGCACCGGTCCGTGGCATCATAAGAGGGAGCCGGCATGCGACAGACAGGACCGTCAGACAGACGCCGCGGTCCGAAACCGGACCGAGCGAAGACCGCGTTGAGCGCGCAGGAAATTCATGCGTACTACATCGCGCTGATCTCTTCACGCCGGCTGTTCGTGAGCGCCACCGAACTTAAAGCTTCTTAACCATCCGCGACGCCAAAATATTCTCACCCGATTCGCGGCGCTCAGGGAGCGAGCAGCGCCCGCACCATCCTCGTTACGCAGAAAAAAGCGGGCCGACTTGCGTCGGCCCCTTCAGCAACGTGGCCTTCAGCGATGTACCCGGCGAATCAGACGCCAATCTGGGCGATGATCTGCGAGCAGAGCGACTTCAAGACCGGGTCGGATGCCGTCTTCGCCGCAGACTCGAACTGGCCGCGGGCTCCCGAATCGTCGCCTTCCCGCAGCCGGATCGCTCCCCGTAGGAAATAGCCCTTCGCGAAGGATGGATTCAGCTTGAGAGCCGCCGCGAGTTCGGCATCGGCGCCGACCAGGTTGTCGGTCTTGTACATCGCGAGCGCCCGATCGTAGTGCGCTTGGACGTACTGGGGATGCAAGAGCGTCGCGACGGCAAAGTCTTTCTCTGCCTGATCCGGATGACCCGAAAGATATTGCGACAGTCCCAGATCGAAATGCGCGCGCATGGACGTGGGGTGGTCGGAAAGGATCTGCTGGAAGATAGATTTCGCGCCGTTATAGTCGTTGAGCGCGATGTCGGTCACGCCGAGATTGAAGAGGGCGGGCACGAAGTCCGGCTGCTGTACGAGGCACGCGCGGAAATCCCCGGCAGCATCACTGAAACGCCCGAGCGCATACAAGTCGAGGCCGTGATTGTAGCGCACCTGCAGGTCGTCTGGCGAAAGCCGGAGCGCATCCTCAAACTTCGAAAGCGCGCCTGCGTAGTCGCCGTGATGGTACAGATCGATGCCGGAGCCCTCGAACGAGTCCACTCGCATCTGCCGGAAGAAGTTCTGTGCGCTGGCGACGCCTGTTGATGCCACGACGAATCCGCAGGCCAATGCCAGCAAAGCGATGCGCTTCATGACCCTGACCTCACGGCATGATGCTGCCGAAGAGGGGGCCCGGAAGGCGAATAGGGTCCCGGCGGCGGCGTGGTCCCGGGCGTGGCCGCAAACGGATCGGAGTAGGATTTCCAAGGCGTGTACTTCGCGACGATCAGCGTGCTCGCGAATACCTCATCGGCGGCAGAGATCTCCGTGTTGGCCCCAGGTCCGATGGGATCGATGAGGTTGTAGTTTCCCTCGTCTTCCGGGCCGGCCGGCCCGCTCAGTGCGCGATCGATCAAATCGTTCACGGCCTGCGAGGGCGAAGCGGCAGCGGCCTTCGGCGTCACCGAGGGCGCGATCGCGAAAATCAAGCCGGCCACAGCGATACCTGCGATCGATGCTTGGAAGGCGAAGCCGACGCGATGGGACATCGCACGAACCTCTTTCACTTAAGAATCCAACGCCGGAAGCCGGACGGTGAATATGCTGCCCTTGCCTTCGCGGCTGTCGACCGCGATGTCGCCGCCATGCGCGCGGGCGATCCAGCGGCAGAGCGGCAACCCGAGACCATGGCCAGCCGGACCCGTGCCCGCGCCGTTGCGCGCCTGGTCGAGCCGGTGAAATCGCAAAAAGATGCGCTCGTGCTCTTCGGCTGGTATGCCGGCGCCCCGGTCCGCGACCGCGACGAACGCGGCGTCGCGCGCCTGCCAGACGCCGACCTCCACGCTCGTGCGTTCCGGACTGTACTTGATCGCGTTGTCGACGAGGTTCGCGACAAGCTGGGAGAGTTTGAGTTCGTCGCCCATCACGAGCGCGCTCTCGCTGCGCTTCACACTGAGCTCGATGCTGCGTGCCTGTGCGAGCGGCTGCAGATCGCGCACCACGCCGTTGACGACCACGACGAGATCCGTCGGTTCGCGTTCGAGCGCGCTGTCCGCATCCACGTGCGAAAGCGTCAGCAATTGATCGATAAGACGCTCCATGCGCTGTGCCTGCTCGTCGATGATGCGTAGGCGTTCGGATGCCTCAGCGCTCAGGCCCGCGTTGTGGAGTGCCGCCGACGTCTCGGTGCGGATCACGGCAAGCGGCGTGCGCAGATCGTGCGATGCGTCGTTCGTGAACTGCCGCTGCAGCGCGATCGCCTGTTCCAACGGCCGGAGCGCCGTCTTCGCAAGTAAGAATGCCGCGCCGGCTACAAGCGCGAGCCCGACGATGTTCGCGACGAGCAAGAACATCGCGTCCTTGAACATCATCGCGCGCGCGACTTCGGGCATGCCCGGCCAGTCGCTGATCGGCTGAACATCTTGCCATACCACAAGCGAGATCAAGAGATAGACGACGACAGAAAATGCGATCTGCAGCAACGCCAAAATGCCCGCGTACGCGAGCGTGAGGCGGAGCCGGACTCGCTGGACGTCGGCGACGGGCGACGTCGCTTCCTTCACGGTTTGTCGACCGTGTAGCCGACGCCCCGGACGGTGCGCACGAAGGACGGTGCACCGGGATCGTCAAGTTTTCGCCGCAGCATCTTCACGTAGACCTCGAGGATGTTGCTGTTGCCGCCGTGCTCGGCGCCCCAAAGCCTGTCGAGGATCGCATCCTTGGTCAGCACGATACCGGCGTTCTCGAGCAAGTAGAGCAACAAACGGTACTCGGTCTTCGTCAGCTGCATCGTCTTGCCGCGCTTGAGCGCTTGATGCCGAAGGACGTCGACAGAAAGGTCGCCGACCGATATGGTGCGCGGTTTGAGGTCTTGGTGCGGCCTACGCAGCAACGCGTGCACGCGTGCCAGCAGTTCGGGAAACGCGAAAGGCTTGGCGAGATAGTCGTCTGCGCCGCTGTTCAGCCCGGCGACGCGGTCGGACACCGCATCGCGAGCGGTCAGCATGAGGATCGGCGTGGTGATGCCTTGCTTGCGGGCTTCTTGGCAGACCGAGAAACCGTCTCGTTTAGGAAGCAAGACATCGAGAATCGCCAACTGGTAATCGTTGCCGCAGAGCTCATCCAAGCCGCGATCGCCATCGCCGGCCATCGTCACCGCGAACTTCTGAGCCTCGAGCGCACGGCGCAGCGAGGAGGCAAGGCTTGGGTCGTCTTCCACAAGGAGGAGGCGCATGCACCGTACTTCGCCATCGCGGAAACCCGCTGCCTGCGCTCGTCCGGGATGTGTTTCAGCCGTTTTTCATGCCGTGGGCGCTGCGCCATCGACTTCCTCGAGTTCGCCGTCCTGAAATGCAAACGTACCGTGCTCGAACCGGACGAGAAAGGGCATATATGGGCTATTGTTCGTGCTCTCAAGCACACCGATCGCCCCGGCGTCCACCCTGCCGGCATCGCCAAGATCCAACGCGCGTTTGGCGCGGACTCGCTCGCCCACTTCCATATGCGATGGTTCGGCGACCCGCATGACCGACCTCCGTCGCCGCCGTGCGGTAAAGGTCGGCGCGGCACGTGCCGCGCAACGTATGCGCCGTGATCGATGATCTCGGAGAGATCGGTCCGGTTCGCAACGGCGCCGACGTATTAGCAGACGACGATTTCAAGGCTATTCACGACACCCGCATTGCGATCGTGACGAATCACACCGGTTTGCTCCTGGACGGCACCCGCACGATCGACGCGCTCCACGCAAATCCCGACGTCGCGCTGCTCCGCATCTTCGCTCCCGAACACGGGTTGCACGGGGATCGCGACGACCGATTCGACGATTCGCGCGACGACGTCACAGGACTGGATGTCTTCAGCCTGCACGGCGAGAGACTCCGGCCGACGTCCGAACAGTTGCACGGCATCGATATCGTTCTCTTCGATATCCAAGACGTCGGCGCGCGGTTCTACACCTACATCTCCACCCTCGGCTACGTACTGGAAGCATGCGCGGAGAATCGCGTCGCGGTGTACGTCTTGGACCGGCCCAACCCGATCGGCGGCTACGATGTGGATGGACCGTCGAGCGATCCGGAATGCGAATCGTTCGTGGCCTATCATCCGCTGCCGCTTCGCCACGGCATGACGATCGGCGAGCTCGCGCGATTGTTCAACGTAGAACGCGAGATCGGAGCTGACCTGCGCGTGGTGACGATGGCCGGATGGCAGCGTTCGTTCTGGTTTGACAACTGCGATCAACCGTGGACGGATCCGTCGCCAAATATCCGCGACCTCGGCGCCGCCGCACTCTATCCGGCCGTCGGTCTGCTCGAAGGAACGAACGTCTCGGTGGGTCGAGGAACCGAAACCCCGTTCCATGTCATCGGCGCGCCATGGCTCGATAGCGCGCGCTTCGCGGCCGCGCTCGCGCACCACGAACTGCCCGGCGTGGCGTTTGAGGCGGTCGAATTCACACCCGACGACCGCGCCCATCCGCACTCCGGCAAGCAGTGCCGTGGAGTGCGCTTCGCGATATCAGACATGCAAGCGATGCCGACCGCGCATCTCGCGCTCGCGCTGATCAACGAGTTGCGCACGCTTCATCCGCACGAATGGGAATATCGCGGGCTCAGCGCACTCCTAGCCCGGCCCGATCTTCTGGAGGCGATCGAGGACGAAGCAAGCGAGCTTGAAGATCTCTGGGAGCCGGATCCCGATTTTTTCGACGCGCGGGCAAAGGCGTTGCTCTACTAGGTGCATGCACGAGGTCTACGCCGCGAGGTGCGCGTAACTGCACATATGGCCCGAAGAATGCTCATCCTCTGCGCATGTCTCGCCATCTTCGGCTGCGGTGCCAAGACCGGAGCGGGCCGCCAGCCCGACTCCGATCTGCTCGCGGTCGTCAAGCAGCGCGGTACGCTCGTCGTCTCGACCGACGGGAACTATTCACCGCAGTCGTTCCTGCGCTCGGACGGCACATGGGTCGGCTTCGATGTCGATGTGGCACGCGAGTTAGGGCGCAGGCTCGGCGTCAAACCGGAATTCGTGGACAGCAACTTCGACGCCGTGACAGCCGGCGATTGGAACGGCCGTTGGGACGTGAACGTGGACTCCATGAGCGTGACCACCGCGCGAAAGCAAAATCTGCTTTTCACCGCCCCGTATTATTTCGTTCCGGCGACATTCGTCGTGCGGCGCGATAGCCGCGTTGTCGCGCCGTCGCAGCTTTCCGGCGCGCGCGTCGGCGTCGGAACCGCCACGACGTATCAGGCCTATCTCCATCACGCGTTGGCCGGCGACATCGAGCCGATTCTCGTCAGCGCGCCGTCACGCGCGCGGGCGGTAGCGTTTGAAACGGATGCGCTCGCGCTCCAAGAGCTTGCCATCGGGGGAAGCAAGCGGATCGACGCAGTGCTGACCGCTCAGCCCACCGCGGCCGCAGCGATCCGCGCAGGCCTCCCGCTGCGCATCATCGCGAGCCCGATCTTCTACGAAGACGATGCGGTCGCGCTCGACAAGCACTCCGCGGCAGCGCCTGAGCCGCTGCTCGCAGCAGTCGATGACGCCTTATCCGATATGTTGCGCGATGGGACCATCGCTCGCCTATCAAAGAAGTACTATGGCGCAGATTTGACCAAGAAACATTAGACGAAAGGACCGAGATACCTAAGAAATAGAAGAATTACTCTCGCGCGCAAGGCTCTTTCGTGGGAGTGCCGAGTATGGCGGTTTTCAAGAAATCCGCGGTTCGTGCGGGCGCGATGACGCTGCCCCAGCGGTATTACACGTCTGCGGAGATATTCGCAGGCGAGATCGAGTCGATTTTCGCGCGCCGCTGGCTATGCTTGGGTCGGGCCGATCGACTCGCACGAGCGGGCGATTATTTCTTGGCGGACCTCTTCGGCGAGAGCTTGATCGTGGTGCGCGGCAACGACGACGTCATCCGCGCGCATTACAATGTGTGCCGCCACCGCGGCACGCGCATGTGCGAAGAGAAGAGCGGCACGCTCACAGGGTCGATCATGTGCCCGTACCACGCGTGGACCTATGGGCTCGACGGAACACTCATGGCTGCGCGGAACATGCAGACGGTCGACGGATTCGATAAATCGCTGTATCCGCTGCACCAAGCGTCCGTGCATGTCTGGGAGGGGTTCATTTTCCTCTGCCTAGCCGAGCGGCCCGAGCCTTTCGAGCGGGCCTATTCGCAATTGCTCGGTCGCTGGAAACAGTGGAGCATCGGCGAACTCCGTGGCGCGAAACGCATCGATTACGATCTGGCCTGCAACTGGAAATTGATCTTCCTCAACTATTCCGAATGCTACCATTGCCCGCTCATCCATCCCGCGCTCGACAAACTGTCCCCGTCCGACAGCGGACGCAACGATCTGCAAGAAGGCGACTTTCAAGGCGGCTTCATGACGTTCCGCGAGAACCGAGCGGGCGGAAGCATGACGCTCTCGGGGCACACCACGCGCGCTCCGCTGCCCGGACTCGACCGCGACGAGATCGAGCGGGTGTACTACTACACGATCTTTCCGACGATGCTGCTCAGCTTGCATCCCGACTACGTCATGGTCCATTATGTCACGCCGATCTCGCATGAGCGAACGCTGGTCACGTGCGAATTTCTTTTCGATAAAACGGCCATGGCTGCGCCCGATTTCGATCCAAGCGACGCTGTCGAGTTCTGGGATATGACCAATCGACAGGACTGGCACGTGTGCGAACTTTCGCAATCAGGCATCCGCTCGCGTGCCTACACGCCCGGTCCGTACGGCAATCAGGAAGGCTTGCTCGAATCTTTCGACCGCAACTATCTGGCAGCGATGAAGCTCGACAACATCTCCGAAACGGATTTCCCCGAACGCTCCGCCTCTGAAGGGGCCGACGCTAGTCGGCCTAGGTTGAATGAAGGGGCCGACGCTAGTCGGCCCAGCTGATCGTTTGCTCGCGCTCCTCTCAATCTTCGTCGCCGCGGCGCTCTCGCTTGCGGCGACGCCGCTTACCGGACTTCACTGGCGCTCGATCGGACCGGCCGGCGCAGGTGGGCGCATGGCAGCGGTTGCCGGCAGCGATCGCGACGCCGCGTTATACTTCGCGGGCGTCGCAGGCGGTGGTCTCTTTCGAACGCGCAACGGCGGTCTCACCTGGGATGACGTCTGGTCCAGCCAGCCAGTCGCTTCGGTCGGCGCGGTCGCGATCGCGCCGTCGGATCAGCGCGTCGTGTGGGCCGGCACGGGCGAACCGAATCCACGCAACGATGCATCGTACGGCGACGGCATTTGGGTCTCGCATGACGACGGCGCGCACTGGCACCACGCCGGCCTCGAACGATCCTTCATCGTCTCTCGCATTTTGATCGATCCGACCGATCCGCGAACGGTCCTTGTCGGCGCGCTCGGCGATTCGTTCAACGATTCACCCGACCGCGGCGTTTACCGTACGACCGACGGCGGCGCGACGTGGCGCAAAACGCTCTACGTAGGGCCGCAAAGCGGCGCGATCGACCTTGCATGGAGCGCGCAACGCCCATCCGTGGTCTTTGCCGCGATCTGGCAATTCCGGCGCCGGCCGTGGAACTTCGTGAGCGGCGGAGCGGACGATGGCCTCTATCGATCGCGTGACGGCGGTGTGACGTGGAGCAAGATAACGGGCCACGGCTTTCCCGGAGGCACGCTTGGGCGCATTGGTGTGGCCGTCGCGCCGTCCGACCCGCAGCGCGTGTATGCGGTCGTGCAATCGCGCGCGGGAACGCTCTGGCGATCCGATGACGACGGTTCGACGTGGCGCATGACGATCGCCGACTCCGATGTCAACCAGCGTCCGTTTTACATGAGCCGCGTCGCTGTGGATCCGAGCAATCGCGATCGCATCATCTCATCTTCAGAAAATCTCTTGGAGAGCGACGACGGCGGTTACCATTTTCACGAACTCACGGGTGCGACCCATCAGGACCATCACGATCTGTGGATCTCGCGCGACGGCCGGCGCATGATCGAAGCAAACGACGGGGGCTCGCCCATCTCTTTGGACGGCGGCCGTACGTGGGATCAGCGCTTTAACATCGCGATCGCGCAGATCTATCACGTCGGCTTCGACCACAGCGTACCGTACGACGTCTGCGGCGGCATGCAGGATAACGATGCGTTCTGCGGACCGTCGGATAGTTTGAGCCCGACAGGGATTCTCAACGCCGATTGGCGAGATGTCGGCAATGACGGCGACGGGTCATGGGTCTGGCCGGATCCGCGAGACCCGTCAATGATATGGAACGTCGGAGTGAACGCGCTCAACGGCCAGCTCGGCATTTACGACATGAAGTCGCGTCAGAATTTCGACGTGACGCCGTACGTCGGCGACACCAATGGTATGAACCTTTCGGGCTTCCCGTATCGGTTCAATTGGGAAGCGCCGATCGCGTTCTCCCCGCTCGAACCCGACGCGGCGTTCTTCGGCGGCAATGTCGTGTTCAAATCAATCGATGGCGGGCGGAGTTGGAGCGTGATCAGCCCGGACTTGACGCGCAACGAGAAAGACCACCAGCAACGCGCCGGCGGCCCGGTGAACTTCGACATGTCGGGAGCGGAGTTCTACGACACGATACTAGACATCGCGCCGTCGCCGAAAGACGCACAGGTGATCTGGGTCGGGACCGATGATGGACGCGTGCAGCTGACGCGCGACAGCGGCTCGACGTGGCATGACGTGAGCGTGCGCAGCATCGGACCCTACGGGCGAGTGGATTGCGTTGAAGCTTCGCCCTTCGACGCCGGTTCGGCATTTGTCGTGATCGACCGCCATCAGATGGGCGATCCGAAACCGTACGTCTTTGCAACGAGCGATTTCGGCGCTACGTGGAAAGCGATTTCGTCTGGTCTTCCGCCGTTGCAGTACGCTCACGTCGTGCGACAGGATCCGCGACAGCCGGACGTCCTCTATCTCGGTCTCGAGCAAGGGATCTGGATCTCGTTCGATCGCGGGGCGCATTGGCGATCGCTGCAGCTCGATATGCCGACCGTCGCCGTTCGCGATATGCGCGTGCAGCCGGATGCGAACGCGCTCGTCGTCGCGACGCACGGCCGCGGTTTCTGGATATTGGACGATCTATCGCCGCTGCAAGGGTTAGCGAGCGCGGTTTCTGCCGGCGCTCCGGCGATCTGGACGCGCGATACGACGTATCAGTATTGGCGCTGGTGGACGGCCCAATATGGTGTGCAGGCCGGCGAGTGCTGTGCTCCTCCCGGTGAATTCGTCGGAGAGAACCCGCTGCCAGGTCTGACGGTTTCATACTTCCTTCCGAGGCCGCAGGCACACACGCCGGCCATCGCGATCCGTGCCAGCGGAGCGATAGCGCACCTGCACGCGACAAACGTCGCGGGTATCAGCCGCACGTCGTGGGATCTAGCCGAAGATCCGCCGGTTCCGTGGAATTCGGCTCGCGATTGGAACAAGGGCCCATCTGCTGGTCCGCAGGTCGTACCTGGGGACTACAGCATCACTTTCGCGACCGATGAGGGCACACGCACGAACTCGTTCGTGGTAGAGCCCGACCCGCGAGCACTGTGGACACAGCAAGAATACGCGGCGAAGTACTGCGTCGAGTCGGAGCTCGACGCGGAGTTGTCGGCCATCGATGCGGAGTTGAACGATCTTGACGCGCACGGTCTGCAACAGAGCGCCAAATATCGGGAGTTGACGTCGCGCCCGGTCAACGCAGAAGATGATCTCTGGTTCCCTGACAAGCTTCGCGAGCGGATCATGATCCTTCAAAGCTCGCTCGGCTTGTCGCAGGGGCCGCCAACGCCGGCGCACTTGCACGAAGCAGCCGAGATCCGGAAGCAGTTTGAGAACGACATGGGCCACCAAGTCACGACGAAATCCCCATTATGCTCTGGAGATCTCCACTGATAAGCTGTCGGATATGGCACAAGTGAGGATACGCGCCGTCGAATCGCACGATGCCGCCGTCTGGGCCGCGATGCGCTCCGCGCTGTGGCCGGACGCCGACAACGATGAACTCGCACGAGAGGCGCGAGCGTTCGTAGAAGGCTCCGAGACAATCCTCGATGCCGCCATGATCGCGGAAGAAGCGTCACATGCGGTCGGATTCATAGAGATCGCGATTCGCGCGTTCTCCGACGGCTGCGACTCGATGCCGGTGCCGCACGTGGAAGGTTGGTACGTCGAGGAATCGGTGCGCAGCCGGGGTATCGGCCGGGCGCTGATGCGCGCGGCTGAAGATTGGGCGCGCAGTCGAGGATTCACGGAACTAGCGAGCGACTCGGAATTGGATAACCCGGCCGCGCAGAGCGCACACAAGCACTGCGGATTTGAAGAGGTCGATCGGATCGTCAAGTTCCGAAAAGCTCTTTCCTAGCCCGAAACCGCCCGCCTCAGGCGCCGCACGATCTCGGTCAGCACGCTCGTCGACGTCGCGAAGTTGAGACGCGCGAAGCCCGAGCCTTGTCGGCCGAAGTCCAGCCCGCGCACGAGAGCGACCTTGCCGCGTTCGAGAAAAATCTTGGCCGGATCGGGGCCAAGATCGAGAGCGCGGCAGTCAAGCCACGCGAGGAAGCCTGCCTGCGGCGGCTCGTAGCGAATCGATCCAAGACCGCTGTCAGAGAGCAATCGAGCGAGCCTGCCACGCTGCGTGTCGAGATGCTCGATAACGCGATCGAGGAACCCGATTTCGGATGTGAATGCAGCTATCGTCGCATGAACGCCGAGGTGGCCGGTGCGCTCCACCATCGCCTTGGGAAGCCGGTCGAGCACGTGGCGTGCCCACGGCGAGCCGCCGATCGCGAGCGCGCATTTGAGGCCGGGGATGTTCCAGCCCTTCGATGCAGACGTGACGGTGATCGAGTGCAAATCAGCTCGCGCCGTCACCGACTCAAACGCGACGTGCTCGGCGCCGGGCAGCACGAGCGGAGCGTGGATCTCGTCGGCAAGAACCGCGACGTCGTATCGAGCGGCGAGCGCGGCGACGCGTTCGACGTCACCGCGCGAGAAGACGCGGCCCACCGGATTGTGCGGATTGCAGAAGAGATAGACGCGCGCGCCGTCCGAAAAGGCTCGCTCGAGCCCGGCGAGATCTAACTGAGGCAATGACCCTGTGGTATCGAGGGCGACCTCGACGATCGAGCGGCCGACCTCCGCGATCGTCGCGAAGAACGGCGGATACACCGGCGGGTTGACAACGATGCCGTCTCCAGGCTCCGTAATGACGCGGAGGATCTCGGCCACGCCGATCATCACCTCCGGAAGCGGGTGAACGCTCGCGGGGTCGATGCGGCAGCCGTAACGAGCGCTCGCAAATGCCGCGTAAGCCTCGCCGAGTCCGCGGGGACTGGCGTAGCCGAGATCGCCGTTGTCAATCGCGCGTCGAAGCGCCGCCGCAATACCGGGAGCAATTGGGAAATCGGTCTCTGCGACGAACGCCGGAAGCACGTCGTCTGGGTACTTCGCCCACTTCTCGCTTGTCCGCGCGCGCAGTGTTCGCAGATCTATTTCATCGTCGAATGTCGCGCGAGGAAGCATCGGCCAAGCTTTCACGCATGGCCGGCATACCCTGTTGGGCGGATATGCCTATGGGCCGAAAAGCGATGCTCCATACTTCAAGGCGGGCTGCGTCTCCGCCGCGAGCACGTCGGGTTCGTATATCTCAAGATAGTTGACGTGCTGGCCGGCGGCGTTTTTCGCCAAGCCCTTCGTTATGGATTTTCGCAGTGCAAGCGGAGCGTCGCCGGCCGCGCCCATCACCGCGCTATCGGTCTCGGCAGCGGTGCGCATCTGAAAACCCGTGATGATCTGACCGACATATCCCAGCACGAAGTCGTCTTCGGTCGCTGGGTCGGGTCCGGGAAATCCGACGCCGGCATGGATATCGCTCATCTGGAATGCAAACCGCGGCTTGAGCATCGAGACTCCCATGTCGACGATCGCCTGCCTCGTGTCATCGTGCTCGGCATGGTCGAGCTTCCCCTTGTCATTGATCCCCAGACAGGCTCCCTCGGATAGCGAGATGATTTGATTCGGAAAGTCGTCCGCGAATGCTTGAAAGACCTGGCGCCAGGCCGCGAGGTATTTGGACGGCGTGTATCCGTCGCGCTGCCACTGCTTCAAGTCCTTGAATGAATTCGGCAGCGTGAACTCCGCCGAGACTGATGTTGGACCGTCTGCGGCGACCATCCGCAGGGCCGGCGATCTCGCGTATCGGCTGCCGACCTGGCCGACGAAATCGAGCCAGCGGCCGAGATAGACCGCATCCCACGGCATCGGCAGTGCCTTGATCGTGCCCTTGCCCGGGCCATATTGGATCGGGAATTGGTCGGTTTGCGCGCCGTCCAAAGCCCATTCCGGCGAAAAGAAACCCGGGAAGATGAGGAGGTGCACCCATTTCTTCGACGATGCCGCCGCCGCGATGACCTCGTCCAGTTTCGACCAATCGTACGTTCCTTTGGACGGTTCGAGATCTGCCCAGCGGATCTGAATCGCGACCCCACTGATGGACGGATCGTGCAGCGCCTGCAGCCACGTCTTGTTCTCGAGCGCTTTGGTGTCGAGGACGACATCCAGTCCGCTCGGCGCGGCTACCGCGCGCGCTGCCGGCGGCTGCGCAAGCGCGATGGTCGGACGCTGCAGCAGCGCGCCGGTAAGCAGCAGTGATGCGCAGAACACGAGGACATTTGCTCTGGTTGCCGGCCGGTGCATGGCCATATATGCCTCCTCAGGCCGAGTGCCCAAATCAAAGGCGTTGTCGGCCCAGGCGAAGACATGTGCTTGGACGCCGTGTAGCGTGACTCATCCGCGTACGCTTCGCTTTCGGAGGGTCGTCTCGCGGTCTGGCGGAACCGCGGAGAAAAGCGGTACGATTGCTTCGAAGACCGAGGCACTTGTCGTTGAGGAGACGGCCATGAATTCACGCGCCCGAGCCCGGTTCGCGATCGTCGCTTTTCTTTTCGTTTCTTTGCTGCCGGTGACCGCGTGCTCGGGCGCGTCGAAAGCCGCGTCGCAATCCGCAACCGTCTGCAACAACGTCAACGCGACGATCCATGTCGCGGTTGCGTATCACGTCGCAAATCCCGACGGTTGGACTTCAAAAGGGTGGACGGATATCGCGCCGGGGGCGTGTTCGCAAGTGATAGACCCTAGCGTAGCGGGTCAGTCATATTTCGAGTATGCTTACATCTCCAACGACAAGACGACGAATCAGCCCGACTGGGGCGGCTACGACTACTTCTGCTTAGCGTGGGATACGAGTTTTACCAACACGCATGCGAAGGACAACGCCAACTGCACGCGCACCGAAAGTCAAAATGAAGATTGGGTCGGATTTTATTCGGTCGACGCGACCACCGGCCAGCCGACGTCAATCCACTATTGACGCGCCTCGAGCGCCCCGATTTTCGGCGGACCATAAAGGTCCGCCCTACACGAATGCGAGGCGGACCATAAAGGTCCGCCCTACACGAATGCGAGGCGGACCATAAAGGTCCGCCCTACACGAATGCGAGGCGGACCATAAAGG
>Ga0070735_10000168_pt1 | contig 77925 bp, 76 predicted proteins | sample Coa_R1_FD_66443 | JGI IMG/M metagenome (GOLD analysis project Ga0070735, IMG submission 66443) | Surface soil microbial communities from Centralia Pennsylvania, which are recovering from an underground coalmine fire - Coalmine... | ecosystem: Environmental > Terrestrial > Soil > Unclassified ...
GTCACGTCCGTCTCCCTCCTTCCGAAACCCGCCAGGTCTCGGTTGGAGTATTCGGAGGTTGGACTGTGACCCTCTTGCTGTCACGGGAGGTACCCCTCCAAGTGTCAACACTACATCCAATCAGTACAGTCTAGTGACCTCGGACGAGCCTCGTCTTGACCTGCTCAAACTCCGCGTCCGTCAACACGCCCTCGTCTCGGACCCGTGCGAGCTCGGCGAGCTGCGCCGCAAGGTCGCCGGGCGGCTCGGGACCCGGCGCGACCTGGGTACCACGTACCTTGTCCACGATGATCGCCGCGACGCGCTGCATGTAGGGCTTCCGCCGTGGGCCGAAGCTGACCCCGTTCTCGTCGTTGTTGAACTTGAACGATGTCGCATCGGCGGGACGCGGCAGTCCGGTGGTGACCACCTTGAGGTGCCCGCCGAGCAACGCGAGCCGCAGGTCCACGGCCGCGATGCGCGAGTACGGGATCGACCGCGCGCGCACGCCGAACAGTCCGGCGCCGGTGACGAACCCGGCTTTGAGGATGAGGACGCGGCGGTCGGTTACGACCAGGGCCTCCCCCGTGGACGTGCGGGCGGCCGTCTCGACGAGCTCGCCGTCCTGAAGGGTGCCCGCAAGCCCCTTGCCGAGATTGCCTGGCAGCGGTTCGACGAGCTCATCCGGCGGGTGCTCGGCGGGCACGGTCGCGGCGCGCTCGGATCCCTGCTGGTCGTCCGCGGACATCGACGCGATGCACCTCGTATGGTCGAAGACGGTCGAGATACAAACGGCGACACACTCTGGCACTGGGGGGCATTCGACGCGACACCAAGGGGTCCTACGATCGGGAAACGACGGCGGCTGCCGTCGGTCCGGAGGTCGAGCGCCGCGCCTTGTTTTGCGAACGCTTCCACGCTATCATGGCCACAACGCGTCCGAGGCACGCTTCCTCTCGGGCCTGCGTTGCTGGGGCTGGCGCGTTGGCCGCAGCGTCCGTGCCGCGGGCGATCCCCGGTCGAGACCGAATCACCGGGTTCACCGAGGGAGCCGCGCTCGGGGCGACCCCGCACACGCAGGACGACGCTCGGCCACCCCGTACCGGCGTCGAGGCACTCACTCGGGGAGGATGCGACGATGAGCATTGAGGGCCTGCACCACATCACGCTCATTTGTTCCGACGCCCAGCGCACCGTGGATTTCTACACCCGGGTGCTCGGGCTCCGCTTCATCAAGAAGACGGTGAATTTCGATGATCCGCGGAGCTACCATCTGTATTTCGGCGATGGACGGGGGCGGCCGGGCTCTGTCGTGACGTTCTTTGTATGGCAGGGAGCCTCCAGGGGGGCTCCGGGGATTGGAGGAACGCATCACTTCGCGCTCACGGTTGCGGACTATGACGGCTTGTTGCGATGGAAGCGGCGGTTGACCGATCTCGGGCTCTCGGTCAAGGGCCCACTCGACCGTCGGTATTTCACATCGATCTATTTCAACGACCCGGACGGAACGATCATTGAGATCGCCACCCTCGGGCCCGGCTGGACCGTGGACGAGGCAGCAGATCGCCTCGGGACCGACCATCGTGACCCACCGGCGGAGCTCATCGCAAGCAACCGGGACGCCGCGCGCATCCTGGCCGAAACCTGGGCCGAGCCCGTGCCCGAGATCACGGCGGACATGGCGCTTCGGCGAGGCATGCATCATATCACCGCGATCGGCACGAACATCGAGCGCACCCACGCGTTCTTTGGCGAACAGCTCGGAATGCGGCGCGTCAAGATGACGGCGAACTTCGACGATCCTCGCTCGGCCCACTGGTACTGGGGAGTCGGAGACGGTCGGCCGGGCACTGTGGTCACCTATTTTGAGCGAGACCCGCGCCTCGAACGACGGGCGCAGATGGGGGCCGGCCAGACTCACCACTTTGCGCTCACCGTCGCCGACGACGCGACCCAAGCCGCGTGGCGCGAGACACTCATCGGGGCGGGGTTGCGTGTCTCGCCCGTAATGGATCGGATTTACTTCAAGAGCATCTACACGAACGACCCAGACGGGCACATCGTCGAGCTCGCGACAGCCGGTCCCGGGTTCGAGGTCGACGAAGCGCCGGCCGATCTGGGGCACCGGCTGACGCTGCCACCATGGCTGGAGGCGAATCGACGGGAGCTCGAGCGGACGCTGGCCCCGCTTACGACCCCTCGATGGGACGGTTGACGAGTGTCGAATTCACCGAGGCGGCCTCAGGACCCTCACCACAGGTCTCCGGTGTTCGCTGCCGGTGAATCACTCAGCGCCGCGCGGGCGGCCATGGTGATGGTGCACGGGCGGGGCGCGACGGCGGAGAGCATCCTCACGCTCGCCGATGCCCTCAACCAGGACGGGTTTGCCTACATGGCGCCGCAGGCAGCCGGGGGGACGTGGTACCCCAACAGTTTCCTCGCCCCCATCGCGAGCAACGAGCCGTGGCTCACCTCGGCGCTGGCGGTGGTGGGGAACGTGTGTGATCGCGTCACCGCATCCGGTCTAACGCCGGAGCGCACGATCCTCTTGGGCTTCTCGCAGGGCGCCTGCCTTGTGCTGGAGTTCGCGGCGCGCCGCGCGCGACGGTACGGCGGGGTCGTTGGGTTGAGCGGTGGACTGATCGGCCCCGACGGCACACCGCGTGACTATCCGGGTTCGCTCGATGGCACCCCGGTGTTTCTCGGGTGCAGCGATGCCGATGCTCACATTCCCAAAGCGCGGGTCCTGCACACTGCCGCCGTCCTTCGGCGACTCGGAGGGAGCGTGGCGGACAGACTCTACCCAGGGATGGGGCACACCGTGAACGAGGATGAGCTCGAGGTTGCTCGCGGAATGATGAGGGCGCTGCGCGTCACGTAGGGGACGTCATCCACGGTTCGTCGTTCAAACACCAGCACGCCGCGCCTCATCTTGCCTCCCACGTGATCGCCTCTTCGACGAAGCGTCGGCGGCGTTGCACTGCCGACGCGGCGGTTCGGGAGTCGTCGCCCTTGGACAAGGGGAGGGTCTGTGGTACATTCTGCTATGGGAACCTGCGGGGTATGTTGACGCCAGGTAAGGAACCTACGCTGGCCCCAGGACCGTTCACTTCGGCGATTTTTTGCGCGCCCGTAGCTCAGGGGATAGAGCGGCTGCCTTCTAAGCAGCGGGTCGGGAGTTCAAATCTCCCCGGGCGCTCCAAACCTTATACAGTAAGCCCTAGCGATGAGGCGAGGGTGATGAGAGAGGCGGAAAAAGCAGCCGGACTCAGTATCGTAGTCAGCCGAAGTCGAATGGCTCCTCCGATTACGCGGCGGCACCGGCTACCACGTGATTCGCACCGTCGTGGAACTCGACGCGGTGTTTGCGGAATCCGCCGCGCCGTCCTCAGTGTCCCTGTACGTGAGAGAAGACCTTCTCGATGAAACGCGGCATCGCTGGGAGGCGATGACACACAAGCGCAAGCACTAGTTCGCGCTGAAGAGATGCGATGACCAGTTATCTGATGGGGCGCCCGCGCCGGACTCCTTGGGCTCGCTTCGCAAACGCCCCGCCAGAGAGATGGATGCGCTTTAGCCGCGCCACCTCCCTGCGCAACGCACTCTCTGCAAAGTCTGATAGCATCAGTCTATCTGGCGGTCCCGACAGCGCAACGACCACGTCTCGCACTTCGTTGATCAGTTCTGCCGAAAGATGAAAGGTCACTCTGACTTTCTGCCCACGGCGCTCATCTGATGGTATGAGTCGCCCGGATGCCGTGACTACTTCCTTGGTGTTCGCCGTACGCTTCCTACCCCGGGCCAAGAAGTATCACCACCCCGACGCCTCTGTTCCGTACATATCCCCAAATCTATAACATAGAGCCCCCTTGACAAAAATCGGGTCACGAAGGTATTCTTTATTTGCTTTATTTGCTTTATTTGCTTTATTTGCTTTATTTGCTTTACTTGCTTTCGGCTGCACGCCGAAGCGGGTCACCTCGCTAGGGGGGAGAACTCTAGGGGGGGAGGCCGATGAGTCCGGGGCAAGAGGCCACGGGCGACAACAATACAGATGCGCGCAATATCCTCGATTGCCGCCTCGAAGAACGCCACGGCGCAACAGTCGTGCATGTCTCCGGTGAGGCCGACCTGGGCGCACACGATGTCCTGGGTGACGCGTTGGCCGTTGCCTTTGACTTGGGCAAGCCCGTTATCCTACACTTCCACGACTTAACCTACGTCGACAGTAAGGGCATCAGCCTCTTGCTTCGGTGCCAACAACGCGCCGTCACGGCGAGCCTCCGTTTGGTCATCGCGAATCCGTCACGCATCGTGCGTCGCGTTCTGGACACCCTAGAACTCGATGAGGTGCTCCCCGTCTTTTCGAGTGTCGAAGTTGCGTTGCAAGTGGTGGACGGGAGGCGCTGAATACTATGGGGCCGACCAAGGGTGCGCCCGCTGCATCGCCAGAGACAATGACCGTGCATGCCATCGGCGCGGCGGCGGGCAAGATTTGGCACGTTCTGCACCAGCACGGCGGGCACGTTCGTCTGACGAACGTGCGGCGTGAGGTAGCGATGCCCGAATCTCTTGTCTATATGGCTCTAGGTTGGCTCGCGCGAGAAGGAAAGTTGGACCTGCGGCAGCAGGGCCGCGTGATCTACGTCGGACTCAAACCGTAGACGCTTCGAGATCGGAAGAAGGTGCGCGATGGTCCGAATGCTCCTTGAGAACTGGGACCGGTTTGGGAGGAACGCCAGATGGATTGACCCGGACACGGGACAGCGGTACGTGCGCCTCCACATTGGCAATAGCGAGACGTGGGAAGAGGTGGAAATCATCCGGCCTGACCGGCGCGTTGCGTTGCCACCTTCACTCGGGGAGGTGAACCGTGGGCTACGCACTCTATCGTAAGGGACGGATCGTCGAGGAGCATGAGGCCTGTACGCGCTGCAAGGGCGTTGGCGCGGTACGCGGCGGCACCGGCCCGGCGGGAGTGATGCTTTGTCCACAATGCGGCGGCACCGGCATGGAACCCGCCCCGCTGATGGATTCGGCCCTGTGGCCCCAGGAGGATACGATGGCGGTCCGGGCCGATGATCGTCTCGACGGCAAGTCCGACGCGTTCCTTCAATGCCGATACACTCGACGCAACGGGGCGAGCATCGTCCGAGCATCCGGAGAGATCGACCTGAATAACGTTCACCTCGTCGAAGAGATGCTGGGCCGCGCTCTCAGCGATAGCCGGACCGTCGTCGTGGACCTTGCGGAGACCTCCTACATGGACAGCACCGGCCTCAACATGCTAGTGCGGGTACACGAACAGGCGGCGCGGCGTCACACGACGATGGCCGTGGTCGTTACGTCGCGGAGCTTGTCGCGAATTTTCTCAGTCTTGTCCCTGCAAAACGTGTTTCGCATCTTCCAGTCAGTAGATGCGGCGTTGCAGGCATTGTCGCACCCGGCTGGCCCGACGCGTTCATCCCCTCGTGGACCGGAGGCCGACATCTCCATCGGGGGCCGAGACTAGACCTTGTAGCGGTTCGGAGCCTACCCTCCTTTGCGAACGAGGCGAGTCCGCGGCAAGGGGGGGATCGTGACACAGACTAGGGACTACCCCGCATGAAAGGTGCGTTTTGCACGCCTGCGTGCGCCCCTTCGTAACAGGGCCGTACCCCCGGTCTTGTGGAGACTTGCTGACAACACGGGAGTGACAGGACCAGGGAAGAGGCGACACGGTGAATCGGGGCCAAGATCACCTGCCCCTCCGGGTGAACTCACGCCGCGAGCAGGATAGGTTATTCGCCCGATGGCGGAGGAAGAGTCTCGCAGGTTATCATTAATTTTAAGATAAATTTCCGGCAGCTTCAGTATCACCTTCGGGAGACGAAGCGGAGCTGCTCTGCTAGGCAAGGCCGGGCCATCGCGACGCGTACCCGGTGAGTGTAGCGCAGAAACGGGCTGGTTTGGCATGGGAAACGACTTCGCCGGACCGACCCAGATGACGGGCGTGGTTGGTAGGTGATGGCCATGGCTACGTTGGTGCCGCATCAAGTGCTTCGGGAAGTGACATTCACGCTGGACCGGCGGCACGCCGACAATGTTAGGTCGGTTGTGCTCGTTGGATCGTTCAACCGCTGGGACTCGTCGGTGCATCGGTTGCGACGCGACCCCGACGGTGCATGGAGTATCTCCGTGGCCCTCGCGCAGGGGCGATACCGGTACGTTTTTGTCGTCGATGGCATCCCGCGCAACGATCCTACGGAGGATGATCGGGAACTAGCCGACGGAGAATCGTATTCCGTGCGCATTGTCCGGTAATGGAAGACCCGGGGTTTGCATCGGGACGCCGCCATCTCACAAGCCTAAAACCGAAGCCGGGAAGATGGCGGGCGGCTTCGGCAGTATCGCGTTCATCGGTGCCCGCGTTTACTATCTGCAACGTGCAACGCGATCTCGGTCGGGGTAATTGGATTCTTCAAAGCACTGTTGTGGTGTGCAATGGTGATGTACTGGATGCTTGACCTTCTGAAGATGTGACAAGAGAGGCTCCACCAACTGCTAGTGCGGCGGCTGAAACAGCGAACCCGGGAGTCGCGTCGGTCCTGAAGCATGAACTCTAAGACGCCAGAGTGAATGTTGCTGGCCTTGCCGTGCGCGGATACCGACGACTCCGGTATCTAGGCCCCTGCGACTGTAGCATCATTGACCCAAGGCATAGTAGCAAGACGAGGTTTGTGTTTGTGAAGTGTAGCCGCGTCGCGATAAGTGAGTACCAAAGCAAGCTCCTATGCAAGCGTCATAAAGAGGCCTTGCAACGGTGCCGCCCGGCACCCTGCCCGGCGCTCACACTCCGGGCGGCCCTCATGCCGGCCGCGGCTAAGTAATCCGGGCTCCTTCGCGCAGGGCCCTTGAGGCCGCAATGGCTGGGATGATGAACAGTGCTGATCGCTCAACGATCACTCAGCGCCCCGAGAGGTAGTCAGCGTCTTCTGTCTCTTCGTCCGTGGTCGTAAACGGACCCACTTCCTACTTCCCCGGGAAGCGTGTCGCCCGACCGGTAGGGGACAATCGGTCTATCTTACTCCCAGAGGACCGGAAGCAACTGTCCGCGTCGGAGTCATCCCGTCGGCTTGGGCGCCGATACCCTCGCGGCGTTCAGCGAAGGGGGATTATCCCTACGGCCCGATAGGGATGGCGCCAACGTGCCAGCACGCGCCGCACCCGCCGGTGCTCGCGAGGGGGAGCGACCGGTCCGGTCGTGGGGCGTGGCTCGATTGTACGAAAGAACCATGTCTTCGCAGCGTCGACGAGCACGATGTAGACGATCATCAACCCGGCGAGCACGCCGAAAAACGCCGGGGGCAACGGAGCAAACCCTAGTGGCACGCCAATCGGCAGGAACGGCAGGCCGGCGCCGACGATCGCGACCCCGATCGTCGTGACCGCCAGTTGCCAGCTGGGCCGGCTGCGAAGGAACGGCACCCGGCGCGTGCGGAGCGCGAAGATGATCAGCGTCTGCGTGACGAAGGTTTCGACGAAGTACCCGGATCGGAACAGCGTCGGGCCGGCGTGAAACACGAGCAGCATGACGGCGAAGATCAAGTAGTCGAAGAGGGAGTTGATGGGACCGAACACCGACATGAAGCGCCGGATCAGCCGCATGTCCCAATGGGCGGGTCGGCGCAGCTGTTCCTCATCGACGTTATCGGTCGGGATCGTCATCTCACTTCCGTCGTAGAGCAAGTTACCTAGCAACACCTGCGACGGCAGCAGCGGCAGAAACGGCAGGAACAGCGAGCCGCCGGCCGTGCTGAGCATGTTGCCGAAGTTCGAGGACGTCCCCATCACGAGGTACTTGATCGTGTTGGCGAAGATGCGCCGGCCCTCGGCGACGCCGTCGGCGAGCAGCCCGAGATCCTTCGTCACCAGGACGATGTCCGCGGCATCCTTGGCCACGTCCGTCGCGGATTCCACGGAGATCCCGACGTCCGCGTCATGGAGGGCGACCGCGTCGTTGACGCCGTCGCCGAGGAATCCCACGTCGACACCGGTCTTGCGCTGTAGGCGGATGAGCTTCGCCTTCTGCTCGGGGGAGACACGTGCAAAGATGGATGTCGTCGCCAGCGCGGCGGTGAGTTGCAGATCGCTCATCTGCGCCAGCGCCGTCCCGGTCAGGGTTCCGCCAATCGCGATCCCCAGGTCGTCGCAGATCTTTTTGGCGACGAGCTCGTTGTCGCCCGTGACGATCTTGACCGTGATGCCGAGCCGTTGGAGGCGGTCGATCGACGCGGCGGCATCCGTTTTCGGCGGGTCGGCGAACACGAGGAGGCCTGCCGGGGTCAGATCGCGTTCGTCGGCCGGGGTGATCGCTTGGAGCTCAGGAGCCTCGCGGGTCGCGACCGCGACGACGCGCGCACCGGCGGCGAACTGCGCCGTGAGCAGCGCCTCGAGCGCGGGCGGCCGCTCGGCACACCGCGTGAGCACCGACTCCGGCGCGCCCTTCGTAATGAGCCGGCGACGGGTCCCGTCGTCCACCAACACGGACATAAGGCGGCGCTCGTAGTCGAACGGTGCGTCGGCGATGCGCCGCCACCGGCCGAAGTCCAGATCCCGGGCCGCCGGTGACGCCCAGAGCGCCGCGTCGAGCACGCTGGTCGCGCCACCCGCCACGACGCCATCCCCGGCCGCGGACGCGGTGGAGCAGAGCAACCCCAGCCGCAGCACTTCGGGGGACGGAGCGCCGCTGGGGTCGAGGGCCGCCGCGAATGTCGTGTGGCCCTCGGTCAGGGTCCCCGTCTTGTCGGTGAACAGTACCACCATATTGCCGAGATCCTCGATGCTCACGAGGCGCTTGACGAGGACCGAGCGCGCAGCCATGCGGCGCGCCCCGGTCGCCAGGCTCACGGTGACGATCGCCGGCAGCAGTTGGGGCGTCAGACTGACCGCGATGGCCAACGCAAACAGGATTGACTCGACCACCGAATGATGCACGAGCGCGTTGACGACGAAAACGACGCTTGTCACGACCGTGGTGATCCAAACCAACAATCCCGAGAAGGTACGCAAGCCGTGTTGAAACGCAGTCTCCGGCACCTGCTCGCCGAGGCGCGTCGCAATCTGGCCGAGCTGGGTCGCGGGTCCGGTCCGCACCACGACGCCGCGGCCGGTCCCGGCACGGATCACCGTTCCCATCAGCGCGCACGATGACGGACTGAACGATGCACCAACCGCGGCGGCTGTCGCCGTCTTTTCGACCGGCCCCGACTCACCCGTCAGCACCGCCTCATCGCACTCCAAGACCTGCGTGTCGAGCAATCGCAGGTCCGCAGGAACGATGTCACCGACGTCGAGCACGACGACGTCACCCGGGACCAGCATCCTCACATCGAGGGCGGTCAGGCGGCCGTCACGCCAGGTTCGCGCCGTGTGGAGCACCCGTGCGTGGAGATCTGCGATCGCCCGAACGGATCGGTACTCGCTGACAAACCCGAGCCCCACGCTCAGAACGACGATCCCCAGGATGATGAGCGCATCAGTCTGGTCCTTGAGAACCAGTGAGGTTACGGCGGTCGCAGCGAGCAGCAGCAAGAAGGGGTTCTTCAGCTGGCTGCCCAGCACGCCGAGAGGCCCGACGACGTGGCCGCGCAGAGCGTTCGGGCCAACCAGCGCCAGCCGGCGCACGGCCTCGCTCGATGTCAGACCGATTCGCGCCGTACTCAGGCCTGCGAGAACGTCCTCGGCCGGGAGGCGGGCCACCGCGGCAAGGTCAGGGCTCCCCCCGCTGGGCGACCAGTCCGCGGATATCTTCCCGACGGTCGGCATCACCCTAGATGTTGCTCCTCATCAGGGTGGTTGTCCAGTGTAGTGGTCTGACAGGTACCAAGGTCAGAGGCGTAAAGGGTGATCGACGTTCGGATGGGGAAAAGGGGTAGCCGATCCGAGTTCCGTGGACCGCCGCCGGCGCCGCCGTCTGATGCGCCCGCAGCGGGATACAAGGAGGAGGAGACCTATGAAACTTGTCGTCGCAACGGACGGCTCGCCGCACGCGATTCTTGCCGCCGCATACGCTGTCCGCCTCGCGCGGGAGATCCGGAAGGCTGAGATCACGATCGTCAACGTAGGGCACATCCCGACGGTCGCGCTGGGCGGCCCTGGGACCGGTGCGATGGTGAACTTCGGGGAGCTGGAGCAGGCGCTCGAGCAGGCCGGCCAGGCCATCCTGGAGCAGACGAAGCGGCAGTTCGAAAGCGGCAACGCACCGGTCGCCGCCGTGTACCGCACGGGCGACCCGGCGGCTGAGATTATCAAAGTCGCGCAAGAGACCAAGGCCGATCTGATCATCATCGGTAGCCGCGGGCTCGGCCAGATCGGCGGGCTCATCCTCGGGAGCGTCAGCGAGCGCGTCTTGCACGCGGCGCCCGTGCCCGTCTTGGTCGTGCGGTGACGCGGTGCCAGGCGCGTCCCTCGCTGGGAGCTGCTCAGCCGGTTGCAGGCGCAGGGCAGTCAATGGCCCCGGGGAGGATCAGGCGCCCGCCTGATAGCCTGGCATGGCGCTCACAGTTATCTTGGCGGTGTATCGCGCATTCGTATCGTGGTTGGGGCTGCGGTCCACTGATGTTTTGGGGGGTGGGTGAAGTGGCCACGAACGTGACGCAGCGGCAGGAGTCGCTTCGCCGACGCCTGCGACAAGCGCGAGCGCGCTTGCAAACGGATCTCCGATTCGCCGTCGAGGCGTCGAGCGATTGGGGACAGACAGCTCGCAACGAGCCAGAACGCGAAGAGAATGGGGCGCTGTCGTACGAGCGTGACACCAGCCTGGCAGTGGCCAGTCAGGTCCGAGGTGAGTTGGCAGATATCGAGGCGGCGCTGGCGCGCTTAGACGCCGGTACCTTTGGCATCTGCGAGCGGTGCAGGCGCCCGATCGAGGCAGAGCGGCTGCAGGCAATACCGGAGGCCCTCTACTGCTTGCCGTGCGCTCGCGACCTCGCGTTGTTCCTTCGTGTTGGCCGACGCCGCTAGCACCGCACCGGCAGGCGTTGGACGGGGCGAGGGATGGGTCCCGGGTGCCGGCGACAGCGAGTATCTGGTAGCTGGGGGAGTTCCTCCGATGGCGAAGCGGAAGCGACGGGTAGAGTGCACCATCGAGCCACAGAGCCGACCGGGTTCGACAGATGACATAGCGGCGTGCCGCAACATCTGCCGCACCAGGTCAAGGTTGCCCGTGCCGTGTGTAGACTAAACGATCCGGGATATGTTCGCGAGGAGTATCGCGTGGAGACGGGGCTCGCCGCGCGCGCGGCGATCTACCGCTATGTCGAGCCGGGCGCATTGGACCCGCGTCGGGTTGCTTTTCACGCCGTGACCGCCGTCGCGCCACAGCGAGTCCTCGACGTAGGTTGCGGTACCGGCGAGTTCGCGGGCTGGCTCGCGCACGAGACTTCCAGCAACGTGGTCGGGCTCGACCTCTCCGAACGGATGGTCGAACTTACACGGCAGCGGGACGTCGATGCGGTGGTAGGCGACGTGCAGTATCTACCGTTCCACAACGGCGCGTTCGACTGTGTGACCGCGTTGTGGATGCTCTTCCATGTGCCCGATCTGAATCGCGCCCTTGTTGAGATCGCACGCGCGCTGCGGCCAGGCGGTTCGTTGGTGGCCGTCACGAACGGAGTAGAACATCTCCACGAACTATTCCGTCTCCTCGACGTGGAACCCGGCGAACCGCCATTCAGTCGCGAGAATGGGGAGAGAGCGCTAAGGCAGTATTTCTCGCGTGTCGAACGGCGCGACATCAACGATTGGCTCATCTTCCCGGACCGCGAGTCGGTGATGGCCTACACTGGCGCATCACTGAGACTGCGTCACATCGCGTATAAGATGCCAGCGGACTTGCCGCTGCCATTTCGGGCTCGGCGCGCCGTCTCGATCTTCACTGCGGAGACCTCGCCTGCCTAGGCGCGCGGATTTGGAGCGCTGCGGCGACTTGATCTTCCAGTTCTTCGCCCCATTTGCACGAGAGGTAGCGGCGGGTGCGCGATGCTACGTCTGTCTTGTGAGAAGATCGCAGTGGACTACGTTCACGTTGTGCCGATGATGCGGTTACGTGGATGAGCGGAGTATGCGTGCCGACGTGAGAATGACCTGCATCATGCGCCAAGAAGTACAGGTACTCTTTTACCGATGCGGTGCCGACGGGTACGACGTGTTGGCGTTTCGTCGCGCGCCTCGTCACGGAGGATATTGGCATACTGTGGCGGGTGTCGTTGAGCACGGCGAAACGGCGGTGCAAGCGGCGATTCGAGAAGTGCGGGAAGAGACGGGACTTGATGCACATGGCGGGCTTGTCGCCCTTGAGCACAGGTACGAATACCCTGTGGAGTCGGTGTTCGTGGAATCCTTCGCGATCGAAGTGCCGTGGGAGTGGAAGCCGTACCTGAATGAAGAACCCGATGCCTATGAATGGTGGCAGGTTGAAGGAGCCGGGCGTGGGTTGTATTGGGAAGGAACTCGGGAGGCCGTCGAGGTCCTGTTACGTTGCCTGAAATCATAGGCTCGGGTATACTGACCCTCCGCTAGAAGCCCGTCAGAGCCCCTGGATTGCCCCGTACGGCTGGTGTGTGAACCGATTCCACCGAGGAGGGGGCAGGCGACAAACGGGATATCTCAGTGGTTTGGCAACAAGGTCGATTTCAGGCCGGTTCGTTCGACTAGGTAGTGAAGTCGAGCGAAAGGAGTGAAACGATGCGCACCAAGCGAGAGCACGTTGCCACGACCGAGTTCAAGTCCGTGAACAAGTACATTGCGGCGCAACCCGAGGCCGTGCGGGCCATACTCAGGCGCGTGCGGAGCACAATCCGTACGGCCGTGCCGGGAGCCGAGGAAGTGATCTTGTACAAAATCCCCGCGTACAAACTGCACAGTGACCCGGTGCTCTATTTCGCTGCGTGGAAGCGGCACTACTCACTCTACCCCGCGAGCGCGAGGGTCGTCGCGGTGTTCAAGGACGAGCTTGCATCGTACGAGGTCAACAAGGGCACAATCCGCTTCTTGTTCTCCCAGCCTGTGCCCGTGAAGTTGATCGGACGCATCGCGAAGTTCCGCGCGAAGGAAGTCGCGGAGCGCAAGAAAGCCAAGGCGGCGTTCAAATGAGCAATTCGCGGCACGACCGCGAACAAGCGAATGCGACCCCGAGCGTATGGCCAACGAGCGTAACGAAACCGGCGCAGCGCGCGCTTGCGGACGTGGGCTATTGGCGCCCATAGCAACGCGCTCAGGCGACCGAGGTCGGCCCCCGCCCTCTATGGGATGGAATCGAATGCGCTCACAAGTTTGCGCGCCGCGCTCAACGCGGCGCGACGAGGAGTCGAGGGAACGTGATTTGGTCGCGCCGCGCGCGAGGTGCGTCTCGCGCGAGCCGCCGAGGCGGCCCGATCCCGGCATCACACCTTGTGCAAGCGGAGCGGTTTGGTTTTCTCTCTCGCAATGATCGCTTTCGCCTCCAGATCCAGTTGCACGGTCTTCATCCACCAGCCGGCCTTCGCGCCTTCCGGAAAGAGCGCCTCGGGTAGATGGGCCATCACTCGTTCTTGAATCTCAGCGACCGTTAGCCCTGGCCTTGCCTTCGGCAGAATCTTCAGGATGGCCCGTTTCATCGCTTCGTGCGCGGCCGCGTCGCCGCGCGTGACGCGCCCGGGATGGTTCACATTTTCTATCTCGACCTGCGCACTCTTGTTCGCCATGTCGCTTCTCCTCTTCACGTCTTAGTGCATAGTCGAACGCAGTCGCCGGAGATCGACACATTCCAGGTTGGGGCTTCTGGCCATGCGATGCCGTGCCGGCGTTTCATGCAGCGACACCAATGCGGATGGCCTCCGGTGTAGGCGAAAGGGACTGACGAGACATTCGTGTTCTCCTGAGACCCCCTAAGCCTCGCGGGAACGCCACGCATGGGCAGCCCCCCGCGCGCCGCGGCCCTCGCTCGCCGGGCATGGGGGATGGCGCGTCAGCGGGTCGAATATGGGGTACCGGGGGTGTCTGGGAGGAACGACCAGTGTCTACGCAAGGGAAACCCCGACTCCATGCACCTACGCGCGTGATGGCCACCGTCCGGGGGGTTCTCGCGCGTCTGACCCGGGAATTGGGCATCGATCTCGGCACCGCCAACACCCTCGTCTACCTGCGTGGAGAAGGTATCGTCGTGCGCGAGCCGTCCGTGATCGCGCACCGTACGGACCGCCGGGGCGTGCTGGCCGTCGGGGACGAGGCGAAGCGGATGATCGGCCGCACGCCGGCTGAGATCGTCGCGACGCGGCCGCTCAGGCACGGCGTCATCGCCGATTTCGAGATCACCGCCTCCATGCTCTCGTACTTCATCCGGCGTGGGCTCACGGGGCGGTCATCCCGACGGCCTCGAGTGATCGTCGGCGTCCCTCACGGGGTGACGGAGGTCGAGAAGCGTGCCGTGCTCGACGCGACCCTACACGCCGGCGCGCGGGAAGCGTACCTGATCGAGCAACCGCTCGCGGCGGCGATCGGAGCGGGCGCGCCGATCTCAGACCCGGTTGGGAGCATGATCGTGGACATTGGCGGCGGAACGACCGAGGTCGCGACCATCGCCCTTGGCGGGATCGTCACCGCCCGCAGCATCCGCGTGGCGGGTGATGAGATGGACGAGGCAATCATTCAGTACGTCCGACGGGCGTACAATCTCCTGATTGGCGAGCGCACGGCAGAGGAGATCAAGATCGCGATTGGGTCCGCCTACCCCGAGCACGAGGAGCAGACGATTAAGGCGCGGGGGCGCGATCTCGTGTCGGGGTTACCGCGGACGCTTGTACTCACGAGCGGGGAGATCCGCGACGCGATCGCGCAGCCGGTGCAAACGATCCTCGAGACCGTTCGTACGACGCTGGAGCGAACCCCGCCCGAGCTTGCCGCCGACATCATGGAACGCGGGGTGTTGCTCACCGGCGGCGGTTCGCTCCTCCGCGGCCTTGCCACGTTGCTCGCCGACCATCTGGAGATCCCCGTCCGGCCGACGCGCGATCCGCTGAGCGACGTGGTCGTCGGGACCGGCAAGGCGCTCGAACAGATGGAGACGCTCCGAAGGGTGCTCGTGACGAGCAAAGAGCTCTGACATGGGCGGCCCGGCGGTCGCCCTCTTTCGCACTCGGCCTTGCCTTGACGGGGTCTTGCGTGCGGGGCTGCGTCAAGAAGGTTTACGCTCACGCGCATCGGAGGGAGTTCCTCGGCATCATCGGCCTCGCGCGCCCAGCAGGGACGCGCCGTGGCGATCAGGAATGCGACAGAGGACGTCATTCGACCACACACCGAAGCTCGGGCGGAGTCGCATGCTCCCCCAATCGACGCTGACTGGATGCCAACGTTCTTGGCCGTCAGGGACATCGTCGTGGCGGGGAGGGTTTGCGTGCACACGTCTACGGCACCAGGAAGGCCTCGGTATGTGCTTGCCCGCAATCGTGCCGGCGTGTTGCTGGCGCTCACCGGGCGGCGCCCGCCCGTGAACATCGCCGCGTTGATCGAGCGCACTGGCATCGCGGTCGTCGACCGAGTGCTACCCGACGGCGTCCGAGGCACGATCGGCGACATCGCGGGCCGGCGCGCCATCATTCTGAATCGGCACTGGCGCTTCGCTTCGGAGAACGAGAGGCGGTGGGTGCTGGCGGAGGAGCTCGGCCACATCCTCCTCGAGCATCAGCTCGTCGCAAGTACCCAGCCCGGAGTGCCCGAGCCCGGGCTCTTTGAAGCACGTCGTCTCATTGATGAACGAGAAGCTCGGGCCTTTGCCGCCGAGCTGCTGATGCCGCTGGTCGAGGTGCGCGCCCGCTGGTGCGCGGCCGTGAACCGGCGGTTCGGGCCATCGAGAGAGGCATCCACCGACGACCTTGTTCGCGCCCTGGCCCAGGAATTTGGGGTGACGCCGGGCGCGATGCGAATCCGGCTTCAAGAGTTGCGCCTCGTCGGGCGTGCGGCGTCAGTCATGCCTTCCGGACGCTGACGCGATGCGCTCAACACCCGATGCAGGCCCGCGGTGACGGCAGCGCTGGCCGCTTCAGGCTGGTAGCGCGCCCAACCGTCGCTCGAGAAACCGTCGCTCCTGCTCCTGCCGCGCGAGGCCGAGGGCCCGCGTGTAGGAGACACGGGCTTCCGCGGTTCTCCCCAGTCGCCGGCACAGGTCCGCCCGCGCCGAGTGCGCCAGATGGTAGTCTTCCAGGTCCCCACGCGCGAGGATGGCGTCAATGAGCGCCAGCCCCGCCGCCGGGCCGTCGCGCATCGCCACCGCCACAGCGCGATTGAGTTCGACGACAGGCGACGGTTCCGACCGCATCAGGACGTCGTACAGTCCGACGATCTGGGCCCAGTCCGTTGCGCCGGCGGTGGGCGCCGAGGCGTGCACTGCGGCGATCGCCGCTTGGAGCGTGTAGGGGCCGATCCGACGCGACGACAGCGCTCGTTCCACCAGTGCCGATCCCTCCGCGATCTGGTCGCGGTTCCACAGCGAGCGGTCCTGGTCGTCCAGCAGGACCAACTCGCCGGCCGGGGACGTGCGCGCCGCGCGCCGCGATTCTTGCAGCAACATCAGCGCCAGGAGTCCCAGCGCCTCGGGCTCTGACAGCAACTCGATGAGCAGCCGCCCCAGGCGGATCGCCTCGCCGGACAGATCGGCCCGTGTCAGGGAGGTGCCCGATGACGCGGCATACCCTTCGTTGAACACCAGGTAGACCACGCGGAGCACCGTATCCAGCCGGTCCGCAAGATCGGCCCGCGACGGCACGCGATACGGAATGCGCGCGTCGCGGATCTTCCGCTTCGCGCGCACGATCCGCTGAGCCACCGTGGGCGCCGCGGTGAGGAAGGCACGCGCGATCTCCTCGGTTGTGAGGCCGCATACCTCGCGTAAGGTCAGCGCCACCTGAGCGTCGGGCGGCAAGGCGGGGTGGCAGCAGGTGAAGACCAGCCGCAGCCGGTCGTCCTCGATGCCCTCGGTGTTCCCTTCCGCGGCATCACTGGTGTTGGCATCGAGTTGCTCGGCGAGTTCTGCCAGGGACGCGTCGAACCGGGCGCGCCGGCGCATGGTGTCGATGGCCTTGAAGCGACCGGTCGACACGAGCCAGGCCCGAGGGTTGCCAGGCACGCCATCCCGCGGCCATTGCTCAATCGCCGCGGCGAAGGCGTCGTGCAGCGCCTCCTCCGCGAGGTCGAAGTCGCCGAGCAGGCGAATCAGGGTGGCCAGGACGCGGCGCGACTCGGAACGGTAGGCGGCGTCCACCGCGTCGCGCACCTGTTGCCCGGTGTTGTCGCTCATCAGCGTCGGGCCTCTCTTACTGGTGCTCGGGCTCCCGGATCGGCCGCACTTCGATGCTCCCGAGACGCGCTCCTGGGTTCTTCGCGGCCACCTGGATGGCCTCGTTCAGGTCCTTCGCGTTGATCAGGTAGAATCCGCCTAACTGCTCCTTGGTCTCGGCGAAGGGACCGTCGGTCGTGGATAGCGTGCCGCTGCGGACCCGCACGATCGTGGCCGCCCGAGCGGATTGGAGGGCCTCCGCGAGAACAAAGTAGCCTCTCTTCCTGAGCTCCCCCTCGTAGGCGAGGACTTCGCTTTCCAACGTGTCCCACTCGCTCTTGGACATTGCGCCGAGTTTCGTCTCCTCAGTATAGATCAGGCATAGGTACCTCATTGGTTCCTCCTCAATGGTGACGGGCCCGACCCACCCAAGAGGTAGTCGACGGCGGAGGCCCAGAATCGACAAGGGGCGTATCTGTAACGAACATTCAGGCGTCTTCGCCGCCCGGTCCGGCCAAAGGCCCAGGCGGCCCCACACGCGATCAGCGCGCGGCAACGCCACTCGGCGAAACGCGTCCGGCCTGACCGAAGGTCAACGGGGGTGGCGTCACGTGCCGGCGGGACGACAGGGTGGGGCTCCCGTTCGCGCCGGCGCCGTCGCTTCCGCACCCCTGGACGCCGGTCCCGACTTCTTGTTCGCCGGCCATGTCGATGTCGGGCCACTCCGTTCGACTAGATAGCGAGACGGGGAACACCGATCTCCCGCGCACGGCGAACGGCGGGCGACGACCGAGACCGACACGGAGGCGACGCGAGGGGGTCGAACGCTCTCGCGCGAACCGGACTTCTCAGTCACGACGTGGCAAAGGAGGCGCACCGTGCAACTGAATCCTTACCTGTTGTTCAGCGGCCAATGCGAGGCGGCATTCAAGTTCTATGAACGATGTCTGGGCGGCAAGATCGTCGCGATGATGACCCATGAAGGTACGCCGGCGGCGGAACATGTGCCGGCTGAGTGGCGCAAGACGATCCTGCACGGCCGCCTCGTTGTGGGCGACGGGGTGTTGATGGGGTCTGACGCTCCGCCTGATCGCTATGAGGTACCCAAAGGCTTCTCCGTCTCCCTGCAGATCAACGACCCGGCAGATGCCGAACGCGTATTTCACGCGTTCGGCGGAGAACGGGACGGTGCGGATGCCGATCCAAAAGACATTTTGGGCCGCCCGTTTCGGCATGCTTGTCGACCAATTCGACATCCCGTGGATGGTGAACTGTGAGTAGGCTGACGCACAACTCCACGCAAAAGATCACGCCGGTCTTGTGGTTCGACGGCAACGCGGAGGAGGCGGCGACTTTCTACGTTTCGATCTTTCAGAATTCAAAGGTGCTGAGCGTCACTCGATATGGCGAGGCGGGGCCGGGGCCGAAGGGAACCGTCATGATCGCGGTCTTCCAACTCGATGGGCAAAGATTCTTTGCCCTCAACGGCGGCCCCCAGTTCACCTTTTCGCCGGCTATCTCGTTCCTGGTGAACTGTGAGACGCAGGAAGAAGTCGATGAATTGTGGGAGAAGCTGTCTGAAGGCGGGGAAAAGAATCAACGCGGCTGGCTAAAAGACAAATATGGGCTGTCATGGCAAATCGTTCCCTCGATCCTTGGCAAGCTGATGCAAGACAACGACGCCGAGAAATCCAAACGCGTCATGAAGGCCATGCGCAAATGGACAAACTTGACATACAGCGCCTCAAGCAGGCTTACGATCACGGATAGCTCGGCCGCACGGGTCGTCTGATCTCGCGTGGTTGCGGTACGGGATCGCGGGGTTCGCGCCGATCGAGGGTCGGACGCGCCGCTCCGAACCCGGAACTCACAAGGAGGTATGACGAATGCGGTTCATGATGCTGATGATCCCGAAGGGGTACGAGAAGGCCGAGCCGGGTGCCACGCCCGACGCCAAGGCTGTGGCGGTCATGATGAAGTACAACGAATCTCTCCAGAAGGCCGGGGTGCTGCTCGCGCTCGATGGGCTCCATCCCCCGTCGGCGGGTGCGCGCGTCTCGTTCTCGGGCGGGAAGCCGATCGTCACCGACGGGCCCTTCACCGAGACGAAAGAGGCACTCGGCGGATACTGGATGATTCAAGTGAAGTCGAAGCAAGAGGCGATCGAATGGGCATCGCGGTGCCCCGCGTCGAACAACGAGGTCATCGAGGTTCGTCAGGTATTCGAGATGTCCGACTTCCCTGCCGATGTCCAGCAGGCCGCCGCCACGTTTCCCGAGGTGCAGGCACGCTCCGAACAGCGCAGAGGATCGTAATACCGAAGTCGCGCACCTCCGCGGCGGCGGAGTGGGTCAGGTGGTCGATCTGACAGGCTCGTTCGACACGGCTCCTGGTGGACGCGAGGTTCGCGGGTGGGTATCGCTCGAAGCGCAGAAGGGGGTAGAACGATGAGCGGGGTACGGGTCCTGGTCGGTACACGCAAGGGCGCGTTCATCCTGACGGCCGATGGAAAGCGAGACCGGTGGAGCGTGAGCGGTCCGCATTTCGCGGGTTGGGAGATCTACCACGTCAAGGGCTCGCCGGTGAACCCCAACCTGCTGTATGCGTCGCAGTCGAGCGGGTGGTTCGGGCAGCTGATCCAGCGCTCGAACGACGGCGGCAAGACGTGGGAGCCGGTGGGCAACGAGTTCGCATACGATGGGATCCCCGGTTCGCACCAATGGTACGACGGCACGCAGCACCCTTGGAAGTTTGCGCGCGTCTGGCATCTCGAGCCCTCGCTGACCGATCCGGACACCGTTTGCGCCGGGGTGGAGGACGCCGCTTTGTTCCGTTCGGTGGACGCCGGCCGGACGTGGCAGGAACTCCCCGGGCTGCGCGGGCACGGCTCCGGGCCGTCCTGGCAGCCGGGCGCCGGCGGGATGTGCCTGCACACGATCGTGCAGGACCCGAGCGACCCCAAGCGGATCTTCGTCGCCATCTCGGCCGCGGGCGCGTTCCGGACCGACGACGGCGGTACGACTTGGCGTCCGGTGAACCGCGGCCTGCGGTCCGAAGGCATTCCCGACCCGAACGCGGAGGTCGGCCACTGCGTCCACCGCATCGCGATGCACCCGTCGCGTCCGGGCGTCCTGTTCATGCAGAAGCATTGGGACGTGATGCGCAGCGACAACGCCGGGGACTCGTGGCAAGAGGTGAGCGGCAATCTGCCGACCGACTTCGGATTCCCGATCGACGTGCACGCGCACGAGCCGAATACCATCTACGTCGTTCCGATCAAGAGCGACTCCGAGCATTTCCCGCCCGACGGGAAGCTGCGAGTCTACCGCAGCCGCACGGGCGGCAACGAATGGGAGGCACTCACGAAGGGGCTGCCGCAGCGGGACTGCTACGTGAACGTGCTGCGCGATGCGATGGCCGTCGACGCGCTCGATGCGTGCGGCGTGTACTTCGGCACCACCGGCGGGCAGGTGTACGGGTCGGCCGACGCCGGGGATAGCTGGTCGCCCATCGTCCGCGATCTTCCGGCCGTGCTGTCCGTCGAGGTCCAAACGCTCGGATGATCAGGGTCGGGCTGCCGGTGCATCTGAGGACGCTCGCGCACGTCGACGGCGAGGTGACGCTCCACGTCGAGGGTCGGGCCACGCAACGCTCGGTGCTCGACGCGCTCGAAGCCTCCTATCCGATGCTGCGCGGGACGATCCGCGACCACGTCACGCAACAGCGCAGACCGTTCGTGCGGTTCTTCGCGTGCGAGCAGGATCTCTCCCACGAACCGCCCGACGCTCCGCTACCGGACGCGGTCGCGGTGGGGGCGGAGCCCTTTCTTGTCGTCGGGGCCATGGCCGGCGGTTAACCAGGGCGAACTGGAGGTGCCAGATGAGATACATGCTGCTGGTCTACGGTGATGAGCAGGCCTCGGATGAGGCCGAGAAGGAGCAGTGTCGCGACGAGTCCGCGCAGCTGGTGCACCAGATGAGGTCGCAGGGGCAGCATCTCGCCGCCGCGCCGCTGCAACCGGTTTCGACGGCGACCAGCGTCCGGGTACGCGATGGCAAGCGGTTCGTCACCGACGGTCCGTTCGCGGAGACGCGTGAGCAACTCGGTGGCTACTTCCTGGTGGATGCTAAGGATCTCGACGAGGCGATCGACATCGCGGGACGGATTCCCGGCGCGCGCTTGGGGACCGTCGAAATCCGGCCGCTCATCGAGATCGTTGGCCTCCCTGCGTACTAGCGCGGCCAAGCACTAGCCGGCGACACGGATGGTGGGTCGACACAGCCCTCCACGCACTCAGGAGGGACACTCGTCCGTGACATGCAGTGGCGACGGGGACCTCGCGACTCGATGTCAACGGCGGTGCCCGACGCGACGACAGCTGCGGAACGCCGCGGAGCGCAGAGATCGGCCAATCGAGGACTGTGCAGGGCGCGTAGGAACGGCTGGTCCGCCCCTGGAACCTTCACTGCAGCCTTGACCACCAGGAGCTTTGCCGGCCGGATGGACCGCAACGAGCAAGCCCTCGCATCGCTGAAGCCTGACGGCCCGCTGTCCGACGGTGTCGCCGAGGGTTGGAACGCGCTGAACCGCGGGGAGTGGGCGGACGCCCGCGCCCGATTCGAGACGGCGTTGGCCGCCGAGGAGACGGGCGAGGGCTGGGAAGGCCTCGCGTGGGCGGCCTGGTGGCTCGACGACACCACCGTGATGATGGACGCCCGCGAACGGGCGTACCGGCTCTACCGCGAGCGGGGCGACGCTCGTGGGGCCGCGCGCAGCGCGATGTGGCTCGCCATCGACTACGTGGACCTCCGCAACGATACGGCCGTCGCGAACGGCTGGATGCAGCGTGCGCACCGCTTGCTGGAACAGCACACGCAATCTCCCGAGTACGCGTGGCTGGCCGCGTGCGACGCGCACCATGCGCTCATGGCCGACAAGAATCCGGTGACGGCCCAGCGGTTGGCCACGGAGGCGGTGAGCGTCAGCGAAGCGCTCGGCATCATCGACGTGGAAATGGTGGGGCGGGCTCTGGAAGGACTCGCGCTGGTCAGCCAGGGTCAGGTGCGCGACGGGATGCAGCGCCTGGACGAGGCTGCGGCCGCCGCCGTGGCCGGGGAGTTGGCGGACCGCCAGGCGATCAGCCTGACGTGCTGCTACATGATCTTCGCGTGCGAGCGGGTACGCGACTATCCGCGCGCCGCGCAGTGGTGCGACCGGGTGAAAGAGTTCTGCCGCCGGTGGCGGTTCAACATGTTGTTCGCCGTGTGCCGGACGCAGTACGCGGGCGTGTTGATCTGGCGGGGCGAGTGGGCGCAGGCCGAAACGGAGCTCACCGCTGCGGCCAGGGAGTTGACCGTGATCCGCCCGGCATTCGCGTTCTCGGCGATGTTCCGGCTGGCGGAGCTCCGTCGCCGCCAGGGGCGTTGGGACGAAGCCGCGGCCCTGTTCCAACGGGCGGAGACATCGACCGCGGCCCTGCTCGGTCGTGCCGAACTGGCGCTCGATCAGGGGAGTCCCGCCGTCGCGGTCGAATGCGCGGAGCGCTACTTGCGCCGCTACGCACCCGAGAGCCGCACCGAGCGGGCCCCCGGCCTGGAGGTGTTGGCGCGGGCGTTCGCCGCGCTCGGAGATCTCGAGCGAGGGCGTGCCGTGCTCGCCGAGCTCGAGGCGACGACGCAGGCCGTCGCGGCCGAGCCCCTGAAGGCGTTCGCCTGCGTCGCGCGGGGGACACTGGCGACGTGCGCAGGGGACTACGCGCAGGCCCGGACGGCGTTTGAGGATGCCGCCGACCTGTTCGCCAGGTTTGGGGCGCCGTTCGAACTCGGGCGCGCCCGGATGGAGCTCGGGCGCGCGCTGGCCGCGCTGGACCGTCGGGACGCGGCCGCTGCAGAGCTCCGAACCGCCGTCGCGGTGCTGCAACACCTCGGAGCGGCTCACGAGGCCGAGCGTGCCGCGTCGCTGCTCCGCGATGTCACCGCCAAGTCGACGAAGCGAACGGCCGGTTCGCCCGTCCGGCTGACCGGCAAGGAGCTTGAGGTCCTCCGCCTGGCCGCCCAAGGCTTGACCGATAAGGAGATCGCGGCCCGGTTGCGTCGCAGCGAGCACACGATCCACCGCCACGTCGCGAACATCCTGGTCAAGCTCGATCTGCCGTCCCGCACCGCCGCGGTCGCCTACGCCGTGCGCGAAGGGTTGCTGTAGGCCGCTCGCCACCGCTTCCCGATCTTGTTCCCGATGGCCGGTTCCGGCCATGCCTCGACCCATCCCGACAATAGCGCGAAAAAGCGAAGCTCCGACACCCGCGCGGGTGTAGACTGACCCCGCAGGCTCGGGCATCGCGACGGAGTCGCCCCGGGCCCAGCACGATCGCGGGAGGGATCTCGATGAAGAAAGTCGTCTGCCCACCGTGCGGCACGGAGATCAGCGCCCAGACCGATGACGACCTCGTGCGGAAGGTTCAGGAGCACGCAAAGAAAGAACACGGGCAAGACCTCACGCGCGAGCACATCCTGGCGGTCGCGAAGGAGGCGTAAGGTCGTGGCTTCCGCGCAGTCCGCATGCGGATCGGCCTCCGTCCACGGGGCGCTGTGGGGAGCCCGGGGGCGCGACTGGGCCGAGGTGCAGGAGCGTTTCTCGCGCCCGCTCCACGAGGCGGTCTTCGCGAAGACCCGCGTGGGGGTCGGGACGGCCGTGCTCGACATCGGGTGCGGGGCGGGGCTCTTTTGCGCGATGGCCTCGGAGCGGGGCGCTCGGGTCTGCGGGCTCGATGCCTCCGATGCGCTGGTCGCGATCGCGCGGAGACGGGTTCCGCTGGCAGCGTTTCAGGTCGGGGAGATGGAGACGCTGCCGCACGCGGACCGCACCTTCGACGTGGTAACCGGGTTGAACGCGTTCCAGTTCGGCGTCCGCCCGGTGGCCGCGCTGGCCGAGGCACGCCGTGTGGCGCGGCCACACGCCCGCGTCGTGGTCGCGACCTGGGGGAAGCCCGAGCGCGTCGAGGCCGCTCAGTATCTGGCTGCCGTGTGCTCCCTGTTGCCGCCGGCGCCGCCGAGAGCGCCTGGTCCGTTTGCACTGTCGGCCGATGGGGCGCTGGAAGCGTTCGCTAAGGACGCCGGGCTGACCCCCCGGAGCGTCGATGAGGTCGAGTGTCCGTTCGAGTACCCGGACCTCGACACGGCGCTTCGGGGGCTCCTCTCTGAGGGTCCGGCGATCCGCGCGATGCAGGAGTCCGGAGAGGATCGGGTTCGGCGCGCCGTCGAGCCGGCGCTCGCGCCATATCGCCTCATGTCTGGCGGCTACCGGCTCGAGAACAGCGTGCTGGTGATGGTCGCCACCGCGTAGCCCGGACGCGTACCACATCTGGGACGACCAGACAGGTGGTGGTCGCGGTAGGGATCGCGGCACGCGTCGCGCGCGGCGGCCCCGACGCGACCACATCAACGACAGGGGAGGCAACGCGGATGACGCATGCGGGTAACGCTGGCAGCGGGTCCCAATCGCGAACTCCGACGCGCGACAGACACCCGCAGCCCGGCATCACGGGGCTTGTGATTCGTCCGCTCCACGAGCACGATCTGTCGGCGGCGGACCGTATCCTGCGCCTCGCGTTCGGCACCTTTGTTGGCCATCCCGATCCGCCGAAGCTCTGGCCGGGCAAGGACTACATTCGCACGCGATGGCTCGCCGATCCCTCGGCGGCGTTTGGGGCCGAACTCGATGGCGAGCTGGTTGGGTCTAACTTTGCGGCCCGATGGGGCAGCGTCGGATCCTTCGGGCCGTTGACCGTGCACCCCGACCGGTGGGATCAGGGCGTTGCCAGGCGCCTCCTCGACCCCGTCGTCGCGCTGTTTGCCAGATGGGGAACCGCGCACGCGGGTCTCTTCACCTTTCCCCACAGCCCGAAACACATCCATCTCTACCAGAAGTTCGACTTCTGGCCTCGGTACCTTACCGCGATCATGTCGAAGTCGGTGACGCGTCTCGCGCCCGTTCGCGGATCGGTGCGATATTCTGAACTCTCGGAGCACGAGCGGGGAGGGCAGCTCGCTGCCTGTCGCGAACTGGCGGACGCGATCTACCCGGGGCTCGACCTGGAGCGAGAGATCTGCGCGGTGCAGGCTCAAGGGCTCGGCGACACGCTGCTGGCCCGTGACGACGCGGGGCTGCTGGGGTTTGCGGTCTGCCACTGCGGGGTCGGCACTGAGGCTGGGGACGGTGCCTGCTATGTCAAGTTCGCGGCGACGCGGCCGGGGCCGACCGCTGCGCAACGCTTCGACGGGCTGCTCGAGGCGTGTGAGACGTTCGCTGCCGCGCGGAACCTGACGCGACTCGTGGGCGGCGTCAATCTCGCCCGTCACGAGGCGTATCGTCGGATGATCGCCCGCGGGTTCCGTACGGATTTCCAGGGCGTGACGATGCACCTGCCCAACGATCCTGGGTACGATCGACCGGACGTGTTCCTGATCGACGATTGGCGCTAGCTCGACCGCGGCACGCGGAATCGGGGAGGCCTGTCGCCCGATCGGTGCCCGGCCGCGCCCGGTGCGGCGGCGTGTGCTGCGCCACGGCGTCACCACACATTGGGGGGATCATATGACAGACACATCCAAGCCGAACGTTGCCGCATCCGTGGGAGAGGCTGCTCTTCAGGAATTAAGGGGGCAGATGCGCGGCGAGGTAATCGCCCCGGGGGACAGCGCGTACGACGCCGCCCGCTCGGTGTGGAACGGCATGATCGACAAGCGTCCGGCGGCCGTTGCTCGATGCATGGGCGTGTCCGACGTGCTTGCCGCTGTCCGGTTTGCGCGGGCCCGCGACGTCCTGACCGCGGTGCGCGGCGGGGGACACAACGTTGCCGGGTTCGGCACGTGCGACGGCGGGTTGGTCATCGACCTGTCTGCGCTGAAGGGCGTCCGGGTGGACCCGGTGGCGCACACGGCTCGCGCGCAGCCCGGTCTCACCTGGGGCGAGTTCGATCGCGAGACTCAGGCGTTCGGCCTCGCCACGACGGGGGGCTTGGTCACGACGACCGGGATCGCCGGGTTCACGCTCGGGGGCGGCATCGGGTGGCTGATGCGAAAGCACGGCCTCACGATCGATAATCTTGTGTCGGCCGACGTGGTCACGGCCGACGGGACGCTCGTTACCGCGAGCCCCGCCAGTCACCCCGATCTGTTTTGGGGGCTCCGCGGGGGCGGAGGAAACTTCGGGATCGTGACCTCGTTCGAGTACCGCCTCCATCCGGTCGGGCCCGTCGTGCTTGGCGGCGCCGTCCTGCACCCGGCCGAGAACGCGCGGGAACTGCTGCGATTCTACAACCGGTGGGTCACCACACTGCCGGACGAGATGACGTCCATGGTCGCCTTCATCACGGCGCCGCCGCTGCCGTTCATTCCTCAGTCGCTGCACGGAACGCCGATGGTCGCGGTGGCCGTGTGCTACGCTGGGGCGGTGACCGACGGGGAGCGCGTGGTGCAACCGCTGACGTCGTTCGGGCCGCCCGCGGTCGCGCACGTCGGGCCGGTCCCGTACACGGTCCTCCAGGGGATGTTTGACGCGAGCGCGCCGCGCGGGATTCACAGCTACTGGAAGACCCACTACGTGCCGGACTTCTCCGACGCCGCCATTGACGCACTCGTCGCGCAGACGGCGCGCATGCGAGCGCTGTCCCCGTTCACGACGTTGCACCTCCACCATTTGGAGGGCGCGGTCAGCCGCGTGGATCCGGAGGCGACCGCGTTCCGGCATCGAACGCCGCGTTACGCCATGAACATCGTGGGGCTTTGGACGGCCGCGGAACAGCCCGACCCTCACATCGCTTGGGTGCGCCGGACGTACGACGCGATGCATCCGTTTTCGACGGGGGCGCCGTACCTCAACTTCCTCGGCGACGAAGGCGGCGATCGGGTCAGGGCGGCCTACGGGGCCGCCACATACGACCGGCTGGTCGAGGTGAAGACCCGATATGATCCGACGAACTTCTTCCGGGTCAATCAGAACATCCGTCCCGCTGGGAAGGAGGACGCGTAAGAGCGACCGGTGCCGGGGTGGGACTCCCTCCGTCGCGCCGGGTCCGAGTGCCACGTGAGGGCAGGGACGTCCCGTCTCGTTGACGACGCACGGCTTTCGGCATGGGCCCGGTGGCCCGAGGCGTGTAGGATAGGCGCCTCGGGCCCTTCCCTGTCTTGCGACGTCTTGCGACCGAAGCTGCGCATCTTTATGCCCTATTTTCTCACGGTCTTCGGAACTCCCTAACGTTGCGAAAACGCTCCTATTATTCGCGACCTCCAGAATAGACGCGCGGGTGGGAATGAGGGAGCGGAGGCTGTTGAGCATGGCTGAGCGTCACGCGGCGGCGCGGGCTGCTAGGGGCCTTGCCGGGATGGATACGAAACCGACCGTACCGGTCCTGTCCCCAGGCGCGGCGCCCGGCGCAGGGGCCCAGCAGTCATCTCTGTTCGGGCTTCGAACATCGGTGAGGGCGTGGTGCGCCGAGCAGCGTGTGAGCCAGTCGGCGTTGGCAATGAGGGCGGGCATCAGCGCGTCGCATCTGAACCAGATCATCCGGGGTCGTTCGCGTCCGAGTCCGGCGCTGGCGCAGCGCATTCGCGGGTTGATCGGGGGCGCCCCCTAGCCGGTTCGCCACGGGCGCGAGTGTGCCAGCGAAGTTCGGCCATCGACGCCGCCTGCGGTAGGACGAGCGGTCCACCTACACACGCGGCTTGTTCCAGCGAGGCGCTCAATGTCGAGTGCCGGGACCTGTCGCCGTACGTCGTCTCGTCGACGGGTCTCACACCGTATCGGCCCGCGCCGAAGCACCGGGCCGCGCTCATCGCTGCCCTGAACGGAAGGAAACGCAGCCGATCGGTTCCTTCCTGCAGGCCAAACGGGCTGCCCCGATCGCACGACACCCCAAGAGTCCTCTCTTTGGATGAGATAAGCGGACACGAAGCGCGGGTACATCGTATCGACAGCGACGGTGTCTCATCTCCGTTGACCGCCTGCCGTCATGATGGGCCCGGGTTCTTGATCGCCAGGGCGGCCCGTACGCGTACCGGAGAGTTCGCCGGGCTGGGGAGGGCTGAACCGTGGCCAAACGAACGGTCCTGTGGGTCGTCGCGCTCGCTAGCGTCGTCGGGATATTCAGCACGTTGGCCTCGTCCGGGGCAACGCAGTGGCCAAGTACACGATCCCTGCCTGCGGTGTCAGCGTCCACCGTCGGCACGTCACACGCCAGATTCTTACCGCCCGTGTCTCCGGGCGACCGCAGCGCGCGGTCCGTGTTGATCACACCGGATGCGGTCCCCGCGACGGTGCTCGCGTACCAATCGCTGTCGTACACCAACGATCGTGCGCCAGCGCCTCGGTCCTACCTGGCACAACGGGTTCCTTCGATCGTCCCGCAAACGGTGCCGCGCGACGGGTTGCCACGGCCGAAGTCGGTGCCGCCGGTAGCGCCTCAATGGGGTCCCGAGAATGTGACCCAACCCGCCGTCCCCGCAGAGCCGACGCTATCAGCGGGTCTCCTCCAATCCGTGGATTGCCGGCTCGGGCGTGTGGTCGTCCGCGAGAAGCACGGAGCCATGGCGTTTTCCGCGAGCCGTGGCACCGCGATCTATGCCGGGGCGGAGACGCTCACGGAGGTCTGCGCGCTGACCCACTTTGTGGGAGCGCAGGCGGTCGTCTGGTGGACCGCGAGCGGTCCAGAGCGGGTCGCGAGCCGGATCGACGTGGTGGCGCTGTCCACCCGGACGCCGGCCACGTCCGGTCCTGACCACCAGGGCGCCGACGCCGCGCGGGGCGAGACCCCCGTGCCGCTCACCGCGCCGACCATGAGCGGCGATCCGCCAACGGTCGCCGCTGATCCCCCGGGCGATCCGCAGGGATCGGCCCCGGTCGCGACCGATGCGACCCTCGACGGCGTCGTCACGGCCCGCACATCGAAGGCGCTGCTCGTGGACACGAACGCGGGAGCCCGGCCCGTCGTGTTTGGTCCGGGCGTCGGCGTGAGCGGCATCCGAACCACGCCGAACGCGATCGCCCCCTTGGACGTGGTAGCCGTCCGCGGGGTCGCGACGACCGCCGGGACGCTCGTCGCAACTCGGATCGACGTCGTGGGCAGAGTTAGCAAAGAGGTGACGGGGTACGTGACCGCCATCGGACGCGGGGTCATCGTGCTGAACGGTTCGCTCGTAATTCCGATCCGCAACGCAATCGTGATCAACAACGGATTGGTGCCGTTCTCGTCGGTGACTGTAGGACAGACCGTGGCGATCGGGCTGAGGACGGGTAGTGTTGCGGCGGGCGCGGCCGGTCCGGCGGACGACGGGACGAGTGTCGGAGCGTCTGGCGCAGCCGCGCCCTCGAGTGCGGGTGTGTCCGGGGGCGCGACTGTGTCCGGCAACGCGGTCGGCGTTTCCGGTAACGCGGGCGTGGGGGCGAACGCCAACGCCTCGGGAGGAGGCGCCGTCTCAGGCAACATCGGTGCGGCGGCAAACGTCGGTTCGTCGGGGAACGGGAGTGCAGCGGGCAGCGCGTCGGCGAACGCCGGCGCGGCGGCAAACGTCGGTTCATCGGGGAACAGTAGTACAGCGGGCAGCGCGAACGCGTCGGCGAACGCCGGCGCGGGGGCAAACGTCGGTTCGTCGGGGAACGGGAGCGCAGCGGGCAGCGCGTCGGCGAACGCCGGCGCGGCGGCAAACGTCGGTTCGTCAGGGAACGGTAGCGCAGCGGGCAACGCAAACGCGTCGGTGAATGCGAGCGCCTCGGGGAGCGCGACGGCTGGGTCGGCGAACGCGAGCGCCTCGGCCGGCGCCAGCACGTCGGCAAGCACGGGTGCCCGCGGCGGCGCGTCGGTGGGCGCGGGGGCTTCGACCAGCGTCGGTACGGGAAGCGGTGGCCCGTCGCTCAATCTCGGTGTGACAGGGAGCGTCGGCGTCTCAGGAGGAGGCGTATCCGGAAACGCGGGGGCTTCCATCGGTCACGATCCGAGCACCCAAAAGTGAGATGGGGACGCACGCAAGCGCACCGGTCAGGACATCGACGACGCGGCGTTGGTGTCAACGATGGGCCGCGGCCGTGCTGTTTGCGTGCCTGATCGCCGCAGGCGCACCGCAGGCGAACGCGGTGCCCGGCGTCTCTGTGACGTATCTGCTCCGCGCCATCACGACGCAGCTGACGTTTCGAAATCGCGACAGCGGTGCGTCCACCCGCTGCCTCGGTTTCGTCGTGACGGTGAGGGGCCCCGATGCGTACGTAGCGGCGGCGAGATCCTGTCTCGAGCCCCTTCTGAGTACTCGGTTTGCGACCGGCGTGTCCTTTGCAAAGTTGGGTGTCGACATCACCGTCGTGTACGCGGACGGGAGCGAGGGCACGGTCGGGGATCTCGCCTGGATGGACGATATCCTCTCCCTCGTCGCGTCGTTCGTGACGCGGCCGGAGTCGTACAACAAACTGTGTCCGTCCTGCTCCATGTACGAGGATTTTGGCTCTGAGCAGACGATCCCCGTCGCCTTTGCACCGGACGTGCCGACGCGCGCGACCGTGTCGCACGGCACGGTGGTCTCGGACGTCCACGGGAACTACGGGTTCCGGCTCGCCGGTGCGTCGGTTCTCCGCGGTTCCGCAGTCATCGACTCGCGTAACGGCGATTTGGTCGGGGTGCTGACGGCTCTCGGCCCAGGCGACGCCGGTCAAGAAGAAGGGCGCCTGGTGGCCGGCAAGGCCGTCAACGACCTTACGGGCTACACAGTGGCGATGTTCGAGCGGTAACGCGCCCGCCCGAGCCCCGAACGCCGCTCCGTGTGCGCGGGCCCGCGGCGCCGCGTCCTGCCAACGTTCCGCAACCGCCCGGGCCGAGTCGGTGCCCGTTGCTGGGTGCATCTCGCGGTGCCGCTGACTCGTGCGTCGGTCGGAGGGATTGGTGGACAGCGCGCGAACTGCGCTCGTGGACTGACCGAATGCACCATCGAGCGTTCGACCACCGGGAGGCACGGGCCGTCGCCGGGTCGACGATTTCGTTTCCGATTCCCGCCTTCGTGTCGCGCATGCGCCACCACCGTCTGCGAGGCCTCGCGGGCCCACCCAGCGGGATACACGCATCTCCCGTCACCAGGAGGGCGCGTCGTTGAACATCGTCGGCATCGACATCGGTGCCTCCAACCTGCGCATCGTCCTGTCCGACCGAAGCGGCAGGCTCCGAGAGGTTTCCTCGGAGAAGACGAACGCCGCGGAGCTCATGGAGCAGATCTTCGCTGGGCTGCGCCGGCTCTCCGGCTTCGACGCGATCGGCATCGCCGCGGTGGGACCGCTCGACGTGAAAGAGGGCGTCATCCTGAACCCGCCCAACGTCCGGGTCAGGAACCTCGAGATCGTGCGGCTGGTTCGAACGCGATTCAAGCGGCCGTGCTACCTCGTGAACGACTGCGTCGCCGCCGTGCTCGGGGAGAAAATGTTCGGGGCGGGGCGAGGTGTCCCGAACCTCGTCTACGTCACGTTGAGCACCGGCGTCGGGTGCGGGGTGATCGTGGATGGTCGCGTGCTGCAAGGCAAGGACGGCAACGCCCACGAGATAGGGCACTGCACCGTGGACGTCTCGGGCGCGCTCCGATGCGGCTGTGGAAGCTATGGGCATTGGGAAGCGTACTGTGGCGGAGCGCACATTCCGGCGTTCGCACGACTCCTGCTTCGGACGGAGTACCGCCACGCGGCGAGCGCGCTGCGCGGGGCGCGACGGACGCTCAGTCCTGAAGCACTGTTCCGCGCGGCCCGGTCTGACCGGGTGGCCGCCCAGATCGTGGAACGGATCGGCATGTTCAACGGCGTGGGCGTCGCGAACGCGATCAACGCCTACGATCCCGAGCTGGTGACGATCGGCGGGCCGATCGCCCTGCGGCACGCCCGGGAGGTGATGACGCCAATTCGGCGCCACGCGCGGCGGTATGCGATCAATCGGGTGCCGCGCATCGTACTGACCCCGTTGAAGGACCTGGTCGTCGTGTACGGCGCCGTGGCCAGCGTGCTCTCCCGCCACGCCTGACACGAGCTCGGCGCACCGAGGGGCTCCCGTAGCCGCGCGCGTCTTGGCTCGGAACGTCCTGGGTATGGTGAAGGCAGTGGATCACAGCGCGGCGCATCCGGCCGCGCGACGCCTTCAACATGCAGGGCGAGGGAGGGAGGAGCGGTGAAGCAGCTCGCGATCGGCGTGGCGATCGGACTCGTCTTGGGCCTGACGGTATCGGCGGTGGCCACCAATGCGTTCGAGACCGGCAAGTCCTGGCAGGAGTCTGGGTCAGACTACCAGCTCGGGTTCACGGTCGGCGCGGCGGACATGATCCTCAACCTCGAAGGGCCTTCCGATGTCGACGACATCCAAGCGGCGGCGAGCTGCCTGAAGCGGCACTCGGCCGATTGGAACGCGGGCAATCTTCGAACCGTCGTCAACGACTATCTGAGCGCGCACCAGGAGATGCTCCAGTACACGATGGCGAGCGACGTCCTCGGGGCCATCAACGCGGCATGCGCTAAATAGACGATCGGCTGCGTGCGCGGCGCTCGACGCGTCTGGTCCCGAGGAACAGCGCACGCTGGAATCCTGCGCCGCAGCGATCCGGCCGTTCTGGAGCGAGTCGCCGCCATAGATCGGCCCCGCGAGGGGGGGACGTCGGGCGCCACGAACTGGTCCGATGGCACGCGCACCGACCGTGCCGAAAGGCGAGACGTCTGACGACGGGGCGGCCCATGGAACCGTTTGACGGCGAGAGACTGCGGCGTGCGATGGCCGCGCGCGGCGTGCACGTGATCGTCGCCACGAGCCGTCACAACGTCGAGTACCTGACTGGTGGCTACTACAACCCGTTCTTCGCCTGGGGCCCCCGGTTTGGGACCGGCCAGTATCTCTCGGCCGTGGCCGTTCCGGCGGCGCGATTGGAGTCCGCGTTCTACGTCGCTCGGGAAAACGAGCAAGACTTTCTCCAGGCGTTCGGCCCGCTGTGGATCACCGACGTCCACTGGGCGCCCCGGCGGCCGAACATCGCCGTGGAGGTCGCGGCCAAGACGGCCGAGATACTCCGCGCGCAGGGCATGGCCGGTGGGACGATCGGGGTCGAATGCCCGTTTCTGCCGGTGGACGCGTTCGAGGCCCTTCGCCGTGATCTGCCGGAAGCCATGTTCGTCGACGCGAGCCCGATCCTCGCGGCGCTGCGGGCGATCAAGCGACCGACGGAACTCGAGCGGCTTGAGGTCGTGCACCGGATCACGTCCGAGGCGATCCGGGCCACGATTGCGGCCGGCCGAAGCGAGCACAGCATGCGGGACCTCGCCGAGGCGGTGCAGCGGCAGGTTGAACAGCGCGGCGGCCGGTATCTGTACGCGCTCACCAACGTCGGGCCGGGGCTGGTCCGGGCGGCCACATCCGAACCGTGGGGCCGCGGGCGGCCCCTGCATGTCGACGCGGGTGCCGAACTTGCCGGCTACCGGTCGGACGTGGCGCGCATGGGATCCATCGGCCCGGCGCCGGCGCGCGCCCTGGACCTGTTCGATGCCTGCGTCCGGGCCCAGGCCCGCATCCGCGCGCGCATCGGTCCCGCCATCTCCGCCCGCGAGTTGTGGAAGATCGGGACCGACGCGGTCGCCGCCGGGCCGTGGGGTCGGTTCGGGAAGTTCCAGGCGCACGGGCTCGGGATGGTGAGCCACGAACTGCCCGAAGTGACGCCGGATGCGGACGGCGCCCTGGAGGCCGGGATGGTGATCTCCGTCGAGACCGACTGTCTCGACCCCGACACCGGTCACATCAAGTTGGAGGACACGGTGGTCGTCACCGCAACCGGGTGCGCCGGGCTCGGTGACGCGCACCGCGACTGGTGCGTCGCCTCGGGGGCGTAGACGCGGCCGCCGTCCTGACAGCGGGAGCGATGCCGTGAGATCCAACGGACACGCAAGCAGGCCCGATCGACTGTGCGTCGCCGTCGTGCGAAGTTGGCCGCGACGCCAACCCGATTCGGGTTGGCGTCTTGATTCTGCCCTGCGACATCGCGGCGTCGAAACCTCGGCGGCTACCGCTTCGCCGCCGGTGACCGGTTGTCTCCGAGCAGGGCGTCGACGCACCGCATCAGGGTGTCTGACGTGCCCACCAACCCGCCCTTGGTCACGACCGGTCGCCGCGCGTGCGGGCCGGTGACCAGGTACCCGGCCGCGCAGAACGGGGAGACCTCATGGGCGATCTCGAGGCTACCGACAGCCAGCCGGTCGCACACCGCCGCGGCGACGTCGCCGCCGCAGATGATGACGCCGGCGTCGCACCGGTCGAGGACCGCCTGCGTGATCTCGGCGAGCGCGGTCGCGACGGCGCGGTCCCGTCGGGCGAGCGTTCGACCGACGACCTTGACGCCCGCGACGCGGTGGGCGCCCAGGTGGTCGCACAGCACGCGCGTCACCTCCGTGAGGTGTGCCGGACGTTGGGCCTCTTCGGCGCTGAGGACGGCACACACGCACGTCCGCGTCCGCTCGAGCGTCTCGACCTGTAACGCGGTGAGGGCGGTGGGGCTGCCCGCCAGCACAAGGACGCGGTCGGCGTGGGGGCACCGCGTCGGCCGGCCGGGGCCGGGGAATCGCCGCGCGGTCAGCGCGGCCGTAAACGGGCCCGGATCCACGGGCAACACCGGGAGGTCGGCGAGACCGGCGGCGATCGCCGCGATGTCGGCGTCGGTCTCGGCATCAAACGTCACGATCCGGGCGGCGCGCATCAGGAACGCGTCGCGCACGGCGCCGGGTCCTCGGCGGACGACCGGCAAAGCCACGTGTTCGACACGGAGGCCGGTCTGATGTTCCATCAGCGCGAGTACGCTCGAGCTCTCGGGCGGCGGAATCGCATCGTCACCCGCTTCGGTGGTCGCGACGAGGCGCCCGTCGACATAGTGCCGGCCTTCTACCGTGGTGCGCCCCAGCATCGGGACCGCCGCCACCACCGCCGCCCGGAAGGGCCGCGCGTCCAGGAACGCGCGGACGGCGATGCCGATGTGGCCGCGCAGCGTCGAGTCGATGCGGACGGCGACCAGGCCGGGGCGGCATGCGAGCAGATCCCGCGCCGCGTCCCGACAGTGTGTCCGCGCCTCGTCGGGAGCACACGTCCGGGTGTTGGTCGAGACGACGCGCATGTCGGTCGGCCACGCGGCGGCGGCCGGCGAGACCTGCACGGCCACCCGCCCCAGGCGGGCGAGCAGCGCGCCGGTTGCGCAGGCGCCGGTGAGATCGTCGGCGGCGACGCCGAGCTTCAAGGTCGACGGTGCCGTGTCGCTGGAGGGCATCTTGCGGTTCACGCTTCGCGGAGCGTTGGCTCCGGCCTGCCCGTCTAGGAGCAGTCTCCGCGGGGCATCGGTGTGCATAGAGGCCACCGTGACGTCGACAGGGGAGGTTCCCGCGGAATGGTCAGGAGAGACTGTCCCGAGCCCGCGCCCGCGTCCCAAGGACGGTACGTGTACGCCATCGCGATCACGCGGACGGGTCCTGCCGGGGGATACGAGTGGAAGGTCATGCGACGGCTAGAGGCCGCGGCGCTCCGTCGTGGGGCCGCGGTCGAGCCCGCCCTCCCGGCGTGTCGAGGCACGGCGCGCACCTGTGACGAAGCGCAACGGAAGGCGCAGGCGGCACGGAAGACGATCATGGAGCAACACCGCACGGCGGACGCCCCGCGGTAGCACCGCGCCGGTCACGCGACCGGTTCCCGACGCCCGCTTCGCAGCGACGCGTGGAGCGCCGACAGCACGCGGATGTTGCCGACGGCGTCCTGCGGCGACAGGGCGAGCGTCGCGCCCGATAGGACGTCGCCGAAATGCTCGACCATCCGCTGGTACTGGTCGACCCCGGGAAACCGCGTCACCTCTCGCTCGCGTCCCCGCTCGAGGACACACTCCGTCTCCGCGACGCCCGGGAGGAACGCGTCTGGTGCCGAAACGCGGAGGATGCCCTCCGTCCCGACGATCTCGTACTCCTGCCGCCGGGGCAGCGTCAGGCCGCAGTCGATCACCGCCAGGCGGCGGTCGTGGAAGCGGAGGACGCCGCCGGTTACCTCGTCGATGCCGCTTGGGCCGAGCGCGCCGAACGCCACGGCGTCCGTGGGTGCCCCCAGGACCGCGCGGCAGATGTTGACCGCGTAGCACCCCACGTCGAAGAGCGCGCCACCGCCGAGGCCCGGATCGAAGCGGATGTTGCCCCGAGGCGTCTGCACTTGGAACGTGAACGACGCCCGCACGAGCCGGAGGTCGCCGAGGGCCCCCGAGGCTGCGATCTCGAGGACCCGCTGCGTGCGCGGGTGGAACCGGTACATGAACGCCTCCATCAGCGTCACGCCGCGGCGCTGGCACCCGTCGACCATCGCCTCGCAGTCGGCTGCGGAAACGGCCAGCGGTTTCTCGCAGAGCACGTGCTTGCCCGCCTCCGCGCACCGCAGGGTCCACTCGCGGTGCAGCGTGTTGGGGAGGGGGATGTAGATCGCGTGCACCTCGCGATCGGCCAGCAACGCCTCGTACGATCCGTACGCGCGCGGCACGCCGAGGCGCTGCGCCGCCTCCTGCGCGCGGGAGAGCGTGCGGCTGGCGATGGCCACGAGGCGCGCGTTCCGCGCGCCTCGCAGCGCGGGGATCACCGCGATCGTGGCGATTCTCGCGACGCCTAGCACTCCCCAGTTGACGGTGTCCACCGACGGTCTCCTCACCCGGCGGCCTCCTGCGCGGACGGTGCCGGTTCAAGTCAAGCTACGTTGCGGTTGCGGTGATTCCTCCGCCGCAGGCTCGACCGTGCTCGGCGCGGCCGGCCCAGCCTCGCTCGCGGGGGAGGGTCTCCAGCGTACGCGGGCGCTGACGCATGTCGCAGGGTTCCGATTCCTCGACGACACGGACGGCGGCGCCCAAGCAGGAGCCTGTCCCCGTACTGCGAACCGAGTCAGCGTGCAGGAATCGCGCACCTTCTCTCAGGCCCTGAGCGCCGCCGCCGGCCGGATCTCCGGCGAGTGGGCCGACCGGTTGACCGCGATTCCCATCTTTGGAACCCGGTCGGGCGAGTCGCTCCGTGCCACATGCCTGACATATCTCCACTCGCTGGCCCGCTGGCTCGTCCAACGCGATGACGAAGAGTTGCGGCAGGCGGTGACGGGGCAGACGAAGGCGGATATCCAGGCGGGGCTGACCGCGGCGGACGCGGTGAAGGTGTACTTGGCGCTCCAGGACGTCCTCTGGGACGAGCTCGATCGCTGGGCGGTTGGGCGGCCTACGCTCGCCTCGTTCGAGGCCGTGGCGAAACACCTGGCGGCGGGCATGGGGCTGAGCGTCCAGGCGGCCATGGTGGAGTATCAGCGCGTCACTGCCACACAACTTGCGTTGCAGCGCGAAGAGCAGGAACGACTGGCGCTGAGCCTCGAGCGCGCGCAAGTCAACGACGCCCTCACCGGTCTGTACACGCGGGCTTACTGTTTGGAATACCTCGATCGCGAGGTCCGACGGGCGCACCGGTACGGCTATGCGGTGTCGCTGCTCGTGGTCGACGTGGACGGGTTCGACGCTGTCGTCGCCTCGCTGGACGCGACCGGCGGTGACGCGGTCATCCGCGGGATCGCCGAACAGCTCGCGTCGGCGGTCCGCGAGGTCGATCTCGTCTGCCGGCTCGGTACGGACGTGTTTGGCGTCGTGCTCCCGCACATTCGGGCCCGCCCCGCGTCCGTGGTGGCGGAACGCCTGCGGACGATCGTGGAGAACTGGATGCCCGCGGTGTCGAACATCCAACTCGATCGGCAGGTCACGGTTTCGGTGGGCGTAGCCGGCCTTCCCGACGACGCGTCGACCGCCGACGAGTTGCTCCTTCGGGCGGAGGCCGCGCGCACACACGCCAAACGCATCGGCAAGAACGTGGTGGTCGCCGCCGCGGACCTCCCGACGTAATCGGCAGTCGGCCCGGTCACGCCAGACGCGCGTGCACTGCGCACCGAGCGACCGGATCGCTGGGCGCGGATCACGTACCCACCGTTCGCACGTGCGCCGGGCGCTGCCCCCGCGCAGGAGGTTCCCGCGGTCCGGGTCAATTACCGAGGGACACTCTACGCTGAGAGGAGATTCCCATGGCACCCGTCGATGAGGACTTGAAACAGTTTGTGGACGGCGGGGACGGCATCCTGACCGTTCGTGGGAGCAAGTTGCACCGGGCGTGGAACAACATCCAGTACAAGACGGGGCTGTCCGCAAAGAACGTGGGGGCCACGAAGCTCTCCATGAATGTGGCCACGATTCCGCCTGGCGGGGTCGCCTACGCCCACATCCACGTTGATTTCGAAGTGATGCTCTACATCTTGCAAGGACGGGTCCGGCACGAGTACGGCCCCAACTGCTCCCTCAGTGTCGACAACGACGCGGGCGACTTCATTTTCATCGAGCCGGGCATACCGCACGAGGTCCGCAACCTCAGCGAGATCGAGCCCGTCGTGGCGGTGGTCGCGAGGTCCGACGCGTCCGAGTGGGAACACATTATCGCGTACGACCGGCGGAAGTAACCGCGGGTCGACTGGCGACTGCACCACGGCCTGGGGGGACGGCGCACGTCGCGCGGGCTGGGCTCGGCGGGTCGCCGGCGACGGGAAGGATGATGCCGGTACGATGAAGATCCGGCGAAGCGCATGAGCGTCGCGTCCGACGGCCCCGATCCGCGTGACGCCGGCGCGTCCTACGACGTGATCGTGGTCGGCGGCGGCCACGCGGCGCTCAGCGCGGCGCTGTCGGCTCGGCGCACCGCGGCGCGGGTGCTGATTCTGGAGCGGGCGCCCCGTCACATGCGCGGCGGAAACAGCCGGCACACCCGGAACGTCCGCTGCGCCCACGACCCGGGCGACGCCTACCTCACCGGCGAGTACGGCGAGGACGAATTTCTCGACGACCTGCGCAACGTCGGCGGCGGGCAACTCGACGCGGCGCTGGCCCGCTTCGCCGTTCGAGAGTCCAAGCTCCTCCCCGCGTGGATGACGGCACACGGCGTCGGGTGGCAGCGGGCGCTGCGGGGCACGCTGTCGCTGAGCCGGACGAACCGGTTCTTCCTCGGCGGCGGGAAGGCGCTCGTCAACACGTACTACGAAACGTGCCGACGCCTCGGGGTGGAGGTACGCTACGAGTCGAGCGTCGCGGACATTCGGATGGCGGGGCGCCGCGCCGAGGCGGTGGTCGTGGACTGCGGCGGGTCGCGCACGCTGGTGCGCGGGCACGCCGTGGTGGTCGCGGCCGGCGGGTTCGAGGCGAATCTCGATTGGCTCAGGCGCTACTGGGGAGACGCCGCGGACAACTTCGCCGTCCGCGGCACCCCCTACAACGACGGGACGATGCTCGCGGTGTTGCTGGACAAGGGCGCGATGCAGGTCGGGGACCCCAAGGGGTTCCATGCAATCGCCGTCGACGCCCGCGCGCCCAAGTACGACGGGGGCATCGCGACGCGTCTGGATTCGATCCCGTTCGGCATCGTCGTGAACCGGGTCGGCGAACGATTTTCCGACGAAGGCGAAGACCTGTGGCCGAAGCGGTACGCGACGTGGGGGGCCCGCGTGGCCGCGCAGCCGGGACAGATCGCCTACAGCATCGTCGATGCGAAGGCGATCGGGTGCTTTCTGCCGCCGCTGTACAAGCCGGTCCAGGCGGACTCCGTCGCGGCGCTGGCCGCGCGTCTTCAGATCGATGCTGGCGCGCTCGTGCGCACGGTGGACGACTACAACCGTGCCACCGTGGGGAACACGGCGTTTCGCGCGGACGTGCTGGACGGGCTTGCGACGCGCGGGCTCCGGCCCGCGAAGAGCAATTGGGCCCGTCCGCTCGATCGGCCGCCGTTCTCCGCCCTGCCGCTGCGCCCAGGCATCACCTTCACGTACATGGGAGTGGGCGTCGACGAGACGGCGCGCGTGGTCGACCGCCACGGGCAACCGTTCGTCAACCTCTACGCGGCAGGAGAGATCATGTCGGGAAACATCCTGGCAAGCGGCTACCTGGCCGGGTTCGGCATGACGATCGGCGGCGTCTTCGGGCGTCTGGCCGGCCGAGAGGCGGCGACGCATGCCGGGCACTGACCTGTTTCAGGAAGCCGAGCGCCAGTTGGTGGTCTGCAACGCGTGCCGGTACTGCGAAGGGTACTGCGCGGTCTTCCCCGCGATGGAGTTGCGGCAGGCGTTCACCCGGGGCGACATCACGTACCTGGCCAACCTGTGCCACGACTGCCGCGCGTGCTACTACGCGTGCATGTACTCGCCGCCGCACGAGTTCGGCGTGAACATCCCGCAGGTGCTCTCCGAGGTGCGGCGGGACGGCTACCGGCGGTACGGGTGGCCGCGGGCGTTCGCGCGCGCGCTGCACGGTGCGCGGGCGACGTGGGCGGTCGCCGCGGCGGCGATCGTCGTGGTGCTGGGGCTCGCCGTGCTGCTGGCCGGTCCCGGTCGGTTGCTCGGCGCGTACTTGGGGCCCGGCGCATTCTATCAGGTCGTCGCCTATTGGGCGATCGTGCTGCCGGGCGTCGCCGCGCTCTGCTACTGGCTCGGCGTCTGGACGGCCGGCGGCCTGTGGTTTTGGCGTGAGATCGGGGTGGGGCGCCCCGAGGCGCTGACGCTCCGCGCGGTGGGCGGCGCGGTGTGGGAAGCGCTGACCCTGCGCTGGCTCCGCGGCGGCGGGCCGGGATGTCCGTATCCCGAGGAACGAGCCTCGCCCCTGCGCGGCACCCTCCACGCGCTCGTATTCTACGGGTTTCTCGCGGCGCTCGCCTCGACGACCCTCGCCGCGATCGACCAAGATCTGTTGGGTCGAATGCCCCCATATCCGCTCGCCAGCGCGCCGGTCGTGCTCGGCACGTTTGGCGGGCTCGCGATCATCGTCGGCACCGCGGGGATGCTCGTTGCGAAGGCGCGGAGCGACCGGAGGCCGGCCGGCGGCGAGGCGCTCGCCATCGACTACGCGTTCGTGATCACGCTCGGGCTCGCGTCACTGACCGGCATGCTCACGCTGGCGCTCCGGGCGACCCACGTCATGGGCCTGACCCTCGTGATCCATCTGGGGATCGTCGCGGCGCTGTTCGTGACCGCACCCTACGGGAAGTTCGTGCACCTCGTCTACCGGGTCCTCGCGTTGGTGCGGAACCGGCTCGAGCGCGGCGCGGAACGATGAACGGACGAGAGGCGGGGGCCCGTGCGGCCGGCGCCATCCCCGGCGGGCCTCGCGAGACGGCGGTCTAGCGGGACCGGCGCGCGCCGACCAGGGTGCCGCGGCGCCACAAGGTGCCCGCCGACCTCGCCGCGCTCAGGTCGACGTTCGTGACGGTGAGTTCGACCCGCCTCGCGTAGGGATCGTGATGCCTCAGCAGGACCGTGACGTTCACGTCCCGGCGCGGCTCTGTGGCGCTCGCTTCGGTCCCGACCACGATGGCGAGCGTTGTGCCGCGGGCGATGTCCTTCGCCAGCCAGCGTCGGTAGTCGAAGTAAGTGTGGCACTCCCGGCACCAGATCGGCTTGGCGTCGAGTGAATGCGCAATCGCAAGCGTGATGATGGGCTTGGCCGTGGAACCGCACTCGGGACACGTCATGGTCGCGACCCTCTCGGTGTAAGGCGTTAATTCTTCTCACCCTCAGGGTCGCGCCGAATGGGTTGAGGTTCAGCCGTTCATGGGGATGATTCCGGGCCGTCGTCGGAATATGGCGGTTCCCTCGCCCGAGGGCCCACCCGCGCGGCCGACGGAAGCGGGTGATTGGGCGCGTGGCGTCAATGGGAGGCGGGTACGCGTTTATCGCAGCGGGGCTGCGCGGCCGCGCGCGCTCGGGCGGGGGCGGACGTCGCCGTGCAGGCCGTCGTGTTCGTCGCAAGACGGGGACGCGGCGGCCGGAATGTGACGCTTCGAGGCGACCAGGTGATCACCGAGGCGGTGTTGGGGGGTGTGGTTCGGGCGCGGCACGCTTCGGGCCGGGACGCGCCGCGGCGTCCCGGCCCGGCGTCACGCGGTCAGGTGCCGGCGACGTCCTACGTCCGCTCCGCCGCCGCGCGATCGATCTTGGCCGCCATGAAGAAATCGCTCTCGGTCAACCCGTCGATCTTGTGCGTCCACAGGTAGACGCGCACCTCGCCCCAGCGGACATACAGATCCGGATGGTGACCCTCGCGCTCGGCGACCGGCGTGACGGCGTTGACGAAGTCGACGGCCTGCACGAAGTTCTTGAACCGGTATGATTTGATGAGCTTCTTGTTCGCCTCGACCTGCCAGCCGTCGAGTTGGGCGAGGAGCGGGGCGATCTGATCCGCTGTCAGCGGTGGTGTTCCGCCCAAACATGGAACGCACGTGCGATCGGCGAGTTCGTCGGCCATCACGGATCCCTCCGGCGCATGGACGTGCTGTGGGACTATTATACGGCGTGGGCTTCGCGATCGTGGCGGCGAGCGGTCGCGGAAATGCGGCGAGGTACCGCGCGCGGGCGCGCCCGTCGTGCCGGACCACGGCGGCGCGACGCTACTCGTCCTCCGGATCGACCCACTCCTCTTCGTCGGGCACGAAGGAACGCCGGCATTGCGGACAGTCGACTGTTTGCTCCTCCTCCGTCGGGACGAGGAGCAACACCGGAGAGGAACAGTAGGGGCATACGACCCGGATCACGCCCCCTATGATACCATGGCGGGGAGGTGATCCCGATGTCGGATGTGGCCATCAACCCGCGCGCGTCGGTCGGGCACGTTCGTCTCGGTGTGGCCGACCTGGGCGCGATGCTGGAATTCTACCGCGGCGTGCTTGGGCTCCGCCATGCGCTCACCGAGCGCGACGGCACCGTGCACCTCTCGGCCGATGGTCGGTACCCGTTTCTGTTCGGGCTGACCCCCGTGCCCGGCGCGTCGCGCCCGCCGAGGCGGGCGACGGGGCTGTATCATACGGCAATCCTGGTGCCCAGCCGGGCGTGGCTTGGGCGGGTGCTGCGGCACCTCATCGCCAGGGGGATCGGCCTGGACGGCGCGTCCGACCACCTCGTCAGCGAGGCGTTGTACCTACGCGACCCCGAAGGGAACGGCGTCGAACTGTACGCCGACCGGCCGCGCGAGGCGTGGCCGCACGTCGACGGGCAGGTGATGATGACCTCGGAGCCACTCGACCTGGATGCGCTCATCGCCGAGGGGCGCGACGGTGACGCGCCGTGGGACGGGGTACCGCCGGACACGCGGGTGGGTCACGTGCACCTCAGAGTCTCCGCGCTCGATCGGGCGGAGGCTTTCTACCGCGGCGTGCTCGGGTTCGACGTGACGCTGCGGAGATACCCGGGAGCCCTGTTCTTTTCCGCGGGCGGCTATCATCACCATTTGGGGACGAACGTCTGGGGCAGCGCGGGCGCGGCTCCGCCGCCTCCCAACGCGACGGGGCTGCGGTCGTTCGCCGTGCATTGTCCCGATGCGGCGGAGCTCGCGCGGATCGTTCGGAACGCGGAACGGGCGCACGTCCAGGTCGAGGGAGCGGTCGACCACGGAGTCAGCCAGGTCGTGACGCTCCGGGACGGGGACGGGATCGCGGTCGACCTCACCGTCGACCGCCCCGGCGCCGGCGACCCAGGCGGGTGGACGCAGAGGCCGGTGGGGCTCGCCGCGGTGGTCGACACGTAGCGACGCGCCCGGCTTGCTCCCGCCGCCGGCGCGCGTCGCGCCGCGCGTGAAGGAGCCGGCATCCCGCACGCAGAAGAGCGCGACGAACAGCAGTGGGCACCCGCACCCTGAGACGCACTCACGGTCGCACTCTCATCGCAGCACACGGAGGTGGGAACGATGTTGCTGGCCTTCATGCTGGTCGCGCTCGGCATCTTGTACGCCACGGGGCACATGGTTCTGCGCTAACCTGACCACCGCCGATTCTGTACCATTGACGACGCAGGGACGGCGGGCGTCGAGGTCTCGCGGTACGCCTCCCGACCACCGGGACGGCGGACGGTGTTTGCGCCCGAGGACCGATCACGCCGGGCACGGAGGCAGTGTCACCCATGGCTGATCGGACGCTGGGGCGAGACCTCGCCCACGACCTGCGGCAACGAATCCGCGGCGAGGTCCGGTTCGACGCGGTTTCCCGGGTGCTCTACAGCACCGACGCCAGCATCTACGAGATCGAACCCCTCGGCGCGGTGCTCCCGCGCGACGCCGACGACGTGCAGGCGGTTCTGGAAGTGACCCGCGCCGCGCAGGTGCCGGTGCTGCCGCGGGGGGGCGGGACGAGCCTCGCCGGACAGACCGTTGGGCGCGCGGTGGTGCTCGATTTCTCCAAGTACATGAACCGCGTCGTCGAAGTGGACGCGGAGGCCGGGTGGGCCAAGGTCGAGCCCGGCGTCGTCCGGAACGAGCTGTTGGCGGCCCTGGCGCCGGTCGGGCTCATCTTCGGACCCGAGACGTCCACGAGCAGCCGCGCGACGATCGGCGGCATGATCGGGAACAACTCCTCGGGATCGCGCTCGATCGTGTACGGAAAGACGATCGACACGGTCCTCGAGTTGCGGGCGATGCTCGCCGGCGGCACGGCGGTCACGTTCGGGCGGGTCGAGGCCGCCGAGGCGGCCTCGCGCGCTCACGCGAGCGACGCGGAGGGCCGGATCTACCGCGCGGTGGGCCGGATCGTCGAGGCGACGCGCGACGAGGTGGCCCGGCGGTTCCCCAAGATTCAGCGCCGCGTGGGCGGTTACAATCTGGACGAGTTCCCGGCTGGGGGAGCCGTCAACCTCGCGAAACTGCTCGTGGGATCCGAAGGCACGCTCGGCGTCGTGACGGAAGCGACGCTTCGCTTGGCGCGGCGGCCTCCCGCGACGGTGCTGGCGGTGTTCCAGTTCGACGACATCGTGCCGGCGCTCGAGTATACGTCCGAGATCCTCGACACCGAGCCCACCGCAGTCGAACTGACCGACAAGTTCATTCTGGACATGGCGCGTCAGGCGCGTGAGCACCGGCACCGGCTGACCTTCGTCGACGGCGACCCTGGTGCGATTCTCGCGGTGGAGTATGCCGGCGAGAGCCGGGAGGCGCTCGTCCCGAAGCTCGATGCGCTCGAGGCGCGGATGCACCGTGCGGGATTCCGCGGCCCTATGCGCCGGATCGTCGACCCCGGCGCCCAGGCGAACCTGTGGGCGGTGCGGGAGGCGGGCGTGGGCCTCCTGCTCGGCATGAAGACCGCCCGCAAGCCGGTCGCGTTTGTGGAGGACAGCGCGGTGCGGCCGGACCGGATCGCGGAGTACACACGGCGGTTCCGCGACATCGTCCGGCGGCACGGGACGGAGGCGTCGTTCTACGGGCACGCCAGCGTCGGGCTGCTCCACACGCGCCCGATTTTGGACCTCAAACAGGCTCGGGACGTTCAGGAGATGCGTGAGATCGCCGAGGAGATCAGCGATCTGGTGCTGGAGTTCGGCGGCGCGCTGAGCGGGGAACACGGGGACGGCCTCTCGCGCGGCGCGTTCATGACGAAGATGTTCGGGCCGGTGCTGTACCAAGCGTTCCGGGAGGTCAAGGCGGCGTTCGACCCCGACGGACTGATGAACCCCGGCAAGATCGTGGATGTCGCGCCGATGACGGAGTCCCTCCGCTACGGGCCTGCGTACCACGCCGTCGAGCCCGCAACGATCCAGGACTTCAGCCGAGACGGTGGATTCGCGAACGCGGTTGAGCTGTGCAGCGGCGTCGGGGCGTGTCGCAAGCAGCGCGGCGGGACGATGTGCCCGTCCTACATGGTGACGCTGGAGGAGGCGCACAGCACTCGCGGTCGCGCCGATGCGCTGCGCGCGGCGATCTCCGGCCGGTTGCCCGCGGATGCGCTCACGGGCCGGGAGCTCTACGACGTCATGGATCTCTGCATCGCCTGCAAAGCCTGCAAGGCCGAGTGTCCCAGCAACGTGGATATGGCCAAGCTGAAGCACGAGGTCCTCGCCCACTACTATGACGTGCACGGGCTGCCGCTCCGTGCGCGTGTGTTCGGCTCGGTCGCGGCGATGGGCCCGCTCGGGTGCGCGACGGCCCCGGTCTCGAACTGGCTGCTCCGGAGCGCCCCGGTGCGCTGGGCCCTCGACCGCGGGCTCGGGATCGACGCCCGCCGCCGCCTGCCGGCGTTCGCCCGCCACCGCTTCAGCCAATGGTTCGCGGCTCACCGGCGCGCCTCGGGCGCGCGGAAGACAGCGGAACGCGCAGGCTCGGGGGCACCCGCCGCGGGCCGCCGCGTGCTGCTGCTCGTGGACACCTTCACCGAGTTCTACTACCCTGCGATCGGTCGGGGTGCGGTGCGGTTGCTCGAGGCGGCCGGCTGTCGCGTCGAACTCGCGCCGACCCGGTGCTGTGGGCGGCCCATGATCTCGAACGGGATGCTCCGGGAGGCGCGGGCGCTCGCCGACGCCAACGTCGCGCGCCTGAGGCCGTACGCGGACGAGGGCGTCCCGATCGTGGGGCTCGAGCCGTCATGCGCGGTGACGTTCAAGGACGAGTACCCAGACCTCGCGCCGGGTGCGGCCGCGGACGCGGTCGCCCGGCAGACCTACCTGTTCGAGGAGTTCCTCGCCGCCCTCCAAAGCGCGGGGACCCGCCTGCCGTACGCGCGGCAGGAGCGCCGCGTCCTGCTCCACGGCCACTGCCACCAGAAGGCCATGGTAGGGATCGGTCCCTCCGTGGCCGTGTTGACGTCGGTGCCGGGCTGGCGCGTCGAGCCGATCGACTCGGGATGCTGCGGCATGGCCGGATCGTTCGGGGTGGAGCGCGAACACTACGACGTGTCGCTCTCGATGGGAGAGCGCGTGCTGTTCAAGGCCCTGCGCGGCGCCCCCGCGGACGCCGTGGTCGTCGCCGCCGGGGCGTCGTGCCGCCAGCAGATCGCGCACGGCACCGGCCGGCGGGCGCTCCACCCGGCGGAAGCACTTGCCGGGGCGCTCGCCCAGACCGACGGGTGAGCCGGTCCCGGTCGCCGGCCTGGCCGGTCGCGCGTGTGAGCACCGTACGCATACGTACGAGGTGAGGTGACCGATGATGCCGGTGGAATTCGCTCCGTTCTCGACCTACCGCCCGCCGGTGCTGGGGACGCGCTGCATGGTGGCGTCGGGCCACTATCTCGCGAGCGCGGCGGCGGCGCGGATGCTCGACCGCGGCGGGAACGTCGTGGACGCCGGCGTCGCGGCGGGTCTCTGCATCAACGTTGTGCAGCCCGACATGACGAACCTCGGCGGCGTCGCGCCGATCATCCTGCACCAGGCCCGGACGGGGGAGACGGTCACGATCAGCGGCCTCGGGTGGTGGCCTCGGGCGGCGACGATCGAAGACCTCCGCCGCCGCGAGGCGACGACGTTTCGCGGCATCCTCACGTCCGTCATGCCCGCCGCGCTCGACGCCTGGGTGGAGGCGCTCGACCGCTACGGGACGATGGCGTTTGCCGATGTGGCGGCGCCCGCGATCGAGCTCGCCGAGCGAGGCGTCCCCGTGAACCGTCACCTCGCGGCGAACATCGTGGAGCACGCGCCGCAGATCGCCGCGTGGCCGTCGTCGCGGGAGATCTTCCTCGGCCGCGGCCGTCCGCCGCGCGTCGGGGAGCGTCTGGTGCAGGCGGATCTCGCCCGGACGCTGCACCGGCTGGTCGACGCCGAACGCGGCGCGCCGGGACGGCACGAGGGGCTCGAGCGCGTGCGCGATCTGTTCTACCGCGGCGACGTCGCCCGCGCGATGGCCGCGTTCTCGCAGGCGCAGGGCGGGTTCGTGACCACGGCGGACCTCGCGGGGTTTCGGGTGCGGCGGGAGCCGGCGTACTCGACGACGTACCGCGGGCACGAGGTGTACGCCTGCGGCCCATGGTGCCAGGGGCCGGTCGTGCTCGAAGCGCTGAACGTGCTCGAAGGCTACGACATCGCGTCGATGCCCCGGAACAGTGCGCCGGTGCTGCACCTCGTCGTCGAGGCGCTCAAGGCGGCGTTCGCCGACCGGCACGCGTACTACGGCGATCCGGAGTTCGTGCGCGTGCCGATGAAGGGCTTGCTGTCCAAGGCCTATGCGGCCGACTGGCGAGCCCGCATCGACGCCGACGCCGCCGCGCCTGGGCTGCCCGAGGCCGGCGACGCGTGGCGTCACGAGGCCGGCGGGATCGAGGCCGGACGCGCGCCGCATCCTGTGCCGGTGCGGGGACCGGCGCCTCCCGACACGAGCTACGTCTGTGTGATGGACGCCGACGGCAATGCGTTCTCCGCCACCCCGAGCGATCCGGTGTTCGGCGCGCCGGTGGTGCCGGGGCTTGGACTGATCATCTCGCCGCGCGGTTCGCAGTCGTGGGATGATGTCCGGCATCCGAGCTGCCTCGCGCCCGGCAAACGCCCGCGCCTCACACCGAACCCCGGACTCGTGCTGCGGGATGGACACGTCGTGATGGCCTATGGCACCCCGGGCCTCGACGTGCAGCCGCAGGCGATGGTGCAGTTTCTCTTGAACGTGCTGGACTACGGGCTTGACGTGCAGCAAGCGATCGAGGCGCCGCGGCTGGCGACGTACAGCTTTCCCTTGAGTAGCCACCCGCACGCCTACGAACCCGGTAAGTTGTGCGTGGAGGGGCGGGTGCCCGCCGACGCCGTGCACGGTCTCGCGCGGCGCGGGCACCGTGTCACGGGGTGGCCCGAGTGGACCCCGCAGGCCGGCTCGGTGTGCGGGATCGTCCGCGACCCGGCCGAGGGCGTCCTCGCCGGCGGCGCGGATCCGCGCCGATTGTCGTACGCGATCGGGTGGTGAGGAGGCGCACATGACATCGACGGCGGACGTGGTTGTTGTCGGGGGAGGCGTGGTCGGCGCCAGCGTGGCGTTCCACCTCGCGGCGCGCGGCGTCACGCGCGTGGTGCTCTGCGAGCGTCGGTGGCCGGCCGCGGGCGCCACCGGCAAGTCGGGCGCGCTCGTGCGCATGCACTACACGAACGAGCCGGAGGCGCGGCTCGCGTTCGCGAGCCTGGAGTACTTTCAGCATTGGGGCGACGTCGTGGGCGCCGGGTCCGCGGGCTTCGCGAAAACCGGAATGGTGCGGTTCGTGGCCCCCGCCGACGACGCGAAGCTCCGCGCGAACGTCGCCATGCTGCGCGGGCTCGGCGTCGAGACGGCGCTCCTGGAGCGCGAGGATCTGCGCGCCATCGTGCCGTGGTGGTACGTGGACGATGTCGCGGCGGCCGCCTACGAGCCGGAGTCGGGGTGTGCCGATCCGGTCGCGACGACCCACGGGTTCCTGGCGCGGGCCCGCGAGCTGGGCGCGGACGTCCGGCTCGGCACTGAGGTGACGGCGGTGCGGACGTCCGGCGACCGCGTCGTGGGTGTGGACACGAGCGGTGGGGCGATCGCTGCGCCGGCGGCGGTGGTGGCCGGGGGCGCGTGGACGGTGCCGATGTTGCGCGGCCTCGGTGTTCGCGCGACGTTGCAGCCGATGCGTACCCAGGTGGCCGTGTTCCGCCGACCGCCGGCCATTGAGACGCCGCACCCGGTGTGCATCGACGGCGCGTACGAGATGTGGCTACGGCCGGAAGGTCCGAACTTCTTCTCCACGCTCGTCGGTATCTCGCAGCGGCAGGAGATCAGCGACCTCGATGGGTGGAGCGAGGGGGTGGACGGCGACTACACGTGGCGGGCCCGCGGGCGCATGATCCGGCGCATCCCCGGGATGGCCGACGCCCCGATGCGGGGCGGCTGGGCCGGCGCCATCACGCTGACCGAGGACGGCAAGCCGGTGATCGACCGTCACCCGCGCCTCGCGGGGTTGTGGTTCTGTACCGGAGACAACGGATCGTCGTTCAAGACCGCGCCGGCTGTGGGCCGGGCGGTCGCCGAGTGGATCACGGACGGGACGCCCCGCGTCGTCGACCTCCATCCGTTCCGCGCCAGCCGGTTCGACGAAGGCGCCCCGCTCGTCGGTGCACACGAGTATACGATCGGAGAACCCGATCGGCCGAAGGGCGTCATGCTCGGCTGAGACACGTGGGCCACGCCGGACGGGTGTCGACCGCGCGGGCCCGGCCGGAACGGGCGCCGTGGCGCGCGATCGGAATCGCGGAATCGGTGATGCCATGGGGTGGGCGATGAACCAGCCTCGTCCCCGTACTGCGGCCGATGCGTTTGTCGCGACCCTGCGGGACGCAGGTGTCCGCCACCTGTTCGGCCTTCCGGGGTCCACCGAGGCGAGTCTGTTGGACGCGCTCGCGCGCGACGGCCAGCTCCGCTACGTGATGGCGCTCCACGAGAGCGCCGCGGTCGGCATGGCGGACGGGTACGCGCGCGCGACCGGCCGGCCGGCGGTTGTGAGCCTCCACACGTCCGTCGGCGTCATGAACGGGATGGGGCACACGTACAACGCGTGGCGGGACCAATCGCCGGTCGTCGTCACCGCGGGGCACAAAGACCGCGACGTCCTGGCGCAGGACGGCTTCTGCGCGCTGCCGGACCTGCCCGGACTGCTGGCCTCGTTTACGAAGTGGACGTGGCAGAGCCTGAGCGCGTCCGCGGTGGCGAGCGATCTTCGTCGCGCGCTGCACGTCGCCTCGGTGCCGCCGCGGGGACCGGTGTTTCTCGCGATCCCCGAGGACATGCTCGGCGAGCCGGTCACCACGGGAACGCCAGCTCCGTCCCATCCGGAGGCGGACGGGCACGCGGATGCATCGCTGGCGCGGCGGCCGGACGCCGCCGCCGTGCGCCTCGCCGCAATCCGGTTGCTCCAGGCGCGGGCGCCCGTGCTCCTCCTGGGGAACGACGTGGCGCCGGCGGGCCCGGACGCCGTCGCGCTCGCGGAGGCGCTCGCGGTGCCCGTCCTCGTTTCCGATCCGACGGAACTCGCTGTGCTGCCGTTCCCGACCGGGCATCCCCACTATCTCGGCGTTTACGGCGGCGAGCCGGCGGTGCTGGACGGATGCGACGTGCTCGCGGCGATCGGAGGCCGCGTGTTCTTCCCGTTCTCGGGGCCGCGGGCTCCGCAGCTCCCGGCGGGGGCGACGCTGATCCACGTGCACCCGGATCCCCGGCAGGTCGGGTGGAGCGTCCGGCCGAGCGTGGGCATGGCGGCGGACGCGGGCCCGACGCTGCGCGACCTCGCCGCGGCCGCGGCGTCGCTCGGCGGTCTCGACCCAGCGGCGCGGACGGCGCGTGAGGCGCGCGTCGCGTCGCTTCGCCACGCCAGGCGCGCACGTCTCGCGCAGGAACGAGACGCGCGATGGGACGCCGTTCCGATCTCCGTGCCCCGCGTGATGACCGAGATCGGCCGCGTGCTGCCGAAGGGCACGGTGGTCGTGGATGAGGCGGTGCGCTCGACGAACGTCGCGTTGTCGCATCTCCCGCTGCCCTCCGAAGCGGCGTGGCACCATACGGGCGGCGGCGCGCTGGGGTGGGGCGTGCCGGTGTCGATCGGCATGCGACTCGCGCAGCCCGAGCGCGCCGTGGTCGCGCTCGTCGGGGATGGAGCGTTTCACTTCAGCGCCCAAGCGCTGTGGACCGCAGCCCGGGAAGGGGTGTCCGTCGTGACCGTTGTGCTCGACAACGGAGGGTACCTCGCCGTGAAGCGCGCGATCGAAGGGTTCGTGGGCGCGCCCGCCCAACTCGGGGCCTACCCGGGGACGATCATCTCGCACCTCGATCACTGCGCGGTGGCCCGCGGCTATGGCGCGCGGGCCACGCTCGTCATGCGGCCCGACGAGCTCGCTCCCGCGATCGAGGCCGCGATGGCCTCGACCGGTCCGGCCGTCGTCGTGGTGCGCGTGGAGGAGGTGCGATAGAGGCCGCGTGGCCGCGCGCGGGGCCGTCTGGAGCGGCTCCAGGTATTGCGCCGACCGCTCCCGGCGGGGTAAAGTGTTCTATGCGAGCGGTGGCCGTAGCTCAAGGGCAGAGCACCAGACTGTGGCTCTGGGGGTTGCGGGTTCAAGTCCCGTCGGCCACCCCATAGTTCACCCGACTGACCGCATCGCGTGGAATGCGGAATTCACATACTCGCCGAAGTGGTGTTCCGATCTCGACGAGCGTCGCAGGTCGGCCGCGCCTGCGCTACGCGAATGCCAACAGCATGAGTGCGGTGGTCGCGGCGCACAGGCCGGCGACCTTGCGTGCGGTCCACGCTTCATTGAAGAACACGACGAAGAACACGACGCCGAACACCGCGGCGACCACGAAGCCCATCCGGGCGATCGGAACGACAACGCTTGCGTCGCCGTGTTTCAGACCGTGCAGCAGGAACAGGAAGGCCGCGATGAGCACGACGGCGGCCGGGCCCGAATGGATGGCGAATCCACGCGGTGGCCGGAGCGTGCGATTCGTCGCATAGGTCATCGCGGTCACGAGACCAGAGAACACAACCGCCTGAGCAGCGAGGATGGTTTCCGGCGTCGCGCCGCCGACAAGGCCGAGCTTATAACAGAAATTCGCCGCGCCGGTCGCAACCGTAGCGACGAGCACCTGACTGAGTGAACGACGCACCGCCGCCGGATCGATGCTCTCGCGCTGCAACGGACCGCCCAGCAGCAGCCAGCCGGCCGCAAGGGCGAGGAGGAAGCCGGCAAACCTGTCGCGTGTCAGCGGTTCATGGAGCACGCCGATCGCTAGCGCCGCCGTCACGATGAAATTGAGCCGGAACACCGGCGCGATGACGCTGACCGCACCGGTCCGCAGGCTGCGAGCGTAGTTGTAGAAGCCGATGAGAATGACCAGACCCGCGACGCCGCCCCATATGGCAGGCGGGGTGAATTCGAGCGTGCCGGTAATCCACGCATAGACAACGATCGCCGGGCAGAAAAACCAGGCCTGCCCGGTGAGGAAATGGTCGGCCGCGAGGCCGGCGCTCGCGGCGCGTGTGTAGATGACGTCGCCGAGGCCATAACAGATCAGCGCGGCGAGGGCATACGCAATCTCGCTTGTCACTCTGTGGCTGCGCGCTCGAGTACCGCACGCGCTTGTGGGATCGTCGCGACGGTTTTGGTGCGCCGCGTGCGCCGGGCGTGGCAAGCGACCGGGATCGGGCCACCCTCGCAGGCAACGCGCGATCCTGGGAACTCCACCGTCAACGCCGCGTCACACATGCGCTGAAACGGCTGGGTTGCTCTCTCACCCATGACGTACCGGTCTCCACGCCATCATGCTCGCGCCCAAACACGCATCAACCAACGGTCTTCGACGCCTGCCCGAGGGTCTCGGTGCGCCCCTCGGAACCCGCCGCGTCGATGTGACGTGACTTACGATACCACACAGGTTCGTTCCGATGGGGTGTTAACGGTTGGACGGCGCGCGTCGGGTGCGCGGTCGGGGCTTCACGAGTCTCACACGTCATCGGGCTGCGCGGGCCCCGGCCAAGGAATGCAGGCCGCTGCGTCGAACCCTGAACCCCGCTGGCGCGCGCACGGCGCGCCGCGGCGACGTCCGGCAACTCGGTCGTCACGTGCACTCGCGGTCCTTCGAGGCGTCCCCATGACAGAGGCGCAAAGGCATCAGTCTAACGCAGTCGTGGTGCAAGGGATCCGGGCGCCCGGGACAGTCTCCCTGCCTCGGATGGTTCGCGTCCGTCAAGCGTTCCCGACGCCGGGCCGGTGCGACGTCGAGGCGGAGATTCACCGGCGGGTCGACGCGCCGGGGATCGCACGGCGCATCCCGCGCGGGCCGGTTGCGGTCGCGGTCGGTAGTCGAGGCGTCGCGGAGCTGCCGGCGATCACGAAGGCGGTCGTGGACGCGCTGCGTCGGCACGGGGCCGAGCCGTTTGTTGTCCCCGCGATGGGAAGCCACGGTGGGGCGACGGCAGAAGGCCAGCGGGAGGTGCTCGTCGGTCTTGGTGTGACCGAGGCGACGGTGGGTGCCCCCGTGATCTCGTCGATGGACGTCGTGGATCTCGGCCGGCTGGGCGACGGCTCGCACGTGTACTGGGATCGGGAGGCGCAACGGGCCGGCGCGGCAGTCGTGATCGGCCGCGTCAAACCGCATACGGCATTCCGCGGCGTCATCGAGAGTGGCCTCATCAAGATGGCCGTGATCGGCATCGGAAAGCAGCGGGGCGCGCAATCCCTGCACGCGCCCGGCTTCGGTGCGTTTGCCGAACGCCTTATCGAGGCGTGGGGGGTTGTCGCGCAGCGCGCGCCGCTGTTGTTCGGCGTGGCGGTGATCGAGGACGCGTACGACGCGCCGGTGGAACTGGACGTCGTGGTCCCGGAGGCGTTCCTCGACCGGGAACCTCAATTGCTGGATCGTGCGCGCGGTCTCATGGCGAAACTCCCGGTGACCGAGGCCGACGTGCTCGTCGTGCAGGAGATCGGCAAGAACATCAGCGGCGACGGGATGGACCCAAACATCACGGGCCGGTACCCGACACCGTTCGCGTCGGGCGGCCCCACGATTCGGAAGATCGCCGTGCTGGACTTGACTCTCGAGACCCAGGGTAACGCGAACGGCGTGGGCCTCGCCGACTTCATCGCGCAGCGGGTGCTCGAAAAGATGGATCTTCACGCAACCTACATGAACGCGCTGACGTCGACGGTCATCGACAGCGTGCGCCTGCCCATGCTGCTGGCGACCGACCGGGACGTGCTGGACGCCGCCGTGCTGACCGCGCCTGCGGCCGACGCCGCGGGCCCCCGCCTGGTGTATATCCGAAACACGCTCGCGCTGCGCGAGGTCGCCGTTTCGGAGGCACTCATCCCGCACTTGCTCTCGCACGCCGCGGCCGCCGGCCAACCCTTCACGTTGGGGTTCTCGGAGAACGGAGCGCTGCGGTCACCGCTCGTCGCCGACCGATCGGGCATGGGGGGCGCATCCGATGCCAGGTGAACGGCGCGGTCACCCCTCGTCGCCGGACTCGACGACGACGGACGGCGCGGTCCCCTTGACGCCCGGGGCATCGGTCACGGGCACGGCGGCGCCGTCGGTGGGTGAGCAGGAGGAGCTCGCCGCCAAACAGGAACGTCTTTCGGCATTGCTCCACGGGATCGGGAGCGCGGTGGTGGCGTTTTCCGGCGGCGTCGACAGCGCGTACCTGCTGGCCGTTACCCACGACGTGCTTCGGGACCGGTGCGTGGCGGCGACCGCGGTATCCGCGTCGTTGGCCGCGGATGAGCTGGCTGGCGCGGAGCGGGTAGCCGCCCGGCTGGGGGTGCGGCACCTGCGGGTGCACACCAGCGAGTTCGAAGACGCACGGTATCTGCGGAACGACGGGCAGCGGTGCTACTTCTGCAAGCATGCGCTGTTCACGGTTCTCACGCGGCTCGCTCGCGAGTTGGATTTCGCGGCGGTCGTCTACGGTGCCAACGCCGACGACCGCGGCGACTACCGTCCCGGCATGCGGGCGGCGTCGGAGTTTGCGGTGCGCGCACCCCTGCTCGAGGCGGGGCTCGGCAAGGCCGACATCCGCACGCTCGCGCGGCGCGCGGGGCTCGAGGTGTGGGACAAGCCGGCGGCACCGTGCCTGGCGTCGCGGCTCCCGTATGGATCGCCGGTCACGGTGGCGGCCCTCCGCCAGATCGAGGCAGCGGAGCGCGTCGTGCGGGACTTGGGATTCCGCGACGTCCGCGTGCGCCACCATGGGGTGGCGGCGAGCGTCGAGGTGCCGGAGCCCGAGATCGGACGGCTCACGGTGGTGTTCGATCGCGTCGCGGACGCGCTGCGCGAGATCGGGTTCAGCACGGTACGGATCGCTCCGGACGGATTGCGCTCCGGGCGGTTTTCGGCAGGGCTGGCGCTCGCGGGTGGGGGCGCGGCGGGGTCCGACGGGCGACGCGCGTGAACGGCGACGCGCTGGCGCGGCTCTTGGAGCAGGTGCGGTTGGGACGGGTGGCCGTGGCCGACGCGGTGGCGGAGCTGCGCTGGCTGCCGTACGCGGATTTGGGGTTTGCGAAGGCCGATACCCACCGGCCGCTGCGGCGCGGGGCGCCGGAGGCGGTGTACTGCCCTGGGAAATCGCTGGCGCAGATCGTGGATCTCGCGTCGGCGCTGCGGCAAGCAGGGGAGCCGGTGTTGCTGACGCGGGCGACCCCCGAGGTCGCGGCGGGAGTGTCGGGGGCGTGTCCCGATGCCCGGTACGTGCCCGAGGCGCGGCTGATGATCCTCGGTCAACTGCCGACCGTGGGCGTCGGCTGCGTCGGCGTGCTCACCGGCGGGACGGGGGATCTGCCCGTGGCGGAGGAAGCCGCCTGGACCGCCGCGGCCATGGGCGCCGACGTGACCCGCGTCTTCGACGTCGGCGTCAGCGGTTTGCACCGGTTGGGGCCCCAGCGCGAGCTCCTGGACCGCGCGCGGGCGTTGGTGGTGGTCGCCGGCATGGACGGGGCGCTGCCGGCCGTGGTGGCCGGGCTCACGCGCGCGCCGGTGATCGGGGTGCCGACGAGCGTGGGGTACGGCGCGCATTTCGGCGGCCTCGCGCCACTGCTGACGATGCTAAACGCGTGCGCACCGGGCGTCGCGGTCGTCAACATCGACAATGGGTTCGGCGCGGGCTATCTCGCCGCGCAGATCAACGCGGCCGCCTCGCCGGTGGCGCGCGAGGAGACGCATGCGCATCGGATACCTTGATTGCGCCAGCGGGGCGAGCGGCGACATGCTGCTCGGTGCGCTCCTCGGTGCGGGGTGGCCAGAAGCGGCGTTGCAGGAGGTAGTCTCGGCCCTGGGCGTGCCGGTGCGAGTGACTGTCAGCCGCACCGAGCGCCGGGGGGTGCCGGCGATGCGCGTGGAGGTCGCGGAGGACGACCCGCCCCACGCTCGCGCGTACCCGCGCCTCCAGGAACTGCTCGCCGGAAGCCGGGTCGAAGTGTCGGTGCGTGCGCGCGCAGGCGCGGTGCTGCGGCGTCTTGCCGAGGTCGAATCCCAGGTGCACGGCGTGCCACTCGAGCAGGTGCATCTGCACGAGCTCGGCGGCCTGGATACGCTGGTCGACGTGGTGGGCGTACTGGCTGGCGTGACCGCGCTGAACATAGGGCGCGTCGTCGCGTCCCCCGTGAACGTCGGGCGAGGCTGGGTGCCGATCCAACACGGCGTCGTGCCGGTACCGGCGCCGGCGACGCAGGTGTTTCTGGAAGGGATGCCTGTGTACGCGGGCGAGGTCGAGGGCGAGTTGCTGACGCCGACCGGTGCCGCGCTGCTGCGGGCCGTCGTGGCCGAGTGGGGCGTGCTGCCGCCGATGCGTGTGGAGCGGATCGGGACTGGGGCCGGCCGGGCAGACCCCGCGCGGGCGAACGTGCTCCGGCTGTTCGTCGGCGAGGCGCTCGACGCGCCCCGCGAGAATGATCTGCCCGCGGTGACGCAAGTCGCCGCCCCACTCGGCGCAGAGCGGTTGGTCGTATTGGAAACGTCCATCGACGACATGAACCCGCAGGTCTACCCACACGTCACGGCCCGGCTGTTCGAGGCCGGGGCGTTGGACGTCGCGATCCTGCCGGCGGTGATGAAGAAGGGCCGACCTGGCCAGGTGTTGCGCGTTCTCACCGCGCCCGAGCAGGCGCGCGCGATCTGCGGGATTCTGTTTGCGGAGACGACGACGCTCGGGGTGCGTACCCACGACGTCACGCGTCTTGCGCTCCGCCGGCGCACCGTGGACGTGGAGACCGAGTACGGCCCAGTCCCGGTGAAGGTGGCGAGCGACGACGACGGCGTACTGAACGTGGCGCCGGAGTTCGAGGCGTGCCGCACGCTCGCGCAGCAGCACGGTGTACCGCTCAAGCGCGTCCTCGCCGCCGCACAGCGCGCGTCGGCGACGCTGCTCGTGCCGGCGTCGCTCCACCGCCGCGATGCACACACGTCGATCTAGTTCCCGCCGGCGAGGGTGCGGCGCGCGGCCGATCTCGCAGACGGGGCGTTCGCGACGTCGCGAGACGTCGTCATCGCCGAGGCGGCATTGCGCGGGGCGATGCGGAAGTAGGGCGTCGCGAAGCGTGTAATGGGAAGAGGATGGTGGAATCCGCGGCCGGATTCGGCGGCGCAGGGAGGCGGACCATGATCGCCACATCCACGTTCGGGCGGACCGGGCACGCGAGCACGCGGACGATCTTCGGCGCGGCGGCACTGGCGCGGGTCACACAAGACGACGCCGATCGCACCCTCGACGTCCTGCTCCGGTACGGCGTCAACCACGTCGACGTCGCGGCAAGCTACGGCGATGCCGAACTGCGGCTGGCGCCCTGGCTGAAGACCCACCGCGACCGCTTCTTCCTCGCCACGAAGACGGGCGGCCGCACGTACGACGCCGCGAAGCGCCAGATCCATCTGTCGCTGGAGCGTCTGGGCGTGGAGCGGATCGATCTCATCCAACTCCACAGTCTCTCCGACCCGATCGAGTGGGATACTGCGCTCAGCCCCGGCGGCGCCCTCGACGCCTGTGTGGAGGCGAGAGCGCAGGGATTGGTGCGGTTCATCGGGGTCACCGGGCACGGCACGCAAATCGCGGCCATGCACCTGCGCAGCCTCGAGCGGTTCGACTTCGACTCGGTGCTGCTGCCGTACAACTACATCACGATGCAGGATGGTCACTACGCCGCGATGTTCGAACGTGTCGTCGCCGTGTGCCGCGAACGGAACGTCGCGGTGCAAACCATCAAGGCGATTGCGCTGCGCCCGTGGTGGGGGCGGGAGCGCACGCACGCCACCTGGTACCAACCGCTTCACGAGCAGCGCGACATCGATGTAGCCGTGCACTGGGTGCTCTCGCGTCCGGGGATCTTCCTCAACACCGTCGGCGACATCACCCTGTTGCCGAAGGTGCTCGACGCGGCGAGTCGATTCACGTCGGCGCCGGACGCCGCGACGATGCGCGACGCCATCGCGCGGCTGGGGATGGTTTCGCTGTTCGTTTAAGAGGCCGCTCGCGCACTCACCGGCGTCGCCGCTCCGTGTGTCTCGGACGCCGCGAATTCCTACCCGTTCCAGTTGGAGGGGGTGGCGCCAATCGGCCCACCCGCCAGGCGGACGAGCACATCACCTTGATACGCGGCAGCGTGTTCTCCTCCCTGAGCGTCGTGCCACGCGGTCCGCGCACCGCGGCCGGCCGCTGCCGGCGCGTCCCTGTCACGACCTCCGCGTACCCGTCGCGCCCAATCTTGCACAGGGTGCCCTGGGCGAACGCTCGGCCGACATCGCCGTCGCCCCGATCGCGTGAACAGTGTAACACCCGCATCGTCATGGACGACCGGCGCGCGATCCGGACGGGCGCGCGACAGGGAATGCCTGCGAGACCTTGAAGATAGACGGGGGTGGACGCCGGCGGACTTGAAACGCGTTGGCCCCGGGGTCGCGGCTTCTGTTCGCGACGACCCCGTCGGGTGCGTTGGGGAGGCCTCCCATGCGAGACGAGAGTCGGGTGGTGATGACCGGCGTCGACGTGCGGTTTGACGCGTCGACCGGCCGGTGGACGGCTGGCTGCGACGACCCTGTCGGCGAGGCGCGGCTTGTGGTCTCCGCGGAAACCATGGAGCGAGCCGAGCGCCTGCTCGACGAGCGGTGGCGCGCGCGCATCGAGGGACTGGACCGCGAGGAGGAAGAAGACCGCTAACGGCTTATGTCGGTTCAGCCTCCGCCGTCGTCCGGGCTCCTCCGGACGATCGTCGCGCCGAATGCCTCACCGTACACCCTGGACGGGACGAACACGTACCTGCTGGGTCGCCGGCGGGTCGTGGTCATCGATCCGGGGCCGGACGACAGCCGTCATGTTGCGCAGATTGTCGAGCGTGCCGGGGAAAGCGGCGGGCGCGTTGCGCTCATCCTGGTCACCCACGCGCACAGCGATCACCTGGGTGCCGCCCGCCGGTTGGCAGAGGCGACCCGAGCGCCGGTGGCGCGGTGGCGCGCCGGTGACCGGCCGTTGGACGAGGGCGAGCTCGTCGCGGAGGAAGAGATCCGCCTCAGGGTCGTGCATACGCCGGGGCACGCTCCCGACCACATCGCGTTTGTCTGGGAGGCCCAGCGGACCCTGTTCTCGGGCGATCTCGTGCTGGGACGCGGCACCGTCATGGTGTCCCCGCCGACCGGGTCGATCGAGGAGTATCTGCGTTCGCTCGAGCGGGTCGGCCAGCTCGATCTCGCCGTGATCGCCCCCGGGCACGGCCCGCTCGTCGAGGATCCGGGCCCCCGCGTCGCCGAGTACATCGCTCACCGGCGGTTGCGGGAGCAGCAGATCCTCGACGTGGTGTCCGCAGGACCGCGGACGCCAGGTGAGGTGGCAGCGTCGCTCTATCCCGATCTGGACCCGCGCCTGCACCCCGGGGCCGAGGCAACCGTACTGGCACATTTGCTCAAGCTGATGCGCGAGGGACGCGTGGCGCGCGAGAAGAATCGTTTCTACGTGCCGTGATCGTTGGCGAGGAACAGGGCGCAAAGGAGGGGGGACGCGATGGCCGTGCCCGTGACAGTGACGAACGAGGTGAAGGACCGCACCGGCCGCTCCGTGACGGTAGGCAGCAAAGTCAAGATCGCCGGGATGCCCGAGCCTGTGGACGTCCACGAGCTCGACTCCCGGTACGGGTCACTGGTGGTCCTCGTGCCTGGCCGCGCGAATCAGCACATGGGCCTCATGGTGCACGCAGAGGACGTCGAGCTAGCCTGATTCACGGGCACGCAAACATGACACGGGCGAGGGCCGCTTGGCCCCCGCCCGTGTCATGCGTTCCCTGAGTCGCGCGGATCCGGTCCGGCGCGCCCGCGTCGCTACATGTCCATGTCTTCGGGGTTGTAGCCGCCCGGCGCCGCCGCGGCCGCGCCCTTCTTCTTCTCGCGCTTCTCGACGACGAGCGCTTCCGTCGTCAACAGGAGGCTCGCCACGCTGGCCGCGTTCTGCAGGGCCAAGCGTGTCACCTTGGTTGCATCGATGATGCCGGCCTTGACCATGTCGGTGAACGTGTTCTCCGCGACGTTGTAGCCGATCCCGGGCTTCTCACTCTTGACGTGCGCGACGATCACGGCGCCCTCGACGCCGGCGTTGGCGGCCAGCCACTTCGCGGGCTCTTCGATCGCGCGTCGGACGATCGCCACGCCGCTCTTCTCATCCTCGTCGCTCGTCTGCACCTTGTCGAGCGCCTTCGCGATGTTCAGGAGCGCGGTCCCGCCGCCGGGCACGATGCCTTCCTCAACCGCCGCCTTGCTCGTGCTGAGCGCGTCCTCAAATCGGTGCTTCTTCTCCTTGAGCTCGGTTTCCGTCGCGGCCCCGACCTTGATCTGCGCGACGCCGCCCGCGAGCTTCGCCAGACGCTCCTGGAGCTTCTCCTTGTCGTAGTCGGAGGTGGTCGTCTCGATCTCCTTCTTGATCTGGGCGATCCGGCCCTGGATCGCCTTGCGGTCGCCCTTGCCCTCGATGATCGTGGTCTCTTCCTTGGCCACCCGCACCTTCGCCGCGCGACCGAGCATCTCCAGCTCCAGGCTCTCCAGCTTCACGCCGATGTCGTCGCTCAGCACCTGTCCTCCGGTCAGCACCGCCATGTCACCGAGCATCGCCTTCCGCCGGTCGCCGTAGCCCGGGGCCTTGACGGCGACACACGGCAGCACGCCGCGAAGCTTGTTGACGACGAGCGTCGCCAGCGCCTCGCCCTCGACGTCCTCGGCCACCACGACGAGCGGCTTGCCGAAGCGCATCACTTTCTCCATCACCGGGACGATGTCTTTGACGGCGCTGATCTTCTTTTCGGTCAGCAGGATGTATGGGTCCTCGACGACCGCTTCCATCTTGTCGGGATCCGTAACCATGTACGGGGAAATGTATCCGCGGTCGAACTGCATGCCCTCGACCACTTCGACGGTCGTCTCGATGCCCTTGGACTCCTCGATCGTGATGACGCCGTCCTTGCCGACCTTGTCCATCGCCTCGGCGATGATGTTCCCGATCTCCTCGTCGTTGCCGGCGATGCTGGCGACGTGGGCGATGTGGTCCTTGCCCTCGAGCGGGATGCTCAGTTTCTTCAGCTCGGCCGTGAGCGCCTCGACTGCGCGGTCGATGCCGCGCTTGAGGATCATGGGGTTGGCGCCGGCCGCGACGTTCTTGAGGCCCTCTTTCACGATCGCGTGCGCGAGCACCGTGGCGGTGGTGGTGCCGTCGCCCGCGGCGTCGTTGGTCTTGCTAGCAACTTCCTTGACGAGCTGGGCCCCCATGTTCTCGTAGGAGTCTTCCAGCTCGATCTCCTTCGCGACCGTGACGCCGTCCTTTGTAATGGTCGGCGAGCCCCACTTCTTTTCGAGCACAACGTTGCGGCCTCGTGGACCGAGCGTCACGCGGACGGCGCTGGCAACTTTCTCAACGCCGCGCTCGAGAGCCTTGCGGGCCTCTTCGTCGTACAGCAAACTCTTGGCAGGCATGCAGACGGCCTCCTCATTCTGTAGTGTTTAGCACTCTTCGTGGTCAAGTGCTAACTACCTCTATTTTTCATTGTCTCGAGGGCGCAATCAAGGACAGTTCGCGGCATTGGATGGCGTGGACCGACGAATGCCGCATTTTACATCGAGAATATCGCATATATCGCCGGATATCTCGATATATCTCACCAAATCGTCCTGCCCAGACGCGGCGTCTCCAAGCAAGACCGCGGCGGGAGTTACACGGACGTCTGTCAAATCTCTCGTCAATGTCTCCCCTGTCGACCCCGCGTCGAACGCGGGACGCACGGCTGACGGTGTGGCAACGTGGTGGCGTCGCCGCCCTGTTGTTCCTGGCCGGGTTCCTGCTGATTCTGCAGCTTCGGGCAAACCAGGTGCTTCGCGCAGGGGGCGAGCTCCCGTCCCGCCGGCTCGCGGACCTCGCGGTGTTGATGCGACGGCAACAGGACTCAGAACGCTCGCTGCGGGACGAGATCGTGGCGCTCGAGGCAAAGCAACAACAGATCCAAACCGCCGAGGCCGAGGGCCGCAGCATCACCGGCGCGATGCAGCATGAGCTCGCGGGCTACCGCGAGGTGCTCGGCCTGACGCCGGTGCGGGGGCCGGGGATCACGGTGACCCTTGGGGCGGACGCCCGACGGTTGTCGGTTCCGCAGGCGCAGGACGTTGCCGGCGTGGTCAACGAGCTGTGGGCCGCCGGTGCCGAGGCCGTCTCGGTGAACGGTATCCGCATGCTCGCGACGGACGGGGTGGGGGCGCTGCCCCGCGGCGTCACGATCGCCGGCCGGGCCACGCAGGATCCGTACGTGATCGCCGCGATCGGGGATCCCGTGGCTCTCGAAGGGACCTTGATGGTGCCGGGGGGTGCGGTGGACGGACTGCGGGGCGTGGGCATGACCGTGACGCTCGCGCGCGCGGCGATCATGGAGTTGCCGGCGTCTTCCCGGAATCGCGCCTTTCACATCGCCCGCCCGGCCTCGGGTCCGTGACACCCCCGGGTGTGCGCGGCCCCGATACAAGGCACCGGCGGGTCGCACCGGCCGGGAAAAGTCGACGGCCGCCGCCGAGCGCGGGGTCGACCCCGCTCTAGGCTGTCGCAGCCGTCGATACCCCATCCTTGAGAAATCGCCTGCGCTTGTGCCGGGGAGACGTCGACTCTTATCTGACTTCCCGGCGCTGCGGGTCGCTCTCGTTGAGACGGGTCCATAAAGTAGCATACGGCGGGTTCCCTTGTCAAGCGAAGGAATCGCGTGTATCGTTGAACCACCGCAGTCGACGCGAACACGGAGGCGGAGGAGACCGTGAACCCAAGGACGATCATCGACAAGATCTGGGACGCGCACGTGGTGCACCGCGAGCCGGGCACGCCCGATCTGCTCTATGTCGACCTGCATCTCGTGCACGAGGTCACGACACCGCAGGCGTTTGAGGGGTTGCGTCTGCACGGCCGCCGGGTGCGGCGAGCGGACCTGACGTTTGCCACGCTCGACCACAACGTCCCGACGTCGTCGCGGTCCGAACCGATTACCGATCCGATCAGCCAAAAGCAAGTCGCGGCGCTGGAGGAGAACTGCCGCGAGTTCGGCGTGCGCCTCGAGGGGCTCCACAGCCGCCTTCAGGGGATCGTGCACATCATCGGGCCCGAACTGGGGCTGAGCCAGCCGGGGCTGATCGTCGCCTGCGGCGACAGCCACACCGGGACTCACGGCGCGCTCGGCGCGCTCGCGTTTGGGATCGGGACGACCGAGGTCGAGCACGTTCTCGCGACGCAGACACTGCCGCTCCGACGTCCGAAGACGATGGAGGTACGCGTGGAGGGGAGCCTGCCGACCGGCACCACGCCCAAGGACTTGATCTTGGGCATCATCCGGCGGATCGGCGTCGGCGGCGGGATCGGTCACATCATCGAGTACACTGGGTCGACGATCGGGGCGCTGTCGATCGAGGGACGGTTGACCGTGTGCAACATGACGATCGAGGGCGGCGGCCGGGCCGGGCTCATCGCGCCCGATGAGAAGACGTTCGCGTATGTGTCGGGCAGGCCGTTCGCCCCGAAGGGCGCGGCCTGGGACGAAGCCCTCGCGTACTGGCGGTCCCTGCCCACGGACTCCGGCGCGACATACGACACGCGGGTGGAGATCGACGCCGGGGCGATCGAACCGTTCGTCACTTGGGGAACCAACCCGTCGCAGTCGGAGCCGGTGACCGGCCGCGTGCCCGATCCGGACGCCCAGCGGGATCCGCGCGCGCGCGAGGCGGTCGATCGCGCGCTGAAGTACATGGCCCTGCGGCCCGGCATGCCCATTCAGGAGATCACGATCGATCGGACGTTCATCGGATCCTGCACCAACTCGCGTCTCGAGGACCTGCGCGCCGCCGCCGCGGTCGTGGCGGGGCGGAAGGTGCATCCCAACGTGCGGGCGATGGTCGTGCCGGGGTCCCAGCAGGTGAAGGCGGCGGCCGAGCGCGAGGGACTCGACCGACTCTTCACGAGTGCGGGCTTTGAGTGGCGGGAGGCCGGGTGCTCGATGTGCCTCGGCATGAATCCCGATATTCTCGGCCCCGGCGAGCGGTGTGCGTCGACCTCCAACCGCAACTTCGAGGGGCGGCAGGGGCCGGGCGGCCGCACGCACCTCGTGAGTCCGCCCATGGCGGCGGCCGCCGCGATCGCGGGGCACTTCGTCGACGTCCGCACCTGGGGGGCTGCGTGAGATGAAGCCGTTTACGCAGCACACCGGTGTGGTCGTCCCCCTCGATCGGGCGGACGTGGACACGGATCTGATCATCCCGGCGCGGTTCTTGAAGCGCATCGAGCGTACCGGATACGGCGATATGCTGTTCTACACGCTCCGGTTCCACCCCGACGGCACACCGCGCGCGGATTCGCTGTTCGCGAAGCCCGAGTACCGCGACGGCACGGTGTTGGTCGCCGGACCGAACTTCGGGTGCGGCTCTTCGCGGGAGCACGCGCCGTGGGCCCTAATGGAATACGGTTTCCGGGCCATCGTGGCGCCGTCGTTCGCCAACATCTTTGCCGCGAACGCCCACCAGAACGGCCTGCTGACGGTCGTGCTCCCCGAGGAGCGCATCCGAGAGATCCTCGAGCACGCGAGTACGCGCGAGGGCTATCAGCTGACCGTGGACCTCGAGCGCCAGGCTGTTACCGACGGGTTCGGGCGCGAGGACCGCTTTGAGATCGACAGCCACACCAAGCACTGTCTGCTCCACGGGCTCGACGCGATCGGGCTCACCCTCCGAGCGGAGGACGCCATCACCCGGTTCGAGGCAGCCCGCCCCCGCTGGATGCCGCGCGTGACGGCCTAAAACGCACACCCCGCGGGCCCGCGTCGTGGGGAGCGGCGCGGACACCGCGTCCACGACAGACGAGGAGATCGCACATGCCAACGGAGCGCACGTCCTGGCTCGCCGCGACGCTTGGCCGGACGGTGTACGATCTCGAGCAGCCGCGCATCGCGGGGATGCCGATCGCTCCATCCCACCGCCCCGGCTACGTGTACCAACTGCACCGACGCCATCGCGACGGCTACGATCCCGAGCGCGCGGGCCCCCGCAGCGGCGCGTCGGGGATGGTCGTCATGATGGAACACTCCGGAACCCACATCGATGCGTTGTCGCACCAGTCCGACGGCCTGCGACTGTACGGCGGGATCGAGGTCACGCCTGCCGTGGAAACGCAGAAGGGGTTCACGGCGCACGGCATCGAGACGATGCCTCCGATCGTGGCGCGGGGCGTGTTGCTCGACGTCTGCGCGGTCACGGGGCACGATCCGCTGCCGCCGCACTATCGCGTCACCGGCGCCGATCTGGAGGCGGCGGCGCGCCACGCGGGGGTCACCGTGGGCCCCGGGGACGTGCTCCTGGTGCGCACCGGCTACGCCAAGCTGTGGGGCGACGAGGCCCGATACCTCGCCGCGGCGGGCGTCGGCCGGGACGGGTCGGAGTGGGCGGCCGCCCACCAGGTGGCGTGTGCCGGTTGCGACAACATGACGTGGGACGAAACGGACGAGCGTGACCCGGAGACCGGCGGCACCCTGTTCGCGCACCTTCACCTGATCGCGCGGTGCGGCATTCCCATCATCGAGAACCTGAACCTGGAGGCGCTCAGCCGCGACCGGCGAGGGGAGTTTCTTTTCATCTGCGCGCCGCTGAAGCTGGTCGGCGCGACGGGGTCGCCGGTGCGCCCAATCGCGGTGGTGTGACTCCGGACCGGCTGGTCGCCGGCGCGCGTCGAGCGGCCGCGCGCAGGACGCGCGGTCACCGAGCGGAGTCAGGTGCCGCGCCTCAGCGCAGCCCCGATCACTGGTCGACTGATCCGAACGCGCCCCCGTGGCGGGGGCGTCGTGAAGGCGCGAAGGGAGGGACGGATGATCTACGAGCTGCGAGTGTATCGGTGCATGCCGGGTCGCAAGGCCGACGTGCTGGCGAGGTTCCGCGACCACACGATGGGGTTCTTCCGCAAGCACGGAATCCACGTGTCCGGGTTCTGGGAGACGGCCGTCGGCGACCAGGACGACCTCATCTACATCACGCGGTACGACTCGTGGGAGGACCGCGAGAAGAAGTGGGGCGCGTTCCAGGCGGATCCTGACTGGCAGCGCGTCCGGAACGAAACGCACGCACGTGGGTGGATCGTCGAGCACATCAAGACCGCTCTCTTGACGGCCACCGACTTCTCACCGGTCGTGTAGACGGCTGCCGCCCCGGTATGCCCCGCTCGGCTCGACGCTCGCGTCGGGGCGCCGCGCCGGATCCTGCGGACGGCGCTGAGCGGCGTCTCGTTGGAGGGGCCCCGCGGCCGGCACCGAATCGTCAGCCCCGCGCATGAACACCACAGACGACGCCGCGCACGTCGGCGCCATCCGTCGTGCCTACGGGATTGCGGTGCGGGATCTCCGGGCCTGCTACAACCCGGATGGGATCGTCGCGGGCCGGCTGCACTTCAACGCCTACTGGGCGCGGGACGGCTTCTGGGCGTCGTTTGGGGCGCTCGCCCTCGGAGACTACGATCAGGTCGCGTCGGAACTGGACACGTTTCTGCGGTTCCAGCACGCGAACGGTTGCGTGCCCGTGCGTCTCGAGTTCGTCGGGCAGACCGTTGGAGGATATCGGCGGCTGCTGACCCGCCCGAAGGTCGTGGGGCGCGCCGGCGGGATCTTCGCCGACCCGGTCGATCCGGCGGCGTTGTTCATTATCGCGGCGGCCGCGTACATCGCGCGCACCGGTGACGTCGAGTTCGCGCGACGATTCGAACCCGCGATGGACCGCGCGATCGGCTGGCTGATGCGCCAGGACCGGGACGGCGACGATCTGATCGAGAGCCATTTCCTCGCGGACTGGATGGACTCGATCCTGAAGGTGGACAAGATCTTCGATCTGAACGTCATGTACTGCGTCGGCCTGCAGGCGTGCGAGGCGATCAAACGGGCGGTCGGCGCGGACCACGACGCCGAGCAGTACCGGGGCCTCGCGGGCCGGGTGCGGGAGCGTCTCCAGCTCTTTTGGAACGGGGACTATTTCGTCGATTGGATCCACGGGCGCGGTCGCGGGGGATTCTCATCCGACGGGAACGTGCTCGCGATGTTCTTCCGGGTCGCGACACCGGAGCAGGTGCAGCGCATCCTCGAGTTCATCACGACGCGCGGGCTCCAGGACGGCACCCCATTGCGTCCGTGCGATCCGGTGTATCCGTGGTGGCGGGTGTTTCCGCTGTACTACGTCGCGGGCATCCCCGACTACCATCGGACGCTCATCTGGCCGTGGCAGGGAACGATCTTGGCGCTCTGCAAAGACGGCCGGGGAGACCGCGCCGGCGCCCTTGCGGATCTGGCGCTCATCGGCACCTGGTACACGCGCTCGAACGCCGTGAATGAGGTCTATACGCCAGACGGACGGCCGCTCTCGCGCCGGTTCTACACCGCCGAGGTGCCGTTCGCCTGGAATGCGGGCACGTACGTCTACGCCGTCGAGACGCTCGGGGTGCGGCCAGGAGGCGAGCCACGGACGTCCCAGGCCGTTCCGCCGATTGTGCCGCATGATATCATGAAGCGGTGACGTCCACGCCCCGCCGTTCCTGGCCCGCATGGGCCGGCCTGCTCCTTCCGCTCCTGGCGCTACTCAGCCTCCTCGCGGCCGGCATGATACGGCACGATCGCTCGGTGGCCGTCAGCGAGGCGCTGGCCAGAGGCGAGACGCCGGCGGTGCCAGCCCTTTCGATGCCGGCGTTCTCCGGGCCGCCGGTCTCACTCGCCGAATTTCGTGGCCATCCCGTCATCTTGAACTTCTGGGCCTCGTGGTGCGTGCCGTGCCGCGAGGAGGCTCCGCTGCTTGAAGCGACGTGGCGGCACTACCGGGCAAGGGGTGTGGTGGTCCTCGGCGTGGACACCCAGGACCTGCTCTCGCCCGCCCGTGCGTTCATCTCAGAATACCGGCTCTCGTTCCCGTCCGCGCGTGATCCCGACGGCACCGTAGCGCGCCGCTTTGGAACTACGGGCGTGCCGGAAACGTTCTTTGTCAGTGCGGACGGTCGGATCGTCGGCAAGTTCCCTGGCGAGCAGGTCAATCCCGAAGCTTGGCGGAGGGTCGCCGAGGCCCTGCTCGCCGGGCGGCCGCCGGATCCCGCACCCTAACTGTTCCCCTCGGCCTCGTTCCGGCGCCGAGGGCGCAGAGTTGGCCATGCCCCGAGCGATCGTTCCGGTACCCTGGGCATCGAGATGTTGAGAACTTGAGCTGAATGGTAAACATACTATTGACAGATACAACCGCTGGCGGTAGGATCTAGAACAGATCAGTCCTAAGACTACGCAGTCCTAGTTTCGGCTTGGTGAGATGGCCAGAGACCAGCGTAATAGGGAAAAACTGTTAGAGGCGGCGGCGTCCCTGTTCCACCGCCAGGGGTTTCAGCCTACCTCGCTGGACGCGATCCTCGATCACAGCGGGGTGTGCCGCAGCAATTTCTACTATTACTTCCGCAGCAAGGAAGACTTGGGGTTGGAAGTGCTCGCCCGTCAGGCCGAGCAGTTCGCAACCCGGGTGATCCACGGCATCCTGGAAGATCGGAATCTCTCCCCGCGCGAGCGCGTTGAGCGGTTGTTTACTTCGGTAGGCGCCGGCATCGGCGAGGCGTATCGGGGCGGGTGCCCGTTCGGCAACTTGGTGGCCGAGATGTGCGGCGAGCATCCCGAGTTCCGATCCAGGTTGAGCGGGTTCTTCAAGCGGTGGGAAGAGGCGGTCGAGCGGTGCCTGGCCGAAGGTGTGGCGCAGAAGCAGTTTCGCAGCGATCTGGACGTCCGTGGCGCCGCGGTCGCTCTGGTGAGCCAGGTTGAGGGTGCCGTGCTCCTGGCCAAGGCCCATGGGCACGGCGGGCCGATCGAGGCCGCGGCGCAAAACATGCTCAAGTCTCTGGAAAGTAGGTGAAGAACGTGCAAAACAGTCCCCGTCGCGTTATGAACACGACGGCCGCACAGGCGCCGGTCCGGCCGGCGGCGGGCGCGGCCACGATCCCGGGCCTGCCGCCTTCGCCGGAGGCGGTGCTGTTCGAGGAGATGGTAACGTCACATCTCGATCCGCTGTACCGCACGGCGCTGCGCCTCACAGGGCGCCCGCAGGACGCGGAGGACCTGGTGCAGGAGACGTACCTCCGCGCGTGGCGGTCCCTCCACACGTATCGACCCGGGACGAACCCGAAGGCCTGGTTGTTCCGCATTCTGCACAACGCGCACATCGACCGCTATCGGGCGTCTACGCGGACGGTCCAAACCGTGGACGAGATGGAAGGACAGGATCCGGCGTTCGTGGTGCACGAAACGCCCGAGTCGGTCGTCTTGTCCGGGGTGATGGACGCCGAGATCCGGCAGGCGCTCATGGCGTTGCCGGAGGTCTTCCGCTCGTGCTTGATTCTGGCGGACCTCGAAGGCTTCTCGTACCAGGAGATCGCGGACATCTTGGGGATTCCAAGGGGCACGGTGATGAGCCGGCTGTTCCGCGGCCGGCGCGCGATGCGCCGGGCGCTCGCCACCTACGGGCTCGATCACGGGTACGTGAAAGCGAACTGACGCCGTTGCGCAACTGACGGTCGCCGGCCCCGGCGGAGTCGCCGGGGCCGTGCCGTTGCCGCCGCGGCGGCACGAGGGGAGGGCAGGGAGCGTTTGCGCGGGCGCGAACTCTCCTCAACGCGTTCCCACGCTTCGTACTTCCCCACGTGGAGGCTCCAATGCCTGGAGATCTCAGTGTGCTCGCCGCGCGGCGAACGGTCCGGTTCTACACGCCGGACCCAGTGCCCGACGACGTTGTGCGCGCCCTGCTCGAGGCGGCTCGGATGGCGCCCTCGGCCCACAACGCGCAGCCCACGCGTTTTGTGATCATCAATTCGCCCCAAGTGCGACGGCGCCTCACATCGCGCATGGCGCGCCGGTGGCGGCGCGACCTTGAGCGGGTGGGCACCAGCGAAGCCGCGATTCGGGTGCAGTTGCGGTTCTCAGAGCGTCGGTTCGGCGAGGCGCCGCTGCTCATTCTCGTCGGCTATACGATGGAGGAAATGGACGAGTACCCCGACCGGGCGCGCCGCGCGGCCGAGGCGACGATGGCCTCGCAGAGCGCGGCTGCGGCGACGCAGAACCTGCTGCTCGCGGCCGCTGCCCACGGGCTCGGCGGCTGCTGGTGCTGCGCGCCGCTGTTCTGCCCCGCGGTCGTCCGCCGGGCGCTCGGTCTCGCCGCGGCCTTCACCCCGCAGGCGCTGCTCACGATCGGGCGTCCCGCGCACACCCCGCCGGTGCCGCCGCGGAAGCCGCTCGAGGCGATCGTCACGTACGTGTAGGAGCCCCGGCGACGTGATCACCGTTCTGTGCGGAGGGGTCGGCGGCGTGAAACTGGTTGCCGGGTTGGCGGCCGTGCTCCCGGATCCGTCGCAGCTGGCGGTCGTCGTGAACACCGCCGACGACTGTACGTGCTGGGGGCTGCATGTGTCACCGGACGTGGACACGGTGCTCTACACGCTATCGGGGCTGGCGAGCCGGGAGCAGGGGTGGGGCATCGCCGGGGATACGTGGCACGCGCTGGAAATGCTCGGCCGCTACGGGTTGCCGACGTGGTTCCGGATCGGCGACCGGGATCTTGCAACCCATCTCGCTCGGACGCAGTGGCTGCGCGAGGGACGGCGGCTCACGGATGTCGTGCAGGCGCTTGCGAACGCGCTTGGCGTCGCACCGCGCGTGCTGCCGATGTGCGACGAGCGGGTCGAAACGGTCGTGCGCGTCCCCGCGGGGCGACTCTCATTTCAGGAGTACTTCGTGGCGCGGCGCGCGTCCGATCCGGTGCTCGGCATCGAGTTCACGGGCGCGGATGCGGCGCGGATGACGCCGGAGGTCGCCGACGCGATCCGGCGCGCGGCGCTGGTCGTCATCGCTCCGAGCAATCCTCTCGTGAGCGTCGGGCCGATCCTCGCGGTCCCGCGCCTGCGCGACGCGCTCGTGCAGACTCCGGCGGTGCGGCTCGCCGTGAGCCCGCTGGTGGGCGGTCGGGCGATCAAGGGGCCCACCGTGGAGATGCTCCGCGGGCTCGGCATGCCAGCGGAGCCCGCCGCGGTCGCCGGATTGTACCGGGAGTTCTTGGACGTGTTCGTGCTCGACGCGCAGGATCGCAACGCCTTGGCGACGGTTGCGGCCGCGGGCCGCCCGGACCGGCCGCTTGCAGTGGCGTGCGTCGATACCGTGATGGGCGACGAGGACGCGCGCCGCCGGCTTGCGCGCGACGTGCTGCAGATCGCTTCCGCCAACGGGGCGGCCGTCCCGGCGCCGCACGCGTGACCGTCTCCGCGATCATTCCACAGGCACGGCTCCGCGCGGCCAAGACCCGACTGGCGCCGGCGCTGTCTCCTCGCGCGCGCGCGGCGCTGTCGCTTGCGTTGCTGCGCCACGTGTGTGTCGCGGTCCGCGCGGTGCCGGCCGTGGAGGGCCTGACGATCGTGAGTCCCGATCGCGCGGTCCGGGGGTGGGGCGAGGTGGGGGGGTGGACTGTGGCGCCCGATTGGGGCTCGGACCTGAACACCGCGCTCCGCGGCACGATGGGCTCGCCCGCGTGCCAGGGCCGAGACCTGCTGATCGTGGTCGCCGATCTTCCCTGGCTCCGCGCGGCGGACGTGGCGTCGCTGCTCGCGGCATCGCGTCCCGGGCGTGTGGTGTTGGCGCCGTCGAAAGACGGGATGGGCACCAGCGCACTCGTGGTGCCTGCCGGGCACGCGTTTGCGCCGGCGTTCGGTCCGGCGAGCCGCGCCGCGCATCACCGCGAGGCGGGGGCGCGCGGGCTCGATGTGGTCGAGGTGTTCCGTCCCGGGATCGCCTTCGATCTCGACACGCCCGACGATCTCGCGGCACTCGAGGCCGCGCAGCGGTTCGACGCACTCGTGTGGGACGGGGCGGGGAGGCCGGTGTCCTACAGCCAGGGGTAACGCGGGTCCCGATACATCTTCCCGAAGTCCAGGCCGTTTTGCACCATGCAGCCGAGCAGATCCACGATATGGCCGTGCAGCGGTCCGGGGATGCCGTCGGCGCCCGGATCAAGCAGCCCCGAGTCGGCGTCGTTTGCGCCGGCCCGCACACATCGATCGTACACGCGGGCGTCCAGCTCGCGACTGTGCATGAGCTCGCGCCGGCCCGCGAGCATGGCGAGCGCAGCCTCGATTCCGTAGGCGCCCCAGTTGGAGATCGCGGCGGTGACGAGGACGTCCGTGTCCACCACGGGGACAATGGTGCCCTCGCACGCGCAGGCGCAGCGGTCGGCGTGCGGGACGACGCGCAGAACCGTCTCCCGGATTTTCGCGCCGCCCAACTCGTTGCCGCCGTCGCCGATCCCAACCGTCACGACCTCTCGTTCCCGCGCCACACGAAACAAAGGGTCGATCTTCGCGCAGTGATCGGTCAGGCGCTTGCCGCTCGCGGAGTGGTAGTGCCCGTGTTCGTTCGCCCCCGGGCGCTCCACGGCGACGAGCGCCGTCGGGCGAAGCGCGTCCATGAGCTCCACCGCGCGCGCCTCCGCCTCGTCCCAGTCCAGGGGAAATCCAAGGACCGCGGCCGTGGTCGGCAGCCTGCGGGCGTCTTCGACCGTCCCCACGTGGAGACCGGCACCGCCGATGGCGGCGGCGCACAGATCGACGTTGGCGGGGTCGGTGACGACCACCGGGCAGGCCCCGGTGGCTAGTACCAACGCCCGTGCGAGCGTCGCCGTCCCCACCGGTCCGTCCTGTTCGCCCCGGAACCAGGGTGGGATCGGGAGCCCCGTTGCGAGCATGACGATGTCCCGGCGGTGCACCTCCGCCAACAGCCGGGCCGCCGCGGTGAGGCATAGGGGGCCGTCCTGTGCCCGCCGCGCGGCCGCGTGCATGGCGGCGACAACGCCGCGTCCGCTGACCTCGACGTTGACGAGCGCATCCATGCCTTCGCCCATGGTCATCTGTTCGCGCGTCGGTGCCATTGTGCGGAGGCCCTCCCGTGTGTTGGCCCGCGTTCACGGCGGGCGGCGGGCGTGTGCAGCTCTTATTGAGTGTACCAAAAACCGCACCCGGCGCTCACGGGACCGGGCTGCGTCCGGGAACGCCGAGAGCCCGGCCGTGAGGCCGGGCTCTCGGATGGGCCGCGCGCTGGATGTTCCGTGCGGCGGCGGGCGATCAGTGGTCGCTCGCGGACGGCTGGTCGGGAGCCCGCCCGAAGTCCCACGAGTGCACCTGCCGCCATTGCGCGTCGGGGGTCATCGCTCGAAACCGCACGAAGCTGGCACACCAGCTGTCCCACTGCCGCTCCTGCCCCCAGCGTCCTTGGCTGTCAGGCCGAGACGCGCAGCGTGACGTCCAGGTTTCGTGCCACCAGTACCAGTTCTGATAGTACGCGTGGTGCGGGACCGATGGCGCCGCGGGCGTGGTCGCGGGCCCGGACGCCGCCAACGTCGGCGCGGCGCCGAACAGGAGTGCGCCAAGCGAGAAACACATGGCCGCGATGGCACTCGGTGACGCGAACCGCGGGTGGAGTGACATTGTCTAGCAGCCCTCCTTGTGTGAGCGGCGGGGTATGTGGTTCCGCCGAGCTACCTTTGTAACGTTACCCCGTGTCGCTGACGCACAAACGAACTGGTGTTGGGGCGAGTCTGGTTGCGCGGGAAGGGGAAACACCACAGCCGCCCGCCGGGATCCGCACCGTACCCCGACGACGAGAATGCTCGCCTAGCAGCCGCTGTCGTAAGCCTGAATCGTCAGCCGGCGCACGCGCCAGCGCAAGTGCACCCCCGGCATCCGGCTCATGGATTTCGCGTACTGTCCTGCGCTCAGTCCCACCGGGACCCGCCCCGCCACCTGCCACGCGCCGTGTTCCCACCTGCGGATCGTGCCGTCGCTCTGGACGAGATACCTTCCGTCCGCCGCACGCCACTCGGCAATGCCGTAAACGGCTGACATGGTCTGTCCCCCCGCACGTTGCACCGCTTGTTCCAACGCTACGCCGTCGGTAGTCTCCGGGGCATCATTCGTGCGCATAGATCGAACCTGCGAATTTGAACGTGCCTTGGGAGCCAGCGAGGCCAGTGCAGCCGAGCGAACGAGGCGTCGATCTAGGGCTTGTCGGAGCCGAGAGGGAGCCGTTTGCGCGCTCGCTTCATCCCGTACAGCCTGAGGTCCGCCGCCCGCAGGAGGGTCTCTGGGTCGCGCCCATCCGGTGGGCTCGATGCTGCACCCCACGAGACGGTGAGGTAACGGGGCAGGCCGTCCGGTTCGACCGTGATGGCGATCGGCTCGAGGCGCTGGAGCACCGAGGGCGCCTCGGGTCCGGTCGCCGGGAGCAACAACGCGAACTCGTCGCCGCCGAACCGCGCCAGCACATCGGACGACCGCAGTTGACCCCGCAGGGTTTGTCCCACCTGTATCAACGCCACGTCCCCCGCCAGATGGCCGTGAGTGTCGTTCAGCGATTTGAACCCGTCTAGGTCCAGCAGCGCGACCGTGAGGGGTGCCGCGGTTCTGCGGGCGCGGGCGAGTTCCCGGTCCAGTTCCGCGAGAAAGTGGCGGCGGTTCGCCAACTCGGTGAGCGGATCGGTTTCCGCCAGGCTTCGGAGCCGGTGCTGCAGTCGCGCGATCGCGAGCACGTTCGCCACATACTGCGCGACGACGCTCAGCAGGGCGAGATCGTTCGGCGAGAACGCATTGACGGTGTCGGCATGAGCGGCCATCGACCCGATCGCTTCTCCGTCGGCGATCAACGGGACGTGGATCGCCGACCGGATGTGCTCGCAGGCTCTGCACCGTGCCCCGTTCCGATGGGTGTCGGCGACGTACACCGGACTCTTCGCCATGACGGTCTTCCAGCTGAATCCTCGCGGACGGGGAATGTTCTGTCCGCGAAACGCGCTGCCTAGCCCTGCGCCGCCCACGATGGTTAAGATGTCGGGACGCCGTTCTCCGATGAGCGCGATCGTGGAAGAATGAAAACCGATGTCGCGCAGCGCCTTGAGCGTCCGGTCGACGAGTTGACGGATATCCAGAACCGCGGTGAGCCCTCGTACCAGTGTCGCCAGGAATCTGAGTGCAGTTGCGGTTTCACGCCGGTCGCTTGGCGGCGTCACAGCACTCTCCCTCTCCGATGATCTAGGCAAAGAGGCACACAATCGAAACACGACTCGTGGACTCGTGTGTCCGTTTGAACGACATGGGGTCACCAACACAATGCCGCAAGACGGAAGGAGTCGCAAGTGCTATGATCGATTCTTTCGGTCGAAGTTCCACGGTGAGTTGGACGCGCCGTGTGTCACGGATGTGGACAAGACACGAGTTCGACGAACATCATCGCTATCCACAGGTCATCCACCGAGCCGACGACACCGGAATGCTCAAACGATCTCCGCCCCCGATGCGGCCGCTCGGTTGTCCCCTGCGCGCGCAGCGGGGTGTGCGCGTTCGGTTGTCGGTGGCGGCAACACGGCGGGGTTCGACGGGGTTCGTCACCATCGAACCCACCTTCGATGAGACCGGCCGGGCCCGCGCTAAGGCGTTCACCCGTTCGCACCCTGCGGCCATCCGGAGACAACGGACGGGCGCGATGAGGCGAGAGGTGCGTCCCGCGGACCGGTGCGGGCGGAGTTATGCGCGAATCCGAACCCAGATGTTCAAGTCAAGCGCCAATCGGACATGACCCGTCGTCACAGCAGCGGTCGCCAAGGCGACGCTGTGCAATATTGGAGGGACTAACCCTTGCTGTGATTGGGGTTTACTTCATGGGCCGTGCAGGGCTCGAACCTGCACCGTTGGGATCAGTTGGGATTAAGAGTCGTGCGGACGCTCCTGCACTGCACTTCATTTACAGAAACGGTTCATTTGTCGGCTCGGCACCAAGCGGCTCGTCGATTCGACCTAGTAGAGCCCCGGAATCAGCCGTGACGTCTTGGAGCGGTATGCCTCGTACTCGTCGCCAAACTGCGTGCCCAGTAGTTTCTCCTCTGAGTGAATCCGCGCGACAACCGGCGCGAGAGTGAGTGCCGTCAGGAGTACGCCGACCCCCGAGCGAAAGGCCAAGGCCCATCCCAACGTGCTAACCAGCAGGCTGAGATAGCTAGGGTGACGGATGACACCGTAGATCCCGGTCGTGACCAGAGTGTGCCCGGGTTGGATGGCGACGAATCCGCTGAATCGCCGGCCGAGCACGAAGGCCGGCCAGAGCCGTAACGCACTGCCGGCGACGAATAGAATGACGCCCAGCCACCGAATGGTGTCGCCGTCCAACGTCCAGAACTCCGTGCGGTCCGTCCACGCCGGTACGTAGCCGCTCAGCAGCCCGATCAGGCCTAGAGCGGAGATCACCCATCGATTGGAGCGATCCTCGCGCTCGCCGCTGCTCAAATTTCCGTCAGCAAAGAACGCCACACCCGCTAGCGCAAACCCCGCGATCACGAGCGCGGTCAGCGCCGGGTGGGAAAAGAAGGGGGTGATCCCGCCCCAGCCGATCACCGCCAAGGCAAAATAGGCTGCGGAGGGCACGAAGATCAGTGCCACCCGCGCGGCTGGTTTCATGACCCGAGACTTCCAATTTGGGGCCTGCATTCCTTCCTCGGCAGAACCCGGTTCATTCGTTGCCGCCGGAGCGGCGGCAGACGTGGATCGGACAAGCTCACCGCCACACAACGGACAGAACGAGCACGGCGGGCGGCACTGGCCTGGAAATGAGTCGGGAGGACTCATGGGGATCACACTGGAAGGACAGGATGCAACGGCATCCCGATGGAGGTGCGAGATTGGCATACGGGATTGTACACTACTTTCCAGGCGGCACGAAGGAACAGTATGAGGCGGCACTCGCTGCGGTGCATCCCTCGCGGACC
>Ga0070735_10000169_pt1 | contig 77869 bp, 66 predicted proteins | sample Coa_R1_FD_66443 | JGI IMG/M metagenome (GOLD analysis project Ga0070735, IMG submission 66443) | Surface soil microbial communities from Centralia Pennsylvania, which are recovering from an underground coalmine fire - Coalmine... | ecosystem: Environmental > Terrestrial > Soil > Unclassified ...
CCGCGCTGCCCGTTTGCCGCGCCGTCGTGCCTCGACCGCCCGGCCGAGCTGCAGGGGTTCGCGCCCGGCCGGGCGGTCCGCTGCGTTCGGTTCCTCGATGAACATCTCGGCGGCGCCTGGACGTGGGTCCCAGGAGGCACCGGCACCGACGCGTAATTCCGTACCGAGCGCGCGGATCCACCGGGACCGCGCGGATCACAGGAGGTGGACCGATGCCGTTGTCGTCCGTGCTCGAGTTCGTCACCGGGCAGGCGCCGTTGTTTACGGAGCTGAGCGATCGGATCTGGGACACGCCGGAGCTCGGCCTGCATGAGACCAAGAGCAGCGCCACGCTGGCGGATGCGTTGGAGGCTGCGGGGTTCGCAGTCGAGCGTGGCGTCGCCGGGATGCCGACCGCGTTCATCGCGACCTACGGGCAAGGCGCGCCGGTCATCGCAGTGCTCGGCGAGTTCGACGCGCTGCCGGGGCTCAGCCAACAGCGCGGTGCGACGGAGCACCGCCCAATCGTTCCCAACGGTCCGGGTCACGGCTGCGGCCACAACCTGCTCGGCACCGCGGCAGCGGCCGCCGCGATGGCCGTCCGCCACGCGATCCGCCGCGGGGAGGTCAAGGGCACGGTGCGCTTCTACGGCTGTCCCGCCGAGGAGACGCTCGTCGGCAAGACGTTCCTGGTGAAGGAGGGTCGCTTCAAGGACGTGGACTGTGCGCTGACGTGGCACCCCGGCGCGGGGAACCAGCTCATGACCGAACAGCACACCGCCATGAACTCCGCGCGGTTCACGTTCCACGGGGTGGCGTCGCACGCGGCGGCGATGCCGGAGAACGGCCGCAGCGCCCTCGACGCGGTGGAGCTGATGAACGTGGGCGCGAATTTCCTGCGCGAGCACGTTCACTTCTCGACGCGCCTCCACTACGTGATCACCGACGGCGGTCTCGCGCCGAACGTCGTGCCGAATCGCGCCGAGGTCTGGTACTATGTGCGCGCGCCCCGGCGGTCTCAGGTGGAGGACGTCTACGCGCGCCTGCTCGACATCGCGCGGGGCGCCTGCCTGATGACCGGGACCACCCACGAGGTTCGGCTCGTCGCCGGGTGCTACGACACGTTGCCGAACAAAGTCCTCGACGGCGTGCTGCAGCGCACGATGGAGGCGATCGGCGCGCCGACGTACACCACCGAGGAGAAGGCGCTCGCGCGGGCGTTGCAGGCGACGTTTCCCGAGGGCGCGTTGCGCAAGGGGCTGGACGATCTGCGCCGGCGCGGCGTGGACTTGGGGCAACCCGGCGATCCCGGCACCGACCTGGTCGAACAGATCCTGCCGCCTCCGCCGTACGGCGAGCCGGCCGGCGGCTCCACGGACGTCGGCGATGTCTCCTACGTCGTGCCGACCGCGGAGATGCGGACGGTGACGGCGCCGGTCGGGATGCCGGGCCACTCCTGGCAGAACGCGGTTAGCGTCGGCAGCCCGATCGGCCGGCGGGGGATGCTGTTCGCCGCGCAGATCCTCGCCGCGGCGGTCTGCGACCTCATGAAAGACCCGGACCTGGTTCAGCGCGCGAAGGACGAGCATCGGGACGCGACCGTGTCGACGCCGTACGTCTCGCCGGTGCGGGACGTGCCGGGACCGGCGCTCGATCTGTAGGCGCGACGCCTCAAGACGCGAGCCCGCTCGATCCGGTCCCGGCATCGGGAGGGAACGCGGCGCACCGCACGACGAGACCGCCGAGAGGGAGGCCGCGATGCCGGAAGTCTACGTCCACGCCGTCAAGGGACGGACGCTCGAGCAAAAGCGCGCACTCGTGAAGGACATCACGGACGCCGTGGTCCGCAACTTCACCGTGTCTGCCGATGCGGTCATGGTGGAGATCGTGGAAGTCGAGCCGACCTGCAAGGCCAAAGGCGGCGTGCTGTTCAGCGAACGTCGGTAGGATGCCCGCGCGCCCCGCGGGGAAGGAGACCGGGTGACCTCATGGAAGTGAGCCGACATATGGCACATCGGTGGAGGACGTCATGACGCCCGGGGCACAGAGCGCCAAACTGGATCGCGAGGCCGATCTCCTGGACCGCGCCGGCCGGTACCTGGCCGGAGGCGGGCTGGGGCTGTTCGTGTTGCCCCCGGAGGTGAACCTCGTGATCGCCGAGGGCCACGGGAGCCACATCACGGACGTGTCCGGCCGGGATTTCATCGATTACCACCTCGGGTCCGGACCGGCCCTGCTCGGGCATGCCCATCCGGAGATCGTCGAGGCGGTCCAGCGGCAGGTCGCGAAGGGTTCAACCTACTACTTCCTCAACGAGCCCGCGATCCGCCTCGCCGAACGCATGGTCGGCGCGATCCCGTGCGCGGACCAGATCCATTTCACCGGATCCGGCACCGAGGCGACGTTCTTCGCGCTGCGTGTGGCGCGCGCGGCGACGGGGCGGCAGAAGATCCTCAAGTTCGAGGGCGGCTGGCATGGGATGAACGACTACGGGCTCTGGGGCACCGTGCCCTCGCATCCGAGCGCCTATCCCAACGCCGAGCCGGATTCGCGCGGGATTCCCGACGCCATCCGCGGGCAGGTGTTGGTCGCGCCGTTCAACGACGCGGCGCGCGCGGCGTCGCTCATCGAGCAGTACGCGAGCGAGCTGGCCGCGGTGATCGTGGAACCGCTCGAGCGCGTGCTGGTCCCGGTGCCGGGGTTCCTGGAGACGTTGCGCGACGTCACGCGGCGCCACGGCATCGTCTTGATCTTCGACGAGGTGGTCACGGGCTTTCGCATCGCCTGGGGCGGGGCCCAAGAGCGCTACGGCGTCGTGCCCGATCTCGCCACGTACGGCAAGGCGATGTCGGGAGGGTTCCCGATGGCGGCGATCGCGGGCCGGAGCGACGTGATGAAGCACCTCGACGCCCGGCGCGTCGACCGTGCGCACCTCGTCTGGGCCAGCGGTACGCTGAACGGCAATCCCGTGAGCTCGATCGCCGGGCTGACCGCGCTGGAGATCCTCTCGCGCCCCGGATCCCTCGAGCACTTCCACCACATCGGCGGCCGGCTGCGGCGCGAGATCGAGGCCCTGGGCGCCCGGTACGGGTTCGCCGCGCAGACGCCGGGTGAGGACGCGGTGTTCGGCGTGCGATTCACGAACCGGCGCCCGCTGCGGACCTGGGAGGACCTGCTCACCGCGGATAAGGACCTCAACCTGCGCTGGTCGATCGAGATGATCCGGCGCGGGATTCTCGTCAACCCCAACGAGAAGTTCTACCTCTCGCTGGCGCATACCGACGCCGACGTCGACCGCACGCTCGAGGCGTGCGATCAGGCGTTCGCGGCGATCAGGGGCTGACCGGAAATGGCGGAACGCACGTCGGACACGCGGTCGGGCGCGAGCTCCGGGTACGCCGACTGGCAGTTCTCGAGCTCCACGCGGCCGGTGATCCGAGGCCGCTCGCTCGTCGTCGCGTGCGGACACTACCTGGCCGCCGCGGTCGGGATGCGCATGCAGGCGCTCGGCGGCAACGCGTTCGACGCCGGCGTGGCGATGGTCTTTGCGCAGTCCGTGCTGGAGTTCCAGAGCTTCGGATTCGGCGGCGAGGTCCCGATCCTGGTGTACGACGCGCGGGAGCGCCGGGTCGTGGTGATCGACGGGAACACGCGCGCGCCGGCCGCGGCGACGATCGAGTGGTTCCGCGCGCGCGACATCGCGCTGATCCCGGGCGACGGGTTCCTGGCCGCGGGTGTCTGCGCGGTGCCCGATGCGTTGATCACCGTGCTCGACCGGTACGGCCGCCTGACGCTCGAGCAGGTGCTCGCGCCGGCGATCGAGCTGGCCGCCGGCGGCTTCCCAATGTACGAGGGCATGCTGCGGTCGATCGTCGACCATCAGGAGCGGTTCCGCACGGAGTGGCCGACCTCGGCGGCGTTGTTCCTCCCGGGCGGCGCCGTCCCCGCGCTCGGGGACACCTGGCGGAACCCCGACCTCGCGCGGACGTTCGAACGGCTCGTGGAGGCGGAGCGGGGGGCCCGGTCGCGCGGGCGCAGCGAGGCGCTCCGGGCAGCGCGGGATTGCTTCTACCGGGGCCCGATCGCGCGCGAGATCGTGGCGTACCAGCGCGACACCAAGACCCGCGACGCCAACGGAACGGTCTCGAACGGGTTGCTCGCGGAGGAGGACTTCGCCGCGTTCAACGTCCGTGTCGAGGCGCCGGTGTCGTCCGACTATTGCGGATACCAGGTCCACAAGTGCGGCCCCTGGTCGCAGGGGCCCGTGTTTCTCCAGCAGCTCGCGCTGCTCGAAGGCTTCGATCTGAAGCGGCTGGGGCTCAACTCGGCCGACTACATCCACACCGTGATCGAGGCGACCAAGCTGGCGATGGCCGACCGTGAGCGGTATTACGGCGATCCGGAGTTCGTAGACGTGCCGCTGCGCGGTCTTCTCTCGAAGGCGTACGCGGAAGCGCGGCGCGGCCTGATCGATCCGCGCGTGGCGTCCGCGGAGCTGCGGCCGGGCGACCCGTATCCGTTCGACGGACGTGCGGCGCCGTCCGGCCAGGTCGCGGTCGAGGGCCGCGGGTGGAGCGGAGGCACGACCGGCACGCGGGCCGTGGACGCCGACGGGAACATGTTCTCCGCGACGCCGAGCGGCGGATGGTTCCGCAGTTCTCCGGTGATCCCCGGGCTCGGCTTCTGCCTCGGCACGCGGATCCAGATGTTCTGGCTGCACGACCCCGCTCATCCCGGGGCGCTGGCGCCGCGGAAGCGGCCCCGCACGACGCTGACGCCCTCCCTCGTCACGCGGGAGGGGCAGCCGTATCTCGTCTTCGGCACGCCGGGGGGCGACCAGCAGGACCAGTGGACCCTGCAGTTCTTCCTCAACGTCGTGGACTTCGGCATGGACGTCCAGGATGCGATCGACGTGCCGAGCTTCCACACCGGCCACATGCCGAGCTCGTTCTATCCGCGGGCGGCCAAGCCCGCGGAGGTGACGCTCGAGGCGCGCGTGCCCGGCCCGGTGCTCGACGAGTTGCGCGCGCGGGGGCACGACGTCAAGGTCGTCGGCGCTTGGAGCCAAAACTACACGACGGCGGTCATGTACGATCCCCGGCGCCGGTTGATGGAGGGCGGCGCGAGCTCCCGCGGCGAGCGCAACTACGCAATCGGCTGGTAACGGTCGATTCGGGCCTCCCAGCGTCGCCGGGAGGGGTCGCCCGCGTCCTGCGGGGAGGGATCGATGTTCTCGGAGTCGGAGCGCGCCTACCTTCGGTCGCAGCGGCTCGCCCGGATCGCGACGGTGTCGCCGGCGGCGCAGCCGGACGTCGCGCCGGTGGCGTACGAGTTCGACGGGACGCACCTCTACGTGGGCGGGCTGTCGATGACGCGCACGCTCAAGTACCGCAACGCCCGTGCTCACCCCCGCGTCGCGATCGTGGTGGACGATGCCGGCGAGGGCCCGCGAGCCCCGCGGGGCGTGAAGATCCACGGCAGCGCGACGCTCGAGGCGCGAGACGGGCCCCGAGGGCCGAGGCCGGTCCTGAAGATCACGCCGGCGGCCCACTGGAGTTGGGGGATCGAGGGCCCGACGTTTCGCGAGGGTGCGCCCGTGATCAAAAAGACGAGCTGGTCTCGGGGATCGTGACGTCCGAGTCGGGCACCTCGTGATCGTCGACGCGCCGCCGGGGCGAGACGAGCGTCCGTGCCTCCCACACCTCGACCCCAGGGTCGATCCCACGCGGCATCCGCGAGCCATCCGGGGTCCGCGCGGGCGTCCCGACCGCACCCGCAGGCCTCCTGCTCCGCCCTCGATAGGGATTTCCGCGCGGGCCACGTATTTGATCCCCTACCTCGCCGCCTGACATCGAGTGAGGCAGGACTGCCCCGCTCTGAGCGGGGACGACCGCGACGACGCGCCAGAGGCGAGAAAGGGGCCGCGCGATGAGCGTTGTGATTCTTGATGGCGCACGCACCGCGTTCGGCCGCTTCGGCGGAGGTCTCCACCGCGTCTCGGCCACCCAGCTCGGCGTCGCGGCGGCACGCGGTGCCTTGACGAAGTCCGGGGTCGCTCCCAACGCCGTCGACCACGTTGCGTTCGGCAACGTCGTGCAATCGAGCGGGGATGCCGTGTACCTGGCGCGCCACATCGGGCTCGGCGCCGGCCTTCGCATCGAGTGTCCCGCGGTGACCCTCAACCGCCTGTGCGGATCGGGGCTTGAAGCGGCGGTCTACGGCGCCCGGCTGATCGAGGCGCGGGAAGCCGACGTGGTGCTGGCCGGCGGCGCGGAAAACATGAGCCAGGCCCCGTTCGTCGTCCGGGGCGCCCGCGAAGGGCTGCCGCTCGGACCGGCGACCTTGGACGACACGTTGTGGGCCGCGCTGACCGACCAGGCCTGCGGACTCGGGATGGCGGAAACCGCCGAAAATTTGGCAGACCGCTACCACCTCACGCGGGAGGCGCAGGACGAGTTTGCGGCTCGGAGTCACGCCCTGGCCGCCCGCGCGCGGACGAGCGGCCGGTTCGCCGAAGAAATCATCCCGGTCGATGCGCCGGGTCCCGGTGGACGCACCGCGGCGGTCGCCGAGGACGAGCACATTCGGCCCGAGAGCACCGTGGACAGACTCGGCAAGTTGCCCGCGCGGTTTCGGGAGGCCGGCACGGTCACCGCTGGAAACAGCAGCGGCATCAACGACGGCGCGGCGGCCGTGGTCCTCGCCTCGCCCGGCGCGGCCGACCGTCTGGGTGCCCGGCCGCTCGGTCGCTTGGTCTCGTGGGCCGCAGTCGGCGTGCCTCCGGACATCATGGGCATCGGGCCGGCCCCGGCGAGCCGGGAGGCGCTTGCGCGTGCCGAACTGCGGCTTGACCAGATGGATGTCATCGAGATCAACGAGGCGTTTGCCGCGCAGTACCTGGCGGTCGAGGCCGAGTTGGGACTCGATCGCGCCCGCGTCAACATCAACGGGGGGGCGATTGCACTCGGGCATCCGATCGGCGCAAGCGGCGCGCGGCTGCTGCTGACTCTGCTCTACGAACTTCGGCATCGCGGCGGACGGTACGGCCTGGCGTCCCTCTGCATCGGCGGGGGGCAGGGGATCGCTGCGGTGGTCGAGGCTGCCTGAGGCCGCACCACCGACGGGAGGGCGACGTGGAGACCGGCACGGAGACGAGGACCGCGGCCGTTGACGGTCGGGTGGTCCACGCGCTGTGCGTCGTCGGCGCCGGAGCGATGGGCCACCAGATCGCGATGCTGGGTGCGCTCGCCGGCTGCCGGACGTCCGTCGTGGACGTGCGGGCGGAGGCGCTGGACACCGCGCGGAGCAGCGTCCGAGCACACGCGGAGCGGTGGACGCAGCACAACCGCCTGACCGAAGCGCAGGCGGCGGACGCCCTGGCGCGGCTGCGCTGGTCCACCTCGTTGGCGGACGGCGCGGCGGAGGCGGATTTCGTCATCGAGGCGGTGGTCGAACGGCTCGACGAGAAGCAGGCGGTCTTCCGCGCGCTCGATCGCCTGGCGCCCGCTCACGCGATCCTCGCCACGAACTCCAGCACGATTCGCGCGTCCCTCCTCGCCTCGGTGACCGCGCGCCCCGATCGCGTCTGCAACATGCATTTCTTCAACCCGCCGCTCGTCATCGAACTCGTCGAGGTGGGGATGTCTCCGCAGACCAGCGAGACGACGGCCGCGACCGCGATGCAGCTCGCCCGCCGCATGCGCCGCACCCCCGTGCTGCTGCGCAAAGAGATCTCCGGATTCCTGGTCAACCGCATCCTCGCCGCCCTCGTCGACGAGGCGGTGCGTCTCTACGAGGGCGGGATCGCGTCGTTCGAAGACATCGACATCGCGGTGAAGAAGGGGCTGGGCCACCCGATGGGCCCGTTCGAACTGATGGACTTCGTCGGCATCGACGTTGCGCACGACGTCCGGATGCAGCGGTTCCAAGAAACCGGCGACCCCGCGCAGCGCCCCGCGCGCAGCGTGACCGACAAGTGCGAGCGCGGCGAGTTTGGGCGCAAGACCGGCAAGGGATGGTACACGTACCCGTCGCCGTCCGCCGGTGCGACCCGGCGTGACGGCGCGGACGGTGGGGAGTGAGCAGGAGATGGGCGCGCCGCACCCCGTAGGCGGACAGTGGCTGCTCGAACCGTCTCTCCCCGGGGACGTGTACACGCCCGAGCGCTTCACGGACGAACACCGCCTCATGGCCCGCTCCGTCCGAACGTGGCTCCAGCACGAGGTCGAGCCGGTCGACGCGCGGCTGGAGGAGAAGGATCTGTCTCTCCTCAAGAGCGTGCTCAGGAAGGCCGCCGACCTCGGCGTCTTCGCGGCGGATGTGCCGGCCGACTACGGAGGCCTGGAGAGCGACCGCATCATGGGCCTGGTGCTGGCCGAGACCATCTCCCGCGGGTCCCTCTCGTCGAGCGTTGGCGCACACGTGACGATCGGGATGCTGCCGATCGTCTTCTTCGGCACACCCGCCCAGCGTGCGCGCTATCTGCCACGGATGGTGACGGGGGAGCTGATCGGCGCCTACGCGCTGACCGAACCGACCGCCGGCTCGGATGCCCTCTCGATCCGCACCCGCGCGGTGCCGGAGCCGGGCGGCGCGGCGTACCGCATCAGCGGCACCAAGCAGTTCATCACGAATGGGGGCATCGCCGACGTCTTCATCCTGTACGCCAAAGTCGACGGGACCCAGTTCACGTGCTTCATCATCGACCGCGAGACGCCCGGGTTCGCCGTCGGCCCCGAGGAACACAAGCTCGGCATCACCGGGTCGTCGACCACGTCGTTGTTCCTGGACGACGTCCGGGTCCCTCGCGACCGCGTGCTCGGTGAGATTGGCCGGGGGCACACGATCGCGTTCAATATCCTGAACGTCGGCCGGCTCAAACTGGCCGCGGGGTGCGTCGGCGCGGCCAAGCACGCCCTCCGTCACGCGGTGGCGTATGCGCAAGAGCGCTCCCAGTTCGGGCATCCGATCGCGTCGTTCGGGCTGATCCGGCAGAAACTTGCGGCGATGGCCACGCGCCTGTATCTCGCCGAGAGCATGGTGTACCGCGCGGGCGGCCTGCTCGATCGCGCCCTGGGCCGAGTCGACCGCGACGGAGACGCGGAGCCCAAAGACGTGGCCGGGGCACTCGAGGAGCACGCGCCCGAGTGCGCGATCAACAAGGTCTTCGCCTCTGAGATGCTCGATCTGGTCGTGGACGAGATGGTGCAGATCTACGGGGGCTCCGGGTTCATCGAATCGTATCCCGCCGCGCGGGCGTACCGGGACGCGCGCATCAACCGGCTGTACGAAGGCACGAACGAGATCAACCGGCTGCTGATCTCCGGACAACTCCTCCGCCGGGCCGCCGGCGGACGCCTGCCGCTTCTGGACGCGGCGCGACACGCCGCCGACACGCTCGGTCAAGCCGCGACCGGGCCGACGCCACCCGGCGGGGAGAGTGACCCCGCCGATGTGCTGTCGCGGATGAAGACGGTCGCGCTCGCGTGTCTCGGACGGGCCATCGAGCGGTTCGGGAAGGAGGTCACCGAGCAGCAGGAGGTCCTGGCCTGGCTCAGCGACTTGATCATCACGGTGTTTGCCGTTGAGTCCGGCGTGCTGCGCGCGCGCCAGAACGGCGGGGCGTCGGGCGACGGCCTGATGGCGCGGATCGGCGCGCTGGCCGCGGCCGAGGCGCTGCCGTCCTTCGCCGATGCCGCGGCCAGGATCGTGGTGGCGGCCGAAGGGACCGCGGGGGCCCGCCAGACGCTCGCCGGCGTCCAGCGGTTGCTAGCGACGACGCCGGTGGACCCTGTCGCGGGACCCCGGGCGGTCGCGGAGAGCGTGCTCGAGATGGGCGGATACCGGCTGGGACTGCCGGCGGTGTAGGGACGAACCCGAGGAGGGACGCAGACGATGGCGACGATGCGGTACCAGTTGACGTTGCCGGCCATGCTCGAACGAGGCGAGGGGCTCTTCCCGGGGCGGGAGATCGTATCGCGGACCGCCTCCGGGATCTTCCGGTACACGTACCGAGACTTCGGACAGCGGGTGCGACGGCTGGCCTCGGCGCTCACCACGCTCGGCGTGCGCAAGGGTGATCGCGTCGCCACGTTGGCCTGGAACCAGCACCGGCACCTGGAGGCGTACTTCGCGATTCCGTCGATCGGTGCGGTGTACCACACCCTGAATCTCCGGTTGCCCCAGGCGCACCTCACCCACATCATCAACCATGCCGAGGATGGGATCATCCTCGTTGATGCGGACCTGATCCCGCTGCTGGAAGCGATCGCGCCGCAACTGACGACCGTCACCCGCTACATCGTCATGAGCGACGGCGATGTTCCGGCCACCGGGCTGCCGAACGTGTCGTCCTACGAGCAGCTGCTGTCGTCGGCGGCGCCGATGCGTCGGTGGCCGGAGCTGGACGAGTGGGACCCGGCCGGCATGTGCTTCTCTTCAGCCACGACCGGCATGCCGAAAGGCGTCACGTTTACGCACCGGGCCCTGTGGCTACACGGACTGGCGCTGTCGCTGGCGGACACGGTCGCGGTCTCGCAGCAGGATACGATCCTGCCCATTGTGCCGATGTTCCACGTCAACGCGTGGGGCCTTCCGTTTTCCGGCGTGTGGATGGGCGCCAAGCTGGTGCTGCCCGGGCCGCGCCCGGACGCGCGTGCGTACTGCGAGCTGATCCAGAACGAGAAGGTGACGCTGGCGGCCGGGGTCCCATCCGTGTGGATGGCGGTCCTCGCGCTGCTGGAGAACGAGACATTCGACCTATCGAGCCTGAACCGGGTGTTGTGCGGCGGGTCCGCAGCGCCGCGCGCGGTGATCGAGGGCATGGAGAAGCGGCTCGGCGCGCGGTTCATCCACGCGTACGGCATGACCGAGGCCGCGCCGCTCACGCACGTGTGCAGCCTCAAGCCGCACATGGCGGCGTGGGACGACGACCGCAGGTACGACGTGAAGGTTCGGCAAGGGCTCCTCGTCCCCGGCCTGGAGATGCGGGTCGTGGGCGGTGATGGCGGCGACGTGCCGTGGGACGGCAAGACGATGGGCGAGGTCTGGCTCCGCGGCCCCTGGATCGCCGATGAATACTATCGGGACCCACGCACGGCCGACACGTTTCAGAACGGCTGGTACCGCACGGGGGACGTGGCGACGGTCGACCCCGAGGGATATCTCGGCATCGTCGACCGGATGAAGGACGTCATCAAGTCCGGCGGCGAGTGGATCTCGTCGGTCGATCTCGAGAACGCGATCATCGCCCATCCCTCGGTCGCCGAGGCATCGGTCGTCGGCGTCGCGCATCCCAAGTGGCAGGAGCGGCCCCTGGCCTGCGTCGTCGCCAAGCCCGGGCGCACGGTGACGAAGGAAGACATTCTCGAGCACCTCAAGGGCCGGTTCCCATCCTGGTGGACGCCCGACGACGTGGTCTTCATCGCCGAAGTGCCGAAGACGAGCGTCGGCAAATACGACAAGAAAGTGCTCCGGGAGCGGTACGCAAACTACCTGTTGGAGGCCAAGACCGAGCGGGCGCGCTGAGCACACCCCAACGCTCCGCTGGCCAGGGTTGAGTCGACTCGCCTCCGGCGCGCCCTATCCCGGGTCGCGCTCCGAGCCCGGTGGCGTTCCGTGGTCGGAGGATCCCTCCCCAGGCGCGGTTTCCGGCGCCGGTGCGCTTGGTGCATCGGGGGCAGGGGACGGTGGCGTGTCGCGATGTCCGCGCCGCCCGCGACCGCCCGCCACCAGCACGTAGAGCACGGGGATAAAGAAGATCCCCATCAAGGTGGCCGTGGTCATGCCGCCCACCACGCCGGTGCCGAGCGAGTGGCGCGAGTTGGCGCCGGCGCCCGTGGCGAACACCATCGGCATCGCGGCGAACACGAACGCGAGCGACGTCATCAGGATCGGGCGAAGCCGCAACCGCGCCCCCGCGATCGCGGCGTCGATCACAGGCAACCCCTCCCGTTCATGCTGTTCCTTGGCGAACTCGACGATCAGGATCGCGTTCTTCGCCGTGAGACCGATGAGCATGACCAGTCCGATTTGCACGTAGACATCGCTGAGCACATCCCGGAACAGGATCCCGCGCACCATAATAGCCGCGAGCGAGCCGAACGCCGCGATGGGCACGCTGAGCAAGATGCTGAACGGAATGGACCAGCTCTCGTAGAGCGCCGCGAGAAGCAGAAACACGAGCACGAGCGCGAGCATGAAGATCAGCGCCTGAGTGCCCCCGGCCTGTTTCTCCTGATAGGCCAACCCGGTCCACTCGTATCCGTACCCGGCGGGAAGCGCCGTGCGCGCCACCTGTTCCATCACGTCGATCGCACGCGCGGAGCTGGCGCCGAACGGGGCCTGCCCGTCGATCTCGGCGGCATAGTAGCCGTTGTAGCGCGTGACGGTCGCCGGTCCGCTGCCCGGGGTGACCGCGACGAGCGTGCTGAGCGGCACCATGCCGCCTGCCGCGCTGCGGACGTACAGCCCCCCGATGTTGTCCGCGGTCATGCGGAACGCCGGCTCGGCCTGGATCATGACCTTGTAAACCCGCCCGAAGAGGGTCACGTTGTTGATCTGCAGCCCGCCGAGGAACGCGGACAGGCCCTGGTAGACGCTGTCCAACGACACGCCGAGGGTCGCGGCTTTGTCCCGGTTCACGACCACGTTGTAGCGCGGCGTCGTCGTGCGGAACCCGGTGGACAGCGCGGTCACCTCGGGATGGGTGCTCGCGGCGCCGATGACCCCCTGCGCCACCCGCGCCAGCGCGTTGAAGTCGCTGGTGCCGTTTCGGTCTTCCGCGATGAACTGGAACCCGTTGACGTTGCCCTCCCCGGGGAGCGGCGGAAGCGGGAACGCGAACCCGATCGCTTCGGGAAACCGGGAGAACGCGGCGTTGGCGCGCACGAGGAGCGGAAACAGCTGCTCGTCGCGGGAGCGGCGTTCGTCCCAGGGCCGCAGGGTGACGAACGCGGCAAAGGCGTTGGAGTTGATGACCCCGCCGCCGAGAATGTCGTAGCCCCCGATCGTAAAGATCTGGTCGACGCCGGGAAGAGTCCGCAGGAACTGCTCGGCCTTCCGCTCGACGTTTTCGGTGCGATCCTGCGTTGCCCCGTCGGGCAGGCGGAACGCGACGACGAAGAACCCCTGGTCCTCGATCGGCACGAACGTTGACGGTAGGATGCGTACGATCTCGAACGCGATCAGGGCGACAAGCGCGAGGGCGACGAGCATACCCCACCGGACGCGGATCGCCCAGCGGAGCAGCCTGATGTAGAGATCGGTGCCCCACGCGAAGAGGGCGTTGAACCCCCCGAAGAACCAGGCGAGCGGCCCGCGGGCGGCGGCGCGGGGCTGCAGCAGCAGCCCGCAGAGCGCCGGCGTCAGCGTGAGCGCCACCAGCCCAGAGAGGGTCACGGCCGAGACCAGGGTGAGCGCAAACTGCCGGTACAGCTGTCCGCTGAGGCCGCCGATGAAGGCGGTCGGGAGGAACACGGCGTCGAGCACGAGCACGATGCCGATGATGGGCGCCTGGACCTGGCGCATCGCGGCCTCCGCTGCGGCGAGCGGCGCAAGGCCCTCATCGATGTGGCGCTCCACCGCTTCGACGACGACGATCGCGTCGTCCACGACAAGCCCGATCGCGAGCGTCAGGGCGAACATCGTCAAGATGTTGACGGTGAAGCCCAAGGCGTTGAAGATCGCAAACGCGCCGATGAGGGACACGGGGATGGCGAGCATCGGGATGAGGGTCGCGCGGGCCCGGCCGAGGAAGACCGTGACGACGACGAGGACGAGGAGCACCGCCAGCCCGAGGGTTCGGGTGACGTCGTTCAGCGCCGCGGTGATGAACAGCGTGCTGTCGAACGCGATGTCCGCGGTGAGTTCCGGCGGGAACTGCTTAGACAGGCCCGCGAGCGCGGCGCGCACCCCCTGGGACGCCGCCAGTGCGTTCGACCCCGGGCTCTGCAGAAGAATGATGATGGCGGAGGGGTGCCCATTCCGCCAGCCGCTCGTGCCGTAATCCTGCGCGCCGAGTTCGGTCCGCGCGACGTCCCGCAGGCGCACGACGGTGCCGTCGGGCAGCGTGTGCACCGCGATGTTGTCGAGCTGGCTCGCATCCGACACCTGTCCGTTCGCGGTTACCGTGTACTGGATCTGCGTGCCCGGGAGGCTCGGCCGCAGTCCGAGCGTCCCGGTCGGGGCGATGACGTTTTGCGACGTGATCGCGTTCGACACGTCGCCCGACGTCAACCCGAGCGCCGCCAGCCGGTCGGGGCTCAGCCAGGCGCGGAGCGCGTAGCTCCGCTGCGGGAAGATGAAGTAGTCGCCGATGCCGGGAACCCGGAGGAACGGATCCACCAAGTGGAGCAACGCGTAGTTGGAGAGAAACGTGGGGTCGTAGCTGTCGTCCGGCGAGTACACTGAGACGCCCATCAAGAAGTTGGGTGACGCCTTGCGTACCGTGAGGCCGAAATTGTTCACGGCGGCGGGCAGGTTGGCGGAGGCTTGACTGACGCGGTTCTGGACCGCCACGGCATCGAGGTCGGGGTCGGTCCCGAGCGCGAAGGTCACGGTCAACGTGTACTGCCCGTTCGCCGTGCTCTGCGATTGCATATAGAGCACGCCGGGGGTTCCGTTGACGGCCTCCTCGATCGGTACGGCGACGTTCTGGGCGACCACCTCTGCGCTCGCGCCGATGTAGGTGGTGCTGACGGTCACGGTCGGAGGCGCGATGTTCGGGTACTGCTCGCGCGGGAGCGCGGTGTAGGACAGGGCGCCAACGATGACGATCAATATCGAGATCGCCATCGCGAAGATCGGGCGGTGAATGAAGAACCGACTCAGCACGGGCGGCCCCCGGTCGGAACCGCGAGCCCGTTCGTCCCGGGGAGGGGCGGTGCGGGCCGGGTCGTCGGCGACACCCGGATCCCCGGGCGCACCTTTTGCACACCCTCCACGATCACTCGCTCCCCGGCGCGCACGCCGTCGAGGACGATGAAGAACTGCCCGTACGGCCCACCGTCCGTGAGCGACCGCACCGAGACCGTGTTGTCCGACCCAACCACGAACACCGTCTTGACGCCCTGCACTTCCTGGATCGCCACCTGCGGGACGAGGACGGTGTTCGGACGATCCTGCAGCTTGGCGCGCACCCGAGCATACATGCCCGGCCGCAGCAGCCGCTCGGGATTGGGGAATACCGCTTGCACGATGATCGTCCCGGTCTGCGGATCCACGGCCCGGTCAAGGGTCCGGAACGTGCCGGGGTGCGGATAGGTGCTGCCGTCCGCCAGCACCAACTGGAACGACGGCACGTTCAGGGCGCTCGCTCCCGTGCGGGCCGCCTCCGTGGAGGCGCGCTTCAGGAGGCCGAGGAACGTCACCTCGCTCAAATGGAACTGCGCGACGATCGGGTCCACCGTGGACATCGTCGCGAGCTGCGCGTTGGCCCCGACGAGGTTGCCCTGATCCACGCTCAACAGCCCGACGACGCCGTCGACCGGCGCCTGGACCGTCGTATAGTGGAGGTTCAGCTGGGCCTGCGTCACGGCCGCCTGGGCCTGCTGGACGCCCGCGCGGGCCTGCTGGATGCCGGTCTGCGTCGACAGGGCCGTGTTCTTCACCACCGCGACTTGCGCCGCCACGTTGGCCGCCGCCGCCTGCTCCGCCGCGGTATCGTTGTCCAGCTGCTGCTGGGCGACCGCCTGCTGCGCCACGAGATAGCGGTCGCGCTCCACCTGCTTCTGGGCGTTCACCTGCGTCGCTTGGAGTGCCGCCAGTTGCGCCTTGGCCTGGGCGAGCTGCACCTGTTCGAGCGCCTGCTGCAGGTTGGCCTGCGCGGTCGCCAGCTGCGCCTGCGCCGATTGGAGCGCCGCCGTGTACGGACGCTGATCGATGACGAACAGCAGCTGTCCGTGTTTCACCTCGGCGCCCTGCTTAAACAGGACCTGCTCGAGCGTGCCGCCGATCTGTGCCTTCAGGTCGACGGTCTGGACGGCGACTGTTTGGGCCACGTTCTCTTCGTAGATCGGCACGGTCCGCTGGATCGCCTCCGTGACGACGACGGCCGGAGGCGGCGGGGCGACGGCCCGAGTGTCTGGCGTCCGTGCCCGGGCGCTGCACCCGGCGAGGACCAAGCCGGCGATCGCGGCCGTCAGCGCGAGGCCCCGCCGGCGCCATCCGTGGTGCGGGGACGATCGAACCGGTTGTGGCGGCCTCGCCGAGGGGCGCGGTGCGCCCGTCCGGTATGTCATGGGTCCATCCCACCTCTCCGATTAGCTTGTTAGCTTGGACGCCCCGCGCCCGCTCCCTGCCCGGCCGGGCGGGCACACGGTACCCCGGGGTCCCGGGGGCAACTGCGGTCCCTACGCTAAACGACGCGAACGGCGGCGCGCATCCGCGGCGCGTCGGTTGGACCCCCCCGGGTGCCGAGGAAGCGGCGGCGATTTCGGCTACGCGACGGAGCGAAGCCGCGGGTCGAACGCGTCACGGACCGCATTCCCGAGCAGGTTGAAGCCGAGCACGGCGAAGAAGATCGCCATCCCCGGAAACGTCGGATACCACCAGGCATCCACCATGTAGCTGCGCGCCTGTGCGATGATCGCGCCCCACTCCGGCGTGGGCGGCTGCGCGCCGAGGCCGATGAAGCTCAGGCTCGCCGTCGCCAGGATCGCGAACCCGATGTCGATCGAAGCCTGGATCACGACCGTCGTGCCGACGTTGGGGAGGAGGTGGCGGAGCAAGATGCGCGGTCGCCCCGCGCCGAGGGAGACGGCGGCCTGGACGTACTCCTGCTCGCGCATCGACAGCAACTGCCCGCGAACGAGGCGGGTGTACCACGGCCACCACGACAGGGCGATCGCGAGCACGGTGTTGGACAACCCGGCCCCCAGCGTCGCGGCGATCGCGACCGCCAGGACGAGCCGCGGAAACGCGAGAAACACGTCGGTGGTGCGCATCAGCACTTCATCCACCCATCCGCCCCAGTAGCCCGCGATCAGCCCGAGACCGACGCCGAGCACCATCGCCAAGACGAGGACGACGACGGCGACGGCGAGGGAGATGCGGGCGCCGGTGAGCACCCGGCTGAGCAGATCCCGCCCCAGGTCGTCGGTCCCGAACCAGTGGTTGGGCGACGGGCCTTGGAGCTTCTCCGCGGCCGAGATGTGGAACGGATCGTGCGGCGCCACCGCCGGGCCGAACAACGCGACCAGGACCAGCAGCGCGACGCTCGCCGCGCCGATCCACGCTCCCGGGATGCGCGTGAGCAGCCGGAACGAGCGGCGCAGATAGCTCGTCCCGGCGGTGGTCCCGATACTAGTAGCGGATGCGGGGGTCGACGACAGCATACAGGATGTCCACGCCGAGGTTGATCAGGACGAACATCACGGTCAGGAGCAGAGACGTCCCCATGATCGCCGAGTAGTCGAGCGTCGTGATTGCGTTGACGCTGTAGAGCCCGACGCCCGGCCAGTTGAAGATCAACTCGACCAGGAAGACGCCACCGAGCAGGCTGCTGGTGTACAGTCCCAGGACGGTGATCACCGGGATGAGCGCGTTGCGCAGTCCGTGGTGGAGGAACACGCGCTTCGACACCAGGCCCTTGGCCCAGGCGGTTCGGACGTAGTCCTGCGAAAGGACCTCGAGCATCGTTGAGCGCGTCATCCGGATCGTGGGCGCGAGCGCCGTGAGCGCGAGCGTCAGGCTCGGCAGGACGAGGTGGAGCGCGGCGCTCTGCAGGTCCCCGAGGTTGCCGGCGAGCGCGCTGTCCACCACGTACAGGCCCGTCACGTGCGGCGGGGCCGTCGCCGTGATGGCGAGGCGTCCTGCGAGCGGGAACCAGTTCAGCCACCGGACGAAGATGAGCTGCAGCAGGATGCCAAAGAAGAAGATCGGGAACGAGAGCCCGCTCACACTCAGGACCTGCGCGAGCAGGTCGATCACACTGCCGGACCGGACGGCGGAGAGCACGCCGATGGGGATGCCGACGACGATGGTCAGCAGCATCGCGGCTCCCGCGAGTTCGATCGTCGCGGGGACGTACTCCGTCAGGTCGCTCAGCACCGGGCTGTTGGTCTGCATCGCCATGCCGAGGTCCCCGCGCGCCAGCTTCCCGAGGTACACGACGTACTGCACGGGCAGGGGCCGGTCCAGGCCGAACGCGTGCCGGACCGCGGCGACCTGATCCGGCCCGGCGTGCTCGCCGGCGATCAGCTTCGCGGGGTCCGCCGGGACGAGATGGGTGAGGATAAAAAGAAGCAGGCTCACCCCGACCAGCAACGGCGGGAGCAGGGCGAGCCTTCTCAGGATGTAGGCAGCCAACGGCTGCGGCGCCGGCTAGCTCTTCGAGATCGCGTACAGGTCGAACGTATTGCCCAGGTACGGATTGAAGCTGTACCCTTGGACGTTCGACCGCATCGGTACGCGGTTGATCAAGGTCCCGATGAAAATCGCGGCGGCCTCGTTCACGATGACCTTCTGGGCGTCTTTGTACAGCTGGATGCGCTTCGGCTGGTTCGTGATCTGGTTCGCCTGCTTCATCAGCGCTTCGACCTTGTCGTTCGCGTAGAAGCTGAAGTTCCACCCCGCGGTGCCCCACGCGTCCTTGCCGAACGTGGCGTCGAGCATCGACGAGGGGTCCGCGTAGTCGGGGTAGTTGCGGATCGGCAGCAGGTCCGGCGCGGTCTCCGGCTTGCCGGCCTTGTCCAGCAGGACGGAGGACTGCATCTCCTGGATCGTGACGGTGATGTTGAGCGGTTTGAGCTGCGCCTGGATGATCTGCGCGACCTTCTGGTACGTCGGGTCGCCCTGGAACACGAGCAGGCTCAACGTGAAGCCGCCGGTCGGATGGCTCGACTCGCTGAGGAGCTGCTTGGCTTTCGCCATGTCCAGATGGTACGGCTTGTCTTCGGCAAAGAGATGCGCCGGATCCGTGTTGGGCAGCGGGCCGTACAGCGGGTCCAGCTTGCCGTTGAAGATCAGGTCCCGGGCGCCATTGTAGTCGAACGCATAGGAGATCGCCTGCCGGATCTTCACGTCGTTGAGCGGCGGGCGTTGGCAGTGCATCGCGATGTAGAAGATTCGCTGGGTCGGGAACGACGCGACCTTGATCCCGTTCTCCTTCGAGAGCGCGTCGATGAGGTCGGGTGCCACGATCGTGAGGACGTCCGCATCGGCCTGTTCGAGCATCAGGCGTTGCGTCGACGCCTCCGGGGTGATCTTGAAGATGATCCGCTTCACGTGCTGCCCCTGCCACCCGCCCCAGTACCCCGGGAACGCTGAGAGCACGACCTGCCCGGCGCCCTTGTCATAGCTCTCCAGCACGTACGGTCCGGTGCCGGCCGCGTTGGTCGCGAGCCAGCCCTGCCCCATGTCGGTGCCGGACGTATGCGCGGCGATCGCCGCCGGGCTGACCATCAGCGCGCCCGACACGGCCGCCAGCTTGGCCGCGAACGCCGCGTCGGGGCCGGTCAGGTTGAACTTGACCGTCAGCGGGTCGGGGGTGTCGATGGTGTCGACGACGCCCTTGTACGCGTAGCCCATGCCCCGGTTGATCTTGATCAGGCGCTCGACCGTGCTCTTGACCGCCGCGGACGTGAACGCCGTCCCGTCATGGAACTTGACGCCGGACCGCAACTTGAACGTCCAGACCTTCGCGTCCGGCGTGCTCTGCCACGACGTTGCGAGCCTCGGGACGATCTGCGCCGTGGCGCCCCGCAGCGTCACGAGACTTTCGTAGATGCCCCGGGTGATGCGGACGGTGTTGTCGTAGACGATGTTGGGGTCCAGGGTCTGCACCGACGTGTCCTGCGCCACGACCAACGTGTCTGGGCCCGCCGCGGCCGCCGCGGCGCCCCCGGGACGGAGCAGATCGTCGAGGCCGGCCGTGCCGGCCCCAAGCGCGGCCGCGCCGAGGCCGAGGGTCTGGAGGAACCTGCGGCGAGAGATCCCCGACCGCCAACCACCATGCGTCATCGTGTCCCCTCCTTCACGAATGATGCTGTTCCGCCTACGGTCGTTCCGCCTGGATCGTTCCGGCGACAATGGCCGACACGTTTCGTGAGCGGTCGGGGCGAGTCCTCTGTGGCCCGTTACATACCGCTTGCGAGACAGTCCTCCGCCGCGCGGCAGGCGGTTCGCACCGCATCGACCACCGCGTTGCGGCCGCGTACCAGATCGACGCGGAGGAACCGGGCCTCGTCGCTGTCTGGGGCCAGCGCCCCAAGCCGCCGGGCGGCCGCGAGTCGCGGCAGGAACGTGTGGTCGAGCGCCGGGTCGTGCGCGTACCGCCCGGCGACCGTGTACGTCGCCGGGATGAGCGCGCGTCCGAGCGCCCGTAGACAGTCGTTGATCGCCCCCGCGCGCGCGCCGGTGGCCCCGGCGGCAGCGCGCTGCACCCGTGCGCAGAGCGCCTCCAGGCGCGCGACCGCGTCGATCGCCGGCGAGAGGTCGAACGACGGTCCGGCGTCGCCGGCCAGGCCCTCCAACCGACCCCGGAGATCGGCCGCGCTCGCGGTGTAGTCGAGCGGGAGGACCGGGTCCGTGAGCAGGCGGTCCAGGGCCAGCGCGAAGACCTTGGCGTCCCGCGCGAGCCGCGCCGGGTCGATCTTGTCCAGGGTATCGTGCGGGGTGTGCCACCACCACCCGAGGCTGCCGTCGTCCTGGTGCGAGAGAGAGCCGAACAGTGACGGGATCCCGATCCCCGTGAACGACTGGTCGGAGTCGCGGCCGACGCGCTTGGGCGTGAGTTCCGCCCCCGCCACCTGTCGGACGGCCCAGACGCCGAGCCCCGCCGTCTCGGGCATCGAGTTCGTGACAAACCGGTCCGCCCCCACCGCCCCCACGGAGTCGATGTTCACGTGCGCGACGCAGTGGTCGGCGAGGTCGAACCAGTGATTGTCCGCGTACCACGCCGACGACGAATACCGGCCGTGGGAGTGGCCGGACCACAGGGCGAGGCGGAGGCCGCGGCGGAACCCGCCGCGTCGGGGCGCAAGTACTCTCGCGACCTCGAGCATCGTCGCGTTGGCGCTCCCGTTGTCCATCGCGCCGAGGTGCCACCCGTCGAGGTGCCCTGAGAACAGGACGAACATCTCCGCCTCGGCGTCGGGGTGCCCGGGGCTGAGATCGGCGATGACGATCGGCGTCCCGGTCCAGCCGGTCCGGACGTCCGCCGTCATGTGGACCATCGCGGGACCGTCCTCGCAGAGGCGGCGCAGCCGCTGGCCGTCCTCTTGGTGCACGGAGACCATCGGAATGCGCGGCAGGGTGCCGGCCGTGCTCGGGGCTGGGTTGCCCCAGACGGGGGAGACGCACATCTCATGCGCATGCCGGCCACTGATGAAGATGAGCCCCGCCACGCCCAACTCGGTCCCCGCGACCGCCTGCTCGGGGGTTGCGAGATCGTCGATGAGCGCGATCTTCCCGGCGGCGCCGGCGCGCGCGTAGTCCTCGGGGCGGCCCTTGCCGACGTAAACGAGATCGCCGGACACACCGGCCACCCCGGTCGATCGCCCCATCGAGTGCGTGATGCAGAAGACCTCGCGCGGCTCGGGGCGCGTGACGCGCAGCGTCGCCGCGCCGGGCAGGCTGATGTAGGCGTCGTGCGTCACGACCTGCGCGGCATAGCCGAACCCGCGGAGCTGTGCCGCCGCGTACGTCGCGGCGTGCTGCTCGTCCGGACTGCCGGACAGGCGTGTCCAGCGCGCGATTTCCCGATTGTACTCGACAAGGTGAGACTGCGAGACTAGGTCCAACTCGAGCACGGGGTTCCCTCCTTCGCGGTACTGCAGATGGCCCACGTCTCCCGCTGGGGTGGCGCAGGCCGCCGGGCGCCTCGAGAACTTCTCGGCACGACCCTGTCGCGTCCTCTCCGTCGTGCAGCACCGCGCCGGCGTGACCCGTGGGAGTGGCCGTGTCAGTTTGTTACAATGGCGCCGATCTGTCGGCTGTGACGGTCGGGCGTGCCGGATCGGGGCCAGCCGCGCGTGAAGAGGAACAATGCGATGAGCCATGTACGCCAGACGCACGGCCACCGCGTCGTCGTGGCGCCTGGCTGCGTCATCCCATATCAGGCGCCGTCGGCGAACCTGCTCGCGGCGCGGCGGGAGGTCGACGGCCTCACCCCGGCGTGGCCAGGGCGGGGCGGGGATGAGGGATGCCGGTACCGTTCTTCCTCGCGCTCAACCTCGCCGAGTGCGCGATCTTCCTCGCCGCGTACCTCTATATGCGCGTCTACCGTCCGCGGGATGTGCGGTGGACCGCGGCCGTGGTGGCGCTCGCGGCCGCGACCTATCTCGCGACGTTCGTGGCGATGTTGGTGGCCGGCGCGCGCGCCCGGTGAGGCGCGTGCCAGGATCTCCCGCCCTCGGCGTAGTAACCCCACTCGTGATCATGGACGGTAGGCGCGGACGGCGGGCGGGGGAGTTTCGGTGACACCCGAGCGGTCGACGCGCGGCGCGGCGGGGCCGTCCATCGTCCTTCGGGCCGTCTCCATGTCGTTCGAGCGCAACGGCGAGCCGCTCGAGGTGCTCCGCGACATCACGCTTTCGATTGCTCAGGGCGAGTTCATCTCGCTGCTGGGACCCTCGGGGTGCGGCAAGTCAACCCTGCTGCGGCTCGTCGCGGATATTCTCCCGCCGACGGGCGGCACGATCGAGATCCTCGGCACGACGCCGGCCGACGCGCGCCGGACCCGCGCGTTCGGGATGGTGTTCCAGCAACCGGTGCTGCTGCCGTGGCTGTCCGTGCAGGAGAACGTCACGCTGCCCCTGCGGATCGGCGGCTGGGGCAGAACGCACGCGTCGGGCCCCTCGCCCGCGTCGCTGCTGGAGCTGGTCGGGCTGCAGGGGTTCGAGCAGGTCCGGCCGGCGCAGCTCTCCGGCGGCATGCAGCAGCGCGTCGCGATCGCCCGGGCCCTCGTGAGCGACCCGCGCGTGCTCCTGATGGACGAACCGTTCGGCGCGCTCGACGCGATCACGCGCGACCGGCTGAACGAAGAGCTGCTTCGGATCTGGACCGAGACGCGCCGCACGGTCCTGTTCGTGACGCACAGCATCCCCGAGGCGGTGTACCTGTCGTCGCGCGTCGTGGTGTTCTCGCCGCGGCCCGCGCAGATCCGCCGCGCGGTCGAGATCGGGCTGCCGTACCCGCGCCGCCCGAACATGCGCGACACGCCGGAGTTCACGAGATTTTCGGCGGAGCTGCGGGAGGCGCTGGAGCACTGATGGCGGCGACCGGGCGGTCTCCGGCGGCGGAGAGCGCGGCGACGGCGCGGCGGCCGCGGCGCCGGGCGCCCGGCGAAGATCCGTGGCGCCGGCACGCGATCTCGATCGGGACCTTCGTCATCGTGCTGCTGCTGTGGCAGGCGATCATCGTCGTGTTTCACGTGCCGGTGTACCTCGCGCCCGCCCCGCTGCAGGTCCTCGGCGCGCTGCGGACCGAGACCCACACGCTGCTGGTCAATACGTGGCCGACGCTGATCGAGACGGTCCTGGGGTTCGTCCTCGGCAATCTGATCGCGGTCGTGACCGCCGTCGGGTTCGTGCACAACCGGACGTTCCGGCACAGCGTGTATCCCCTCGCCGTGACGGTCCGCACCCTCCCGATCGTGGCGATCAGCCCGATCCTCGTGTTGCTGCTCGGCAACGGATATGCGCCGAAGGTCGCGATCGCCGCCCTCATCACGTTCTTTCCCACCCTGGTGAACATGGCCGACGGCCTCACCGCGGTCGACGCGCAGGCGCTGGAGTTGATGCGGGTGCTGTCGGCGACGCGGTGGGAGGTGTTTCGCTACCTGCGCTGGCCCACCTCGCTGCCGTACCTCTTTTCGGCGCTGCGCATCGCGAGCACGGCGAGCCTGCTCGGGGCCATCGTGGGCGAGTGGATCGGGTCCAACGCCGGCCTGGGCTATCTGATCGTGGCGGCGACGTACGACTACCGTACGCCGCTCCTGTACGCGACGATGACGGTCGCCTCGGTGCTCGCGCTCCTGCTGTTCAACGTGGTCACGATCGTGGAGCATTACGCCGTGCCGTGGCGTCCGAGCGGCGGCGCGCACGTCGAATGAACACGAGCGCAGGCCGTAGCGCCTCGCGCGACGACGAGACCGTGAGCCCACGCGTTTGTGAGGGGGAGTCGCCATGACGGTGGTGCACGAGCCTGCCCAGGACGTCCCGGTCGTTGCGGAGGCCGATGTGGTGGTGGTGGGCGGCGGGCCGGCGGGACTCGCCGCGGCGGTCGCCGCGGGCCGCGCCGGCGCGCGCACGCTCCTCCTCGAGCGGTACGGCTACCTCGGAGGCATGGCCGCCGGCGGGATGGTGCTGCTGCTCGACGACATGGCGGACCGAGAGCGCCGGACCGTCGCGGGGATCGGGTACGAGATGGTCCGCCGTCTCGTGAGCGTGGGGGGCGCGGTCGAACCGCCGGAGGCGGACTGTTTCAAGCAGGACATCGAGTTGTGGTGGCGGTGGGCGCGGTGGGGGTTCGAGGATTTCTACTCGCGGATGCAGCCGCACCCCACGACGTACGCCGCGGCGTTCGACCCCGAGGCGTGGAAGCAGGTGGCGTTTGCGATGGCCCGCGAAGCCGGGGTGGCGCTTCGGATGCACTCGTGGTTCTCCCGCGCGATCGTCGAGGACGGCCGGGTCCGCGCCGCGATCGTGCAAACCAAGGCCGGCCGCCAAGCGATCCTCGGCCGGATGTTCATCGACGCGAGCGGCGACGGGGACCTCTACGCGGCGGCCGGCGCGCCGTTCGTGCACGGACGATACATGCTGAGCCTGGTCCACCGGCTCGCGGCGGTGGACGTCGAGCGCGTCGTCCAGTTCGAGCGCGGGCACCCCGAGGAGGCCCGCGCCCTCAACGCCGAGGTCAAGCGCATCATCGGCGGGTCGTGGGACCTTTGGTGGCTGCGCACCCCTCGTGAGGGCGTGATCTGGTGCAACTGTCCCCACGTGTACGGGCTCGACGGCCTGTCGGTGGAAGACCTGACCCGGTTGGAAGTGGAGGGGCGCGAGCGGTTCGTGCGCGCGCTGACGTGGCTGCGCGGCCACATGCCGGGGTTCGAACGGGCCTATATCCTGGACGCCTCTCCGCAGGCCGGCGTCCGTCAGACGCGCGTGCTCGAGGGTGAGTACGTCATGACGAAGGACGATGTGTTGCACGGTCGCCGGTTCCCCGACGTGATCGGCCGCGGGCGGGACTACTTCATGCCGTACCGGGCGCTCCTGCCGAAGGGCGTCGAAGGGATGCTGGTGGCCGGCCGGTGCTATTCGGCGACGCCGGAGGCGCAGCGGCTGGCGCGGGAAATCGCGCCGTGCATGGTGATGGGTGAGGCCGCCGGCACCGCCGCCGCCATGGCGCTGGAGGCCGGGGTCGAGCCGCGCGCGGTGGACGTGCCGGCGCTGCAGCGGCGCCTGGTCGCTCTCGGGGCGGACCTGGGGCTCGGCGGCGAAGCGGCGGCGAGCGCGGCGGGAGGAGGGACGCGATAGCGATGACGGAGGCGACGACCGACGCGGGCATCCGATACGAAAAGGACGGGGCGGTTGCGCGCGTGACGATCGACCGGCCAGAGGTCAGGAATGCGCTCACCCGGGCGGCCCACGAGGCGCTCGAACGCGCGTGGGACCGCGTTCGGGACGACCCCGAGATCCGGGTGGCGATCCTCACGGGGACCGGCACGCGGGCGTTCTGCGCCGGGGCGGACATGAAGGACGCGCAGGAGGCGAGTGGGATCGAGTACCTTGCGCGCGCGCTCCCGCTCGGGGCGGGCGGTCTCTCGCTCCGGCGCGACCTGCTGAAGCCGGTGATCGCCGCGGTGAACGGCTTCGCGCTGGGCGGCGGGTTTGAGCTGGCGCTCGCGTGTGATCTGATTGTCGCCGCCGAGCACGCGGAGTTCGGATTTCCGGAACCCCGCGTCGGCCGCATGGCGATGGACGGCGGCATCGCGATGCTCGCGCGCCAAATCCCGCTCAAGGTCGCGATGGGACTTTTGCTGACCGGCCGGCGCATCGGCGCGCAGGCGGCACTGGCCGCCGGGTTGGTGAACGAGGTTGTGCCCGGCCCCGCGTTGGGCGCCGCCGCGGACCGCTGGGCGGCGGATGTCGTCGCGTGCGCGCCGCTCTCGGTCGAGGCGACGAAGCAGGTTGCGCTCGGCGCGCTCGATCTGCCGGCCTCGGTCGCCGCGCGATGGTTCCCGCGGCGGATGCTCGACGCGATCGCATCCGCGGACGGGGACGAGGGCGTGCGCGCCTTTCGCGAGAAGCGGGCGCCCCGGTGGACGGGCCGATGACGGCCGGAGCGGCTCCGCAGCCGCTCAGCGGCCTCCGCGTGCTGGACTTCACGCAGATCACGCTCGGGCCGATCGCGACTCAGATGCTGGGCGACTTCGGCGCGGACGTCGTCAAGATCGAGCGGCCGGGTAATGGCGACTGGTTGCGTTCGACGCTCGCGCTGCCGAACGGGGTGAGCTACGTCTTCTTGGCAAGCAATCGCAACAAGCGCGCGCTGACCGTCGACCTGCGGCAGCCGGCCGGCACGGAGCTGGTACTGCGGCTCGCGACGCGCGCGGACGTGCTCGTACACAACTTCCGGCCCGGTACGATGGAGCGGCTCGGGCTGGGCTACGAGGCGCTCCGCGGGCTGAACCCTCGCTTGATCTATGCCGTCGGCAGCGGGTACGGCCTCACCGGTCCCTACCGATTGAAGGGCGGCCAGGACTGCATCGCACAGGCGCTCGGCGGAGCGCTGCTGCGGCGCGCCGAGCCCGACGCACCGCCGGAGCCGTTCAGCACGGCGCTCTGCGACTTCGGGGCCGGGATGCTGCTCGTGCAGGGGATTCTGCTGGCCCTGCTGGCCCGCCACCAGACCGGGGCCGGCCAGCTCGTGACGTCGTCGCTGCTCGACGCCATGCTGTACATGCAGCAGCAGGAGGCGACCCCGTTGCTGAACGCCGGACAGGTGGTCAACTGGATCGCCCTGCCCCGCAACGGCGCGTTCCACACCAAGGACGATCATTGGATCGTGCTGATCGGCGCGTTCAAACAGGATCCGCTCGGCGACATCTGCCGCGCGCTCGAGCTGCCGCCGCTCGGCGCGGATCCGCGGTTCGCCACCGAGGAGGCGCAGGCGGCGCACCGCAGCGAGCTGCAGGCGATCCTCCGCCAGCGGTTCGCGGAGCTGACCCAGGAGGACGCGCTCGCGCGGCTGGAACGGGAGGATCTGCTGTGCGCGCCGGTCCACTCGCTCCAGGAGGCGCTCGACGATCCGCAGGTCCGACACAACGAGATGGTCGTGGAACTGGCGCATCCGCGCCTCGGCGCCATCCGCACGGTGGGTGTGCCGGTCAAGCTGTCGGACACACCGGCGCAGATCCGGCGGCACCCGCCGGATCTCGGGGAGCACACGCGCGAGATCCTCGCCGAGGCCGGGTACGGAGAAGCGGAGATTGCACAGCTCGTTCGAGACAAGGTCGTCTGATGCGAGCCGAGGAGGGCGAACGGCCGGCGGGAGGTCGGCGTCGAGGTGAACGGACGCGGAGTGGGGAGTTCCTGAGGCGGGAACGATTTGACGGGCGGAGCCGTGAGATACGGAGTCATGTTGCCCGCGCGAGTCGAGACGAGACGGGGGTGGGGAAGATGGGACGGGACCGAGTCACGCTGTTCACGCAACCGATGACGCGCAGGACGCTGCTCAAGGGTGGGGGGACGCTCGCGCTCGCGATGACCGGAGGGCAACTCGCCGGCCTGCTGCCGCCGGCGCACGCCCAGGGGATGCTGAGTCTGTCCGAGCAGCTCGGCTGGCTGGCGAACGCGCAGATGGCGGGCGATTTCGTGGCGACCTCCAAAGGCTACTTCAAGGACGCCGGGATCGACCTCAAGATCCAGCCGGGCGGGCCGAACATCGACGCGGTCCAGGTGGTCGCGGGCGGTGGCATCCCGATGGGGAACGTCTCATCGGTGGCCGTGCTCGTGAATGCGCGCAGCCACGGGCTGCCGGTCAAAGCGTTCGCGACGGCCCTGCAGAAGCACCCGTTCGCTTTCATCTTCCTCACGAAGTCCGGGATCCGCACGCCACGCGATTTTGCCGGTAAGACGATCGGGATCCAGGCCACGGCGCGCCCCCTGCTCGAGGCCGTGCTGGCCAAGTATCAGATCCCGCCGGACAAGGTGAAGGTGCTGTTCGTGGGCGGCGACACGCATCCCCTAGTGACCGGGCAGGTGGACGTCATCACCGGGTGGATCATCGACGCGCCGCAGATCGCGGCCGTGCGGCAGGCGGGGAGCTACAGCTACTTCCCACTCTGGGATCTCGGCATCCGACTGTACGCCTACACGTACTTCACGACCGACAAGATGCTGAGCGAGCGCAAGGACGCGCTGGTGCGGTTCACGGCCGCGAGCGCGAAAGGCTGGTTGTACGCCGCCCAGCACCCCGATGAGGCGGCGGACATCGTCATCAAGAGCACGACCGGGCTCGACCGGACGCTCGAGCTCCAGACATGGAAGAACGAGATCCCCTACATGTTCTCGCCGCTGACGAAGCAGGCAGGGTGGGGCGCGATGGACCCCAAGGTGTGGACGGCGATCAGCGACACCTACTACGGGCTCAAGCAGATCCCGCAGGCGGTGCCGGCGACGGACGTGATGACGACGGAGATCGTGGAGATGGCGAAGACGCCGAAGGTCTAACGCGCGGCCGCGGGGGAACCCGGGCAGGCCGTTGGGTCTGCCCGGCCCGTCGCGCGGCGGACGGCCGGGACGCCCGGGGGCGCAGGCGCCCCCGGGCCTAACTCGTTCGAGCGAGGTCAGCCGGTGCAGAAGTACATCACGGAACTGATCGGTACGTTTTTCCTCGTGTTGACGGTCGGTTGTACGGTCATCGCGGGAGCCACCGGGGTCATCCCGCCCCTGGCGATCGGCGCCGTCCTGATGGTGATGGTCTTCGCCGGCGGCCACATCTCGGGCGGCCACTACAATCCGGCGGTCACCTTCGGCGTCTGGATCCGGGGGCGGTGCGCTTCCGGAGATGTGGTGCCGTACTGGATCGCCCAGGTGGTCGGCGCGCTCTTTGCGGCGGCCGCGGTCGGGCTCCTGCGCGCCGGGGCGGAGGTGAAGCCGATGCCGCTGTCGGTGGGACCGGCGCTGCTCGCCGAGTTCCTGTTCACGTTCGCGCTTGTGTACGTCGTCCTCAACGTCGCCACGGCGAAGGGTACCGCCGGCAACTCGTTCTACGGACTGGCGATCGGGATGACCGTGATGACCGGCGCGTTCGCCGTAGGAAACATCTCGGGAGGCGCCTTCAACCCCGCGGTCGCCTTCGGGATCACCGCGATGGGGCTCTCGACGTGGACGAACCTCTGGATCTATCTCGTGGCGAACTTCGCCGGCGCCGCCGCGGCGGGCGGAGTATTCAGGTTCCTGAACCCGCAGGACGCGTAGCCCCGCGTATGGTCTCGTTCGGCACCCTCGCCCTCTACATTCCCGCGGTGTTGCTGATGGTGCTCACCCCCGGTCCCGCCATCCTGCTTACGCTCAACCGGTCGCTGTCGTTTGGCCGGCGGGCCGGCCTGGTGACCGCGGCGGGGCTGCTCTCCGGGACCTGTCTGCTGCAGGCGAGCGCCGCGCTGGGTCTCACGGTCGTGTTGCAGGCGTCGGGGGTGGCCTACGAGGCCCTCAAGATCGCCGGGGCGCTCTACCTCACGTACCTCGGCGTCCGTACCTTTCTTGCCGGAGCCGACGACCTCACGCGCGCCCGCAGGGACGGGCCGCGTCCGTCGTCGCGGCGGCACTATCTCGGCGGGATCGCCACCGAGCTGCTCAACCCGAAGACGGCGATGTTCTACGTCTCCATCCTGCCGCAGTTCGTCGACGTCGGCGCAGGGCGCGTCACCACGCAGCTGTTCCTGCTCGGCGCTATCTTCGTGGTGTTCGCCACGTGCTCGTTGGCGGCGATCGTGATGACCTCCACCCACGTGCGATCTCTGCTGGTGCGCCGCCCCGGGATCTGGACGATCGCCCGCCGGGTCACCGGCTGTGTGTTCATCGGGTTTGGCGCGCGGCTGGCGCTCGAGCCGCGATAGGGTCGGGAGCGCCGGACGGACGGAGCTTCGGGGTCCGGTTCGCCGGCGGCTTGGGCGGGACCGGTGGCGCCGCATGTGCGCGGCGGATCCGCCCCGCGCGGCGCTACGCGGCGCGCCGCCACTGCAGCGCCGCGATCCCGCCCACCACGGTGACGATCCCGACCGCGCGCAGCCACGTCATCGCGTCGCCGAGCAGTAAGACGCTGCACACCACGGCGACCACCGGTTCCAGCATCCCCAGCATCGCGGCGCGTGTGACGAGCAGCGCCCGCAGCGCCAGGAGCACCAGCAGAGACGCCGCGGCGGCGGCGACGGTGGCCCCGGCGACCGCCAGGAGGCCGGGCAGCGGCATCGCGAGGTGAATCTGGTTCGTGGCGAGGCCGGCGATCCAGTACACCGCGGCGGAGCACGGAAGCACGACGGCCAACACGCTCAACGGGTGCGTGTTTCGCACGAGCCGCCGCTGCGTCACGAGGTAAAACGCGGAGACGAGCGTGGACAGCCCGAGCACGACGAACCCGAGCGTGTGCCCGCCCTGCGGCGTCTGCCCCGCGACCAGCATCGCGCCGGAGACGATCACCACAAGGATGGCCACGTCGGCGCGCTTCAGGACCTCCCCGAGAAAGAGCCGGCCCATCCACGCCACGTGCACCGGCGCCGTGTTGGCGATGACCGACGCGGACGATGCCGGGAGGATCGTCAGCGCGTAAAAGTAGGCGAAGACCTGGATGGGCAGCACCGTGACGCCGAGCGCGATGAGTGGGGCGAGCAGGGGGGGCCCTGGTATCGTGGCCCCTCGCGTGACCCCGAGTCCGATCCATACAAACGCGGCGCCGAGCGTCGCGCGAATCGCGAGCAGGGTGAGCGGCGTGACCCCGGACGCATACGCGATCTTCGCCAGGATCGGCGAGACTCCATAGAGGAACGCCGAGATGAGGATGAAGACAGATGGCATTCACGACCCCGCCGGTGGCACGGCGGGTCGTGCGAGCCGTGGACACGCGCGCGTCGAGGGGGTTCGCGGCGGCCCGGCGCTCTCCTGCGATGCGGGGGCGGTCCGATCCCGCCCGTCCCCCGGTCCGGTTAGGCGATGATCGGTTTCGTCAGCACCGAAACGAGCAGGGCTGCGACGAGCAGGCCCGCGACGACGACGGCGGCGGCACCCGTGATCTCCGTCGGCCGTTGCTGCCACCCGATGGCCTGGGCGAGCCGGTGGTAGATGTCGCGCAGCTCCTGCCCCGACTGCGGATGATAGTACAGCCCGCCGGTGTGGTGTGCGATGTCGCGCAGCGTGGTCTCGTCGAGCGCCCCGCCGATCATGAACACGCCGCTGTCCGAGACCGCATCCTTACCGATGCCCACGGTGTAGACTGTGACCGACTCGCGCCGCGCCAGATCGGCGGCCCGCATCGGATCCATGCCCGCGTTGTTCTGACCGTCGGACAAGAGCACGACGAAGCCGGGGGGCCGAGAGCCGGGCGGCATCGGCGGCAGGGTCCCGTCCGGCCCCGGGCGCACCCGGCCGGGCAGGGCGGCGACCGCCTCCATCAGGCCGTCCCCGATCGCGGTACGGTGCTGGACGGTGATCCCGTCGATCGTGTGCGCGACCTGGGCGTGCTCCGTGGTCGGCGGCGCCAGCACCGTGGCGTACCCCGCGAACGTGACGAGGCCGACACGGACGTGGCTGGGCAGCCCGAGGACGAACGACTTGGCCGCTTCCTGCGCCGCCCGCAGCCGCGACGGCTTGACGTCCTGCGACATCATGCTGCCGCTCACGTCGATCGCCAGCATCACCGCGGCCTGATCGGACGGCACGGGGAGGAGGATGACCGGCCGCGCGAGCGCAACGGGCACGAGGATGAGCGCGCAGAGAAACACGGCGGTCGCCGCGTAGCGGCGGACCCCCCGCGTCTGGCGCGTCGCCTCGGCGACCGCGTCGAGTCGTGAAAACGTGACCCCGGGCCGGCGGCGGCGCCGCAGCGCGGCGACCAGCGCCGCGAAGCACACCGGCACGGCGATGAGCCCCCACAGGAACACCGGCCAGAGGAACGTCATGGCTTGGGGAGTCCTTCACTCGACGTGCGGGAAGGTTCACTCCCCGGGACGTGCGTCCCTGCCGCGGTTGCACGCTCGTTACGCGGCGATCAGGCTGCGGCGTCCGGGACGACGCGCTAGGCGCCGTCCGGGACTCGCTCCGTCAATTGGAAGGAGATGCCGCCGGTCGTCTCCTCGACGGTCCAGGCGTTCAGGGTCGTACCGACTCGGCGGGGCGCGGGTGTTGTGAATTTCACACCGAGCGCCGTGAGACGATCGAAGACCGCCGGCAGGTCCTTCACTTCGACCGCGATGTGCTCGATCCGCGCCTTCGCGTTCCCAAGGCGCTTCTGCCGCATCGCCGGGTCGCCGATCGTGAGCACCTCGATGTCGACGTCCCCGCCCCCGAAGAACTCGCCGTGGATCTGTCCCTCCGGCAGGTCCACCGTCCTGCGCAGCGGCATCCCGAACACCTCCACGAGCCACCGCCGCGCCTCCGCGAGATCATCGACGATCACGCCGATGTGGTTGATCCGCCGGACCATCGGATTCGAATCTGCCGTCATGTGCTGTCACTCCTCCCGTGATGAGTGGGGCCTGAAGTCCCACGCCTCTTCCTTCTCGGCGGCGCGTCGATTCTCCGGTTGCGAGCCTCCAGCGGGCGGCGGGACCGCCGGTCGGCGGTCGAGAACTGAGCAGCGGCGCGCCGCGAGCGGTGTGCCGGGAGTGGGGGTGGTGGGGTGCCCAGAATTCTGGTCGCCGAGTGCATGCAGGAGATCTCGTCGTTCAACCCGGTGCCGAGCGAGTATCACAACTTCTCCGTGCGGCGCGGGGACGCGATCCTCGCCGATCAGCGCGGGCGCAACGCCGCCGTGGGCGGTGCGGAGGCGGTGTTTGCCGCGCGCGGGAACGTGGAGCTGGTGCCGACGTACAGCGCGCGGGCGGGGAGCGCGGGGCTCTTGTCCGCGGCGGGGTGGCAACGGCTGTCACGCGAACTGCTGGACGCGATCGCAGAGCGCGCCCGGGACATCGACGGCGTTTACTTCTCGATGCACGGCGCGATGGGCGCCGACGGTGACCTGGATCCCGAGGGGACGCTGCTCACGGAGACGCGACGGCTGCTCGGCGACCGCGTGCCGATCGTGGTCTCACTGGATCTCCACGGCATCCTCACCGCGAGGATGCTGCGCGCGATCGACGGCCTGGCCGTGTACCATACGTATCCGCACGTGGACTTCGCGGACACGGGGGCGCGGGCGGCGCGCCTGTTGCTGCGCATCCTCGACGGGCAGGTCGTTCCGGCGATCGCACGGGTGGCGATCCCGGCGCTCGTGCGCGGCGACGAACTGATCACCAAGTCGGGCTGCTACGGGGATGTGATTCGCGAGGCGCAGCGCCTCGAACGCGAGGAACGCGCCCTCGCCGCGGCGGTGATGATCGGCAACCCGTTTACCGATGTCCCGGAGCTGGGCAGCCAGGCCGTCGTGGTCGCGGAGGATCCGGAGACGGCCTCGGCGGACGCCCTTCGCCTCGCCGAGGAGTTCTGGCCGAACCGCTTCCGGATGCAGGCCAAGCTGATCGCGCTCGACCGCGCGATCGCTCAGGCGCGCACCATGGCCGGGCCGGTGATCTTCACCGACGCCGCGGACGCAACCTCGTCCGGCGCGACCGGAGACAGCAACGCAATCCTGGCCGGGTTGCTGCGCGCCGGCTACGAGAAGCCCGTGCTCGCGCCGATCGTTGATCCTCCCGCGGTCGCCGCCGCGTTCCGGGCTGGGGTGGGCGCGACGCTCCGGGTGCGCCTCGGGGGCGCTCTCGACCCGCGCTTTGCCCCGGTGGAGCTGACCGTCGACGTCGACATGCTCTCGCGCGGGCGCGCCGCGTTGGAAAACAGCCGGAGCGCGCTCGATGCCGGTCCGACCGCGGTGCTCATCGCCGGGAACGTTACGATCGTGGCGATGACGCGGTCGGTCAGCCTGTTCGACCGGGCGATGTTTCTCGCGCACGGGCGCGACCCCAGACACTACCACCTCACCGTCGTCAAGTCGCCGTACTGCGAGCCGCACATGTTCGACGAGTGGGCGGAGAAGGATTTCAACGTCGATGTGCCCGGGTCTACGAGCGCCGATCTGCGATCGCTCGGGCACCACATCTGCCGACGCCCGATGTTCCCGCTCGACGACGACGTGACGTTTACGCCCGCCCCTGAAGCGTATCGGCGTGGGCGGTGAGTGCGTGCCGGCACCGGGACTGGCCGACGGGAATCCCGTTGCGGACCTCCCGGCGCTCCGCAGCGTGCGGGCGGAGACTCACGATGGGTGGGCGGGGCACGGCCAGGCGCTCGCGGAGTTCGGCGATGCGTACACACTGAGGGGACACAACGGAGGCGATCGATGAGCGAGGCGACGGCACGGACCGAGGATCTGACGGGGACGTTGGTCGACTATCTTGTTGGTGCGGGTTCCACGCGCCTGGATCCGGCGGTCGACACGGAGGCGACGCACATGATCCTGGATCTCATCGGGGCATGTGTGGTCGCGTCGTCGCCGCGGTACGCCGCGGGGAGGCTGCTGGGAGCGTTCGTGGATGCCGAGGGCGGGGCGCCGCGTGCGAGCGTGTTCGGCCGGCCGCAGCGGACGTCGCTCGCGAACGCCGCGCTCGTGAACGGCACCCTTGGCTACTACTGCGACGTCGAACCGCATCACCCCGCGTCCGTCATGCACGCGCTCGCCGCGGTGTTTCCCGCAGCATTCGCCGTCGGCGAAGCCGCCGCCAGGGGCGGGCGGGCTGTCCTGACCGCGACGGTCATCGGCGTGGATGTGGCGTGCCGCCTCAGCGAGGCGCTGGACCCGCGCGCCCTGTACGCCCGCGGGTTCCACCCGTCGGCCGTCGCCGGCGCGTTCGGCGCCGCGGTCGCGGCCGGATGTCTGCTCGACCTGGACCAGGTCCAATGGCGGAACGCGCTCGGGTTGGCGTCGCTCCAGGCGTCGGGGCTGCTAAGCTGGACCAGCGACCACAGCGAACAGTCGCGCCCGTTCAACATCGGGATCGCGGCGCGAAACGGCGTCACGGCGGCGAGCCTCGCGGCCCTCGGGTTCGGCGGACCGACCGCGGTGTTGGAAGGGAAGTACGACCTCTTCACTGCGTTCTCCGGCGTCCGACGGCCGGCGCGGCTCACCGACGGCCTCGGCGTCCGCTACGCGACGTCGGCGCTCGCCGTCAAGCGGTATTCGTGCTGCGCGTTCCTGCACCCCGGGCTGGACGCCCTGACGGAGATCCTGGACCGGTACGGGGTCACCGCGGGCGAGATCACCTCGATCGACTTTCGCTTCCCGCGGTCAGGCGCGTCCGTGATCGACAACAACGAGCTCCGGTCCCATAACGCGCAGTACATCCTCGCGGTCGCCGCGGTGCGCCGCGCGATCACGATCGACGACATCCTCGCGGACCAGCGCGAGGACCCCGAGATCGCCCGGTTGGCCCGCAGCGTGCGGGTCGTCCACGACGATGTGCTGGACGCCCGGTATCCTGCGGAGTACAGCACCGTGGTGTCGGTCGCGACGGCCGATGGGTGCCGGCATGAGGCGCGCGTGGACCACGCGAAGGGCACGCCGCAGAACCGCATGACACACGACGAGGTCGTCGCGAAGTACCGCGCGATGACGGCGGGCGCCGCCGACGCGGCGCCGGTGCGCACGATCGCCGATCTCGCGCTGCGCCTGGAGGCGGTGGACGACGTGCGCGCGCTCGGCGACGCGATCCGGGCACTGCGGTAGGGCGGACGCCGGCCGGCGCCGGGCGGAGGAGGAGCATGGCGGAGCGCTACGACATCATCGTTCGCGGCGCCAGGGTCATCGACGCATCGCTGGCGCTTGACGGGCCGGCCGACATCGCCGTCGCCGGCGGCCGTATCGCGCGAGTGGGAGATCTCGCCGGCGCCCAGGCCGCGCGCGTGATCGACGCGCGCGGGCTCGTCGCGTCGGCGGGTTGGATCGATCTGCACGTGCACTGTGTCGAGGGCCCGAGCGTGGGCGGCGTCGACCCCGACCGCGACGCCGGGGTGGCCACCGGCGTTACGACGATCGTGGACACCGGTTCGATCGGCGCCGACGGGCTTCCGCTGTTCCTGGATGTCGCCCGGCGCGCGCGGACGCGCGTGCTCGGCTACCTCAACGTGTCCGCGACGCGAGGCTCGCCCATTCACGGAGACTGGCAGGCGTTCGACCAGGCGCGCACGATCGCGGCTGCGGAAGCCCACCGGGACCTGATCGTCGGCATCAAGGTGCTCGCCTCGCAGCGACACTGCGGCAACCTCGGCATCATCCCGGTCCAACTCGCCGCGCAGGCGTCCCGCGAGGCCCGCACGGGGTTGATGGTCCACATCGGGGTGGCGCCGCCGGTGATCCAGGACGTCCTGAACCTGCTCGGTCCGGGCGACGTCGTGACGCACTGCCTGAAGGGGTTCCCGGGCGGCCTGATGAGCCGGCGCGGGTTCCCGCTCGCGGAGGCGTGGGCCGCCGCGAGCCGCGGGGTGCGGTTCGATGTCGGCCACGGGTCTGGCAGTTTCTGCTTCACGGCGGCGAGGCAGGCACTTGCCGCGGCGTTTCCGATTCACTCGATCTCGACCGATCTGCACGGCTTGAGCGTCAAGGGCCCCGTGTACACGCTCGGCCGCACGATGGCGAAGTTCCTGCACCTCGGTCTTGCGCTTCCGGACGTTGTGCGCCTCGTGACCGTGGGGCCGGCGTCCATCGTCGGCCGTGCGGACGACTTCGGCACGCTGCGCCCGGGCGCGTGCGCGGACGTGACCGTGTTCCGCGTGACGGAAGGGCCGATCGCATACACCGACAGTCACGGCGTGACCGAGCAGGGGAACGTCGATCTGGTACCCGCGTGCACGGTGCGGGCCGGCGCGGTCGTCCAGGAGGCGTGGTGAACGACCCACAAGCCGGCCGCGGGGCGGGCCGAACGGGTCGAGGCGCGGGTCGGGGGGGAACGCGGTGGACGGGGTGATGCGGGTCGGCATCGTGGGCTTCGGCGCGGTCGGACAGCAGATCGCGGCCGCGATGGATCGGGGCGTGCCGGGCGCGGCGCTCGCGGCGATCACGAGCCGGGACCTCGACGCCGCCCGGCGACACGCCGAACGGCTGCTGCGCCGGCCCCCGCCCGTCGTCACGCTGGCGGACGCGGTGGCGCGGTCGGATCTTGTCGTCGAGGCGGCGCCGGCCGCGGCATTCCCAGAGATCGCGCGCGCCACCCTCGCCGCCGGCAAGGAGCTGCTCGTGCTCACGGTGGGCGCGCTGCTCGACGCACACGACGCGTACGTCGCGTTGGCGCGGCGTCACGGCGGCGTGATCCGCGTGGCGTCCGGGGCGATCGGCGGGCTCGATGCGATCGCCGCGGCGGCAGTCGGTGCCGTCGAGTCGGTAACGATGACTACTCGCAAGCCCCCTCAAGGGCTCGCCGGCGCACCGTATCTTGCGGCGCACGGTATCGATCTGACGGATCTAAGTGGTCCCCGCGTCGTGTTCGAGGGCAGCGCCCGAGAAGCGTGGCAAGGCTTCCCCGCCAACGTCAATGTGTCCGCGGCGGTGAGCCTCGCGGGAATCGGGCCCGACCGGACCCGTCTGCGCATTGTCGCCGATCCCGCCCTCGACCGGAACATCCACGATGTGGAGGTCACGGGCGAGTTCGGTCGGTTCGCGGTGCACATCGAAAACCGTCCCTCCGCGAATCCGCGGAGCGGTGTGCTGACCGCGCTGTCCGTGATCGCAACGATTCGGCGACTCACGGGCCCATTGCGCGTGGGTGGGTAGGCTCGGCGCGCGCGGCGGCGTGCGGGTTCCCACGGGGAGGAGCGTGCCGCGGCCTGCGGAAAGGGTGAGCGTCTGGACGATACCACGAGGAACGGGGGCCTGAGGATGCCGGTGACGCGGTACCTGCCCGAAGACAGCGTGCGGTTCACCTGGGATGTTAGCCATCCGCCCGCGATGACGATCGACAGCGGCGACGTCGTGGTCGTACACACGCGCGACGTGAGCGACAATCAGATCACGCCGGAGTCCACGACCGCCGATCTGCCCGGTCTCGACTGGCAGCGTGTCTACCCGCTCGCCGGACCGATCGCCATGGCCGGCGCGCGGCCGGGCGACACGCTTGCGGTGGAGGTCCTGGATATTCACACCCAGGGATGGGGCTGGACCGCGATTCTACCCGGGCTCGGTCTCTTGGCCGACGACTTCAAGACGCCGTACCTCAGAATCTTCGATCTCAGCGACGCCGACACCGCGTACCTGCGCGATGACATCGCGATTCCGATCGAGCCGTTCTTCGGGACGATGGGTGTCTGCCCAGCCGGGGCCTCGAACCAAGCCGTGATGCCGCCCGGCACGTTCGGCGGTAACATGGATACCCGACAGCTGGTCCGCGGCTCGACGCTCTACCTTCCGGTGCAGGTCGAGGGGGCGCTATTTGGGTGCGGGGATGCGCACGGCGCTCAAGGCGATGGCGAGGTCTGCGTGACGGGGATCGAGGCGCCGATGTACGCCGCGCTGCGCTTCACCCTGCTCAAGGGTCGAAAGATCCCGGCGCCGCAGTTTGCCACCCCCGGGCCGCTCACGCCCCGCGTCGGCCACAAGGGATGGTACGGGACGACCGGGGTGGGGCCGGACCTCTACAGGGCGGCGCAGGATGCGGTGCGGGCGATGGTCGCCCACCTGTCCGGGACCTACCGCCTGTCCGGAGAGGACGCTTACCTCTTGTCCAGCCTGTGCGTGGACCTCAAGATCTCGGAGATTGTGGACGCCGGCCAGTACATCGTAAGCGCGCTGTTGCCGCTCGCGGTGTTTCGGACCTAGACCGACGGGAGAGCGGCGCTCGCGAGTCGGCCCGACCACCGCGGTCCGGCCGCCGTCCCCCGAAGCTGAGCACCGATGCGCGTCTGGCCGGCGGCACATCAACCGGGAGCGTCTCCTGCGCGTCGTGTGGGCCCGCCCGGGGCTCCGGTGAATGGGGCGCAGGAGGACCGCTCACCGTAGTCGTATTCGCTGCCGAGAGCGCGAGGCAGAAAGGAACCGCGATGACCACCACGGCTCGGACGCTCGCCGACGCGTGGAGTGCGCTTGCGGCCCACCACGCGAAGATTTCCTCTGTGCACCTTCGCGAGTGGTTCGCCGCGGACCCGAACCGCAGCGACCGGATGAGCGTCGAGGCGGTTGGGCTGTTTGTCGACCATTCCAAGCATCGGGTGACGGACGACACCCTCGTATTGCTGCGCGCCCTCGCGGAGGCGTCCGGACTCCGTGCGCGCATCGATGCGATGTTCCGAGGAGAGAAGGTCAACACGACCGAGCACCGAGCCGTCTTGCACGTGGCCCTGCGCGCGCCGCGCAGCCAGGCGATCGTCGTGGACGGGCAGGACGTCGTGCCGGAGGTGCACGCGGTGCTCGACCGGATGGCGGACTTCTCGGATCGGATTCGCAGCGGCGTCTGGCGCGGACACACCGGGAATCCGATCCGCAACATCGTGAACATCGGCATCGGCGGTTCAGACCTCGGCCCCGTGATGGCGTACGAGGCGCTGCGGTGGTACAGTCGCCGCGACATGACGTTTCGGTTCGTGTCCAACATCGACGGCACCGACTTCGTCGAGGCCACGCGCGATCTCGATCCCGCCGAGACCCTGTTCATCGTCTCCTCGAAGACCTTCACTACGCTCGAGACCCTCACGAACGCGAAGGCCGCGCGCGCGTGGACGCTGCACGCCCTCGGCGATGAGCAGGCGATCGCGCGGCACTTCGTGGCCGTGTCGACGAACGCGAAGGACGTCGCCGCGTTCGGCATCGACACGGCCAACATGTTCGGCTTCTGGGACTGGGTGGGTGGCCGGTACTCGATGGACTCGGCGATCGGCCTGTCGACGATGATCGCCGTCGGCCCGGAGCAGTTTCGCGCGATGCTCGCCGGGTTCCACGCGATGGACGAGCATTTCCGCACGGCGCCGTTCGAGCGCAACCTGCCGGTGCTGATGGGGCTCCTCGCCGTCTGGTACAACAATTTCTTCGGCACCCAGACCGTGGCCGTGCTGCCGTACGATCAGTACCTGCACCGCTTCCCGGCCTACCTGCAGCAGTTGACGATGGAGAGCAACGGCAAGTCGGTCGCCCTCGATGGGTCGCGGGTCACGTACCAGACCGGGTCGATCTACTGGGGCGAGCCCGGCACCAACGGCCAGCACTCGTTTTACCAGCTGCTCCACCAGGGGACGAAGCTCGTGCCGTGCGATTTCATCGCGTTCGCGCGCCCGCTCAACCCGCTCGGCACCCACCACGATCTCTTGATGGCGAACGTGCTTGCCCAGGCAGAGGCGCTGGCGTTCGGCAAGACGGCCGACGAGGTCGCGCGGGAGGGAACCCCGGCCGCGCTGGTGCCGCACCGGGTCTGCGAAGGGAACCGGCCGTCCACGGTCATTCTCGCCGACCGGCTTGACCCTGAGACGCTCGGCAAGCTGGTGGCCCTCTACGAACACAGCGTGTTCACGCAGGGTGCGATCTGGCGGATCGACTCGTTCGATCAGTGGGGCGTCGAGTTGGGCAAGGTGCTCGCAACGCGGATCATCGCGGAGCTCGGCGCGTCCGGCGATGCCGCCCTCTCCCACGACGGTTCGACGAACGCCCTGATCCGGCGCTACCGACGGATGCGGCAGAGCGCCGGTTAGTGCGAGCGCCCGACCACCCGCGCTGACAGCCCACGACGCATCGCGGCGCGCTGACCGAGCGGACCGCCGCGGTCGCGGAACGTACGACGCCTGCCCGCGGTGTGTTCGCGTATCGCGCGGGTCCCCGCGAGGATGGAGATTCGACGCAGACACCGCGCCGCAACCAGGGTCGCGCAGCCGCCCAACGGTCCCGCGTGAGCGCGTCCGTGTGCGTGCGGCGCGCCCCCCAAGGAAACGGCGTGGCGCAAAGGAAATACTGAGACACATCGGAGACCAGCGTTCCGGCGGACGTGTGCCGGCGCGACGTGTCCGTGCGCACGCGAGATCCGTGTCGCAGCACATCGACTTCCCGGAGGCCAACACGTTGGACGCATTTCGCCTGGGTGTGGACATCGGCGGCACGTTCACCGATTTCGTGCTGCTCAACGAGTCGACCGGCGCCGTGAGCATTCTGAAGATCCCCACCACCCCGCGTGCGCCCGCGACGGCGGTGACCCGCGGCATCAAGTCGCTCGCGGCCGGGGTGCGGATCGATCCGGCCGCGATCCGCTATTTCGTGCATGGGACGACGCTCGCGGTCAACACGCTCATCGAACGTTCCGGAAGCTCGGCCGGCCTGTTCGTGACGACGGGCCTCGAGGATATCCTGGAGATCCGCCGGTTGCGCCTGCCCGATCCGCAGAATTTCTTCACGGATCCTCCGACGCCGCTGGTGCCGCGCTCGGCCGTGCGCGGCATCGACGAACGCCTGGCGCCGAACGGCGCGGTCGAGCGGCCGGTGGATCTCGACCACGCCGAGGCGGAAGCGGCCTCGCTCGTCGCCTCGGGCTGTAACGCGCTCGCGATCTGCTTTCTCCACGCCTACGCGAACGATCGGCACGAGAAGGAGGTCAAGGCTCGCATCGCCGCGCGATTTCCTGGTCTGTATGTGTGCGCGTCGAGCGAGGTATGGCCGCAGCGCCGCGAGTACGAACGGGCCCTGCTCACCGTGATCAACGCACACGTCGGCGAACGGATGCGCGAATACTTTCGCGCGCTGGAACGCGATCTGCGCGATCTCGGGGTGCGCGCGCCGATCCTGTCCACGAAATCCAACGGCGGGGTGATGACCGCGCGCACCGCCGGCGAGCGGTCGGTCGAGACGCTGTTTTCCGGCCCGGCGTCCGGCGTGATCGGCGCACACTGGATCGCGACGCACGCGGGGTTTCCGCGGGTGATCACGTTCGACATGGGCGGCACCAGCGCGGACGTGTCGATTGTCACGGAGCGGCCGTCGTACTCGACCGAGGCGCAAGCGGGAGATTTTCCGATCTTGATGCCGTCAATCGACGTCAAGTCCGTAGGGGCGGGCGGCGGGTCGATCGCTTGGATCGACCGCAGCGGAGTGTTGAAGGTTGGGCCCCAGAGCGCGGGGTCCGAACCGGGCCCGGCCTGCTACGCTCGCGGCGGCACCGAACCCACGATCACCGACGCGTATCTCGTGTTGGGGTGGTTGAACCCCGAGCGGTTCGCAGGCGGCGGTGTCGCGCTCGACCGGGCCGCAGCGGCGAGCGCGTTGGCGCGCCTTGGGGATCGCCTGGGGATGGGCATCGAAGCGGTCGCGTGGGCGATCGTGGAGGTGGCCACCGCGAACATGTACGCGCAGTTCACGCCGTTTCTGACCAGTCGCGGCGTGGACGCCGAGGAGTATGCCGTCGTGGCCTACGGCGGCGCCGGCCCGACGCACGTCTGCCTGCTCGCGCAGGAGCTTGGCCTGCCTCGCGTGCTCATCCCCCAGGTCCCCGGCGCGCTCTGCGCGATGGGGTGCCTGGTCGCCGATCTTCGAGCGGACTTTGTGCGCGTGTTCGGCGCGCGGTGTCAGGCACTCGAGCCGGACGTCCTGGAACGTCAGTTCCGTGAGCTCGAAGCGGAGGCACGCATGTGGCTGGATCGAGAGGCGCTGCCCGTCACGGCGTGCCGCTTCGAGCGTTCCGCGGACATGCGCTACGTCGGCCAGTCGTTCGAGCTGACGGCGCCGTTGCCCGACCGCATTACAAGTTCGCTGGCGCCGGTGCTCGATGCGTTCTACGGCGTCTACCAAGACGTCTACGGGTACGTCGACCATGAGGCGCCGGTCGAGATCGTCGACCTGCGCGTCCAGGTCGTCGGCGTCACCCCGAAGCCTCAGCCGACCGCGCGCCGCAGCGGCGGCGCGTCCGATCAGGAGCACCGGCCCCCGGCCAAGACGCGCACCATCTACTGGGCGGGCCGCCATGTGGAGGCGAGCGTGCATGAGCGCTCGGCCCTGCGGTCCGGGGATCGCTTGACGGGGCCCGCGGTGATCGAGCAGGATGACACGACGACCGTGATCCCGTCCGGGTTTGCGGTGCGCGTCGACGACCAGCTCAACGTGATCGCGGAGGGACGCAAATGACGACCAACGGACGCGCGACGAATCCCGTCCTGCTGGAAGTGCTCCGGAACCGGTTTCAGGCGATCGCAGAAGAGATGGCTTCCCTCGTTCTCCGCGCCGGCCACACCGTGTTCGTGAAGGAGACCGCCGATTTCGGGGCGGCGTTGGTCTCGCCGGACGGCGAGGTCGTGGCGGCGCCGATCAACACGGGAATCGCGCTGATGGTCGGCGTCCCGTGCGACGTTGCGATCCGGCACTCCAACGAGCTCGGGGTCGAAGACGGCGACGTGTTCGTGTCCAACGACGTGTGGAACACCGGGGGCATGGCGACCCATCTTCCCGACATCTATGTGTGGAGACCGATCTTTCACGACGGGCAGGTCGTCTGCTACGCGTGGGCGTTCGTGCACTCTTCGGACGTCGGCGGGATCGTCCCGGGCAGCATTGCGCCGTCGAGCCACGAGATCTATCAAGAAGGGCTGCGCATCCCCGTCTCCAAGCTGTTTCGCCGCGGGGCGCTGAACCGGGAGTTGCTCGGCGTGATCATGGCGAACTGTCGCATCCCCGACCAGAATTGGGGCGACATCAAGGCCATGGTCTCGGGGCTCTCGCGCGCCGAGCAGCGCATCGGCACGCTGATCGCCCGCTACGGCATCGACGCCGTGCGTCGCGGCATTCTGGATGTGCTGGACTACGCGGAAGAGCAGGCGCGGGAAGAGATCGAGAAGATCCCGGACGGGACCTACGTGTTCTGGGACTATCTCGAAGGTGATTCCGGCGGGGGACGAGCGATTCGGCTCAAGGTGCGGATGACGGTCGAGGGCAGCAGCATGACGCTCGATTTCTCCGACACCGATCCGCAGACTCGGCAATCGTACAACCTGCCGTCGCATTCGCGACGCGGCCACTGGCAGTTTGTGTTCTCGTTGATCGGGTATCTGCGGTCGGTCCGCAAGGGCATCACGTACAACTCGGGCCTGGCGCGCCCGATTGCGATCACCATTCCACGCGGGAGCGTGTTGAACCCGGAACCCGGCGTCGCGGTCGGCAACCGGTCCGCCACGCAGATTCGTCTCGTCGACGTGCTGATGGGCGCGCTCGCGCAGGCCCGTCCGGAGACGGTGCCGGCCGCCGGCGCGGGGCAGGGGTCGATCTTTCTCCTGCGCGTGCCCGACATGGAAACCGGACAAAGCAAGGTCAGCGTCATCCAACCACTCTGCGGGGGGTCTGGCGGCCGGCCAAACAAGGACGGCATCGACGGGATCGAATTCTCGATCGGCTTCTTACGCAACATCCCCGTGGAGTCGATCGAGGCCGATATGCCGGTGCGCATCCGCCGGTATGCCCTGCGGCCCGACTCCGGAGGGGCGGGACGAACCCGCGGCGGCGCCGGCTTGGAGATTGAGATGAAGCTGCTGGCCCCGGAAGCCACCGTCACCTCGCGCGCGATGGACCGCTACTCGTTCCGACCGTGGGGTCGGCTCGGCGGTCGTCCCGGCGCCTGCGGCTACACCGTGCTGAACCCCGGCACCCCGTCGGAGACGAACATCGGGAAGATCGACGTGCTCCACCTGAACTACGGCGACGTGCTGCGCATCGGCACCCCCGGCGGCGCCGGGTACGGCGACCCGCTCGAGCGCGATCCCGACGCCGTGGTGCAGGATATCCGCAAGAGCGTGCTGACCCGACCTCACGCGGCTCGCGAGTACGGCGTCGTCGTAAACGAAGACCTCACGATCGACGGGACCGAGACGCGCCGGCGGCGTGAGGCACTGGCGGCCGCCCGCGGCCCGGCCCGCGACTTTGACTTTGGTCCGGAGCGCGAACGCTACGAGGAGATCTGGTCCGATGCGTTCGTGACCGAACTCAACCGTAGCCTTTCGCCGTATCCTCCGCGTCTCCGGACGTTGCTGCGGGAACGCCTGTGCCGGTTGGTGGATGAGGCGGTTGCGGGCGACGGACGGCCGCCTGCACGGACGGAGCTGCCGGCGCTCCTCGAGCGGCTGTTGGCTCAGCTGGGATACCGGCCCGAGTCGGTGGTTCCGACGCCGGCGAGGTGACGCCGCGTAGAGAACTAGGAGGGCTGGGCCCACGTCACGCAGGGGGACGATCTGGGACAATCGTTCAACGTCCTGGGCATCGTGCGCCTACGGCTCCTGGAGCGGGGCGTCGCGACGGCGATCACGCCCCCGGGATGCACGCGTAGCGTCGTCGCGATACCGTCCATGAGCTGGAAGCGAGCGGCGGCCGGCCACTCCTCTTTTGTGGTGGCCGAACGACGGGTGAGAGGACAGCGGCCGCGCATCTCAAGGCAGACGTGCAGGGAGAGCGGCAGGCATTCCGAATGACCGGCGAACACGTCAAGCCTATGAACCCGCGTGCTCCGGTCGCGCCCCGGACGGGCGAGTACGATCCCTTCGCCCGGGGTCGATTTCCCGTTGGTGTGCGTACGGGCCAGGCGCTTGATACCCAACGGGACCGTCTGTTCCCGGTTGAAATCTGGTATCCTGCCGCGGCGCAACATGCGGGCCAGGATCTTACACCAGGGACCCAGGACGTCTTCACCGCGCCGGCACGCGCCACACCACGTAGCCAGATGGCTGTCCGCAACGCCGCCGCGCGGCCCGGCACCTACCCGTTGATCATCTTCTCCCATGCCAGCGGACATCACCGGCGGGGCGCCCCGTTTCTGTGCACGCACTTGAGCAGCCATGGGTGGCGGCAAGAGGACGCGCGGCGGTTCCTCGGGGGCGACACCGAAGCTGAGTTCGCGGCGCGGGCGTCGACGGGATGGTCCATAGAGCCTGACGCCGAGGACGGATCCGGCGACGCGCCGCTCATCCACCGCGACGCTACGAGATGAACAGGATCACAGACGAGGCAAGCAGCGCGCCCATGGCGACACTGAACAGACGGAACGCACGTTCGGATCGCAGGGCGCGCAGCAAGACCGCGCCGAAGGCGAGCCAGGGAAAACAGCTGGGCAAGCACGCAAGGAAGAAAACGAGCCCGAGTGCGGCGGACTGCCCCAGCGCGCTGCCCGGTCCCTCGTGGAGAAAGGTGGCGGCGGCGCTGGCACACACAAGCCACGACTTTGGGTTGACCCATTGAAAGGCCGCCGCGCCGATCAAGCCGATCGGTTTGCCGTCGGTCGCCGCGCCGGCACGGCGGGCCGTCGCGATCTTCCACGCGAGCCAGCAGAGCACCGCGGCGCCGCACCATTTGACACCCTTGAGGACGAAGGGATTGTTGAGGATCGCGCTGCCGAGGCCGAACGCCACGATGAACATCATCCACGCCATCCCGATCGCGACCCCCAAGAGGCTGGAAAGGCCGCGCAGCACACCGACACTGGCCCCCGTGGCGGTTAGCAGAACGTTACTGGGCCCGGGCGTGCCGGCGGCGGCGACCGAGAACACGAAGAAGGCGATGGCTTGCTCCCGCGTCATTTCAAGCGGCCTCCGCGTCTCGGGTATACTACCGGCATGGCATCTATCTTAGCGGGGCCCCGCGGCGAGGATCTTGTATGTTCGTGCGACGGCGGAGACTGGGTGTACACGTCCGAGCCGGGGGAGGGCGTCGGGCTGCTGCGCGCCTGGTTCAGAGGGCGCGCCTTCGGCAAGCATCGCCACGACACCTACGCCATCGGTGTCACCGACGTCGGCGTGCAGATGTTCGACTATCGTGGCAGGGTCGAACGCAGCACGCCGGGCCAGGTCATCGTGCTCCATCCCGACGAAATGCACGACGGCCGCGCCGGAACCGAGGTCGGGTTCAGCTACCGGATCGTCTATGTCGATCCCGCGCGCATCGCCGCCGCCCTGGGCGCGATCAGAGAACGACCGGCGTCACTGCCGTTTGTGCGCGAGCCCGTGTCCCACAACCCAACGCTCGCGCGGGCGGTTGCGGCCGCATTTCAGCCTGCCCCGGAGCCGTTGGCGCTCGACGCCCTGGTCCTGCGCCTGGCGGAAGGCCTGGTCGAAGGGGATCCCACCAGCCGCACTGCTGGTCCGCCCCGCCGCTTCGACCACGCGGCAATCGAGCGGGCCCGCGCATTCCTCGATAGCCGGCGCGCCATCGTACGGTCGGCCGAACTCGAGGCGGTCACCGGACTGAGCCGCTACGAACTCGCGCGTCAGTTCCGGATCTCGTATGCGATCAGCCCGTACCGCTATTCGCTCATGCGACGGCTCGAGTTCGCGCGGAACCGGCTGGGCAGCGGGACGCCGTTAGCCGAGTTGGCATTGGCGGCCGGTTTTGTCGACCAGGCGCACTTCACGCGCATGTTCAGATCCGCCTTCGGTGTCACGCCGGGACGCTACGCCCGGTTGCGCCGCGTGGAACCGGGCTGGAAAGGCCAGGGCGCATAGCCGGCACCCCCCCAAGAGGTCGCAAAACGTGAGTCCGCGTAGTACCGTGGGGCTCGCCCTCCACCACGACTGGATACGGTGAACTCGGAGCTGATGGATTCTCTGCGGTAACGATCAGGCAACGGGCGGTCTCGATGGCATGTCGAACGACGCGCACGCTTCCCGGATCGTGTCCCCGGTGTTGACGCGTCGCCGCCCTCGGCCATTCCCGTGAATAGGCTCGAGGAACATTGGCGCGCCGACATCCGTTATGTGGAATGTACGTGCGTGATGGAGCGTAGCCTGCTCGTCCCCCCGACGGCTACGCTCCTTCTTCTGGGAGTTTCCGCTACGCGACCTCGTGTCTGCCGGATCGAGCGATTGAGATCGGTTGAATGTGATGGTGCTGGTTCCTCCGGTTGAACGCGGTGGCCGTCCATTGAACTTTCCGCCGGGCATCAGCCCAACCTGCAGCCTCGATGTGTTTCGTCAGGATGTCCGCCTCGACCCGGTCGGCGGTGGCGGACCACACCACGAACTGCGCAGTATAGAGGTGCGAGGGACTGGACGCCATCGTGCGCTCCTACACTCATACGGTCGTGACATCGGGTTCGTCGGCGCCTGTCCTGTTTCCTTGAGCCGCCCGCATCGCGGCGCCCCAAGCTTGCCTGGGCAGGGTCGAGAAGCGCACGGAGGGCAAGCCGGGATGACAGAGGAGCGAAGGCGGGACAATCGGAGGCGCCGCCCGGAACATCTTCTTGATATAGAGGAGGTGCAGATGGTCGGGGAGGGGGGACTTGAACCCCCGGCCTCAGCGTCCCGAACGCTGCGCGCTACCAAGCTGCGCCACTCCCCGGCGCCGTTCATTGTAGCATCGGGTCCGGACGCTGACAATCAAGGCCCCCGGCGTCGGCGGGCGAAGCCCAGGACGCCTCCGCGCCGGCGGCGTATTGAGCACCATGTCACTTCAGTCGTCCCTCTCCCGCCGCGGGACCTTCGCCGTGAACCTGCCTGCGGCCACGCAGGGCACCGCGCTCGTCCTGATTTCCGCCGTCGGCTTCGGGACGATGTCGATCTTCGCGAAGACCGCGTACGCCGCCGGCGCGAACGTGCCCACGACGCTCTTCCTCCGTTTTCTGCTGGCGTCGGTTCTGCTCTGGGGCGGGCTCGCCGCCACAGGGCGCGTGCGCTTTGGGCTGTCGGCCCGGCAGGTCCTCGTATGCGTCGCCCTGGGGGCGATCGGGTACGCGGCGATGTCGCTGGCATTCTTCTCTGCGTTGGAGTACGTGCCGGCCTCGCTCGCGTCGCTCGTGCTGTACACGTATCCGCCGGTCGTGACCCTGCTCGCGTTCATCTTGCTGCGCGAGGGATTGGACGGGCGTAAGTGCCTGGCCCTGGCTGCGGCGGCGCTCGGGCTCATGCTCGTGCTGGGCATCGGTACGGGGGCGGTGCGCGGCGTCGGGGTCGTGCTCGCGCTCGTCGCGTCCGCGTCCTACTCGGCGTATATCATCGCGGCGCGCGTCCTGCTTCGCAGCGTCCCGCCGGTGGCAGCCTCTGCGATCGTGATCGCGGCTGCGGGAACGACGTTCGGGATCTACGGCGCGGCGTCGGGAACGCTGCGGCTTTCGATGTCGATTCCGGCCTACGCCGCGATTGCCGGGATGGCCGTCGTGTCGACCGTGCTGGCGATCGGTGCGTTCTTCGCGGGACTCGAACGCGTCGGCGCGTCGCGCGCTGCGATCCTGAGCACGGTCGAGCCGGTCGTGACGCTGGCGCTGGCCGCGGCGGTCCTCGGTGAGCGCCTGGCACCCGTGCAGGTGGCCGGTGGCGCGTGCATTCTCGGGGCGGTGTTCCTGTTGCACGCCGGGTCAGGACGCCGTGCAAGGCCGGCCGCGGACGTCTCCCGATCCGGCGAAACGTAGTCGCGAGTCACCCCGCATCGCTCGCGGTATGATGCGGGGACCCCGGGAATCCGCGCCGCGGTAGCGAAATAAGGGTGCAACGACTCGGACGTCGCACCGGAGGCGGTCGGATGGACGATCTGCGCATCGTGCGTGACGGACCGATCGCGACACTGGTGCTGAACCGACCGAACAAGCACAACGCGATCACGATCGAGATGTGGCGGACGATTCCGGGTGCGCTGCGCGGACTGGAACACGATCCGTCCATCCGGGTGCTCGTCGTCCGCGGCGCCGGCGAAGAGGCGTTTGCGTCGGGCGCCGATATCTCGGAGTTCGAGCGCGAGCGCTCGGACGTGCACGCGGCGCGCACCTACAGCGCGACCGTGGCCGGGGCGGAGCGGGCCCTCGCGAACTTTCCCAGGCCGACGATCGCGATGATCCACGGGTTCTGCGTGGGCGGGGGGTTGGAACTCGCGCTGGCGTGCGACCTGCGCTGGGCGGCCCAGAGCGCCAGGCTTGGCGTCACCGCGGCACGCCTGGGGATCGTGTACAGCGTTGAAGCCACCCGCCGCCTCACGAGTATCGTCGGACCGGCCCACGCGCGGGATCTGCTGTACAGCGGCCGGCTCGTCGACGCGGACGCCGCCTTGGCGATGGGCCTCGTCAACCGCGTCTGCGCCTCGGACCGGCTGGAACCCGACGCGTACGAGTACGCGTGGGGGCTCGCGCAGCAGGCGCCGTTGTCGCAGCGAGGCGCGAAGCTCATGCTGCAACACTGGCCGGGCGAGGGCGAACTCACGCAGGATGAACTCGCGGAGATCGTGGACCGGGCGTATGAGAGCGCGGACTACCGCGAGGGCGTCCGGGCGTTTCTCGAACGGCGGGCACCGACGTTCCGAGGAGAATAGACGAGGTCGGTGCCTGCGCCGCCGGCGAGCGTCGCCGCGGCATCGCGAGGAGGCGAGTGGACGGCATGTTTCCCCTGGACGGGATCAAGATCGTTGACCTGACACGGTTTCTCGCCGGGCCGTACTGCACGATGGAGTTGGGGGACTACGGCGCTGATGTGATCAAGATCGAGCCCCTCGAGGGCGATCACTCCCGATCCCAGACCCTCCGGCCCGATCTCGTCGGCAACAGCTACTTCTTCGCGGCCGCAAACCGCAACAAACGCAGCATCACCGTGGATCTGACGACCGATGACGGTCGGGAGATCGTGCTGCGGCTTGCCCGCAGCGCGGACGTCGTGATCGAGAACTTCCGGCCGGGCGTGATGGAACGCCTGGGGCTCGGCGCGCAGCGCCTGCGCGAGGCAAACCCGCGGTTGATCTATTGCGGCGTGTCCGGATTCGGACCAACCGGTCCGTACCGGACGCGCCCCGGCTTCGATCAGGTCGCGCAGGGGATGTCGGGGTTCATGAGCATCACGGGTCAGGAGGCCACCGGGCCGACGCGCGCCGGGATCGCGCTCGCCGACCTCACGTGCGCCACGACGGCGTGCCGCGGCGTGCTCTACGCGCTGCTCGCGCGGGAGCGCACCGGCCGCGGTCAGGAAGTGTATGTCGCGATCGTGGATTCGATGGTGGCGCTGCTCACGTGGAGCGCCGGGATGTACTTCGAGACCGGCACGCCGCCGGGCGTGGCCGGGAACCACCACCCGTTGTCCTCGCCGTTCGGCGTGTACCAGGCGAAGGATGGACCGTTTAACCTGTGCGCCGGCAATGAGGTGATCTGGAAGCGGTTGTGCGAGGCGGTCGGCCGCCCCGAACTGCCCGCCGATTCGCGATTCGCGACGGTGAACGACCGGGTGGCCCATCGTGAAGAGCTCAATCAAATCCTGACGGCGGCGCTGCAGGCTCGGACCGCGTCGGAGTGGGTGACGTACCTCAACGAGCGTGGCGTTGCGTGCGGGCCGATCTACAATCTGGCCGAGGTCTTCAACGATCCGCAAATCCGGCACCAGGAGATGCTCGTCGAGATGCCGCACCCGGTGCACGGCACCGTGAAGATGCTCGGCCTGCCCGTGAAGCTGTCGGAGACGCCGGGGCGGATTCGGCGTGTCCCGCCGCTCCTCGGCGAGCATACGGACGAAGTGCTCCGGGACGCGGGGTACGGTCCCGACGAGATCGCGCGCCTGCACGACGCACGGGTCGTGGGGGAACCGGTACGTGGCGGCGTGCCTTCGAGGCAACACCGCGACGGCGGCCGGTGACTGTCACGATGTTCGGGGGCGTACGCGCAGGTGTTCGCACGTTTGAGGTAGGCGACGGCAGGATTTTTCTCAGTATTCTCGAACTACGCCCCAAACTTAACATCGAAAAACCTACGCAGCATTCATCGGAGCAGCATATGCGACAGCGACTGCAGGACTGGTATCGCTATCTCGAGCAGCAAATGCACGTTTCTCTGCCGGAAGGGCCGCCCGATGTGCCTCCCGGGTACCGACGCGGGGGCGACGTCCTTCAGGATCTTCCTCGAAATGGTACGCCCCGCGGGGGTATCCTGTCAGAATCGCCGGGGTCGGTGGTTCGTCCGGCCCGGGCGCGGCTCGCCGCACCGCCGGGCGCCGTGGCGGGCGCGCACCCGCCGCGGGTGTTGCCGGTCGGGCCACGGTCACCCGACCCGAGGCGGCGAGGGGGGCGGCGTCCAATCACCGAGACGCGCGAGGAGATCATCCGCCGACTGCTGGATCCAGAGCTCACGTTGCACGAGGCCGCGGCGGTGCTGAACCTCTCCAAGGCCACGGTGCGCCGCTACACAGATCAGGGCAAACTGGTGTGCCTCCGGACCCACGGGGGACAGCGCCGGTTTCGCCTGTCGACGCTGCTGGCGTTCCTCGACCGCCAGACGGCGGAAGGAGACGAATAGCCGGGTGCACATCGGGCTCTTCACCGACAGCTATCTGCCGCGACGGAGCGGTGTCGTCCAAGCGGTCGAGGCGGCGGGCCGCCACCTGCGGCGCCGCGGCCATCGCGTGTCGGTGATCGCGCCGGCGTATCCCGGCTACGTGGACGAGGACCCGGATGTGCACCGAGTGCCGTCCCTGGCCCCCCCGGGCCATCCGGACTTCCCGCTCGCGGTTCCCTATTCCGCATCCCAGCTGCGCGAGATCCGCGACCTGGGGCTCGACGTGGTGCACACCCACTCGCCGTTTCTGCTGGGCGGGGTGGGGTTGTGGATCGCGCGGACGCTCCGGCACGTGCCGGTGGCCTTCACCTATCACACGTTGTACGCCGAGTACGCGCACTACGCGCCGATCGTCGGGGATCTGACGCGGCCGCTCGTGGCGGCGTACACGACGGCGTACTGCAACCGATGCGACCTCGTGCTCGCGTCGGTGCCGTCGCTCGCGCGGCTGTTGGGACGCTACGGTGTCCGGGCGCGCATCGAAGTCATCCCGAGCGTCGGGATCGAGCCCGACACCTTCGCGGGCCCGCCCGCGCGCGGCGTCCGCGCGGCGTTCGGCGTGCCGGACAGCGCGCCGCTGCTGGTATTCGTCGGGCGGCTGGCCAAGGAGAAAGACGTACCGCTGCTGCTGGACGCGTTCGCCGCGGCCCCGGTGGACGCGCGGCTCCTGCTCGTGGGCGACGGTCCCGAGCGGGCGGCGCTCGTGGAGCACGCCGGCCGTCTCGGCCTGTCCGGCCGCGTGCTCTTCGTTGGCGGCCAACCCCACGCGCAGGTGGTGGAGATCCTGCGCGCGGCCGACCTGTTTGTGTTTCCGTCCCAGACGGAGACGCTCGGGCTCGCCCTGGTCGAGGCGATGGCGGCTGGGCTGGCCGTGGTCGCCGTGCGCGCCGGAGCATCGGCCGACATCGTGCGCGACGGCGACACGGGCCGTCTGGTACCGGCGGACCCGGCGTCGTTCGCGGACGCGGTCCGCGCGCTGCTGGGCGACCCCGCGCGGCGGGCGGAGATGGGCCGGCGTGGGCAGGTCGAGTCGGCCGCGTACACGCAGGATCGGATCATCGACCGACTGGTGACGCTGTACGAGACGCTCATCGCGGAACACGTCGTACCCGCGTCGCATCCAACGAGCTGACTTCGGGAGGCATCACGTGCGTCTCAGGCGACTGGAATTGGCGGGATTCAAAACCTTTGCGGAGCGAACGCCGCTGGAGTTTTCGCCGAGAATCACGGCGATCGTCGGACCGAACGGCAGCGGGAAGAGCAACATCTTCGATGCGATCCGGTGGGCACTGGGCGAAGGGAGCCTGCGATCGCTGCGCGGGGTCCGCAACGAAGACGTGATCTTTGCCGGGAGCGAGCACCGGCGTCAGCTCGGGATGGCCGAGGTGACGCTGACACTGGATAACGCGGACGGAACCCTCACCCTGCCGGCGGCGAGCGACGACGATGCGCCGCCTACGCCGCTGGCCTTCGCCGAGGTCACCGTGACCCGCCGTGCGCTGCGCGGGGCGGACAGCCAGTATCTGATCAACTCGCTGCCGTGCCGGCTGCGCGACATCCAAACGATGTTTCTCGGGACCGGCCTCGGCGGGCATTCGTACGCGCTGATCACCCAGGGCGAGGTCGACCACACGCTCGACGCGACCCCGGAAGAGCGGCGGATGATCCTCGAGGAAGCGGCGGGGGTAGCCAAGTACAAGCGGCGCCGCCGGGACGCCGAACGCCGCATGGCCGCGGCGGATCAGTTGCTCCTCCGCGTTACCGACATCCTCGGCGAACAGGAAGGCCACGTCGCGCAGCTCGCCGCTCAGGCCGACGCGGCCCAGCAGTACCAGGCGTACACTCAGGAGCTCCGTGAGAAGGAGCTCGCGCTGCAGGTCGAGGAGGTGCGCCGTCTCGCCCGCGCCCACCGCCGGGTGCGCGAGCAACTTGAGCAGGTCGCCGCGCGCCGGCGCGAGGTCGACGGGGTGTTGCGCGCGCTCGAGTCGGAGCGGGAGACGCTCGACCACCGCGCCGCAGAAGCCGGGCGTGAGTGGGACGAGGCGCAGCGCGCGCTCGTCCGCCTGACAGAGCGGCGCACCGCGGAGGAGGCCGGTCTGCGGCTGTTCGCGGAACGACGCCGCGGGCTCCAGGTGCAGCGGGACCGGATCGTCCGTGAAGCCGAGCGGTACGACGACGAAGGGACGGCGCTCGAGCGGGAGCGCGCCACGCTCGATGAGGCGGAGCACTCGCTCGCCCTTGAGCGGGACCGGGCGCAGGCCACGGTGACGGCCGCCGAGGCGCACCTCGCGGCCGTGGAGCGCGAAGCCGCCGAGGCCGAGCATCGTCTCGACGCGGGGCGCGACGAAGCGCGGGCCGTGGCCGAGGCGCGCAGCCGGGCGCGCAACGCGCTTGCGGCCGCCGAGGCCCGCGCGGCGGGCCATCGCGACCGGATCGCGTCGCTGATCGAGCGCAGGGCGTACCTGGACGCGCAACGGGCCGCATTGGACGAGCGCCGCCTGGAGCTTTCGGCGTCGCTCGATCGCGCGGCCGCCGACCTCGCGGCGATCCGGGAGCGCCTGGGGGTCCTTCGCGAAGCGCACGTCCGGGAGTCCGCGGCGCGCGAAGAGTTGCGCGCGGGGCTGCATCGGGTCGAGGTCGAGCAGGAGACGGCCCGCTCACACCTCCGGCATCTCGAGGACGCCCACGCCCAGTATCGCGGATACGACGCGGGCGCGCGCGAGCTGCTCCTCGCCCGCCAGCGAGACCCGGACGCGTTCGCGGCGATTCAGGGCGCCGTCGTCGAGGCCCTCGGGGTCCCGCGCGAGGCCCGCGTGGCGATCGAGGTCGCGCTCGGCCCCGCGTTGTCGGCGCTGATCGTGAAGTCCGTGGACGACGTGCGCGCCCTTCGGGAGGCGTGGGGCGCGCCGGACCTCGGCGCCGTTACGTTCGTGCCGGTCCCGCTGGCGCAGCGCCGGACACCGGAACCGCTCGTTCCCGCCGTGGCCGCCGACCCCGGCGTCCGCGGGCGCGCGCTCGACATCGTACGGGTCTCCGGGCCTCACCCCGAGGTGGTGAGCGCGCTGCTCGCGGACGTGCTCGTGGTGGAGGATCTGGACGCGGCGCTGCGGGCGCGCGTGACCGGCTATCCTGGCGCGATCGTGACGGTGGCGGGCGACCTGCTGTCGCGTGAGGGCATGCTCACGACCGGACGCGGCGCCGCAGCGCGCGGGACCGTGGTCGGCCGCGTGGAGGAGATCGAGGAGGCGAGGGCGGCGCTCGCGCGCGTGGAGCGTGCCACGCGGGAGCAGGGAGGGAAGGTCGAGTACGCGGCCACCCGGCTGCGTGAGATCGACGCCGCAATTGCCGACGCCGACGGCGCGATCGTCGGCGCGGCGGAGCGACGGGCCGAGGCCGAGCGGCGCCTCACGCTGCTTGACGCGGAGGCCGCGCGGATCGGCGAAGAAGCCGCCGGCCGGGCGGCGGAACAGGAGGCCGCCCACCGCGAGGCGGTGGCCCAGGAGACGCTCTGCGAGGGGTTACGCACGCAGGCGGAGGCGCTCGACGCGCGCCTCGCCGGGCTCGAGGCCGAAGCGGCGTCGTTGGGTACCCTCCTTCGCGACCAGGCCGCGGCGGCGCGCGAGGCACGCGACCAAATCCTCGAGATCAAGGTGGCGCTCACCGAAATCGCCGGCCGGGGCGCGTCGCTCCGGCTGCGGGCGGACGAGGTGACGCGCGCGGCGGCGCAGGCCGCGACACGCCGCGCCGCGTTAGACGAGGAAGCCGCGCAGCTCGACGCGGACGCGGCGCGCCTCGACGCCGACGAGGCGGTCGCGCGGGCCCGGTGCGAGGTGCTCGCGCACGAGGCGTCCGACCTCGAGCAGGCGATGCAGCAGCTCGATGCCGAGCGGACCGTCGTTGCGACGCGGCGCACCGCGCTCGACGGCGAACATCGGGAAGCGGCGGTCCGGGTCGACGCGCTCGCGGAGGACGCGCACCGCGTGGAGCTGCGCCAAGCCCAGGTGGATGCGGAGATGGGCAGCGCGCGGCGCCGCATCGAGGAGGAATTTGGACAGCCGTTCGAGCGCGCCGCCGAGGGCGTGGCGGAGGCGCTGGGCCGCGACGAGACGCTCGGCCGGATCGAGGCGCTCCGCGGGTTGATCGCCGCCCTTGGCCCCGTCAACCTGATCGCGATCGAGGAACACCGCCAGGCGGCCGCGCGCGCGGAAGCGCTGCGCGCGCAGCTCGGGGACGTCCAAGGCGCGCTGCTGGCGCTCCGAGCGACGATCGCCGATCTGGAGACAGTGATCCGGGAGCGGTTCGACGAGACGTTTCGGGCGGTGAACGCGGAGTTTTCGGCGCTGTTCGTGCGGTTGTTCGGGGGCGGCCGGGCCGGTCTCGAGTTGGTGGAGGTCGAGGGGAGCGACGAGCCCGGTGTGGATATCGCGGTGCAGCCGCCCGGCAAGGCGCTCCGCAGCCTGAGCGCGCTCTCCGGCGGCGAGCGGGTGATGGTCGCGCTGGCGCTGATCTTCGCGATGCTGCGCGTCCGTCCGAGCCCGTTCTGCGTGTTCGACGAAGTGGAGGCCGCCCTCGACGAGACCAACACCCGCAAGATCGCGCAGGTGCTCTGCGAGATCTCCGAGCGGTCGCAGATCATCATCATCACGCACAACAAGGCGACGATGGAGGTCTGCGACGTGATGTTCGGCGTGACGATGGAGGAGCCGGGGATTTCCCACATGGTATCGATGCGGCTCCAAGACCGCGAGCAGATCGAGGCGGGACAGCCGGTTGGCTAGCGCCGGCGGGTGGTTCGGCCGGTTTCGAGAAGGACTCGCCCGCACGCGCCAGGCGCTCTCCACGCGTCTCGACGACCTGCTCGGCCGCGAGCTCGATCCCGCGTTCTACGAGGAACTCGAGGAGACGCTGCTTCAGGCGGATCTCGGGGTCAGCACAACCGACGCCGTGATCGCGCGGCTCAAGGAGCAGGCGCGGGCCGGGGCGCGGACGCCGGACGCCGCGCGACAGGCGCTCCGGGAGATCCTCGCCGCTTCCCTCGGCGCCGGTGTTCCGCTCCTGCTCGAACCACCGCCGGCCGTCGTCTTGGTGCTCGGCGTGAACGGCGCCGGGAAGACGACCACGATCGGCAAGCTGGCGCACCGCCTGCGCGGGGACGGTCGCAAGGTGCTCCTCGCGGCCGCGGACACGTTTCGCGCCGCGGCGGCCGATCAACTCGAGGTGTGGGCGGCGCGCGCGAGCGTGGATCTGATCCGCCACCGCGAGGGCGCCGACCCCGCAGCGGTCGTGTACGATGCGGCCCAGGCCACGCGCGCCCGGCACGTGGACGTGCTCATCGTGGACACTGCGGGGCGCTTGCACACCAAGACCAACCTGGTTGAGGAGCTGAAGAAGATGGATCGCGTGGTGCGGCGGGAGCTTCCCGGTGCGCCAATTGAAGCGCTCCTCGTGCTCGACGCGACGACCGGGCAGAACGGCATCGCACAGGCGCGCCAGTTCAAGGCGGCGCTGCCCGTCACCGGGGTCGTGCTCACGAAGCTGGACGGGACCGCCCGGGGCGGGATCGTCGTGGCGATCACACAGGAGCTCGGCCTGCCCGTGAAGCTGGTCGGGCTCGGCGAGGGGATCGAGGACCTGCAGCCGTTCGATCCCAGTGCGTTCATCGAGGGCTTGCTCGCGTCCGGCGCGGAAGCCTCGTCCGGCACGCCGCGCGACGACGCCTGACCGCCGGCTCGTCCCCGCGCGTGCCTGGGCGCGGCACGGGGTGTGCGCGGATTCTCCCGGATCTTCCATCCGCCCCTGCGGTATGATATACTCGCTGTCAAGTATTATGACTTTACAGAGATCACCTTCTTCACCCAACGGACGTACGCGCACCCTCGCAGAGCGCACCGTCGTCATCGGATTGTTCGATGCGTACGCCGATCTGCTGACGGAACGGCAGCGCGTACTCGTGCGCATGTACTACCACGACGACCTCTCGCTCGGGGAGATCGCCGAGCGCCGCCGGATCACGAGGCAGGCCGTGTTCGACGCGCTGCGAAGGGCCGTCGCCGAGATGCAGCGTCTCGAAGGCCACCTCGGCGTGGCGGCCGGCCGTGAGCGGGCGGCGCGGGCGCGCGCGGAGGCGGACGCGCATCTCGCGGCGCTGGAGCACGGGCTCGCGCGCCTCGGCGCGCACAACGGCGCAGACGTTGCGTCGTTGCGCCGGGTGCTCGGGGCGCTCCGGGACAGCCTGTGAGCGGCTCGGCTCCGCAATACTTCACGCCGCTGCCGGCGACCGAACTGCGATCGCGGCTCATCCGGTGGCTCGACGGAGACCACGAGTTCGGGTTCCGCACCGCCGCCGGGGTGTTCTCGCGGAGCAGCGTGGACCGGGGCACACGCCTCCTCTTGGAGGCCGCGGACGTCCGCGGCGCGAGCGCCATCCTCGATCTCGGATGCGGGTACGGCGTCGTGGGGATCGTGCTGGCGCATCGTGCTCCCGACGCCCGGGTCACCCTTGTGGACGTGAACCCGCGTGCGGTCGCGCTCGCGGTCGAGAATATCCGGCTGAACGACGTGCCGAACGCGGAGGCGCTCTGCGGCGACGGATACGCGCCGGTCGCAGGACGGACGTTCGACGTCATCGCGATGAATCCGCCGATCCGCGCCGGGCGGGCGGTTGTGCTGCGGCTCCTCCGGGAAGCGCGCGACTGCCTGGCGCCGTCGGGGCGGTTGTACCTGGTGGCACGGACGAGTCAGGGCGCGCAGACGCTGGGGCGATTGATGGGGGAGATGTTCACGCGGGTCGCCGAGATCGAGCGGGGCGGCGGCTTCCGGGTCTACGAGGCAACTCATGTTTGAGCAGCTGCAAACCAAGCTCGGCGATATCCTGACTCGGCTGCGGGGACGGGGCACCCTCTCGGCGGACGACGTCGAGGCGGCGCTCCGGGAGATCCGGCTCGCGTTGCTGGAGGCGGACGTGAACGTCGGGGTGGCGCGCACGTTCATCTCGCGGGTGCGCGAGGCCGCGGTCGGGCAGGAAGTGTGGACGAGCCTGAGCCCAGGCCAGCAGGTCGTGCAGATCGTGTATGCGGAGCTGACGCGCCTGTTGGGGTCTGCGAATCACTCGATCTCGCCCGCGCCGCAGCCCCCGACCGTGATCCTGCTGGTGGGCCTGCACGGCACCGGGAAGACGACGACCGCCGGAAAGCTCGCGGCCTATCTGAAGAAGCGCGGGCGCACGCCGGTGCTCGCGGCGGCGGATCTGTCGCGCCCGGCCGCCGTCCGCCAGCTGGAGATCGTGGGCCAGCAGGCGGGGGCGACGGTTGTGGTCCCGGACGGCGGCGAGGATGCGGTTGCCCTCGCTCGTCGGGCGTTGACCCGGTGTCGCGAGCTCGCCGCCGACACGCTGATCGTGGACAGCGCCGGCCGGCTGCACATCGACGACGACCTTGTGGCCGAGTTGGTGCGCGTGCGGGAGACGGTGTCGCCGCACTACACGCTGCTCGTCCTGGACGCCATGGCCGGGCAGGACGCCGTGCGGATGGCGGAGGGGTTCCACGCCGCTGTGCCGCTGGACGGGCTGATCCTGACCAAGCTGGACGGCGACGCCCGAGGCGGCGCCGCGTTGTCCGTCGTCGCGACCCTGGAACGGCCGATCTTCTTCATCGGGACCGGCGAGCGAATGGATGCGCTCGAGGCGTTTCACCCCGACCGGGTGGCCTCGCGGATCCTGGGCATGGGCGACGTGCTCACGCTGATCGAGCGTGCACAGGAGCAGGTCACCGTCGACCAGGCCAAGGAGCTCGAGCGAAAGCTCCGGCGCGCCGAGTTCACGCTTGAGGACTTCACCCAGCAGATCCGCCAGGTCCGCGCGATGGGGCCGCTGGACCAGGTGCTCTCCATGATTCCGGGCATGGGCGCGAAGCTCCGGGGGGCGCAGATGGACGAGGGTGAGCTCAAGCGGATCGAGGCGATGATCGGCTCGATGACCCCGGGGGAGCGACGCCACCCTGAGACGATCGATGGCAGCCGGCGGCGGCGCATCGCCCGAGGAAGCGGAACCTCGGTGCAGGAGGTGAACCGCCTGTTGCGTCAGTTCGGCGAAGCCCGCAAGATGCTGAAGCAGATCGAGGGCATGGGGCGACGTAAGGGCAAGCTGCCGCTCCCCTTTCAGTCCTAGAGACGCACGACCGGAGCCGGCCCGATGCCGGCGAGATCGCAAGGAGGGAAGAGAATGAGCGTCAAGATCCGACTGATGCGCCGGGGCGCCAAGGGGCAGCCGTTCTACCGGCTGGTCGTCGCCGATTCTCGGAGCCCCCGAAGCGGGCGCTACATCGAAACCGTGGGGTTCTACAACCCGAGAACGGAACCGTCGACGATGACGGTCAACGCGGAGAAGGTGATCGCGTGGCTCCGGAAGGGGGCGCGGCCGTCCGACGCCGCGCGCGTGGTGCTCGAGAAGACCGGGGTGCTCCGGCAGTGGGAGGAGTCCCGGGCGAAGGCGGCGCGGTGAAGGCGCTCGTCGAACTCGTGGCACGATCCCTCGTGGAGCGCCCGGAGGCGGTCGCCGTGCGCGTTGTGGACGGTCCGCAGGAGACCGTGATCGAGGTGCAGGTCGCGGCGGAGGATGTCGGTAAGGTGATCGGCCGTGGCGGCCGCGTGATCAAGGCGATCCGGACGCTCGCGCGCGCCGCGGCGACGCGCAGCGGCAAGCGGGTCAACGTTGAAGTGCTCCGCCCATAGGTCTCGCAGGCGCGCGGGACCGGTTCGGTCCAGTTGGCGGGAGCACGACAGAGGAGGAGTTGAGATGGCGTCGATTACGGTGCAGCGGCCGGTCGTCATTAAGGCGATCGTCACCGAGAGTTTCAAGCGTCTGTACGTCGCGGACCTCGAGGATGCGATCAAGCGGGTGGACGCGATCGTCCAGCAGATCGATGTGCAGTTCCGCCGGTTCGAGTTGGAACGCCAGGTGAACCCGCAGTCGAGGGCGATCCGGCAGCAACTCGAGTTGGAGCGGGCCCGCCAGGACGCGACCCGCATGGAGTTGCAGGCGAGACTGCGCGAGGCCCAGGAGTTGGAGCTGAACTCCGAGTTCACGCAGGGCACCATCGAGGGGACCGTGGAGGTCGCCGTCGGGGACAATCTGTTCGACAAGATCTCCCGCACCGAGATCATCGTCAAGGACGGCATCGTCTTGGAGATTCGAGAGGCGGCTCCGTCCATGGTACCTCAGTCCGGCGGGATCATCACGCCCGCGACGCGGTAGCCGCGTGACTTTGCCGCGCCCTCGGTCGGCGTCGCGCGAGGTGGAGCGGGGCTCTCGGCCACCCCGAGATGGCCGCGGGCCGCGCCCGTTCCCGCGTCGACCGATCGAGGTGTCCGATCCCCGGGATCTCGTGATCGTTGGGGAAGTAACTCGCCCGCATGGGCTGCGGGGAGCGGTGCGGGTCGTACCGGTGACGGACTTCCCCGACCATCTGGTCGCGCTCGCGGAGGTCGTGGTCGTGGACGACCACGGTGCCCGGACCGCGTCGGTCGAGTCGGCGCAGGCCGCGGGGCGATTCGTCGTCATGAAGCTCGCCGGGGTCGACACGCCGGAGGCGGCCGAGGCGCTGCGTGGCGCGACGCTCCGGATCGCCGCCTCCGAGGTCCGGCCGCTCCCCGCGGGGCAGTACTACGTGTTTCAGATCGTGGGGCTCCGGGTCAAGACCCCGGAGGGACAGCCGGTCGGCGAAGTCACGGACGTGTTGCGCACGGGCAGCAACGACGTATATGTGGTGCGCTCGGCCGGCGGTCGCGACACGCTGGTGCCGGCCGTCGAGGGCGTCATCGAGACCATCGACGTGGCGGCAGGGGAGATCGTCGCGCGCCTCCCCGAGTGGCTGTGATGCGGATCGACGTCGTTACCATCTTTCCCGAGATCTTTCCGGGGCCGCTCGGTGTGGGCATCCTCGGCCGGGCCCGTGAGCGCGGCCTGCTCGATCTGGTGGTGTGGGACCTTCGGGCGTTCACCGATGACCGGCATCGCACCGTGGACGACGCGCCGTACGGCGGGGGCGTGGGCATGGTCATGAAAGTGGAGCCGATCGTCCGGGCCGTCGACGCCATTCGCGCCGTCCACCCGGGCGGACAGCCGACCGTGCTCCTGACCAGCCCCCAGGGTAAGGTGCTAACTCAGGCGCGGGTGCGCGCGTATGCTGCCATCCCGCATCTCGTGCTGGTGTGCGGTCGATACGAAGGCGTGGACGAGCGCGTCGCGGCGCTGCTGGGGGCCGAAGAGATCAGCATCGGCGACTATGTGTTGACGGGCGGCGAGCTCGCGGCGATGGTGATTGTCGAGGCGGTGGGGCGGCTGCTGCCCGGCGCCGTCAAGGACGAGGCCTCGGTCGCCGGAGACTCGTTCTCGACGGGCCTCCTCGATTTCCCCCAGTACACCCGGCCCGTGGAGTACCATGGCCTGCCGGTGCCCGAGGTGCTGCTGAGCGGACATCATGAACAGATCCGGCGGTGGCGGAAGCGCGAGGCGCTCGAACGCACGCTTCGCCGTCGGCCAGACCTGATCGACGCCGCCGCGCTCGACGAGGAGGCGCGGGTCCTGCTCGCGGAGCTGCGGCAGCGTCCGACGTAGACGTCGCATCCGGCTTGTGACCGTGACGAAACGCATGCTATAATGCGCTGTCACGAGTGCAGAAGGGGGACATGGAATGGAGAAGCTCATGGCCATCGAGCGGCAGCAGCTCAAGCCCGGCCTGCCGTCCTTTGGCGCCGGCGACACCGTTCGAGTCCATATGAAAGTCGCCGAGGGTGGGCGCGAGCGCCTGCAGGCGTTCGAGGGCGTCGTGATCGCGCGTCGCGGTGGGGGGATCCGGGAGGCGTTTACGGTCCGCCGCGTCTCCCACGGCGTCGGCGTCGAGCGCACGTTCCCGTTGCACTCGCCCCGCGTCGAGAAGATCGAGATCCTCCGGAAGGGGCGCGTGCGCCGCGCGAAGCTGTACTATCTTCGGGAGAAGATCGGCAAGGAGAGCCGTATTAAGGAAAAGCGGTAGCGTCGGGGCCGTGGGCACCCTCAGCATCCCCACCGTCATCCTCGGGATCTCCGCGCTGCTCGTGGCGTCCCGTATCATCATCAAGCGGGCGGCCCAAATTCCGCAGGCCGCGCGCAGTTCGATCATCGAGACGCTCGACGCGTGCATCTTCGCCGCGGTTCTCAGTCTCGTCATCATCACGTTTGTGGTGCAGGCGTTCTACATCCCGTCCGGCTCGATGGAGCCGACGCTGATGGTGGACGATCGCATCCTCGTCGCGAAGTTTCTCTACCGGTTCGAGCCGGTCCAGCGGGGCGACGTGATCGTGTTTCGCTACCCGCTGAACCCGTCCCGCGACTTCGTGAAGCGCGTGATCGGACTCCCGGGCCAGCACGTGCAACTGAAGGAAGGCGTCGTTTACGTCGACGGGGCCCGCGTCTCGGAGAAAGGCTACACGATCCGCCCGGACTTCGGCAACTACGGACCAATTACGGTGCCGCCGAATGAGTACTTTGTGCTCGGCGACAACCGGAACAACAGCGAGGACAGCCGGTTCTTCGGCTATGTGCCTCGTGCGAACATCATTGGTCGGGCGGTCTTCATCTACTGGCCGCCCCAGCGGATTGGCTTCGTGCGTTAACCTGGGCCCGGGACGTGGCGGGGCGGGTGTGACCCGTGCCGCGGCGTCCGTCGTCCGGGCTGCGGTCTTGCCGGGTGTCCGATGGACCCCGCGCGACTGACCGTTCCCCAAATCGCCGCCTATCTGGCGTCGGCTCGCCGAGTGCCCGAAGAGGTGTTCAGGCGTCTCGCGGGTGACCCCCGCGCTTCGGTGGCCGCCTTGGTCGGCCGGTATCAGGCGATCCGGGCCGCCGAGCGGCGGGAGCGCGCGAGGCTGCGTGCCCTGTACCGAGAAGACCGACGGCGCACACCGTTGGGGCGGCTCGTGGCCGGCGTCGACGAGGCAGGCCGGGGTCCGCTCGCCGGCCCGGTGTTCGCCGGCGCGGTCATCTTGGGCTCGGCGGTCGTGCTGACCGGCCTCGACGACAGCAAACGGCTCACCCCCGAGGCGCGCGAGGTACTCGACGCCGAGATCCGCGCCTGCGCGCTCGCCGTGGGGATCGGTGAAGCTTCGGTCGAGGAGATCGACCGCTGGAATATTCTCGGCGCAACGCGCCTCGCGATGCGTCGAGCGGTCGCGGCGCTGACGCCGCCCCCCGATTACCTGTTGATCGACGGTCGGGATCGATTGCCCGCGCAGGTGGCTCAGGCCACGGTGATCGACGGGGACGCGACCTGCGCCTCGATCGCGGCGGCCTCGATCGTGGCGAAAGTCGCGCGCGATCGGACGATGCGGGCGCTCGACGAGGTGTTCCCCGGATACGGGTTTGCCCGGCACAAGGGATACGCGACGGCGGAACACCTCGCGGCCCTCGCCCGCCACGGGCCGTGTCTTGCGCACCGCCGTGCGTTTCTCCCCGAGGACCAACTCTCGTTGTTCGAGTGCGAGCCGTCTCAATCGGCGCACCTAGGGAGCGCGGGAGGCGGGGGGGCGCGGTGAACGGGGCATGATCGCCACGGGTGGGACGGGCGCGTGGTGTGGCAGGTCGACTGGACGTGCGGCGGGTGTACGACCACCGCGTTGGCGTGCATGATGAGTACGCGAATCGTGGCGCCAAGGCGAAGTCCACGGCTCGGCTGAAGTCGAACCAAGCGATCAAGAGGCTGGCCGTTGTTTGCAACGAAGCCCGGGAGCATCGAGGGGCGCACGTCCTTCTCAACGTCTTCACCGCGGGCAGCAGGGATGATCGGAATCCCGTCCCGGCCGATGTGTGTACGAAAACAGGAGAGATCGTATGATGGGACGAAGCAAAGCCGTTACGCAGGCCGTGGCCGAGACCGAGACGGTCCGGGCTGCGGAGGGACGGGGCGCGGGATAGCGGCGGTACGCGATTCCCGCCCGCCGGAGCGTTCTCGGCGCAGATTGGCGCCTGGAGGGGGATGAGGAATGGGCCAAGGAAAGCGGCGGCTCGGGACGAGCAGTAGCACGCGGCGGGTTAGCCGGCGGACATTTCTTCGGACGGCGGGGGCCGGGGTGGGGTTAGCCGCAGCGGGCCTGCTGAAACCCTCGCCATGGACCCCGCGGGCCGAGGCGGCGAGCGCCGACATGGGATCGCTGCTGTTTGCGATCGATTTTGCGGGAATCAAGACCCTCGATCCCGGCCGTACCATCGAAGTCACCGGCATGATGGTCGAGAAGGTCACCTATGACACCCTGTTAACGTTCGCCGGTGAAGACCTGCGCACGCCGCGGCCGCATCTGGCGACCGGCTGGACCGTGAGCTCGGACGCGAAGACGTTCACGTTCACGCTGCGGCAGGGCGTGAAGTTTGCGAGCGGCAACCCCCTGACCTCGGCCGACGTGAAGTGGACCTACGACCGGATTCTCAACCTCAAGGCGAACACGTCCTTCTTGTTCGACGGCGTGAGCAGCGTCGAAGCGCCCGACCCGAAGACCGTCGTCCTCCGCACGAAGGACCCGTTGTTGCCGTTGATCCCGATCCTTTCCCACCCCGGCCTGGGGATTCTCGACAGCAAACTCGTCATCCAGAACGGTGGGGATGCTGGGCCGAACGCCAACAACGCGGACCACGCGGAACCGTATCTGCTGGCGCACTCCGCCGGAAGCGGTCCGTTTATGACGCAAAACTACACGGCCGGCCAGGAGCTCGTGCTCGTGCGCAACCCCAACTTCTGGGGGAGTCGTCCGAAGTTGGAGCGCATCGTCATCCGAAATGTGCCGGACCCGGTCACCCAGGCGCTCCAAGTCGTGCGGGGGGACCTCGATGTCGCGGCCAACATCGGACCCGATCAAATTCCATCGCTCCGCCGCGCGCCGAACGTCGTGGTCCAGACGAGCCCGTCGGCGACCACGTTCTACGTCCTGATGAACAACACCCCCGAGGTCGGCGGCGCGTTCGCGAACCCCAAGGTCCAGCAGGCGGTCCGATATGCGCTCGACTACGACGGCATCTTGAAGATCGCCGGGCCGGGAGCCGTGCGGCTCGCCGGGGTCATTCCGACCCTGTTGCCAGGCTCGCTCCCGAGTAGCGCGGCGACGAAGACCGACCCTGAGAAGGCCAAGAGCCTCCTGAAGGAGTCCGGGCTGAGTACGGTCAGCGGGACGTTCTCGTACTCGAGCGACGCGATCCAGTTCGGCATCCCGACCGCGCTGTTGGCCCAGAAGATTCAGTCTGATCTCGCAGCCGTCGGGATCCAGCTCAAGCTCGACGGCCTGCCCACCGTGACATCGCTCGCGCTCTACCGCGGCGGAAAGGACCAGTTCGGCGTCTGGGGCTGGGCGGCCGACTATCCGGACGCCACCGACTTTCTCGTCTACGCGCCCGGGCGCGTGGTCGGGAAGCGTGCCGGCTGGCTGCCGTCGGCGTCGGCCGACGCGCAGAAGCTCGCGACGATGGCCGATGCGGCGGAGGCGGAGGTCGACCCAAAGAAGCGTGTCGCGTTGCTCCAGCAGTGGGAGCGGATGCTCGCCCAGGTCGGCCCGTACGCGCCGCTGTTCCAACCTGCGATCCCGTACGCATTCCGGTCCAACGTGCGGGGGGTGACGTACAACAGCGTGTGGGCTATGGACCTGTACACGATTAGCAAGACCGCGTAGACGACGCCACACCCGCCCCAGGGAGCACGGCGCCGACGCCGGTGTTCCCTGGGGCGTCAGTCTCGAAAAGGGGGGCCGCGCATGACACGAACGGGAGCACTGGTGGGGTCCACCGCAACAGGCCGACTGAGCCGCCGGACGCTGCTCAAGGGAACGGGCGGGGCGGCCGGGCTCGCGGTCGCGGGACGATTGGGACGGGACCGGACGGCCGCCGCGGCGACCGCGCCGACTCCGAACACGCTCATCATGGCGCCGAACTTCGTCATCCGGAGCCTGGACCCGGGGCACACGCTGGAACCGGACGGCGAGATGGTCACGCACGCGTGCTATGACGCGCTCGTGACGTTCGACGGGGCGGACCTGTCCACACCGAAGCCGCACGTTGCCACCTCGTGGAAGGTCTCCGGAGGCGGCCGGCTCTACACGTTCACGCTGCGCCAGGGGATTCGATTCGCGAGCGGCAATCCGCTGACATCAGCCGACGTGAAATGGTCGTTCGACCGGGTGATCAATCTTCAGTCGAACCCGGCGTTCTTCCTCGCCAACGTCGACGAGGTCCAAGCGCCGGATCCGCAGACGATCGTGCTGCGTCTGAAAGCCCCTCAACCGTCGATTCTGCCGATTCTGTCGAACGGGGCGCTCGGCATCATGGACAGCAAGCTCGTGACGTCGCAGGGCGGGGACGCGAGCGTCGACGCCAAGACCAAGGACCACGCCGAGGCGTGGCTCCAGTCGCATTCCGCCGGCAGCGGCGCGTTCATGATTCAAAGCTACACACCCACCCAGGAGCTCGTGCTCGCGCGGAATCCCAATCACTGGCGAGCGCCGGCGAAGATGGATCGCATCGTGCTTCGCAGCGTGCCGGAGTCCTCCACGCAGGCGCTGCAACTCGAACGCGGGGATCTTGATCTCGCAATGAGCCTCGGACAGGAAAACCTCGCGACGTTGCGCCGCCTGTCGTCCGTGACCATCCAGTCGAGCGTCGTCGCGACATCGTTTGTGATGATGGTGAACATGGATCCGTCGCTGTCCGGGCAGCTCGCGAACCCCAAGGTGTTGCAGGCGATCCGGTACGCGCTCGATTACGACGGCATTCTCCAAATCGCGGGACCGGGCGCCCAGCGCATGGCTGGGGTGATCCCGAACGATCTGCCGGGAGCGCTCGACCCGCGTGAGGCGGTCAAGACCGACAAGAATAAGGCGAAGGCCCTGCTCAAGGACGCCGGTCTGTCCGCGGCGAAGGGCCGGCTGATGTTCGCGAGTGACGCGACCTCCTACGGGATCCAGTACTCGCTGCTCGCGCAGAAGATCCAATCCGACCTTGCGTCCGTGGGCATCACGATCGACTTGGACGGCCTGCCGGGGACGATCGAACTCGGGCAGTACCGCGCAGGGAAGGCGCCGGCGCTGTTCGGCGGGTACGCAGCCGACTATCCCGACGCGACGGATTTCCTCGTGTACCTGCCCGGCCAACTCGTCGGCAAACGGATGAACTGGCCGGCGAGCGCGAGCCCGGCCGCCCAGGAACTCGCCCAGTGGGGCGACCAGGCGACCCAGGAAGCCGATCCCAAGGCGCGGGTCGCGCTCCTCCAGAAGGCCCAACGGCGCCTCCTGGAGATCGGGCCCTACGCACCGCTGTTCACGCCCGCGCTCCCGTTCGGCTTCCGATCGGACGTGCGGGGCGTGACGTACAACAGCGTGTGGGAGGTCGACTTCTACACGATCCGCCGCGGGTAGGCCGGGCCGACCGGACGCGGTGTCCAGCGGGAGCGCGACGTGAATCTTCAGGCCTACGTGGGTCGGAGAGTGCTCGTGCTGCCGCTGATGATTCTTGGAATCACGCTCCTCACGTTCGTGTTGTCGCACGCGGTTCCGTCCGACCCCATCGCGGCGAATCTCGGTGATCAGGCGGCCGCCGACCCGGCGGTCGTCGCCGCGTTCAAGCACCGCTGGGGGCTCGACCGGCCGCTGCCGGAGCAGTATCTCATCTACCTCGGCAGGCTCGTGCGCGGCGACATGGGCGTGTCGATCTCCACGCACCAGCCGGTGGTGCAAGATCTGTCGCAGCATCTGCCCGCGACGATCGAACTCGCGACCGCCGCGATGGTGATCAGCCTTGTGTTTGGGATTCCACTCGGGATCGTGTCGGCGATCCGGCGGGACTCCGTGATCGACCAGATCGGACGCGGCGGATCGCTTATCGGCGTGTCGATGCCCGTGTTCTGGTTGGGGTTGGTGGCGCTGTTCCTGTTTTACGCCCGCCTGGGTTGGGCGCCCTCCGCCGGACAGCTGAGCCCCCGCCTCGCGCTGCCGCCGTTTACGACCGGGTTCGTCGTGATCGACGCGCTGCTCGCCGGACAGACGGACGTGGCGGTGGATGCGCTTTCGCATCTGACGCTGCCCGCGCTTGTGCTGGCGTCGTCGGCTGTGGGCATCATCACCCGCATGATGCGCGGCAGCATGCTCGAGGTGCTTGGCGAGGACTATGTGCGCACCGCGCGCGCGAAGGGGCTCGCTCCGCGACGGATCACGATACGGCACGCGGCGCGGAACGCGCTCTTGCCGGTGATCACGGTGATCGGTCTCAGCTTCGGGGGCCTGCTCTCGGGGGCGGTGGTGACGGAGACGGTGTTCGCGTGGCCCGGGCTGGGTTCGTACGCGTTCCAGAGTGCGACCTCGCTTGACTTCCCCGCGATCATGGGCGTCGGGATCGTCGTCGCGACGGTCTACATCCTCGTCAACCTGCTGGTCGACATCGCGTATGCGATCGTCGACCCGCGCATCCGGATGGGCTGAGCGATGGCGGCCGACACGGCCCTGCGCGGCGCGGCGCGGCGACGCGGCGTGTTGTCCGGTGCTGTGCCGAAAGCGTTTGTGCGCTCGCCGCTCGCGATCGCGTCGATCGTTGTGGTCGCGGGGTGGCTCGCCGTGGCCGCGGCGTCCCCGGTGATCGCTCCGTATGGACCGCTGGCGCAGGACATCGCGGGGCGGCTCGCTCCGCCGGGCCCGGCCCACTGGTTCGGCACCGACCCGCTCGGCCGGGACATCCTGAGTCGGGTGCTGTACGGCGCGCGTCTGTCCATTCCGGTCGGCATCGCGGCCGTCGGGCTCGCCGTCGTGCTCGGCACGCTGATCGGCAGCGTCGCGGGCGTCGTGGGGGGCACGGTGGACGAGGCGATCATGCGTCTGACCGACCTGATGCTCGCGTTTCCCACGGTGATCCTCGCGATGATCATTTCGGCCGCGCTGGGGGCGGGGATCCGGAATGCGATCATCGCGATCATGGTCGCGTGGTGGCCGACGTATGCGCGGTTTGCCCGCGGCCTCGTGCTCGGAGCGCGCGATCGGGAGTACGTGGAGGCGGCCCGCGCCGTGGGAGCGTCGCCTCTTCGGGTGTTCGTCCGGCATGTCCTCCTGAACATCCTGTCGCCGATCGTCATCCTCAGCACGCTCGATGTGGGGCGGGCGATCCTGACGTTCGCGTCGCTGAGTTTCCTCGGGCTCGGTCCACCGCCCCAGATTCCGGAATGGGGTTCGGAGATCGCCGCCGGCCGCGACTACCTTGACCAGTGGTGGATCGCCACGTTTCCGGGGCTGGCCATCCTGACGCTCGTGGTCGCGCTGAACGTGGTGGGGGACAGCCTACGGGACGCGCTGGATCCGCGTCTGCGAAAAGCGTGACGGCAAAGAAGGAGTTTGGGCCGGGGGGCAGAACAACCAACGCGCGGTAATCGCAGCATCGTCGCAGCCGGACATCGCACGCGCCTTTCATCACAGCATTCGACGCAGAAGCGGAGGCCGTATGAACCGCGAGCAGATCGTTACCACGCTCCTATCCCGTGGCGCGCTTTCCCTGATCCAGACGATCGAAGACGTCGAAGCCGGGCGCGTACGCCGCGTGCGGCTCGACCGGATCCCCGGAGACCCCGCGTTCACCCGAGAGGTCGTCGAGCTATTCTACAGCCTCGGGGCGGACATTGACCTCGCGCTGCCGGCGTCGCGATCGCACCTGCGCCGCGTCGGGTAGTCGGGTTCCTGGCGGCGGCGATGCGCGACGAGCTGATCAGGCGCGAGACTCCACAAGGGACGGTCCGGGTGGTGGTTGCCTACGCCCGCGTCCGCGGCGGCGGTTGGCTGTGGATCGCCAGACGATCGCCCTCCGGCCCGGTCATCGGGCAGGGACGGGGCTCGACGTATGAGATCGTTCGTGCCGCAGTGGAGGAGTGGCTAGAGCAAGAAGCCCAGCAACTTACCCGATAGCTTGCGCGGCATCAGGGCGGGGCGGTCCGCGTCAGCACCGCGGGCACGTTCCCCCGTCACCGGCGTGCCCCGTTCGCGGGATGCGTGCGAGCGACCCCGCGGCCAGAATGCTTCGGGGGCTGGCGTTTCTCGTCGGTTCATTCGAGGCGTTCGAACATGACCACGCTGTAGTCGAGGTCTTGCGCCGCGACCCCGAGTTGCCGCAGCATGGCCATGACCTGCGCGCGGTGATGCACCTCGTGAAAGAACAGCTGCCCGGCGATGCCCCCGGCCGTCGCCCGCATGCGTCTCGGAGGGGTGAACATCCGGTTCGTGAACTCGATCGGCCGCGTCCCGTCCCCGAGATCAGCCAACGCCTGCCGAGTCTGCGGGTTGAGCCGCGACCACGCGGCGACGAACGGTTCAAGCTCAGGCAGCTTGTCCCCGCTGAACGGGTTGTCCGCGGGCGAAAACTCCTTGCCGCCCAGCCGCTGGGTGTAGCTGTACTGCGCGGCGGCGGTGTGGACGAGCGTCGCGCGGATCGAGCCCATGCCAAACGGAAACGCGCGTGTGTATGTTTCCGCGGGCTGGCTCCGCACCCAGCCCAGCAGCCGTTCCCGCGCCTTGCACAGGTAGTCGAAGTAGTGCGCCAGATCCACGGTGGATGTGCTCATGGTCGACCCGTTTCGCTGCGAGGGTGCGCTTCCCTGCCGGCTGCGGCACCACCGCCGGGCCCCCACGATCGCGCGGCGGGACGGCCCCGGACGAAGGACACGATCGCCGGGACGCGGAACTCCTCGGCGTTGCGCATGCCTCGCGGGTGCCCGCGGGGCCGTCCGCGTCCGTCGCGGTGCGCCCGCGGCCGCCGCGCCGACTCTCCGGAGGTGAATCGATGGGATACCTGAGCCGCCGCGTGTATCAGGACCGGCTGACCCGCATTCGCAAGGAGCTCCTCGACGCGGATCTGGCCGCCCTCGTCGTGCTGACTCCCGAGAACTTCCTGTACGTGTCCGGATACTTCCTCGACGTCCAGCCGTGGGAACGCCCGGTGGCGGCGATCATCCCGCGCGACGCGGACCCGTTCCTGGTTATGCACGAGCTATCGACGAACCATGTCCGGTACGCGACCGAGCACAAATCGATGTGGATTCCCGAGGTGCACTTCTACGCCGAGCACTACCGGATGCAGCACCGCACGTACCTGACGCCGCAGTGGCCCCAGATGGTGGCCGATCTCCTGCGGCGCAAGGGGATCCGCCGGGGCCGGCTCGGGGTGGACAGCACCGCCGGCCCAATCGGCCAGGTGCCGTCGCTCCTGCCCGGCGTTGAACTCGTCGCGGCCGGGCGTCTTCTGCGAGAGATGCGCGAGGTCAAGGACGAGGAGGAGCTCACGCTCATCCGTCAGGGCGCCGAGTTGAGCGACTGGGGACAGCAGCGGTATCGCGAGCACCTCGCGCCGGGCCGGCCGCTCGCGGAAGTGGACACGCTCGTCGCGCACGAGATCTGCACCGAAGCGATTCGGCGCTGGCCCGACTACAAGGTGGAGATCCGGGTCGCGGGGCTCACCGGCCCCAACTCCGCGTGCCCGCACGGGATCAGCGGGAACTACGGGCAGGTGATCGAACGCGGACACGGCATCGTGAACGTGATCATCCCGCGCCTCAACGGGTACGTCTGCGAGAACGAACGGACGTTTTTCGTCGGCACCCCGAGCAAGGAGCAGGCCGCGGCGTTTCAAGCGGCGTACGAGGCGCAGGACGCGTCTGCCGCCGCGTTTGTGGCCGGCGCGACGATGGCCGATGCCGACGCGGCGGCCCAGCGGGTGTTTGAGCAGCATGGCTACGGCGATCGGATCGTCCACCGGACGGGACACGGTATCGGCCTCGCGGGGCACGAGTTCCCCGACGACATCGCGTTCAACTTCCGGCCGCTCGTCGAGAACGAAGTGTTTAGTTGCGAGCCCGGGATCTATCTGTACGGCGTCGGGGGGTTCCGGCACGACGACACGGTGATCGTGAAGCAGGGCCGGCCCGAGGTCACGACCAAGTTCCCGCGAGACCTGGAGTCCCAGACCGTCGCCGCCGTACGACGGTGAACCGTCTCGGCGGCATCGTATGGGAGGGGGTGACCGCTCCATGACGGCCGAGCGCGCTGCACGCCCACCGAGGTGCCAGTGGGGTCGCCACGTCACGCGCCGAACGTTTCTCAGGATCGCCGCCGGGGCCGGGATGGCCGTGGGTGGGCTCGGTCCTGGGCCGGCCTCCACGGCCGCCGACGCCCAGGCGCACAACCAGATCACGATCGGCATCGGCAGCGAGCCGCTGACCCTGATGGGGGCAACGATCGTCGATTGGACGACCAACGCGCAGCTCGAAAACATTTACGATCTGCTGTTTACGCGGGACCCGAAGACGGAGAAGATCATCCCGTGGCTGGCGACCGGGTACAGGATCCTCGACGACAAGACCTGGGAGCTCACGCTCCGCAAAGACGTGCGGTTCCACAACCGCGAGCCGTTTACCGCTAAAGCCGTCAAGTTTACGTTCGACTACCTCCTCGATCCGAAGAACAAGACCCACTACCTGCCCCGATTCAAGTCGGTGTCGGGCGTCGAGATCGTGAACGACTACACGGTGCGGGTGCACACCTCGGAGCCGTTCCCCGCATTCCTCGACAACGTCTCGCTGCCGGGCCCGTTCATGCTGGCGCCCGAGTACGTGCAGAAGGTCGGTATCGACTACGCCGCGGCGCACCCGATCGGCACCGGTCCCTATACGTTTAAGGAGTGGGCGCGCGGACAGTCGCTGACGCTGGCGAAGACCCCCTCCTATTGGGCCGGCGCCCCGGCAATCGACGCCGTCGTGTTCTCGGTGATCCCGGAGTTCAGCGCGCGCCTCGCCGCATTGCTTTCTGGCCAGATCGATATCATGAAGGACGTGCCGCCGCAGGCGGTGGACACGGTCAATCGGAGTGGCCGGGCGACGGTTCGCACCACGGTCAGCTCGCGGATCGACTACCTGGCGTTCGAGACGCTGCACCCCGGCCCGACGCAGAACGCCAAGGTGCGGCAGGCGATCAACTACGCCATCAACGTGGACGAGCTGCGCACGTCGGTGCTCGGCGGCATGGCCACACGTATTTGCGGCTACGTCGGCCGGTATGATTCGGCCTACGACCCGGCGATCAAATGTTACGATTACGACACCAAGAAGGCGGAACAACTGCTCCGGGAGGCCGGGTACGATCCGGCGAAGCTCACCCTGACGCTGGATACCCCGAGCGGGCGGTATCCGCTCGACAAAGAAGTCTCCGAGGCGATCGCCGCGCAACTCAACAAGATTGGGATCACCGTGCACGTCCAGGTCAACGAGTGGCGGGATCACCTCGACAAGGTCATCAACCGCAAGGCCGGCGACATGTTCTTTCTGGGATGGGGCCCGGATCTCCAGCCGATCGGCACCGTGGATCAGCTCTTCGTCGGCACGCAAACGTACAGCGGATTCGACGATCCGCAGACCGACGCCATGATCAACAAGTCCGTACAGATCGTGGACCCCGCTGCACGGAACGCCGCGTTTCGGAAGATCCAGGAGGCGCTGCATCCGATGGCGCCGTGGGTCCCGCTGTGGAACCAGCATGACCTCTACGGTGTGGCGAACTGGATCGCCTGGGCGCCGCGTCCCGACGAGAAGGTTTGGATGTGGGAAGCGAAGGCGAAGTAGGGAACGCCGCCGGCGGGGTGGATGAGATGAACCCCGTCCACCCCGGGTAGGGGACGGTCCCCAGATGTCTCGGTATCTCCTCGGCCGCGCCGGCCAAGCGGTGCTGGCGATCTTTCTGGCGTTGACCGTCGTCTTTTTCCTCGTGCGGATCACCGGCGATCCCGTGATCCTGTTCCTCCCGCAGGATGTGCAGCCGAAGGACATCGTGTACTTTCGCCACCTGCTCGGGTTCGACCGACCGGTCTGGCAGCAGTACCTGTCGTTTCTTGGCGGGGCCGTGCACGGAGACTTCGGGCGATCGTTGCGATATCGGACCCCGGCGCTTTCGCTCGTGGTCTCCCGGCTCCCGGCGACATTTCAGCTAGCGGCCACCTCGCTCGCGATGGTGGCGTGCGCGGCCGTGCCCGTGGGGATCGCCTCCGCCGCCCGACGGGGCACGTTCGTGGACAACATCGGGATCGCCGCCACCGCGGCGGGACAGGCGGTTCCGGGATTCTGGTTGGGCCTCATGCTGATCTGGGTGTTTGGGGTCTGGCTACGCTGGCTGCCGGTCGCCGGGTACGGCGGATGGACGCACTTCGTCCTGCCGAGTCTGACCCTGACCGCGTTCTACGCGGCCCAGATCGCACGGATCACACGATCGTCGGTTCTCGACGCGCTCGGCCAGGACTACGTTCGGACCGCGCGCGCGAAGGGGATCCACGAGCGGGGCGTGCTCGCACGACACGTGCTCAAGAACGCGGCGATCCCGATCGTCACGGTGTTCGGTCTCAACGCCGGGCAGTTGCTCGGCGGGGCCGTCGTCACGGAGACGATCTTCGCCTGGCCCGGGATCGGACAGTACATCCTCAACGCGTTGCGCGGCCGCGACTTTCCGGTCGTGATGGTGGGCGTCTTCCTGACGTCGGCGATCTACATTCTCGTGAATTTTCTCGTCGACCTCTCGTACGTCTGGCTGAATCCCCAGGTGCGGTATGGCTGAGTCCGCCCGGTGGCTCGTTCCAAGGACGGGCGCGCTTCGGCGAGGCGGCAGGGGGCTTCCCGGGTTGTGGCGGAGCCGAACCGGCACGCTCGGCGTCGCGATCGTCGCGGTGGCCGTCCTGTGCGCGGCGCTGGCACCCGTGCTGGCTCCCTACAACCCGACCGCGGCACAGTTCTCGACCACGCTCCGACCTCCCAGCGCCGCGCACCCGTTCGGCACGGACCAACTGGGCCGCGACGTACTGTCGCGCGTCATCTTCGGCGCTCGGATCTCGCTGCTCGTGGGCGGCGTGACCGTGCTCATCTCGGGGTTCGTCGGCTGCGCGCTGGGGATGCTCTCCGGATACCTCGGCGGCTGGCTCGACGCGGCGGTGATGCGGCTCGCCGACGTGCAGCTCAGCTTTCCGTTCATCCTGCTCGCGCTGACCATTAACGCCGTCATCGGCGCGGGACTGCAGACGATCATGCTGAGCCTGGTCGTGGCCGGGTGGCCGCTGTACGTCCGGGTGGTGCGTGGCGAGATCCTCGCGCTCCGGCACCGGGAGTACGTGCAGGCAGCCATCGCGACCGGCGCGCGCAACGGGCGCGTGATGTGGCAGCACGTGCTGCCGAACGTCGCCACCCCGATCATCGTGGTCAGCACGCTGCAGGTCTCACAGTTCATCATCGCCGAGGCGACGATCAGCTTCCTCGGATTCGGGATACAGCCGCCGACCGCTGCGTGGGGTGGCATGGTGAGCGACGGACGGAACTACATCTTCTTCGCGTGGTGGCTCACGGCGTTTCCGGGGGCAGCCCTCGCGCTCACGGCGCTCGGCGTGAACCTCACGGGCGACTGGCTGCGCGACACGCTCGACCCGAGGCTGCGCACGTAGCGCAGCACCGGCGCCGGCGGACCGGGCCGCACGCGGGAGGGGATGCCCACCGCCTCGCGTAGTACCTTAAGCGGAGAGCCGCTCGGAACCGGTTTCTGTTCACGCTCATGTGGAGCGTTGAGGCGGAGGGAGGACATACGATGCGATTGGTGACGTTCAAGACGGGCTATGGCGCACGGCTCGGCGCGGTCGACGGGGATCACGTGGTCGACCTGAACGCGGCGTACGCCGCTCTGCTGGAGTCCCGCGGCGCGGCGCGCGCACACGCGCGCGCGCGCGCCGATGTGCCGGCGGATGCGACGCGGTTTCTGAGCGAGGGGGGCGACGCCCGACGTCGGGCGGAGGATGCGGTCGCGTTCTCGCGCCACGGTGCGGCCCCCGGCATCCGTGTGGCCCGTCGCGGGCTGGTCCTGCTGCCCGTCGTGCCACACCCGCCGAAGGTCATCTGCGTGGGGCTCAACTATCGGGACCACGCCGCGGAGACGGGGATGAAGATCCCGGACCACCCGGTGTTCTTTTCCAAGTTCACGTCGTGCCTGATCGGCGCCGGCCAGCCGATCGTGTTGCCGCGCGTGAGCGAGCAGCTGGACTACGAGGCCGAGCTGGCGATCGTCATCGGCCGGCCCGGCCGGTACATCGCTGAGACCGACGCGTACGCGCACGTCGCCGGCTACACGATCCTCAACGACGTCAGCGTGCGAGACTATCAGATGCGCACCAGCCAGTGGCTGATCGGGAAGGTCTTCGACCGGTCGACGCCGGTCGGGCCGGAGCTGGTGACGGCGGACGAGGTCCCGCACCCCGAGGCGCTGCGGCTTTCCACGACGGTCAACGGCCGGGTGTTGCAGGACTCGAACACCAGCAACTTCATTTTCGGGATCCCGCAGGTGATCGCGTCGATCTCCGAGATCCTGACGCTTGAACCGGGCGACCTGATTGCCACGGGAACGCCCGCCGGGGTCGGGTTCGCCCGCAAGCCGCCGATCTTTCTCCGGGACGGCGACGCGGTCGCGATTGAGATC
>Ga0070735_10000172_pt1 | contig 77562 bp, 70 predicted proteins | sample Coa_R1_FD_66443 | JGI IMG/M metagenome (GOLD analysis project Ga0070735, IMG submission 66443) | Surface soil microbial communities from Centralia Pennsylvania, which are recovering from an underground coalmine fire - Coalmine... | ecosystem: Environmental > Terrestrial > Soil > Unclassified ...
CCGTGAGGCCGACAACATCGGTATTGAAGTATGCGAAAGAAACTCCGGATCCCGCAGAAGTGTCGAAGACGCTGGGAGTAGACAGCGTACTCGAAGGAACTTATCAGCGTGCTTCGGGCGTGATTCGCGTGACGGTGCAACTGATTGATGGCCACACGGGAAATACCAAATGGTCGCAGCGTTACGACCTGCACAGCGCTGATATCTTGAGCTTCGAGGATGAGGTCGCGGGCAAAGTAGTGGAGGGCCTCAAAATCGAAGTCTCGCCGGCCGAGCAGAAGTCGATCCAGCAGGTGGCGACCAACAATGCGGATGCCTACAACAATTATCTTCAGGCTCGTTTCTACTTCAACCAGTATCACGTCGATTCGAGCTGGAACAGCCTGGTGCAGGGGAAGCGGCTGTTGTTGGATGCGATATCGCTGGACAAGAATTTCGCCGATGCCTACGCGCTGATGGCCCAGACTTGTGCGATGCAAGCCGCAAACTTCATGCAGGATGCTGCGGCGAATCTGAAGCAAGGCGAAACAGCGGCGCAAACTGCGCTGCGGATCAACCCAGAATCAGCCCGGGCTTTGATGGCGTTAAGTGCGATCTACGGCGAAGAAGGTCGCGAGCAGGAGGCGATTCGCAATCTGCGGAAGTCACTGGAAATTGCACCCAATGACGAGTGGGCGTGGCAGATGCTTGGTTATGCATACTACTACGCCGGCTTGAATGAACTCTCAGAACAGGCCTACGGGCGAATGATTGCGTTGAACCCAGGGCCTCCGCAATATCACTGGATGCACGCCCGGATGTTGCTCTATAGCGGCAAGGCTGATCAGGCGGAACAGGAACTGCGCAACACGCTCACAAGAAATCCGGATCAGTATAAGCTCCTCGCCTACTTCGCCATGGTGCTGTACTACGAGAACAAACTGGACGAAGCAGAGACCAATTTCGAACGATCACTGAAACTGGATCCTGGCACGGGCGACAAGACTCCACGAATGCTCGCGGCGTTTCTCTACGCATCGCGCAAGCAGCGCGAGAAAATCGATCCGCAGATATTGAATTACGGCCCTGACGACGTGGTCGACGGCGACGGCGCCTACTGGATCAGCGGAATCCATGCCCTGCTGGGTGAACGGCAGAAGTCGCTTGAATGGTTGCGGCGGGCTGTTGTGCTCGGGGACGTGAATTATCCATGGTTTGATCGCGATAAGAACTTCGATAGCATACGCGGCGATGCCGAGTACCAGTCGGTCATGGCGGGGATACGGCAGAAGTGGGAAGGATACAAAAAGGAGTTTGATCCGGGACGGTGAAAACTCTAGGGCCTATCTTTGTCCTGGTTGCGTACGTGTGCAGTGAGCCTTCTGACCACGAATTCCTGCACCACCCCGGCCAGTGCGCTCTCCCCCAGCCTCAACATGGAATTCTGCACCAGCAGCCCGGCGCTCCGGTCGCTTGACGGATAGTAGAGGTACGAAATACCGCCCACAGCGAAGCTGCCCAAAATGCTCGAATAGTTCGGTTGCCAACGTTTGTTATCGCCTTTGCAAATGACCGCGTTGGCGAGAGCGTAGCCGATCCGCGACTTAACACTGCCTGTGCCCTTGTAGAAGTAACGCGGATCCTGTTTCAGTAAAGATGGCAGAATCGCACTGCCGATGAAGGTACCGCCGAAAACGTCGGCATAAGCAGCTCCAAAGCGTTTCCCGTACCCCTGCATGCCCTGGCCATATCCTGAAAAGTCGTCCGACGCTTGCTCGAATCCCGCGAGAACGCCCACTCCTATAAACGTGACGGGATCTGTGGACGATCTCCACGCCAGCTTGAATTTTTGACGCGCATTGAGAGGGACGGGATCGGGCTCATAGATCACGTAGAAGTTGGGGATGAATCCCAAAACCCGCTGCTTCTCTTCCTCTTTAATCTGCTGTTCCGCTATTTCTACCGGCGTAAGTGAAACGCGCACTTCCGTCTCGCCGCCGGCAACCGCCAGCACGATCAGAGGCGTGATGTAAAACTGCCCTGGTTGCAGCTCGCCGTCGATTTCATGGCCGGTAAACCCCGGCGCGGTAATTTTCAGATGGAATGGGCCGGGAGCGATGTGCGTGAATGAGAACTGCCCATTGTCGCCGGTCACCGCATCCGGAACCGCGCTCTGGCCCTTCTGCGTAAGGTGAACGGTCACTCCCACGCTGACCGCTCCAGACTGATCCTCAACTGTTCCGGTGACGGTTCCGGGGGCTTGATTCGCCATTTGCGCCGGCACGTTCGTCCCGCTCGCCTTGCCTGCATTGGACTGTCCTGGCTGCGTTGGGCTGGACCGCTGCTCTTGCGCTTGTGATGGCAAAAGTAATCCACAGAGTAGAACGCACAGGGTCAGGCAAAGTTCGGCACCCGATACGTGCCGACTTTCACTGTTGCTCTCCCGACCAAGCGTTTTGTCCCGTACTTTCGCCCGATACACGTAGTTGTCCTGCGGTCAAATTAACCAAACATCAGATGGTCGACTAATCGACTGGGATTCACCTTATCGATGTGAGAATCACGGTGCCATTCCGTGCCTTAAATTGACAGTCTTGGAAAAGATGTTACGCAGGAGCAACTCGCGGAGTCAATTGCACCACGGTAACTGTAAGAACCAAGCGATAAGGCACATGTTTCCATATTGTTAGGATTGTTGATGATTCAGAAATTCCGATCCCAGATCTTAACGACTGGCCAGGCGGCCGCGGGGGCGCTCCATCTCCTAGTCGCGGTTACACACGGGCTACCCGCGATGAGGCGGCCCTGGACTATGGTTGTTGTCGGCGGCGCCCCTATTTCACTCCCTTTTCCGGATTCCACGCGCCCTGCTGTTTGCGGACGTAAAGGATTTGCCCAAGGTGGTAGGCCGTATGCGCCCCCACGTGGGCAATCATGGAAGCGTTCTTCTTTAACGTTTCCTCATCGGCAGACTGCACGACTTTTTCCCACTCGGTCATGACTTGATCGAGCTCTTGCAGCGTCGCCCCCCACTGCTTGCTGTCGAAGTTGTTGAAGGTTTCGTCGTTGTTGCCGCTGAACTTGCCGGGATCTTGGCCCTTGAAGCGCGCCAGGGACCGCCGGTTCCAGAACAGAATGTGATAGGTCAATTGGCCGACGGAGTGATTCCCCTTGCCGTCAGTCCAGTTCACCTGCTCCGGAGTCAGCCCTTCGACGGCAACACTGATCGGCACAAACCAGTCTTCTTGGTTGTGAACGGTTTTCAATTGTTCGAGCAGAACACCGCGGAGGTCAGTCGGTTTTTGGTTCTGGGCATAGGCGGCGAACGAAAGGGACAGCACGACCATAATAAGGATGCGTTTCATACCCGGTTCGACGGACTTCCACGCTACCGGATAGCAGCAGATCGCCCTCCTGTTTTCCGCAGTGCATGGCCCAACGTCTCCGCGCGTTTAACAAAGCGTGGAACTCTTGTACGCTCAAGGCTGCCCGCCTCCCCCACCGACGACATAAGCACCTCCGATCAATTCATCGCCGACTATCTCCCGTGCGTGCAATCGAAGGTCTAACAGGAGGGAATCGTGCAGTTCATGCGCTTCTTAGAGCACTCGCGGTCAGAGCAGCGGTGCTAGCCCGGGTTCCATTCGATAAAGAATGGCGCCCTACTGTCAGCTTCTCTCGATCCAAACTAGGTTTTTCATGGTGAACAAACGCGGTTACCGTGGTGCGCAACGCCGGCGCTTTGCCAATCCCTATTGATAGCGAGACACGCCTGTTTGATGGAGTTGCCCAGTATCAGCGACTCGCCGGAAGCAATGACATTCCCGCTTCGGTCGGAAACCGCCCATCGGTTCCCCTTGCCGCCGCCATGCTGCAACAACAAGAAGTAGTCAGCCTTGTCCTTTATCATGTTCTCGGAAAGGTCCTGACATTCTTTGCGATGTTGCAACTCCTGGTAGACCTTGGCGACTTGCGGCTCTTTATCGTTGCGGGACGAATCGATCACCACTTGTGAATTGGCCGGGGTTCCCGGATCGGCCGCCGCCGTCGGCATCACATAAACCACCGGCCGCCGCGATGAAGTCTTGGCTTCTTGAGAAAAGCTCCACGAAACGGCAGTCAACGCGAGCATGAATACGACATAGGCTCGGACGCGCATAATACTCTCCTTGTCTTCGACTAGATACGGCAAGCTTGCACCCTCCGGTTCGCCAAGCTTTGTATAGATTTGTGAAGAATCCTGGTAAATGCTCGGTCCAGCCGAGTTTTGGCTTGAAACCCGTTCGCTGACCAAAGCTGGAATGCGACTAGGCGGGCCACCGCCTGGGTACCTCTAGTGCTTAAGAACAGTAACTGTCAGTTCGGATTGGAGAGGTGAGCCGGTGGTGCCGCCAACGAAAGTACCGTAACAACCAATACAGGCTGATCCGGCTTCCACTGCGATCGTGTACAGGCCGGGGGAAAGTGACATCGACTTCAAAACACTCCAGCTAGTCGGCGGCGAATCGGTCAAGGTGGGGTGGTTGGCCGCCGTCACTGTCCTGGCGCCACTGTGCGGGCTGCGGAGAAAGGATCCTTGAGTCGACAAGTTTTGATTGCAATCTCTCGGGCAGACTTTTTTCTTCCACGCGTCTTCAGCGTGCATGGTCCTTTCGCCGCCGCTGCTCGCTTGCCTTTACGATGTCGCTCATGTCCCCCGCCGGACGAATCTCGAAAATGTTGCCGTACTTCAGCGCCGGGTGTTGTCCGATGAGCTGGACAGCATGATTCATGTCCCTTGCCTCCAGAACCAAGATGCCGCCGATTTGTTCCTTGGTTTCCGCGTAGGGGCCATCGGTAATTGCCACTTTGCCGTTCCTCCAGGACAGGGTCCGGGCGGTTTCCACGGGCTGAAGCGCTTCGCCACCACCCCAGTGCCCGTTGGCGCGAAGTTGGTCATCGTAATCAAAGCATTTGTCGAACATGGCGTTTCGTTCGGCCTCGGTCATTCCATCGAATTTGCCTTTGTCGTAGTAGCCCAAACAGAGGTATTTCATTGTTCTCCCTCGTCGTTCTGCCCAGGATGAAAGCCAGCACCGAACCGTCGCAGACTTTTCTGTCACTGTTTCAAGTAACGATTCGCAACACATCCTGACTTGAATACCTTTGACTCAACCAGTTTCAGTCGCAATTTCTCCGGCATGCCAACACCTTCCAGTAACTTTCTGCCTTCTCCTGCAAGGACTGGGTGAACGACAAAATGAAATTCATCCACCAGACCAAGCTGTATAAGCTGTGAAGGAATATCTACACCGCCGACTAGAATATTTTTGCCTGGTTCTCGTTTCAATTTAAGTATCTCGTCGCGAAGGTTCCCACGAACAATCCTCGTATTTTTATCTTCGCCGCCGTCTAACGATCGTGAAAAAACAAGCTTTTTAACAGAGGCAAATGCCCGCGCAAATTCGTTCTCTGCTTTTGTCTCAGACTGGTTTTTTGCGATGTCCGGCCAATAGGGCACCATCAGTTGATAGGTTTTACGTCCAAAGACCTGCAGGTCAGCCTCTCGCAGGAGGCGAATATTGTACTCATATATTTCTTCATCGGGAATTACGTTGGTATGGTCGCAGCAGCCATCCACCGTAGTGTTGATTGCGTAAATTACATTTCTCATTGGATTCCTTTTTGTGCAAAGCGGCAGCTTCCCTCATGGGTGTGATTCGAAAAAATCAAAATGTGGACTCGCTCCGTTCACCTGCTCTCGACGGCGGCTTGTTCCGGAGCCGGGTAGAAAAGAAGCTCGCGCACCTCGCCCACCGCATCGCAGGAGATGGCAGCCTTGCGCACCCACGCCAGCGCCTCGTCCATATCGGCGCATTCGAGTATCCAGAATCCGCCGATGTGCTCCTTCGTCTCGGTATATGGCCCATCGGTGATCAGCACCGTGCCATCGGTCTGCTTCCGCACCGTCTTGGCGTTACTGGCCGGGGAGATTCCGCAGGCAAACTTCCTAACGCCGGCAGCAATCATTTGGCGGTTGAGCGCGTGGATCTCCTCCACCATGGACTCGGTTACGGTGGACGGGTCAAAGTCGTCGGGGAGGTAGCTAGCGACAATATACTGTGGCATGAATTCTTCTCCTTGATCTCTGTGGTTTTTCCGATGCTCGTTTCCTGTTCACTCCGGAACCGTAGCTCATCGTTCTGTTGCCCTATAGTCGTTCGGCAGACCGCAAAATCGACAGCCACTCTGGAATTTAGCCCAGGACGTAACTCCTGGGCAAAGGCAACAAGGGTGCCTCGCCCCCCACGGGCGCCAAGCATTTCTCCTGTGCCGTCAATCCAGAGACGTTCCGTCCTGATATTTTTGCCGTTGAAAGTTCCCGGGTTGTATCAAAACTGAAGCGCATCAAACAATAATTGCAATTCCAGACAGCGAGGGCGCGACCAATATGGCGGACATCGGCATGAAAGTACTTTTTATTGCGGGCTTCGGTCCGATCGATCGCGACGTCGCGAAAAGTCGCGCGCTGTATGCCGATAGCCTCGGCATCCTTTTCAAAGAGGACGCCGCGGGCTATCTCTACACCGGTACCTTGCAAGGCGCGAAGCACTTTGCCTTATGGCCTCTTTCGCAGGCGGCGCAGTCCTGCTTTGGTAGTTATTCCTGGCCCGGCAACATTCCCGTTCCGCAAGCCTGGCTGGAATTCGAGGTAGAAAATGTGGAGGAGGCCACCGCCGAGCTCGAATCGCGGGGATATCAAATGCTCATCCGGAACAAGACGGAACCCTGGGGCCAGATCGTAAGCCGGTTCCTCTCACCTGAGGGCCTTCTGGTCGCCGTTACGTTCACTCCCGCGCTCCGGGAAGAGAAATAATCCTCGATGCGCAAAGGATCGCCGCCAGGGTGCCGCATTTTGTCGCGTTTTGTGCGAGGCGTGGGCATTTTTCGGCCAGGGTAGCCACCCTTTTTCGCGCCCTTTGCGGAAGGGTGGGGATGTCATGGCGGAGGGCTGGCTCACGCAGTGCAATGTTTCGTTGACAACACCCCAGCCCGGTAGGGGCGACGGCGCTCGAAGTCGGACCGTCCGGTTTGACCCCTTCCCTTCTAAAATGCTATAAGAATTGGTCTTGTGCCCGACCTCGCCTTCGAGGTTCTGCCTCAGAAGGCTGGTTGATCGTCACAGACAAACGCCTTTGCGCTTGCTAGGTTGCGCAAGGCATATCCGACGCGGCCAAGCTCAGCATCCGTCAAGTCTTGCGGTGGAAGCGTGTTCGGAACTCCGGGCCATGTTCCCGGCGCCTAAAGCGCGGGCAAGCATGTGCCGGATGAGGTGCCTGAACCCGTAAAACATCCTTAATAAGAACTTTCGGAGGATTCCCTATGCGCACCTGGTTCGCTCAAGCTGCGTCCCGAGGATGCCGTAACTTGGCAGTCGCGATGTCCGTTCTCATGCTCGGCGCGTGCGCCGCATGGGCCCAGCCCGGCAATGAAACCGTTGGCGAAGCCAACCTTAAGCTCCCTGATCTTTCGTCGGTCAGCTTTTTCTCCGGCGCCATCGACGGCCACAAACTGCTGTCCATCGGATTTCTGTTTTGCTTCGCCGGACTGGCATTTGGTCTCGTCATTTATTCCCGTTTGAAGAACATGCCCGTTCACCGGGCCATGCTCGAGATGTCGGAACTGATCTACGAAACCTGCAAGACCTACCTGCTGACGCAAGGTAAATTCTTATTGTTCCTGTGGGTCTTCATCGCGATTGTCATTGTTCTTTACTTCGGCGTGCTGTCGCCGGTGCCCGGAAAATCGGTCGCGATCACCCTGCCCATCATCCTGGCATTCAGCTTGGTCGGAATTGCCGGCAGCTACGGCGTGGCCTGGTTCGGAATTCGCGTGAACACCTTCGCGAATTCGCGCACGGCGTTCGCGGGATTGGGGGGGAAACCGTATCCCATCTACTCGATCCCGCTGCAGGCCGGTATGAGCATCGGCATGATGCTCATCAGCGTTGAGCTGGTCATGATGTTGTTCATTCTCCTGTGGGTGCCGGGCGATTATGCGGGCCCATGCTTCATCGGATTCGCCATCGGCGAGTCGCTGGGCGCGGCGGCGCTGCGTATCGCTGGCGGCATTTTCACCAAGATCGCCGACATCGGCTCCGACCTGATGAAGATCGTCTTCAAGATTAAAGAAGACGACGCGCGCAACCCCGGCGTGATCGCCGATTGCACGGGCGACAACGCCGGCGACTCGGTTGGCCCGAGCGCCGACGGCTTCGAAACTTACGGCGTGACTGGCGTCGCGCTGATCACTTTTATATTGCTCGGCGTGAAGAGTCCGACCGTGCAGGTTCAACTGCTCGTCTGGATCTTCGTCATGCGCATCATGATGCTCATCTCGAGCTCGGGCGCGTACTTCATCAACAGCGCGATTGCCCGGGCGCGTTTCGCCAATGCCGACGAAATGAACTTCGAGACGCCTCTGACCTGGCTGGTATGGCTCACCTCGATCATCTCGATCGTCTTGACCTACATCATCTCGGCACTGGTCATCCCCGAAGTCGGGGGCGACTCGTCGCAGTGGTGGAAGCTGGCCACGATCATTTCCTGCGGTACACTGGCCGGCGCGCTGATTCCGGAACTGGTCAAGGTCTTCACCTCAACCGAGTCCCGTCACGTGCGAGAGGTCGTGATCTCAGCGCAGGAGGGTGGCGCGTCGCTCGGAATTCTTTCCGGATTCGTCGCCGGGAACTTCTCCGCCTACTATCTCGGCTTTTCCATGGTGGCGCTGATGGCGGTTGGCTACGAGATGAGCACGATGGGATTGGGCGCTGCAGCATCGATGGTCGCCGCTCCGGTGTTCGCCTTCGGCCTCGTCGCCTTCGGCTTCCTCGGCATGGGCCCGGTCACGATCGCCGTCGATTCCTACGGTCCCGTCACCGACAACGCCCAGTCCGTCTATGAGCTCTCCCTGATCGAACAAGTCCCCATCGCCGAAATCAATCGCGAATTCGGAATTAGCGTGAATTTCGACAGGGCAAAGTATTTGCTCGAAGCCAATGACGGCGCAGGTAATACTTTCAAAGCTACAGCGAAGCCGGTGTTGATTGGAACGGCGGTGGTTGGCGCCACGACGATGATCTTCTCAATCATCATGGCGCTGACGAGCGGGCTGACGGCGAACGTTGACAAGCTTTCCCTGCTGCATGCGCCGTTTTTACTTGGTTTGATCTCGGGCGGGGCGATCATCTATTGGTTCACCGGCGCCTCGACGCAGGCGGTGAGTACCGGTGCGTATCGCGCGGTCGAGTTCATCAAAGCGAACATCAAGCTCGAGGGAGTTGAGAAGGCATCGGTTGCGGATAGCAAGAAGGTTGTCGAAATCTGCACACGTTACGCGCAGAAGGGTATGTTGAACATCTTTATCGCGGTGTTCTTCGTGACGCTGGCATTCGCCTTCGTTGAACCGTTCTTCTTCGTCGGATATCTGATCTCGATCGCGGTGTTCGGTTTGTATCAGGCGATCTTCATGGCCGATGCCGGCGGCGCGTGGGACAATGCCAAAAAAATTGTTGAAGTCGAACTCAATCAGAAAGGTACGGAACTGCACGCGGCAACCGTTATTGGCGACACCGTTGGCGATCCATTCAAAGACACGTCATCGGTCGCGCTCAACCCAGTGATCAAGTTCACGACACTGTTCGGATTACTCGCGGTAGAACTGGCAGTGAGACTGACCCAGACGGGCGGATCATTGTCTGGAGTTCTGGCGGTTATCTTCTTTATTATCTCGTTCTTCTTTGTCTATCGCTCGTTTTACGGGATGCGAATCGGCAAAGAACTCGGGAAGGCACACGCGACGGCTGCCGACTGACCATCGAAAAAGACTTTTGAGCCATCCGGCCGGTCCGGATGGCTTTTTTATTGCTTTTCCAACTTGACATCTAACCACATTTCTGCAATTATCGAAATATGCACAATGGGCCCAGTAGCACGGAACAAGTTACAAAGTATGCTGACATGTTCTCTGCGATGGGAACGGACGCGCGGCTGCGAATCATGCAACTGCTGCTGTCCGCGCATCCCGAAGGGCTTGTCGTCGGCGAAATTCAGGAAGAACTGGACATCCCGAACTCGACCCTTTCTCACCACCTCGACAAGCTACGCAATGAGGACCTGGTAAATGTGCGTCGGGAAAGCACGTTCCTTCGTTATACCGCCAATTGCGAGGCCCTGCAGGAGTTGCTGCAGTTCTTGTATGCGGAGTGCTGCACCCGAAATAAGGCGTTGAAGCCGAAGGATGTAGTTCGAATTTGTAAGTGAGAGGATCAAATGAGCAGCATTAAAGACGTGGTGCGACAGAAGTACGGGCAAGCAGCGCTCAGAGTGAAGAGCGGCGGCAGTTCATGTTGCGGTGCTTCGGCGTCCAGCGGGTGTGGCTGTGATCCGATCACTTCGAATCTCTACGAATCAACGCAGGCGGGGGAAGTTCCGGAGCAAGCCATGCTGGCTTCGCTGGGCTGCGGAAATCCGACCGCGCTGGCCCCGATGAACCCCGGAGAGACGGTGCTAGATCTGGGATCTGGCGGCGGAATCGATGTGTTGCTATCCGCGCGACGTGTCGGTCCGACGGGAAAAGCGTATGGCCTGGACATGACCGACGAAATGCTGGCGTTGGCCAACCAGAATAAGCAAGAATCGGGATTGCAAAATGTCGAATTCTTAAAGGGCGAGATCGAAAACATTCCCCTGCCCGACAACTCGGTCGATGTTGTGATCTCCAACTGCGTGATTAACCTGTCAGCGGACAAAGATCGAGTGTTGCGCGAGGCATTCCGTGTGTTGAAGCCGGGCGGCCGCGTTGCCGTTTCTGACGTGGTTACGCGGGGCGAAGTTATCCCGGCGGTTCGGAAGAGTGTGCTCCTGTGGGTTGGCTGCGTGGCAGGAGCATTGGAAGATATCGAGTATCGAAATAAGCTCGCTGCCGCGGGCTTCGAAGAAATCGATATTGAGCCAACGCGCATTTACCGTATAGAAGATGCACGAGCGATGCTTTCGGCGGAGGGCATTGATGTGGACGCGATTGCTCCGCAGGTCGATGGAAAATTCATGAGTGCGTTCATCCGGGCGGTTAAACCCCGACCGATTTCCGCGCAGTCTTGTTGCGGACCGACCTGCTGCAACTGATTAAATTATGAACCCGCATTACAACGTGCTGTTTTTGTGTACCGGCAACTCAGCGCGTTCGATCATGGCTGAAGCGATCATGAATGCCAAAGGCAGGCCAGAATTCACGGCTTATAGCGCGGGTAGCCATGCAGTGGGGTCGGTACGCCCGGAGGCGGTTCGGCAACTCGAGGTCGCCCGTATTCTCACCATTGGCCTGCGAAGCAAGAGCTGGGACGAATTCTCCAGAACCGGCGCGCCGAAGCTTGATTTTGTATTTACCCTTTGCGATCACGCGGCCAGCGAAACCTGCCCGGTCTGGCCGGGACAACCGATGACCGCACATTGGGGCGTTCCGGATCCGCCATCGAATGAAGCAAGCGCGCAAGAAATTGGAAAGGCCTTCCGTGACGCTTTCTTTTTACTAGACCGACGAATCACTCTGTTTCTTTCACTCCCGTTGGACGCGATTGACAGGCTCTCCCTGAAAAAGGAACTCGATAACATTGGGCACCAATAGCGTTGGCATCGAATTTTCGAACGGGATCAACTCGCAACACGGCCGCCTATTCCAGGGGCAGTGTCGCTCTCGAACCTTCCGCCCATTCGCACACGGCGTCGCGCTGCTCCGCGGTGAGATGACTGCTTCGGTGGACGAACGCATACCAACCGTCCGGCATATCACCGTTCGTTACCTGGTCGCAAATCTGCTCCAGTCGATCGACTTTCTTCTTGTCAGGGTAAGCAGCCCATTGAGAGAAGTTAACGTGCCGGCGGCCCGCGCGCACATCGTGAACGACCAGCCACGAGACGGGTGCGACATAGCTATACCACGGCCATTGCGTTTCATTGGAATGACAATCGTTGCATGAGTTTTGCAGAATGGAGCGAACGACCTGAGGCATCGGCTGTGCCGCATAAATGGTCTGTGCTGACGTGATCGGCGGATTCTCCCTTTTCAGCGGGACCAACTGCACCGCAACGAGCAAAACTATCAAAATTTCAAGGATGTGTTTTGTTCTGAACCGGCGCATGCGGATTTACTGTCCAAGTGACTTCACGTAGCTGATCACTTGCCAGATTTGCGGATCGGGCAGTTTGGCCCAGGAGGGCATCCCCTTCTTCATATTGCCGTTCACCAGAAGCCAGTGCAAGTCCCCGACCGTTGCCTGCTGTTGCACGCGTTCGCTTTTTAGCGGTGGGCGCTTCTTGGTGCCCTCCGCATCTTCGCCGTGGCATTTGCGGCAATGATCTTCGTAGATCCGCTTTCCTGCAGCAACGGCTTCGGCCTGTCCCTGATAAGGATTGGTACGGGCATGATCCTGGGCGGGAACCCGCGCCAGCCAGGCACCGTCAGCGGCCGCGAAAGCCAGGAGAGCGAAAGCGAACAAAACCGTCGCGATGACCAACATCCGAACGCCGGTCCTCATGAATGCCCCCGATGAAACTTATCCAGGAACTGCTCGATCTCGTACGAGATGCCGAAGCGGAACACGCGCGGAATGCTGTAATCGTTCAGGCCGAACTGCGGTGAAAACGACAGTGTGGTGCCATTGGGAGCGGTCCAGTTCACAGTTGGTCCGAAGTAGTGTGAAGTGTTACGCAGGCCGAAGCTATAGCGGTCGCCGAGGCCGCCATACATTTCGACGCCTGCCTGAAATTTCTCGGGGCAGAAGGTGCAATCGTGGGCTCTGGCTGCAAAGGCCAGCGGACGACTTATTGCCCAGGCATAACCAAACTCCCAGGGATCATCCGAGAGATTCTTCTCGGCAATGATGTTTTCGCTGATGTTCCAACCGTGATAGTCGCTGCCGAGGATCAGTTTCAGTTCTATCTCGCGTTCGACGTCCGGGCGTGCGACTCCATTGGGAACGAGAAAGTCGGGAACGCCGTCGTGTCCGACGACTTCTCGCAGGCTCTTATCGCCGCTGATGTTTTCGTATTCGACATAGAGAACCGGATTGATCCAGTGTTCCGCGAGCAAGGGCCGCAAACGGTTCTCCCAGCGAAGTCCAGTGAAGATGGTGCTGTCATTCTGGGTGCTTTGTCCGTCGAGATAAAATTCCGAGGTCCACCACGCCTTGACGCCATATTCGAATTCGACGTTCGATCCTAGAAAGACGTTTCCTTTCGGCGGATCCCCCGCCGCATTGAACATTTCGATCTCGAGATTCCCCGGTTCTTCCATCTCGTGAGAGTAGGTGACGAAGTAAGGACGCTCCTGGGCAAGCAGAGGCGTCAGCAGGCAAGACAAAATGAAGACGAGTAGTGCAAATCTATTTTTGTTCATAGATGCAACTGAGTTGCATGTGATGTAATCCATCACAATGCTAGAGACCTGGAGGTAAAAGCGTCAAGTGATGCTCATCACACAGCGTTGTTTTTTGTTTCAGGATTGTTGCAACCAGTTGCAATCGGGTACATGTTCAAGGAGTGCTAAAACGGCATTGAGCGCAGTAACCGCCCACTTCCAGCCGGCTCACGACGATGTGGAACTGGCAATCGCGCTGGATCTGTCCCTTGAGGCGGTCGAACAGGTCGCTTTCGAATTCCATGATCTTTCCGCAGCGCAGGCAGGCCATATGGATATGGTCGCGCTGCGGACGTCGCTCATAATAGTGCTTTTCGCCCTGCATGTGCATGAGGTCGAGTTCGTCGATCAAGCCTTGCCGCTTGAGCAATTTCAGCGTGCGATAAACCGTGACTCGATCCACCTGGGGATCGATTTTCTGGGCGCGCCGCAAAATCTGGCTGGCATCGAGATGCTGCTTCGCGGTTTCGACAACGCTGAGAATCGTGCGGCGCTGCTTCGTCATACGCAAGCCTCGAGACATCAGTTCGGCTTGCAGACGGCCCGGAACCTCGGATTGCGGCAGCGGCATAAAGTTTTGAAACTCAGTTGCAATTATATCGCGGACCTGCGCCCCAACAATACGGGTTGCCGGCGGGGACGCCGGCGCTACGCCTAATTCCCTTTCATCTTTTCTTTCACGCTGTGGGCAAGCTTTTCGATTTCTTCGGCTTTTTTTACGACATCGAGAGAGAGGGTGTTTTCGTTCGACTTGTCGACGTACTGTTTCAGTTCGTTGGCGAGCTTGAACAGGTGGTCGGCGTCGCGCTTGAGTTGCGCCTGACGCTCTTCATTGGCTTTCTTGGCCATCTCGTGTTGCATCGCATCGCGGCGTTCATCAGGCGCGGGGTTCGGTGCGTTGGGAAGCTGGTTGGGAAGCGGACGTCCGGGAGCCTGCGCGGCGGACGAATGAAGTGAAAATGTGGTGAGGGCCACCAGCAATAAAGAGCAAGCGAGTAAGCGCGATTGCACGATCCACCCCTGCAAAGCAGCGATGAAGAAATTATACGGCGGTCGCCGATGTGACGCGGCTCAGGATCATCACTTTGCACTGTTATAATCGGCCAGACCCCCATGCTGGCTGCGAACGTGATCCTGCCGGAAGCCACCAATCTTCCTGAATTGATGCGTGATTGGCGCGAAGACACGATGACGTTTCTTCGTCACGACGCGCCCAAGATCGTTCTGGTCATTGTGGTCTCGTTCATCCTGATCCGCGGGTTGCGGTTCATCACCGGCAAAATGTCGTCGTTGCAAGCGCGCAAGTTGGTGACGGGGGTGCGGGCGAAGCAAGTACGCACGCTGGCTAGCGTGATTAACAGCATCGGCGTGCTGATCATCCTGTTTGTGGCGGCGCTTACGGTGCTGGCGCAGCTTGGCCTGAATTTGGGTCCGCTGCTGGCCAGCGCGGGCGTGGCGGGACTGGCGATCGGTTTCGGGGCGCAAACGCTGGTTCATGACTTCATCAACGGCTTCTTCATTCTGCTGGAGAACCAATACGATATTGGCGACAACATACGCATTTCCGGCGTGAAGGGCAACGTGGAGGAGATGACACTGCGGCGCACAGTGCTCCGCGACGACGACGGTACGCTGCACACCGTTCCGAACAGCCAGGTCACGATCGTGTCGAACACGACCCGGGATTGGTCACAACTGACGATGCGGGTGGTCGTCGCGTACAGCGAGAACAGCGACCGCGTCGTCAAGTTGCTGCAGCAGGTCGGGGAGGAACTGAGGCATGACCCGGCGTTCGCGCCAGACATTGTGGGAGAAATTCAGGTGCCGGGAATTGATCGCGTGGGTAATGGCGAGGCGGAGTATCTTATGCTCATCAAGACACGACCCACGAAACAATACGCAATCAGCCGCGAACTTCGCCGCCGAATCAAAGACTGCTTCGAGAAGAGCAATGTGCAGACGCCGGGCCCCGGGCGCATGTGGATGATGGACCCGGGGACGAAGAGCGCGTGACAACCCATCCGGCTAGTTGACAAGCGAAGCGGGTTCTTCCAAGATCATTCGCATCTTTGCGCGGCCATCCCCGGGCCGCGCCCGTTGACCAACTGGAGGCCTTATGAGGACCCTCGCTACCCTGCTCACTTCAGGGATTGTTTTGTGTGTGAGTCTTTCTGCCCAGCCAACTCCTGTGCCCTTTGTGAATCAACCGTTGATTCCGGCGAGCGTGGCGCCAGGCGGGGCGCGTTTCATCCTTACCCTGAACGGCACGGGGTTCACGCAGAATTCGGTGGTGAACTGGAATGGCAGCCCGCGGGTGACGACGTTTGTGAACCGGACGCAACTGACGGCGCTGATTCTCTCAACGGATATTGCAACACCGACGACCGCCTCGATTACGGTGTCGAGCGCCTCTCAGGGAGGCAGCACATCGAATGTGGTGTTTTTGCCGGTGCGGGAGCCATCGGCCAGTGTGTCGCTAAATGCGTCGAGCTTTTCCGTGGGGGCGCAAATCGGACCCAATTATCTCGCAGTTGGCGATTTCGATCGGGATGGGATTCAGGATATGGCACTGATCGAGGAGACGAACACTGCACCGATCCTTTCCATTGTGCTGGGGAACGGCGACGGTACGTTCCGGCAAGGTGCAGAGTACAGTTTGGGAAACGCTGCCAGCCTTAGCAGCGCGGATGTGAACAACGACGGCAATCTAGATCTGGTGATTGAAGACGAGGACAACGCGTCTGGATTGGGAGTACTCCTGGGAAATGGCGACGGCACCTTTCAGAAGCCACTAGTTTCTAAGGGTACGGTTTGCTGCAGTCCATACGCGGTACTGGCAGATGTCAATCAAGATGGCCGTCTTGACTTTATTTCTTCCGATGGTCAACTTTGCGTCTTTGTGGGAAATGGTGACGGAACTTTTCAACTTCCGCAATGTATGGGTTTCGCAAATGAGAGCCTTGCGGAATTGACAATCGGCGACTTCAACGGCGATGGGAAGCTCGACATCGCCGCCAGCAACAATGGTAATGGCCCGTATTTCGTCTCAATTCTGCTTGGGAACGGAGATGGCACTTTTCAGAGTGGACCGAACTATCCTGTGCAGGGGTATCCGGAGGGCATTACCACCGCGGATTTCAATGGTGACGGGAGACTCGATCTGGCGGTCGTCGACAATACTACTGGACGAGTTATCATTTCGTACGGGAATGGCGATGGAACCTTCCGGCCCGGCTTCACATTCGCTACCGCTTTTGAGCCCTTCTTCATTGAAATAGCCGACATGAACGGAGATGGCAAGCTGGATCTGGTTGTCACGGACAATGGCTACGGTCTTGCGACCTGCTCCATCTTGCTAGGAAATGGCGATGGTACCTTCCAACCCTATGGTGGATACGATGGAGGAGCAGTGGCCTCTTACCTTATCGCCGATTTCAACAACGACGGTTTGTTGGATGTAGGCGTGGTTAACGGTGAAATTGCGAATATGGGCGTTGTCACAGTTATGTCTCAAGATCAGGGCACTACTGCCAGCCTCGCACCCAAGGGGCTTACCTTCCCCACGCAACTGGTCAACACGGTCAGCAATCCGAAGGTCGTCACGTTGACCAACACGGGCACGAGCGCGATCACGGTCAGCAAAATCAGCGTGAGTCCTAACTTTTCGGAACTGACCAACTGCGGAACTATCCAGCCCCGGCATATCTGCGAGATCGGCGTCTTCTTCACGCCAACCACGCCGGGGAACATCATTGGATACATGGCGGTGACAGACAATGCAGGAGGCAGTCCGCAGGTGCTCAACTTCCTCGGCACGGGAACGGTTATGTTGCTGTCGCCTTCAAGCGTGAACTTTGGCAATGTGCCGGTGGGTACGATGAGCGCTCCGCAAACCGTGACGGTGACGAACAAGGGCAATGGGGCGGTGAGTATTTCTGGTGTTGGCATTGGCGGCGCAAACGGCGGGAACTTCATGCAGGTGAACGCGTGTCCGCAGCAGCTTCCGGCGGGGACGAGTTGCAACGTTACGGTTTATTTCCGGCCGTCGGCCAAGGGAGTGAGGAACGGGATCCTTGGCGTGGCCGATAGCGGAGGAGGAAGTCCGCAGACCATACCGCTGAGTGGAACGGGGACATAGCTCGAGCTGTCCTCGGAAAATCTTTAACCGCGAAGAGCGCAAAAGATTCGCAAAGGGCGCAGAGAAATACTTCGGGCGCTAAAGCTCGGATTCAAATTGGGGACCAGACTTGCAGTGCTGAAGTACTGCTCCACCTATTCTTGCGATGTTCCCCCGTGGCCTATTGGCCGAAGACGTAGGCCGCCCCGGGTGCGTTACTTTTTGGCGCGCCGGCGACGACGGTGGCACCCCAGATCGCGATCGAAACGCCCATGCCGTCATTGGCTGCACCATCGGAAGCAGTGGCCTCGGCGTAAGCGACTCTCGTACTGATCCAACCATTGGGCGGGCGTACGTAGGCGTAGGCAGCGCCTTGTCCGTAATTGCCGTTGATCGTTTGCGAGGGAGCACCAACTGCGATTGCGATGCCGTTAGCACCGACGCCAACAGATTGACCGAAGCTATCACCCTGAGTGGCGTCGGGAGCGCCGAGCTCTGCGGTGAAGTTCGAAGTGGTGATCCATCCGCTGGGTGGCTCAACGAAAACATACACCACGCCATAGCCGCCGAAGCCTCCGGGGGCGCCGACGGCAACGGTGGTGCCGTTGATTGCCGAGGAGAAACCAAGCTGATCGCCGCCCTGGCCGTTGGATGCGGTCAACTCAGCGGTCTGAGTCATGTTGACCCATCCGCCGGCGGGTTCGACGAAGATGTAGCCCGCGCCTTGAAAGTTGTTGTGTCCAAAAGACCCGACGAGAATGGTGTTACCGCTGACGGCGATGGAAGACCCGAAATAATCAAGGATGCCGTTGCTGTCGGAGGCGCTGAGTTCCGCATTCTGTGAAATGTTGCCGGACCAGCCGGCGACAGAAGGCTTCACGAAAACGTAGGCTTTCCCCGAAAAGTTGCTGACAAAGAATGCGCCGACAGCAATGGTATTGCCGCTGATACTGACGCTGTTACCGAACGCGTCGCCGTCCTGGCCGTCGGAAGCGGTGAGCTTGGCGTTTTCGGTGAGATTGCCAGCCCATCCACCGGCAGGTTTGAGAAAGACGTAGGCCGCGCCGGGTCCAGCTTGTTGCGGGCTATTGAAGTTCGAGGTATTGGCGGCCCCAACAACGATGATTTTGCCGTCGATGGCGACTGAAGTGCCGAATCCCTGGCCGCTATCGGACGAAGTGAGGCGGGCAGTCTGTGTCATGTTGCTCCAGCCGCTGGCGGGCCGGACGAAGACATCGACTTCGCCGAACTGCTCGATATTAGGATCGAAGTCGCCAACGACGACGGTGGTTCCGCTGATGGCGATGGAAATGCCGAACCAGTCGTTCTTGGCGCTGTCGCTGGGGGTGAGTTCGGCAAACTGCGCCCAAGCATGGGCCTGGGGGTGACGAGCTGAATGGCTGGCGACAGCAGCGACAATTTTCTGCTGCGCAACCGGAGGCAGATCCGAAAGAGAAGCGGCGAAACAGAAAAGCGGTAAAAGCAGAACGAATGCAAGAATTGCAATCGAAGCCGGCTTGCGCATGACGGACCTCCCAGGAGATTGGAGCCGGCCCGGCAAGCAGAGAAGGAGGCTGGCTTCCAAGGCGCACCATTGTGACCCCGAGTGTGGCGGGCGTCAAGTATGGAGAATTTCTTGGTAAGACGCGAATCCGCGGAGGGATTGATGATCATCAGAAGAAAGCATCGCGGAGAAAAGCATGGCGCAAAAGCACGTTGGTAAGGCAGTGGCTGGTCTGATTTTCTCTTTGCTGTCGTTGACAACAATTTTTCAAGCACAGAACGCGAATTTCCATGGTGCTCCGGATTCGGCGAAGCAGACCAAGAACCCCTACGAGGGACAGGCAACGGCCGAGGCGGCTGGCAAGCGTTTGTACGGGATGAACTGCGCGAGATGTCACGGGCGCAATGCAGAAGGGTCGGAAAACATACCGGCTTTGTTGGACGGCAAAATCGAGACAGTCACGCCGGGCGAGTTGTTCTGGTTTGTCACGCAGGGTGAACCGAAAAATGGAATGCCGGGGTGGGCGAAGTTGCCGGAAGAACAGCGCTGGCAAATTGTGAGCTATGTGAAGGCACTGGGGCAATCGCAGACAGCACCACAGAACGCAGCGCCGGAGGAACCGGCGGTAGTTTCGACGTTGAAGGGACCGCCTCCGACGCCGCCGTTTACGGACTTCCGCTATGAGCAGCCAGGACGGACGCGCAAGATCACGGTGAAGGATTTGCCGGCTCCGTATACGACGCAGTCTGCGGACAACGGCCCGGATGTCGTGCAGCGTCCTGCCAATGCGTGGCCAAAAGCACCGGCAGGATTCAAGGTTGAGCAGTTTGCAAGCGGGTTGCGGAATCCGAGGCTGATGCGCACGGCGCCGAATGGGGATGTATTTCTAGCCGAAACGGCTGCGGGCCAGATTCGAGTATTTCGCGGCATGACGGCAGACGGCAAGCCGCAACAGACCGAGGTATTCGCAAATCGGCTGTATCAGCCTTATGGGATTGCATTTTATCCGCCGGGACCAGATCCGCAATGGATTTATGTCGGGAGCACGAGCGCGGTGTTGCGTTTTCCCTATCGCCATGGGGATTTGCACGCGAGCGGCAAGATGCAGAAACTGGCCGATCTGCCAAATACCGGTGGTCATTCGACGCGGGACATTCAATTTTCGCAGGATGGAAAGAGGATGTTTGTGTCGGTGGGGTCGGAGTCGAATGACGATGACACCGACACACATTCGGCGGAGAGATACCGCGCGGACATCCTGGAGTTTAATCCTGATGGATCGGGCATGAAAGTTTATGCCTACGGTATCCGAAATGCCGGTGGCGGTTTAGCGATCAACCCTCAAACCGGCGAGTTGTGGTGCTCGGTCAACGAACGTGACGCTCTCGGCGATAACCTCGTGCCGGATTACATCACGCATGTGCAGGAGGGCGGATTCTATGGCTGGCCGTGGTGGTACATCGGGCCGCATCAGGACCCACGCCAGAAGGGGAAACATCCGGAGTTGAAAGACAAGTCGATTGTGCCGAATGTTTTACTGCAGCCGCACAATGCGTCGCTCGAACTGACGTTTTATGCTGGCACGCAGTTTCCGGAGGAGTATCACGGCGATATTTTCGCGGGAGAACATGGGTCGTGGAACAAGGCGGTGCGGGCCGGATATGAAGTCATTCGCGTACCGCTCCATCACACGGGGCATGCGAGCGGCGAGTATCAGGATTTCTTGACCGGCTTCGTGCTGCCGGACGGAAACGTATGGGGCAGGCCGGTGGGCGTGACGGTTGCGCCGGACGGATCGCTGCTGGTGAGCGATGACGCGTCAAATTCGATTTGGCGGGTAAGCTACGTGGGGCGGTAAGAACCGTTGGATATCCAGTAAATCAAGGAAAGGAGCCACACCCTGATTTTATTGCGCCTTCGCCGACACCGCTCAGTCGCAACGCGCGGCCCGCCCAGGTCCCCTCGTTGCGCAAAAGAGACTTGCTTGGGACGACAACGTATTCCCGATTACCTCCGTCACATGCCAAGGCAGGACAATCCACCTAGAGTTGAAGTGTGCGGGACGGGCGCTCAGCCCGTCACGGTGAAATTGTGTCTGCATGAGCTGGTACTTCGCGTTCTTCTTTATTTCGGGGATGTGCGGCATCGTTTATGAGCTGGTGTGGCTACGGCTGGCGATGGCGCAATTTGGGGTCACGACTCCTCTTACATCGATTGTGCTATCCATGTTCATGGGCGGGCTTGGACTCGGCTCGTGGGTTGCGGGTGCATGGGTGCGGCGGTGGGAAGCGCAACCGAGGATTCATCCGCTGCGCATCTACGGGCTGACGGAGCTCTTGATTGGGCTTTCGGCATTGCTGGTGCCGCTGCAGTTGCGATACGGACACGGACTGCTGGAAAAGATGACCAACCAGGCGGCGATGTCGTCTGGTGCGTATTACCTCGCATCGGGAGGATGGCTCGCAATCACGCTGGTGCCGTGGTGCGCGTGCATGGGCGCGACGATCCCGCTGGTGATGTTTGCGATTCGCGGATCAGAAAGCGCCGAGTCAAAGCGATCTTTCAGTTTTCTATATCTGGCGAATGTGCTGGGTGCGATCGGAGGTGCGGCACTCGCACCGCTGTTGATCGAGATGTTTGGATTTCATAGGACGTTACGAATTGGTGCATGCCTGAATGCAATGATCGCATTGGGCGCGTGGGTGTTAGCCAGCCGATCAAAGGCAATCGTCTCGGTAGAAACCCCAGACGCCACTTCGATCCCGGAGAACAGCAAGAGTCCTGTTACTCTCTTGTTCTTCACTGGTCTGACCACGATGGGCATGGAGCTGGTCTGGATACGATTGTTCACTCCTTATGTCGGTCCGGTGGTGTACGCCTTTGCCATGATTCTTGCCTGCTACTTGGCGGCGACATTCGCAGGGTCGCGGATCTATCGCTGGTGGAGTTCACGAGATCAAGGCAACGTTGATCTTTTGTGGATTGCCTTGGTCCCGCTGGGAATGCTGCCTCTTGTAACAGCCGATGCAAGGCTCGCCTGGGATTCGACCGTTCGAGTTTTCTTCGGTATTGCGCCGTTCTCAGCGGCGATGGGCTTTCTAACGCCCATGCTCGTAGATCGCTGGTCTGGCGGTGACCCCGATCGCGCAGGAAAGGGATACGGAGTAAACGTACTAGGCTGCATCATCGGACCACTTTTTTCCGGATTCGTTCTGTTGCCGCAGTGCGGGGAGCGGTACTCGATCGTGGTTTTGACGGTTCCCTGGCTGGTGGTCGCGGCGGGACTGTGCTTCCGGGAAAGATCTCGCCTGGTTACACGGGGTGCGGCCTACGGCGCAGCCATCGCGGCACTCGCAGTGTTTCTGGTAACTAAGGATTTCGAAACTCAGTATGAACAGCGCGAAGTTCTGCGCGACAGCACCGCGACCGTGATTGCTACTGGAACCGGCATGAGCAAGCGGTTGCTGATCAACGGAATCGGGATCACGGCCATGCTGCCGATCACGAAAATGATGGCCCATCTGAGCCTCGCATCACTTGATCACACGCCACAGAATGCATTGGTCATTTGCTTCGGGATGGGAACTACTTTCCGCTCAGCGCTGTCGTGGGGAATCCCGGTGACTGCAGTCGATCTGGTCCCGAGCGTGCCGCAGCTGTTTACTTACTACCATCGCGATGCTGCAAAGATTTTGCAATCTCCGCTGGCAAGAGTGGTGGTGGATGATGGCAGGCGGTACCTGGAACGCACTCCGGAAGAATACGACGTCATTATTATTGATCCGCCGCCACCGGTGCAGGCAGCCGGGTCGAGCCTATTGTATTCAGAGGATTTTTACGCGGTGGCGAAGAAACGGCTGCGGCCGGGCGGGATCCTGCAGCAGTTTCTGCCGGATGGTGTAAATAAAGCAAACGATGATGCGCTCAAAGCGTCAGTCACACGAGCGCTGACCAACTCGTTTGCCTACGTTCGGATCTTTCGCTGGAACGGAAAACAAGGCTGGCATTTCCTGGCGAGTAGTCAGCCGATTGCGACGCGAACCGCAGCGGAGTTGCTGGCCCGCATGCCTAACAGCGCAGTACAGGACATGATGGAGTGGGGGCCAGCCAAGACTCCGGCGCAACAGTTCGACATTTTGCTTTCCCGCGAAATGAAACCCGAAGAGATGATTGCTCTGTCCCCGAACACTCCGGCATTGCAGGATGATCTTCCGATCAACGAATACTACCTGCTGAGGCACCCGGAGAATGGGCTGAGTTTTTAGGCCGCAAGTGCAAGCGTGATGTAAGGCGGAAGCAAGCCGAACGCGACGATTCTTGTGGGGCTCCCTCGACTTCGCTCGGGATTTCGGCAGCGGGCTCAGACGCCCGCTGAACGCCTCAACTTCACTTCGCAAAGGAGGCTTGCTCAGGATGACAAATATTTTTTTGACAGCTTTTGCTCGGCTGGCTAAGCTGTGAGCGGATGAGCGCTCGCATTGTCGGCTACATTTTCCTGGGGATTGCGACCTTCCCGTTCATCTATTACCTCATCGCGCTGTACAGCACATGGCGTTTCTTCAGACGTCGACTCGAACCGAATAGAGATTTCACTCCACCGATAAGCAATCTCAAGCCAGTCAAAGGAGTAGACCCAGAGGCCTACGAGAATTTTGCCAGCTTTTGCCGGCAGGACTACCCGGATTACGAGCTGATCTTTTGTGTCGGTGAGAAGGACGATCCGGTCGTTCCCATCCTTACCAAACTGATTGCGGACTTCCCGCAGCGTCGCATTCGCATCATCTACAGCTCCGGGCATAACGCAGTCAATGACAAGGTGGCAAAGTTGGGGAGGTTGGTTGCAGAGGCGCAGCATGAAGTGCTCGTCTTTAATGATGCCGATGTTCGAGTTCGCCCGGATTATTTGCGTACCGTAGTGGCTCCGCTACGAGATTCGAGAGTCGGCGGTGTGACCTGTTTATACGTACCCATTCATGAACACACATTCATTCAGCGTTTGCAGTCGATGGGGATGGTTTCCGACTTTTTCCCGGGAACTTTCGTGGCTCGCGAATTGGATGGCGTGAAGTTCGCATTGGGGCAGACAATCGTGACCACACGCGCCCGGATCGAGGGCTTTGGCGGATATCAGGTACTCGAAAATCGTCCGGCAGACGACCTCCTGGTTGGGCGATTCATCACAGAGCAAGGATACGAAGTAGAGCTCCTGCCGTATGCAGTTGAAACCGTTGATGACTTCGATTCGCCAAAGGAGCTGTTCTACAAACGCCTACGCTGGATGACGGTGATGCGGCACATGCGGCCGTGGGGACACTTGGGCATGGTGTTCACGCAAGGGCTGGCATGGTCGCTCGTCGCGCTGGCGATTCGTCCGACGGTAAGCGTGGCAGCGGCTTATTTCGGGACCTATCTGGTCCTGCGCACAATGATGACGTGGATCACAGGAGTCTGGGGGCTTAAACAGACGGGCGTCTGGAAGCGACTGCCTCTGTTTGTAATCTGGGATGCGACAGTATTCGCGATCTGGGTACTCAGTTTCGGTCGAAAAAGCATTCGCTGGCGCGGCATCGACTACAAGATTCAGAGCGGAATGCTCGTTCCGCTATCCTCTCGCCCGATCGCGACCTAAAGGTCGCTAATCAGCGCTGGCCAGCGACGGCTTCGGTACTTCTTCCTGCTTGCGACGGTCGTTATGTGCGTTTCGCCAGTTGACCTGCGGCATCATGACCGAAGTGTCCACGCGGTCGCGATACTTTACGGCGATATTCATCAGCGAATCGAGCAGGGATTCTGAGAGCAGATGTGGTTTCAGTCCGAGCTCGATCAGCCTCGAATGCTTGGCATTGTAATAGTGTTGCTCAGCTTCGACGCGCGGATCCGGCAAGTGGTCGATTTCGACCTTCATGCCTAATTTTCGTCCGGCCACTTGTACCATGTGAGCGAGATCCAATACGGTGAACTGCTCTGTAAACTGATTGAAGACGCGGCACTCACCAGGATCAGCCGGATTCAAGCAGGCAATTTCGATGCAACGAACAGTGTCGCGAATGTCGAGGAAGCCTCGCGTCTGGCCGCCTTTGCCGTAAACCGTAAGAGGTTGCCCGATCGCAGCCTGAATACAGAAGCGGTTCAGCACCGTCCCGAAGACCTCGTCATAATCGAATCGGTTAATGAGGGATTCGTCAAGCGCAACTTCGTCGGTGACAGTTCCGTAGACAACCCCCTGGTTCAAATCTGTGGCGCGCAGCTTCCAGATTTTGCAGGCAAACATGATGTTGTGGCTGTCGTGCACCTTGGACAGGTGATAGAACGAGCCGGGCTGCTTGGGGTAAGGAACGGTGTCCTTGCGGCCGTTGTGCTCGATGGTGATGTAGCCTTCTTCGATGTCGATGTTGGGCGTTCCGTACTCGCCCATGGTGCCGAGCTTGACCAGATGGCAATCGGGCTGGAGTTCTTTGAGAGCGAAAAGCAGATTCAGCGTGCCGACGACGTTATTCACTTGCGTGAAGACGGCGTGCTTGCGGTCGATCATCGAGTACGGGGCTGCGCGTTGTTCGGCGAAATGAATGACGGCCTCGGGTTCAAACGACTTGATGGTCGAGGCGAGGAAGTCGTAGTCCATGACGTCGCCGACAAATAGATCGATGCGCTTGCCGGTAAGCTCCTGCCAAGCGCGAAGGCGTTCAGAAAGTGGGCGGATTGGAGTCAGGGTCTGGACGCCGAGTTCGAAGTCCCACTGACGACGGATAAAATTGTCGACGATGGCAACCGAATGGCCCTTCTTCGATAAATAAAGGGCCGTGGCCCAGCCACAATAACCATCCCCACCAAGTACAGCGATTCTCATGTGTACTCCTCAGATGTAACGCCTTGTTCGATGATGCTGGCCCGCCGGACGCAACGGCCACAAGGTATGAAAAACCACTCAAGACAGAAAGTTTTCTACCGGCGTGTCTTTATTTTATCGCAAATCACAGAGGTTTCGGGCTATTGGGTTGGAGTCGCAGGTGCGAATGATGATGCTACGGATGCGGAAACACTGCTTTCTAGCACGGCGGAAGCAGGCATTGGATGGTTCGTGAACAAAGATTTGCCGCCGCTTTCGGCGACCAAAAACAGTTCATTCCTGCCGACGTCTGTTTCCAGATGCGGGATAGCCGAGTCTTTCGCAACGATATAGGCGCGTGACGTTTGACGCCAGAGATCGGAAAATTGGCGGTCATCGATGAACACCGGTGGGGCGTCAGGTGCGGCGGCGCCATATTCCAAATTCATAAACTTCCCGTTCAGTAGCAACGCTGGACGATTCGTATAGAAGAAGACAGAAGAGAAATAGTAGTAGTGGTGGTCCACAATCAGGGTTCCGGCTGGCGACTTCTGCAGAGCGACCGCAAGCGGACGCGATGATAGGAATGGATCGAAGGCGACCATGGCAATCCGCGCAGCGTGAAAGAAGAGAATCATCATGAGGGCTGCGGCAATCGCAGCCCGCTGAACCTTGGCCCTGAAAGTTCCGAGCGCCCCAACCACAAAAGCCAACCCTGCCAGCGCGAGAGGAAAACGCAAATAGGCGAAAGAGGCGAGAGTAAGGTCCTCCATGTGGCCAAGGGAGAGCTTGTAGGCCCCCGGATGAGGAGTGAGAGCCGAAGAGATGTCACCCGGGGTCGGGAACCCGCGGCTCAGAAACAGAATTCCGCCCGCTGCGATCGCCGCGCAAGCAGCGACGATCGAAAGCGCGCGTGTGCCGCGAGTGATCCAGGGACTGTCGGCTGCCATGGCCGAGCCTAGAAGCAGCGCCACGGCCGGATAACACGGCATCGAGTAATACTCTTGTGTCGTCGAGAAAGTGAAGAAGATCAGGATGAAACCCACCCAGCAGAGCGCCAGCAAACGCGTGCGCCCAGCGCGATCATTGGGCTTGAACGAAAACTTCGCGATTGCCGGAAGATACACGCTCCACGGGAAAAGCCAGAGCAGGTGGAAGAGCCAGAAGTACAGGCGCGGGACGGTGTCGTAATCACGCGGATAGCGGAGATTTAAGAAGCGCAGCAGTTGCTCATTGATGAAGTAGAACCAGAGGAATCCGTGGTATTGGCCGGGTCCGCTGTGGAGCGTGAAAACGATATAAGGCGGGTTTCGCAAGGTGGCGAGAATGTGCCACGGCGCGGCGATCACCAGAATGATCAGGGTTCCGCTGAAGGGACGAAGCCGCTTCCAGGTCCGCGCAGAAAACAATTGCCGAGTGAGGAAAAGATAAATGACCGCGGCGGCAATCGGGAAAACGATTCCGATTAAGCTCTTCAATAAGAGACCGAAAGCGAGACTCGCAGCCAGCATGAAAGCCCAAAATCGTGGATGCGGCTCGTCTTCCTCAAGCGCACGAAGAAAAGACCACATGGCCAGCGCCACGGTCAGTGTGATCATGACGTCGGGAATCAGAATTCGCGTGAAAAGAAATAGACCGACACAAGTGGCGATGACGAGACCGGCATAGAATCCCGCTCGTTTGCCGAACGCCCAAATGCCGAAAGCAGCCGTGAGCCAGGCTAACGCTATAACCGAGAGAGCCAAGGGAATACGTGCGGCCCAATCGTGCACGCCGAAAACCTTGTAGGAAATCGCGATCAGCCAATAGATGAGCGGAGATTTTTCAAGGTAAACAACACCATCAAGACGGGCCGTAACCCAATCGCCTGAAGAAAGCATATTGCGGGCGATCTGCGCCTGCACGGCGTCGACGTCGTCCATGAGCGATGGAGGCGAGACGATACAACCGAGATAGACTGCTCCGGCGACGAGCAGCACGCCTAGATATAAGTGCCAGTTTTTTCCTGTATCCATTCTCTGGAGGTTGGAGCGGGAGCGGTCTGGATCTGCCACTTTTTGATCCATAGAAACAGGATGAGCAGACCCCAAAGGTGATAACCGAGATTGCCGCGCCGTTGCAAGTGTTTCTGGATATGCGCGTCGATGATGTCGCGCCGGAATAGTTCACCGTGTTCTGCGAGAGCGGACGAGACCGTCTCCGTCAGCAGCGACCGAAGTGGGCCGCGCAGCCATTGATGCGCAGGGATGTCGAATCCCATTTTCTTGCGGTTCAGCACGGAAGCCGGCAGTTTTTGCTTCATCAGATCTTTCAGAATGAATTTCTGTCGCGAGCCGCGAATCTTGAATTCTGAGGGCAGGCTTGCGGCGAATTCGACGATGCGATGGTCAAGAAATGGCGGCCGGACCTCGAGCGAATGCGCCATGCTCATGCGATCGGTCTTGCTGAGAATGTCGTCGGGCAAGAAGTATCGCTGGTCAAACCAGAGATACGGGGAGAGGTCATCGGCGTTGCGGCGCGCACCCGTCAGCTCTCGCAGAGTCGTCTTGAGCGTTCCGGGCAGTTTTGTTTGGAGTAGTTGCTGCTTCTGCGAATCGGAGAATGTGCCGTTCCAGTGAACATGGGCGCGCTCAGGCGCCATGAGTGAGCCCTCGAGGAAGCGGGTCAGCTTATAGTCGAGACCAATTTTCTCGTCAGATGCGGGCCACAGATGTACTCCGCCTAATGCGATCGCCAGGGCTGCGCGTGGAAGCGTGCGCAGGCGAGGGGAAAGCTGATTGGCTCGGTGAGTCAGATATCCGGCGAAGAGTTCGTCGGCGCCTTCGCCGCTGAGGCTCACCGTGGTTTTCGTCTTGCTCAGTTTGGAAAGAAACCAGACCGGAAGCGCTCCGGCGTCGGCGCTAGGCTCGTCGGAGTAGTAGGCGAATTCGCGGATGGCGCCTTCGAGATCGACTTCAGGTGTCAGGTCCAGTTGCTCGTGATCGGTCTTGTAGAGAGCGGCGACTTCCTGGATGTAAGCAGTCTCGTCGAAACTGCGGCCGCAGAACGAAATCGAGAACGTCTTGAGGGGCGCGCTCGACTCGGACGCGGCGTAGTGCAGGATGGTTGAGGAATCGATGCCGCCGCTGAGCCACATGCCGAGAGGAACGTCGGAAACCATGTGCTCGCGAATCGATTGGCGAAGTAGGAAATCGAGTTCTTCTTTGGCCGAGTCGAGCGTTCGAGGCTTCGGGATCACTGGTGGAAGCTGCCAATAAGCGTCCCTTCGAACCGCTCCATCGCGCCACTCGAGCCATTGCCCCGGCGGAAGTTTCTCGATGCCTTCGACCAAGGTCCAAGGCCATGGGATGTAGTTGAGCGAGAGATAGCAGTCGAGACCGTTCAGGCTTAATCGGCGGTCGATTTCGGGGTGGATCAGGATGGCTTTTAGTTCCGAACCGAAAAATAAATCTTCGCCACGGCGCCTGAAATAAAGCGGCTTGATGCCCATGCGATCGCGACAGAGAAGCAAGCGCCGGGACGGTTCATTCCATAATGCAATCGCGAACATGCCACGGAGGCGAGAGAAACACTGGATGTCCCATTCGAGAAAAGCGTGGAGAACGGTCTCGGTGTCGCAGTGGGATAGAAAGCGATGGCCGAGCTTTTCGAGTTCGGCGCGAAGTTCGAGGTGATTGTAGATTTCGCCGTTGAAGACAATGGTGGTGCCAGCTTCTTTGACGGTGATGGGCTGATCGCCGCCTTCAAGGTCGATGATCTTCAGGCGGGTTGCGCCGAGTGAAACGACTTGCGATTCAAAGACGCCCTGTTCGTCCGGGCCACGATGGATGAGGGTATTGGTTGCGCTGCGGATGCGCTCGGGGCCGGGCAGCCAGTTTTTATGCGTGAAGCCAACAATGCCGCACAATGCTTAAAGACCTCTGAAAGGGTGAATCACTAGTGTAGCGGATATTTCAGGAGATGAGCATTTGTCGCCCTCGCAGCGGACTTGGCGCCTCAGGATGATAATGCGGATTTCGCAGAAGCAGCATGAGTAGCTGTCTCCGTTCCCGACAACGTTGCCCATCCGCGCCGCGAAAGATCCCAGAAGATCAGGTAACCGGCCACTGCGGCAATCACCAACAGCGAGATTCCCCAACCCCACTGCTGGAAGACGAGTTTGCCGATGCCAAACAGGCAGCCGTAAACAAGAATGACGCCCATGATCCAGTCGAAGGCGTTGCTGGCGGCGTCACGCACAGGCGGAAGTTCCGGAACGAGCGCTGCGATGTGCTTCCAACCGTAAACAGAAGGGTGCACGCGGCGATAAAAAGCGATGAGAGTGGCTTCGGATTCTGGCCTGGTGCCGTAAGTCGCGATGACCCAAACAAGGGTTGTGATGCCGCCGGTGATCAGAGCACTCTTGGCGTACACGAGAGAACTGCTGCCGCTGAAATGGACGCCGTGCAGGAAAATGGTCGCCGCGGCGGCGGCAATCATGGCTGAGATCTCGCTCCAGGCATTAATGCGCCACCAGTACCACCGCAGGATGTAGACGGCGCCGGTGCCGAACCCGATGTTTAATACGAGGTCCCACCCCTGCTTGATCGATGTCAGTTGCATCGCTGTGTAGCCGCTGGCAAGCACAAGGAAGACGGTGAAGATTTTGCTGACCAGGACGTAATGTTTTTCCGTGGCACCGCGAACCACGAAACGCTTGTAAAGATCGTTGACCAGGTACGAGCAGCCCCAGTTGAGCTGAGTTCCGACGGTTGACATGAACGCAGCGAGAAAAGCGGCGACCATCAGGCCGCGCAAGGCGGGAGGAAGGTAATCGCGCAGCACCATGACATAGCCCTGCTCGGGATTCTGTGCGAAGGCTGCGCTGGGATGAATACCGCCGTTGGGCGAGTAGACGACGATCGCGACAAGTCCGGTGATGATCCAGGGCCAGGGGCGAAGCGCGTAGTGGGCGATGTTGAACCACAACGTTGCGCCGAGGGAATTTTTCTCGTCGCGGGCGCTGAACATGCGTTGGGCGACGTATCCGCCGCCTCCCGGCTCGGCACCCGGATACCAGGCGAGCCACCACTGCATACACAAGTAAACAAAAAATGTGAGCAGCGGCAGAGTCCAGAGAGCGTCCGAAGTCCAGGACTTGTGGAAGTCCGGCAGAAAGGCTACGGGATCGGCGGTTTGCACACCGGTCTGACGCACGTTGTTCTCGATCACGTGCAACTGGACCTGGAGGGCGCCCATGCCGCCGATCTTTGAAACTGCAACCCAGGCGAGGACGATGATCATGGCCATCTTGAGAACGAATTGGAAAAGATCGGTGACAAGGACGCCCCACAAGCCGCCAATAAACGTATAGAGCCCGGTAAACGGGATGATTAGGAATATGCAGATCAGAAGCGAAGTGGTATGGGGATCGCTCAGTGTGTAGGAAAAGGAGTGGCCGAATTGGAGAACGCGGCCCTGGGCAATCGCGGGACCCAGTAAGACGGTGATGATGTTGATCATGGCCTGCGTCACCCAGCCGAGGATGAAGCAATTCATAAACAGGCCGAGGTAGACAGCTTTAAAGCCGCGCAGAAACGCAGCGGGCTTGCCGCCGTAGCGTATTTCTACAAATTCGACATCGGTCAGGATTTCGGAGCGGCGCCAATATCGGGCGAAGAAGAAAACGGTTAGCATCCCGCCGACGCAGAGGCCCCACCAGATCCAGTTGCCGGCGATGCCGGATTTCGCGACGAGGCCGGACACTAACAGCGGCGTGTCGGCAGCGAACGTGGTCGCGACCATGGACGTGCCCGCGAGCCACCAGGAAACATCGCGTCCGGAGACGAAGAATTCTTCGGTGTTTCCGCTGGCGCGTCGTCGGTAGTAGAAGCTGATCAGAAGATTGATGAGCAGGTAACCAAAAATAACTAGCCAGTCGGTGGTGGTTAGAGGCATCTGACTATGTCTATAACACGGTCCGGTTCGATGGTGGAGTGGCTTAAGCTACACGCAAGGTCCCTCGCCCCGCTGGGAAAAACGCGGGGCATCGGGATGACGTCCCCAGAAGCCAGCAGGGCGGCTAAACGCCAGGTCCTTCGCCGCAAAGAACACGGCGTCAGGATTTAGGTTGCAGCTCACTGCGCTCACGCCCGCAAAACGCCTCAATTTTGAGGCGTCTGCTATAATTCACATGCGTTTGATTTGAATCGGTTGTTGAGCGGCTTCTGCAAACCAGCTAAATGCCTGCCCTCCGTACCTCCGACCTTTCAGCGTAAATCATTACAAAGGACACAAGTAACACAATGGCAGAACAAGGAACAGTGAAGTGGTTTAACGACGCTAAGGGCTACGGCTTTATCAGCCGTCAGACCGGCGAAGACGTTTTCGTGCATTTCTCGGCCATCCAGGCGAACGGTTTCCGCAGCCTTCAGGAGGGCCAGAGCGTCGAGTTCGATGTCACTAAAGGACCGAAGGGCTGGCAAGCCGAGAACGTGCGGCCGCTGTAAGGCACCGCTTCTCTTTTTAACCGTGCCCGCACGTTAAACAGCGGCGGGCACGTAGTTTTAAACCCACCTCCCCAGACTGGAACCGTCGCGATGCCAAAAGAAGCCAAGTCTTCCTACGCCATCGTGCGCTACAACGCGCGGACCTACGAAGCAGGCGGAGTGATGATCGTAGTGAAGACTCAGGAAACCGCCGAAGCTACTCTCAAACAAATGGAGCGCGCGCAGGATTCGGCAGATCGGGATGCCGGCTGGCGCTACTTCATCGAAAAGACCGATCTAAGACCGGGCATGGATCCGCAAGAAGCGACCAACATCCGCCAGGCGCAATTTGATTTGCGGGAATCGCAAAACCACAACTAGTGGCGTGGTTCGGTCTCTTTCAAAACGGTTGCGAAATTCCTTCCGCCGAAACTAAATCCTTGCTGTATTTGGCCGGTGACTCTGACTTTGGCGTCCGCCTCCGGAACACCCGACTGGCCAGCCAATACCCACATCGTTCCTGTTCCATCATCCACCTGAAACACACCCCGCCCTAATGCACCGAAGGAGTCGCTGACACGGCCCGCGATGGTAACTTCCTTGCCAGCGAAGCGGCCTGGATCGCTGTTTAACTTTGCAATGCTGGTCTGCGATGGACAGGCCCCGAGGAATGAGACTGCCAGAAGAATGAAGGGAATGGCAATTTGTTTAGTTCGCATTGTTATCACTCCTAAATGGAGTTCATGACGAAAGGCTCTCTTGAATCCACCTTGGATGCCAAGCGGGATATCCGGGATGTTGAGGAAGGGGCAAACGAAGCTTCAACTTTCCCCCCGTTTGATCATCTATCTTCGGGAGAGGCAATCGTTCTTATGCTCGAATACTTGAGGAAGCTGTTCACCTATGACGTGTGGGCAACCCGGGAAGTTCTGAATTGCATGTTAGGGCTCGAGGTTCCGCCGCCGCGCTCGGTAAAGTGGCTGGCGCACATCCTGTCAGCTGAGAGGCTCTGGCTCGAACGACTGCAACACAAGAAGCAGACCTATCCGGTATGGCCGGAATTCGCGCTCGCGCAGTGTCGAACTGAAGCAGCGGAGTTGGCGGGATCCTGGAAGAGCTATCTCGATGCGATGACAGAAGAAGGACTGGCGAGTGAAGTGAATTACAAGAACACGAAAGGTGAAAGTTTTGCGAGTAAGAAACAAGACATCCTGATGCATGTCGTCTTGCACTCGGCTTATCATCGCGGACAAATCGTGGCCGATATTCGTGCTGCAGGATTCACGCCTCCGTACACGGACTTCATTCACGCGGTGAGGCAGGATTTGGTGGACTAACGCTCATAGCTCGCGGATTCGCGTGTGGAAAAAGTGCATAACACCACCGCCAGCAGGGTCAGAGGTGGCAATGCCAGGAAAGTAAGCAGCGGCCATTGAGATGCCCCCATTAGCCGCGATATCGGAAATACTAGCGAGCACAGCGAAAGAACCGAAGCCGTCACCCATTGCCAGATCTGGCAGGCGAACGCGCCTTTTCTGAGAGCCCGCGCGACCAGGTTCAATTGACTCTCGGACTGCGCGATCAGGACCAGCAAAGCAGGTATCAGTAACGGCTGGTTGTAAGCAGCTAATTTAGGAAGGATGGCCAAAGTCGCAACTGCGGCCCAAGCTAATGCCCATCCGAACCCGGATGATCCGGGAGCTGCTTTTCTCCAGCGCAGCCAGAGGACAAGAACAACTCCGAGTAACACGATGCCCGCTAGCGTCGCGAGTGGCTTCGGCAGAAAGATTTGAAAGAAATTCGGATCGCTTCCGTAGACTGGATACTCGCGCACGGCACCTAGAAACCATCCAATCCAATGGGGCAATAACGCTTCGGCCGCACCAATCAATACAGCCATCGTGGCCAGGAAACTCCAGAGGAGCCGTTTGCGAGCTCCATAATCTGAGATCGACCAGAGAAGAAACCATGCGATCACGAGCCACGATGCTTCCGGCTTAATGGTGGCGAGCGCCAAGGTAGCCCCCGCGAGTAAATAGTACTTGCGGACAACCAAGGCCGCTGCAGCCGCTAAGAAGAAAATCGCCAACACCGCCAGATTCTGCATGTGGAACTCGAGAACAGCCGGATAGCTGCTAAGTGCCAGGAGAATTCCCGAAAGAAGAAACGTGCAGCGCGTGCGAAATCCGACGGCGTACATCCACAAAGGCACACTCGCGCCAAGGACGCAGAGTAGGAACCACCGAGCAAACGCCTGCACCGTAACGAATGACAGGTTCACCGTTGGTGCAATCAGAAAGACAACGTAGAGCGGATAGACAAAGGATTCGCGCGCAGTTGGGTCGCTCGGCTGGCGCGGGTCGAGTGGACGTCCGTAAAAACCAGTCTGGATTTCGCGGGTGACTTCATCGCTGTAGGGATTGCGGTGGTACCGAAGCAGGGCGCGTGCGCCGAACCAACGCGGATAAAGGTCGGAATTATTCCCTACTGGCCGGTGGGCTGAATGCGCAGCCATTGCATTCGCCGGGAGAAGGATCGCGTGGGCCCAATGCCAAACGCCAAATGAAATCAGCAACGACAGCAAGACCGCGAGCCAAGATGCACGAGAATTGCCTGACGGCTTCACGGGTGAATTCTAAATGGGCTGCAGTCGATGGGTTATTTGGTGTTGTGATGCGCGGCCATAGGCAACGCATATACAATGCAAACCATTTCTTGAGTCATATTATGGTTTCTTCGGTGAGAAATCTGTTGGCTCTGGTGGGCCTGACAATTCTCGTGCTTTACTTCGCGCAACACTTCCCGCAAATGCAAAAGGGAATGGATTTCGCGGACTTCTACGCTGCGGCGCGAATGGTGCGAGATGGGCACGGACACGACCTGTACCTCCTCACGGCGCAGGATCAATACCTCGCGCGCTATTCGGGGAGGGTTGGAACCTACTTCATTCATCCGCCCTTTGAGGCGTTAATTTATCTGCCGTTTTCCTACTTCACCGTGCCATTCGGATACGGACTGTGGTGCGCCTTCAACGCGGTCCTACTGCTGCTAGCCGCGAGGTTGCTGGCGAACGGACTGTTCCCGGGGCGCTGGCCTTTGCTTGTGCTGATTTCGCTGGTGTTCGTTCCGTTGTTGTTGGACTTCATGCAAGGCCAGGACTCGATCCTGCTGCTTTATCTCCTGTGCGCGGCCTTCGTGGAATGGCAACAGAAGCATGATTTCTCCGCCGGATGCTTGCTGGCGGGCGGCCTGATCAAGTTTCATCTCGCGATTCCAATTGCCATCATGATGGCGTTCAATGCCAGTCGAAGGTTTCTGAGTGGCTTTTCAGTGGTGGCGTTGGGTTTGCTTGCTGTTTCGGCCGGCATTGTGGGGGGACAAGGACTGTTGAGTTATCCAGGGTTCCTGGTGCAATTGAGAGATTCCCCGTCTGCAGGGCTTCATTCTCACGCAATGGCGAATTTTCGAGGACTGTTTGCGACGGTGATGCCACAAGACCAGCGTCTCGCACTAGGGCTCACGATTGGGAGTTCAATCCTGACGCTTGCGTTCGCTGTGCATGCTGCTCGTCGTTCGGGAAATATCAAGCGCCAAGAGTTGGTGTGGGCCGGTGCGGTGCTCCTGGCAACCCTGGTCAGCTACCATCTCAGCCCTCACGACCTGACCATTTTGTTATTGGTGATCGCAGTGATTCTTCATCATCTGCTGACCGCAGATACAGTTCCCAAGTCACGCCGGATTTGGTTCTTGTTGGGAGCAGGCGTGCTCCTGTTGCCGCCGCTGCACGTAATTTTACTGGCGCGGCATGCTTATGCGCAGGTCAGCCTGGTAGCCATGTTCTTGTTTTGCCTTACCTGTCTTGAAATCAGCCGAGTTTCAGCCCTGCGGCCATAGCTCGGGGCACCCCTCAGCGTGGTATTTTGGTGGATAGCTCTATTCATTATCTTGCAGGAGACCATGAAAGTTCCCAGGCTGTTCCTTGTCTGCGCAGTGTTGGCAGCAGTTTCCTCCGCAGCAAACAACTCCGACTCGGAACCGCTGCCGGAACCGATCTCGAACAACGCAGTAGCGATCCTTAGGATTCACGGCGTGTTCGAATTGTTCTCGCTGATGGGCATTCGAGCAAAGAAAACCTGGGATGCGGTCACCAACGAGTCATATGAAATCGATGCTGACACCGGCAAGGCATACTCGATCCATGCGGTTCCAGGGACTGCGGGGCGTATAGGCGCGATGGCGGTTGGCGCCCAGGACCGTGTGGTTCTTATGGGGGGATACGTACTGTACAAGGGCGGCGGCATGCCCATTCCCGACGTCAATATCTACGAACCAGGTCGCGATCGCTGGTCGCGGGGCGCTGACATGCCAATTCCGGTCGGTGACGCGGTCATTGGAGTTTACCGTGAACGTTACATCTACGTCATCGGAGGACGCTCAACCAGCGGGCTAGTCCAGGATGTACAAATCTACGATTTGGAGAAGAATCGCTGGATGAAAGCGACGCCGACGCAGGGCACGGGGGTCTTCGGACATGCGGGCGGGATCGTTGGTGATGTCATCGTCTACATCGACGGGGCACAGACCAATCCTGCAGGCTCGTCTCCACGGTTTGTGAGCGCGGACGAATGCTGGAAAGGCAAGATCGATCATCACGACCACACAAAGATTGAGTGGACGAAACTGGCTAGCCACCCTGGAACGGCGCGCTACAGGATTGCCGCGGGAGTATCCGAGCGAGAGCAGGTGATTTATTTCTCAGGCGGCACAGACAATCCTTACGATTACAACGGAATCGGCTACGACGGGAAACCAGCCCAGCCGTCTCCGGTCACGTTTGCCTACAATCTGCGATCGAACAAATGGGAAACTCTGAACGAAAACACTCCAAATCCAACCATGGACCATCGAGGATTGCTGGTCACGAACGAAGGTTTAGTGATCATCGGCGGGATGGAGAAAGATCAGAAGGTAACAGCGCGAGTGGCGCTGCTGTCCAAAGCGCAAACGAAGTAGGAATTGATTTCAGCTAAAGTCGTCGGTTTGTCTTTTGTCAGGACGCAGCGTATTATTGTCACTGGAAACTGTTGTGTAATACCAGCTTTGGCGAAGCACACCAGTGGGCGCAAGCCCACATTTTAGTTTGGGGTGATTTCGTACCCAGCGGACACAACGTAAGTTACTGATGGCACTGGAGATCGATCGCATTCGCGACATAGCCGAGCGGGTAGCAACCTCCGCCGGACTAGAGGTCGTCGAATGCGAGATGCACGGGGCCGGTAACGCGCGAATGCTGCGCATTTTTATCGATAAACCAGCCGGGGTCACGCACGAAGATTGTGCGAACTTCAGCCGAGAAGTGGGAACGATCCTCGATGTCGAGGATGTGGTAACCGGCGGATCGTACACGTTGGAAGTTTCGTCGCCGGGATTGGACCGGGGCCTTTCGCGAGCGCGGGATTTTGAAAAATCCGTGGGAAACCGGATGAAGGTGACCACGCGCGATCCGGTGAACGGCAGCCGTCACTTTGACGGACGGCTAGAGAGTTTTCGAGAAGGGCGATTAACTCTCGCACTCGGGGTCCGCAAGAAAGCCAAACCCGGAGGGCCTGCACCACAAAAGCTGGAGATCGATCTGGCGAATGTGGAGAAGGCGAACCTGGTACCAGAGGTCTAGCAACTCTGTACCAGCTACTCAGTACAGCAAGTGACTTTTATGGCAAGCGAGCTTTACAACACGATCGACGCACTCAGCCGGGAAAAAGGGATCGATCCGCAGATTGTGATCAGCGCGGTGGAAGACGCAATTGTGGTTGCGACGCGCAAATATTACAAGACGCAGGAGAACCTGCGCGCGGAACTCGACAAAGAGACAGGAAAGATCCGCGCATTCGCGGTCCGAACGGTAGTGGAAAACCCAGATCAGGTCGAAGACCCGCTTTTACAGGTCACGCTTGACGACGCACGCAAAATGAATCCGGCGATCGAAGTCGGCGCCGAATTGCAGATTCCCAAAGAGACGGAAGGGATCTTGGGCCGGATTGCAGCGCAGCTCGCGAAGCAAGTAATTTTCCAGAAGGTCCGCGAAGCTGAGCGAGACACGGTTTACAACGAATACATCGGCCGCGTCGGCGAGATCGTAACCGCGTCGGTCAAGCGAATTGAAGGGCCAGATGTGATTTTCGATGTCGGCAAGGCGGAAGCCCGCATGCCGCGGAAAGAACAGTCTCGGTTGGAATCATTTGCTGTGGGAGAGCGTGTGCGAGTGGTCATCGCCCGGGTCGAGAAGGCTTCGAAGGGGCCAGCGCTCGTCGTTTCCCGGGCAGCGCCGGACCTGGTGCAACATCTTTTTCAGACAGAAGTGCCGGAGATTTACGATGGTACCGTGGTGATTCGAGCGATTGCCCGCGAGGCTGGGGAACGAACGAAAATCGCGGTCATGTCGAAGGACAAAGATGTCGATGCTGTCGGCGCATGCGTAGGCATGAAGGGCATGCGCGTGCAATCGATCATTCGCGAGCTGCGCGGGGAAAAGATCGACATCATCGAATACCACGAGGATGCGGTGACATTCGCCGAGAAGGCCCTGCAACCGGCCAAAGTAAGCCGAGTCACCGTGATAGACACCACGGATAAACACCTCGAAGTTGTCGTAGACGATAGCCAGCTTTCGCTGGCGATCGGCAAAAAGGGGCAGAACGTACGGCTGGCTGCGAAATTACTGGGTTGGAAGATCGATATCAAGAGCGAGGAAGAAAAGCGGCAGGAAGTGGAGCAGCAGATGTCGCAATTGGTCACTCCCACTTCTACGCCGCTTGAGAACGTGCCTGGTCTGGGTGAAGGTCTGATCGAGAAGCTGAGTGCGGCGGGAATCACGACAGTCGAAGCGCTGGCTGACATGACTCCCGAGCAGCTAGAAGCGATCGAAGGAATCGGGCCAAAGACGGTTGAGAAAATCAGTCTAGCCGTCAATAATTTCTTTTCCGGAGTGCAGGAAGGCGAGGCCGAAGCTCCGCAAGAGACATCTGCGGAAGCAGAGACGGCGATTGAGGAAGCACCTGCCGACGCGACCGAAGGCGAGGCTGTTGCCGAGAGCCCGGAAGCGGGCGAAGCCGAAGCAGACGCCGAGGCCGAAGAAAAGGCTGAGGGTGAAGAACCGGCGACCGGAAATCAGGAATAAGCATATTGTGACCAAGAGGTTGATATGAATAGCTAGGAGCAGAGGCGGAGGAAAAGGGCGCGGATGAGTAAGGTTCGGATTAACGATTTAGCCAGAGAGCTGGAAGTCAAAAGTAAAGCGATTCTTGATGTGTTGCCGGAAGTCGGCGTCACCGAGAAGAAAACCCATTCCAGTTCGCTAGAGGAATTCGAAGCGGAAAAAGTGCGCGCACATTTCCGCGGCGCCTCGAGCGAATCGCCCGCCGCAAGCAGAGCGGCTCGTCCGACACGCCCCGAATCTGATGAGATCAAGACCAAGATCGACCTGTCTCACATCTCTCGCCCTGGCGACGTTCTAAACGCCATCCGCAAGCAACAAGCGCCTCCAGTTGCTCCTCCAAGCCGTCCAGCCCCAGTGCAGCATCCCCCGTTTGAAACCAAACCGGCTGCCGCCCCAACACATACACAGCCGGCAAAACCTCCGATGACTGCACCTCCAGCAACGCCGCCACCTCCCGCTCCGCGAGTGATCGTACCAATAACACCGGTAAGACCGACGTTTACGGCTCCTGCGGCTCCTGCACCTCCGGCTCCCGAGCCTCCAGCGCCAGCAGCGACGCAGCCGCCGCGTCCAGCCGCTCCGCCGGTTGCTGCTCCACCATCGCCAGTCGCTGCTCCGCCGGCAGCGACCACGACTTCGACCTCGGCTCCAATTGCAGCGAGACCAGCTGCTCCAGTTGCCCCACCGCGTCCGCAAACTCCGCCCCCAAGGATGATCGTGCCGCAGACGGGACCGCGTCCGGTATATAAGGCTCCGATTCGTCCGGCAGCTCCAGCGGGATCGACGGGCGCTCCGAGTCGTCCGACTCCGGGACGACCCGTGCCCGGCCAACCGATTTTCCAAAGACCGAGACCGGGCGGCGCGCCGGCAGGAACGCGTCCTCCGTTGCGTCCGGGCGAGCGTCGTCCGATGCACCCAACACGACAGTCGCCGACTGGCGTTCGTCCACTCGGAGTAGGTCCAGGAGCACCACCTCCGGGACCAGTCCGACCGGGTAGCCGTCCGGGAGCTCCTGCGCGTCGACCAGGGCAGCGCTACATTCCGCGCGGAGTCAAAGAAGGCCCAATGAAGGGCTTTGTTCCGCCACCGCGCTTATCGCTTTCGAATGAGCCGCAGCCGATCACGCGCAGCATCACCATCACTGAGGGAATCAGCGTTAAAGATTTGGCGGAAAAGCTTGGGATCCGGGCAAAGGATCTTATCGGAAGACTTCTGACTCGCGGAGTGTTTGCGACAGTGAATCAGACGCTCGATGCCGAGTTGGCGAGCGAGATGGCGCGATTCTTCGGCGCTGATACTAACGTCATCACCTTCGAAGAGCAGGCAGCGAAGGATGTTTCGGAAGCTGCGTCTGGCGAGGAAGGTGCGGCGACAGAGGCTTCGCCCCGTCCACCGGTGGTTACGATTATGGGCCACGTGGATCACGGCAAGACCACGCTCCTGGACTCGATTCGTTCGACTGACGTTGCCGGCGGTGAAGCTGGCGGCATCACGCAGCATATCGGTGCCTACAAGGTCACAATTCAGGACACGCAATCCCCGGCGTACGGGCGGCAGATTGTCTTCCTCGACACCCCGGGTCACGAAGCCTTTACGCGTATGCGGTCGCGCGGCGCAAAGGCAACGGACATCGTCGTGCTTGTGGTTGCGGCGGATGATGGCGTCATGCCACAGACGCTGGAAGCGATTGATCACGCGCATGCCGCGGAAGTTCCGCTCATTGTTGCAGTCAACAAGATTGACAAACCGGACGCGATGCCAGACCGCGTTAAAAAACAGCTCGCAGATCGCGGGTTGATGCCCGAAGACTGGGGCGGAACGACAGTGTTCGTGGATGTCTCAGCGAAACAGAAAACCAACCTCAACTTGTTAATGGAAATGATCTGCCTGGTAGCGGATCTGCAGGAACTCAAGGCGAATCCCGATCGACCGGCTAACGGCGTGGTGCTGGAAGCAAAACTGGACCGCGGACGCGGTCCGGTCGCGACCGTGCTGGTGCAGAATGGCACGTTGCGCGCTGGGGATAATTTCGTGGTAGGCAACGTTTATGGCAAAGTGCGCGCGATGTTTGATGATCGCGGCGCGCACCTGCAGGAAGCACCACCTTCGACCCCGGTAGAGATTCTCGGTATGGAGGGATTGCCGCAGGCGGGGGACCAATTCGTTGTCGTCGCCGATCGTGACAAAGCCCGCGGTATCTCGGATTATCGCGAGCAGAAGGCTCGTGAAGCTGCCCTGGCCAAGAGTTCTCGTGTTTCGCTCGAGGGTCTGGCTGAGCAGATGAAGACGGCCGGAGTCAAGGAACTCAACATCATTTTGAAAGCGGACGTTGGCGGCTCTGTCGAAGTGTTGAGCGACCTCTTGGCGAAACTCTCCAACGACAAAGTTCGTCTCAAAGTTTTACGCACCGGCGTAGGTGCGATCACGGAGAGCGATGTGCTGCTCGCCTCTGCATCGAACGCCATCATCATCGGGTTCAACGTTCGTCCGGAGCGCAAAGCGCAAGAACTCGCAGAGCAGGAAAAGGTCGATATCCGCCTGCACTCGATCATCTACGAACTGCAGGACGAGATTAAGCGCGCGATGAGCGGGTTGCTCGAGCCGACCATCAAAGAGACCCACCAGGGTCGCGCGGAAGTTCTGGAGACGTTCCGTATCCCCAAGGTTGGTACGATCGCGGGCTGCCGTGTGACCGATGGGTTGATCAAGCGCGACTCTGAGGTCCGCCTGCTGCGCGACAACGTTGTCGTGTTCAAAGGCAAGGTTGGTTCGCTGCGCCGCTTCAAGGACGATGCCAGCGAGGTGCGCAATGGCATGGAATGCGGTATCGCGATCGCCAACTACGGTGACGTCAAAGTCGGTGATGTGATCGAGGCCTTTGTAACCGAGAGAATCGCGGCGGAAGTGATTGCGTAAAGGCAGTTTCCAGTTTCTGGTTTCTGGTGATCGATTGGAAACTGGAAACCAGAAACCAGAACTCCGCGTGATTGCCTTTCTTACCCTCGAACTCCACATCGAAGCGGCGCAATCCTTAAAAGACAAACGCCAAGTGGTTCGAAGCCTGAAAGACCGGCTGCGCGCTCACTTCAATGTCGCGGTGGCCGAACTCGATGCCAGCGGCTTGTGGAATCGCGCTACAGTCGGCGTGGTCAGCGTTTCCGATTCACGCGATTATCTCGATGGCCTGATGAAGAATGTGGAGCGCCAGGCTACGCGAATTGCCAACAACGCCGGCGCAGAGATCGCAGATTCGTTCGTCGAGTTCTTCTAAAATCGATCTACGGGCCGAAAGTCCGGCAGAATCAGACACCGAAGTACCCTGAAGTGTCCGATGTGTCGCAGACCGAAGGCCGGTTTTCTGATATTCTCATTCGTTTTATTCCGAAGGAAAAAGCGATGGAACGGCGCGGTCAAAAGTATCATCGCGAACGGTTGAGCGGGGCCCTACGGGAAGAAATTGAGACCATCGTTGAGGGCGAACTGAGTGATCCCCGCATCGGTCTGGTCAACGTTAGCAGCGTAGAACTAGCGGATGACTCCCGTTCCGCAAGGGTCTTCGTCACGGTGGGGGGCGACGATGCCGAGGCGGACAGGACACTCGAAGGCCTCGCGGCAGCGGTCGGATTCATCCGTCACGAGATTGCCGAGCGTTTGCATTTGCGGCGAGCGCCGGAGCTGTTCTTTCAATTGGACCGTTCGCAAAAGCATGAAGCGCGAATCACCGAGTTGCTGAATCGGGCTAAGAAAAGAGGCAAGTAGCGGAATGTTGCGGGAAGTTCTCAAGAATATCGAACAGCGGCAGAGATTCCTGCTGACGTCACATGCCCGCCCGGATGGAGATGCAGTCGGTTCGGCGCTGGCCTGCTGCCAAGTTTTACGGGCCCTGGGCAAGGACGCCGAAGTCGTCCTGCGCGACGGCGTCCCTCGCATTTACCAGCCACTGCCCTTTGCGAATACCGTCATTAGCGCCGATCGCGTGAATGGCAAGTATGAAGCCGCCATTATTCTCGAATGTGACAGCATCCAACGAACGCGGCTCGAAGGTCTCGAAGATCACTTTCTTATCAGCATTGATCATCACGTCAGCGGAAAATTGTTTGCGCACGTCAACTGGATCGACCCCCAAGCCGTAGCGACGGCCGAGATGGTTTATAAACTGGCGCGGGAAGCAGGCGTCCACATTTCTCCTGAGATCGCGACTTGCCTTTACACGGCCCTGCTAGCTGATACCGGATCGTTCATGTTTGAAGGCACCAACGAACATACCTTTGCGCTGGCACGCGAACTCGTCCTGGCAGGGGCAGATCCGGCGCGATGCGCTCGCAGCATTTACTTTGCGCACTCGACAGCCAAAATGCGCTTGTTGGGCGCGGCGCTATCAAATCTTCACCGCGAGGGTTCACTGGCGTGGATTTGGGTCACCCAGGAACAAATGGCCCAAGCAGGGGCAAAAGAAGAAGATTGTGAAGGGCTAGTAAACTACGCGCTTTCCATTCATGAAGTGGAGGTCGCGGTATTCTTTCGCGAACTTCCCGACGGCCGATTTCGCGTCAGCTTGCGCAGCAAAGGACAACTAAACGTGGCGGCGGTAGCTGAGCAATTGGGGGGTGGGGGCCACAATTGTGCCAGTGGTTGTTCCGTTGATGGGCCTCTTTCGATGGCCGTCACGAAAGTTGTTGCACAACTTCGAACCCAACCTTCCGTAAAATAGGCGGCATGGACCTTGCACTCGCTCGCCAGCTGGCGTCGTTTGTAGGAGCACTACTCATTCTCACCGCATACGTGGGCCACCAGTTGAACTGGATGGACTCGCGCCGACCAACGTACAACATCATGAATGCGGTCGGATCTGCGGTTCTCGCTTACATTGCTTTTCACCCGTTCCAGATCGGATTTGTGGTGCTCGAGGTCACGTGGGTCGTCATCAGTTTGTACGCGATGGTGAGACCAAGCACTCATACTTGATTGTAGATTTTTGATTGTTGATTGAAGCCGCCAATCTGCAATCAAAAATCATCGATCAGCGATCAAAATCCGGTTCTTTCGCAGGTTCGCGTTTGCCTACCGACTGGCTTCTGCTCGCCGGCTTCTGCGGATTTCTCTTTTTCTTTGGCCTGGCTTCCTTCGGGTTGATCGGGGCAGATGAGCCGCGCTACGGGCAAGTCGCTCGCGAGATGTTGGCACGCCGAGATTGGATCACGCCGACGCTGGGCGGCAAGCCTTGGCTGGAAAAACCGCCGCTCTACTATTGGCAGGCGATAGCGGCGTACTCGATTTTTGGCGTAAGCGATTGGGCGGCGCGATTGCCTTCGGCTATTGACGCGACTCTCTTAGTGCTGGCTGTTTACTTTTTCCTGCGCAGATTTCGGAACGGTGTTCACCTCGATGGAGCACTGATGACTGCCTCGGCAGCGGCGATCGTAGGATTTGCCCGCGCTGCATCGACGGACATGCCGCTGGCCGCAATGTTCGGGGTCGCCATGCTGGCGTGGTACGCGTGGTATGAGAGCAATTCGAAGATTTGGCTCGCGGCGTTCTATGTATGCATGGGACTGGGCGTGTTGGCCAAGGGACCGGTGGCACCGTTTCTCGCAGCCGTTATGGTCGTGATTTTCGCGATCAGTAAGGGAGATTATCGGCTGATATGGCGGACACTCTGGATCCCGGGGATTTTATGCTTCTGTGCGGTTGCCCTGCCCTGGTACGTCGCCGTGCAGATGAAGAATCCGGAGTTCCTCCGCGTTTTCATCCTGCAACATAATCTCGAGCGTTTCGGGAGCAATCTTTATCGGCACAAGGAACCGTTCTGGTACTACGTTCCCGTCGCGCTGATCAGTCTCGTCCCGTGGACGGTGTTCGTCCTCGCGGCATTCGTCGAGACCGTTCGTGCATGGTGGTCCGAGCAAAGAGACATCTTCAAGACCGATTCTTTGAGTGTGTTTCTCATTATCTGGCTCGTGGTGCCGATCTTGTTTTTTTCGATTTCGCAGTCGAAGTTGCCGGGTTACATTCTGCCCGCTGTGCCGGCTGGAACGCTCTTGCTGGCTGATTATCTGCGTCGGCATCTCGACGAGAGTGCGTCTTTAGTGTTGATCTTGTTCCATTCGGTCATAGCAGCGGCTCCGATCGCACTCGCGTTGTTATTGCCGTACTTTTTGCAGGTCCACAAACTGCCCCCGGCGACGGCCGCAGCTATTCCGCTTTCTGCGGCGGTTCTGGTAGCGGTCGGGATCGCGCTTAGCCTGTACGCCAGGGTCGGGCTTCGCGCACTGCGCCTCGCAACGCTGGCTCCGACGGTCCTCGCAGTTGCGGCTATCCTGCGATTCGGTGCGCCCGCGCTCGACAGCGCGCTGTCGGCACGTCCACTGGCCCAGGAGATCAGCCGACTCGAGACCAGGCGTCTTCCTTTGGCTGTCTATCATGTCTCGCGCGAGACGGAATTTGGGTTAGCTTTCTACCGCAATCAGATCATCGATCGCTACGATCGCGGTGAGATCCCCGACGGCGAACACCTCGTGGTTGGCACAGCGTCTTCTCAGACGGCGATCGCCGCGCAGGTGGCAGGGCGCCGAGTGAGCTACCTCGGCAGCTTTGCCGCACAGGGGTTGAACTACTACTACGTGGGTGCAAAACCCTAAACTTCCCACTTTTTGGCGAACAGGCGCACGCGTGTCACTCCAATGACTCAAGTAAGTTGACGATACTCGTTGTGCTTGATACGCCAGTATCATGCGTTTCGTCCGACTGAATTCCGATCTATACAGGAGCGAATACTTTTGGCTGGGGTTCGTGTTTGCGGTCACGGCCGGGCATCTGCCGTCTTGGGTAGAAGTCATATCCACGTGGGTGTTCGTCGCACTGGTTTGGCAGATTAAGCCTGGACGCAAGCGCATATGTCTCGGGTTGACGTTCGCGGTCTACTACGGCTGGACAGTCGCCGCCTTGTTTATCGCTCGAGCGCTCCCGAAGGAGGCTTTATCGAGACTCGGATCTACACCTACCTCCGTACCCGTGCAAATGGCATTTATGACCTCCCTTGCCTCAATCGGAGCTTGGATAGCGATCGCGTGTGTCGCACTACTGCGCTATTACGATGAGCATCGGGGAGAGCCTTACGCCGCGTGCCTGCGGTTTGTTGCAGCCAGCGCAATTGTGTGGGGCAGCTTCACGTTTTTAGCACAGCAATTTGCACCTCCGGCAAGAGGGATATACGCACCCCTTGAACCACTTTTCTCGCTGACAGTGTTTGTCGCCGTCCCGGCGTCATTTTTTCTCTGGCACTTGTACGGCCGGACGTGGATTGGACTCGTCCTGCGAGCGGGCGCTGCATTGCTCATAGTAGGAGTGGGATATTGGATGCTGGCGCTCGCAGGAATGTTCTTTCGAGTGCCGATCCTAGTTCCATTGCTATCTCTATTCACTCTCGCCGGAACTGTTGCCAGCAAGATATTCCAACCCTACCAGGGTGTAGTGATTCTGGCCTGGATGGCAGTGGTGCCTGCTCTGAGACTTGCGGCCGAAGGTGGTCCACAAAGCTCAGGCAAATGGAATGGCAAATATCCAGTAATGGCACCAGTCTTCGCTCTCGCCGTGACGGCGATGGTAGTCTCCTTCACACTGGACGCACACAAACAGCAGATCAAGGTACGAGCTAAGCTGGCCGAAGATGCCCAAGACGAACTTGCAAAACAGAAGATCAATGCTTTCGTCCGCTGGCGAATCAGCCTACCCCGTGATGCACCGAAGGTTCTCGCTGCGCTTGGGCCGCCGGTGGTTGGACCCGACGGCACCGCTTACGTCGTGGCAAGAAGCGAAGGCCGGTTGCACGCCATTGATCCTTCCGGGCAGGCTCGATGGTCTTTTTCCGGAGTGATCAGCGCCGAGCCGGCGATAGGACGAGATGCGGTTTATGTTGTCGGGAACGATAAGCATCTGTACGCATTGGACGAGGCAAGTGGACAAACGCGCTGGTCGACGATGTTTGCCGAAGGTCGGGCAGTAATTTGTACGGGACCGGCCGCGGGTGCCGATGGAACTGTGTATACCTTGAGTCAGGAGAGACCCTCTGCGCTGATCCTGAACGCAACCTCATCGGATGGGCAGCCAATTTGGCGGTTCACCACCCCTTCGGATCACATGTGCTCGATCCGCGACCAGGTAGACATGTTCCCGCAATTATTGCCTTCGCCAGTCGTCGGCAATACGGGCGTGATCTACTTCACGAACGAGGGCACGTTGCACGCTATTGATTCAAATGGCACGGAGAAATGGTCGGCATCCACGGATCGACCAGTGTCCCGTGTACTGCTTGGCCGAAACGGCGCGATCTACACCTACGGGGAAAACATCACAGCATTCAATCCTGACGGTCAGATGCAGTGGGCGCGACGACGGAACTCCGCGCCGTCCGTCGCTCCCGCTCTCGGCGAGAACGGGACAATCTATCTACCCGATTACACCAGAAGCGGTTCTCCCTTGATTGCACTGTATCCCGACGGAAGCGAGAAGTGGAGTTTCTCCGAAATTCCAGGCATCTCTACCGTCGCTGCAGGTCCAAACGGAATCATCTACGTGAGCTCTCCCGGCCTTTCCGCGATAGATGCCGATGGTCACCGGCTTGATTGGAACTACGGCTACGGAACCCCTGCAGTCGCACCTGATGGGACGATTTATTCGGTTGAGAACGACGGGGACCTGTACCGGCTCAACCCGCCGAGCGCGAATGCTCAACTGACATCTCAATAGCGTGAAATCGCGTGTTAGCTTTGCGTGTTCTGGTAGTTTGCCTCCTGCCAGTCTCAGCCACTACACTCGGTTTTCACGGAAGTGCCCTCCGGAGCCCTGAGTGGAGATTCTCGATCTCAGACACTTTTCGTCGGTTGACCTGCGTCCTCTGTTGGAGGACGAGATCGAGGTCTGGTCGCGGCTTCTCACCTGGGACTATAACGGCTCGGCGGACATGATTTTGCGCTACGTTGATGCCAAAATTCTGCCCGGTTACGCCGCCGTGGATCGGGGCCGGGTCTTTGGATTCGCGTTCTTTGTGTATGAAGGCAGCAAAGGAGTGATTGGAGACCTCTACGTCACCAATGGCGGGCGGCTTCCTAATGCACACGAAGTAGAGTCGCGCTTACTCACTCACGTAATTGAGACTCTTCAGCAATCACCTGGAATCCATCGCGTGGAAGCGCAACTTCTGCTGCACGAGACTGGGATCGTCTCGCGACCCTTCGTGGAGCAAGGCTTCTCGCGCCATGCCCGCCTGTTTATGGTGCTCCCCCTCACGACCGGAAAGCCGGCGCCTGCGCCACACCCTGATGTAGAAATCCGGCGATGGTCGGAGCAGGATTACCAGCCTGCCGCCGCGGTGATTACGACCGCTTATCGAGGCCATGTCGATTCCGACATTAATGATCAGTACCGGACACTAAGCGGTTCGCTGCGATTCCTGAATAATATCGTCCGCTTTCCGGGATGCGGAACCTTCGACACCGAATCGTCATTCGTGGCAATCCATAAACGTAGTCGAACCTTAATCGGCCTGATTCTGTGCTCGCGAGTGCGTAACGACGTCGGTCACGTGACTCAGGTCTGCGTTCTGCCCGAGTCGCGGTCGCACGGAATCGGGGAGACTCTTCTCGCCGCAACTGCTGGGAGTCTGCGGCAACGAAAGTTCAGTCTGCTCTCACTCACTGTCACCGAGGCCAACAAACGCGCAGTGGATCTCTATCTTCGCCTGGGATTTGATACCAAACGGGTGTTCGATGCGTTTGTCTGGGAAGGATAGGTTGTCTGCCCAAGTCCGATTTTTGACCAAAAATTAATTCTCCCGTCCCTCACAAACTGAATCGAAGGGCAAGCCAGTCCATTTTTCGAAAAGGGGCGTTCTCAATGAATCGCAAATGGATCCTCTCTTCTCTACTGGTAGCAACGCTATCGATCACGCTGGCTTGCAACAAGAATTCTGGAAGCCTTCGACCCAATAGCGCGCAAATGCACTGAGGTCTCACTGGCCCAGCTTGTCGAGGTGACGAAAACCGTCAGTGCCGATGAAGATGAAAACTGAAATCGTTCCGTTATAGGCGACGTGCATGAGAAAGCCGGGCGCGACAGACTTGGTCACGGCACGAGTGATCGTTAGCGCGAGACCAACTAAGAAAACGACGAAAACCGGGCCCCATGCACGTCCCAATTGCGGGGCGTGAATCAGACCGAAGCCAGCGGCGGTCAGAATAATTGCGAGGGCGACGCCAAGACGCCGCACAAGTACGGGATAGAGAAATCCGCGGAAGAACAGTTCTTCCATCAAGGGTGCAAGTGTCATTCCGAAGATGGAGAGCACCCAGGCTTCTTTTGACGTCTGAAAGAACCGGTCGATGGGCAGGTCTTTCGGCATGGGCAGCAGATGCGCCAAGCCCTGCAGGGCAATCGACATAACGACACCCGCCATGATGTAGAACGACACTGTTCCCGGCCAGCTCCAGCGGACTTCCTTCCAGAATTGGCGGCCGGGGATGCGCTTCACGATCACGACCATAGAGCCGAGCACTAGGCAATAGGCCCCGAGTTGCGCAAAAACGCTGATCAATGGCTGTTTGATAACGTCGGTGAAAGGGACCTTGGGATAAATCAGCCGGTTCGCGGTAAAACCGATCACCAACCAAAGCAGAAAGACCGACGCGACAGTTAGCACGGCAAGCTGCAGCACGTCCCAACCGCTCCAGACGGGGTTTTCGGAGGGAGACGGGGCTAGCGGGGTTGGCTCGGGCAATGGTGGTTCAGTGGGGAATGTTCCGAGCTGTTCTCCCGACAAAGGGTCTTGTTGGTACGACATGCTGGTTAAATGACTGTTTTGAATCTACACGAAAATCTGGCTGCGATGCATGCGACATTCCCTAGAGCGGTGATTCACAATTTCTTTGTTATCCCGAGCGAAGGGAGGAATCTGCTTTTCGAATAGCAGATTCCTCACCGCTGAAGCTTTCGGAATGACAAGCCTTACGAGATCGTTGCCGCTACGCTGTGACTTTCCGCTCCTGTTTTTCGGTGAAGTATTGCGCGAGGGCCTGGCCGGTGTAGGACTTCTTGACCCGCGCGACTTGTTCGGGAGTGCCTTGGGCGACGATGCGTCCACCGTCTTCGCCGCCTTCCGGACCGAGATCGATCAGCCAGTCGGCGTTGCGAATCACGTCGAGATTGTGCTCGATGATCACGATACTATTGCCGAGGTCGGTGAGACGATGCAGCACGTCGAGCAGTTTTTTGACGTCGTCGAAGTGCAGGCCGGTGGTGGGTTCGTCGAGCAGATACAAAGTCTTGCCGGTCTGGCGCTTGCTCAACTCGCGAGCCAGCTTGATGCGCTGCGCTTCGCCGCCCGACAGCGTGACAGCCGATTGGCCGAGATGAATGTAGCCGAGACCTACATCAACTAATGTCTGGAGCTTCTGCTTGACCTGGGGGATGTTTTCGAGAATCGGCAACGCATCGGAGACCGGGCTTTCGAGCAGGTCGGCGATGGAATAGCCCTTGTATTTGACCGCCAGAGTTTCGTGGTTGTAGCGGCGGCCTCCGCACACGTCGCACAACACGTAGACATCCGGCAGGAAGTTCATTTCGATGCGGCGCTGGCCTTCGCCCTGGCAGGCTTCGCAACGTCCACCGGAAACGTTGAATGAAAAACGTCCCGGCTTGTAGCCGCGTTCGCGGGATTCGGGCAGCATCGCGTAGAGGTCGCGAATCTGGGTAAAGACGCCGGTGTAGGTTGCGGGATTCGAACGCGGCGTGCGGCCGATTGGTGACTGGTCGATGCGAATGACCTTGTCGATGTTCTCGGCGCCGGAAATGGCTTTATGCTCGCCGGGTTCTTCGCGAGAGCGATACAGATTCTTGGCCAACGCGCGATACAGAATGTCGTTGACCAGAGTTGATTTGCCGGAGCCCGAGACGCCGGTCACAACCGTCATCACGCCCAAAGGAAATGTTACATCGAGATTCTTGAGGTTGTTCTGGCGGGCGCCAAGGATGGTGATGCCGGCCCCGTTGGGCTGACGGCGCTCCTCCAACATTGCAATATGGGCTCGCCCAGATATGTAGGCGCCAGTGAGCGATTCAGGCACTTTGACAATTTCTTCGGGCGTACCGTGAGCGACGAGCTCGCCGCCGTGGCGGCCCGCGCCTGGACCGAGATCGATCACATAATCGGCGCGGCGAATGGTTTCTTCGTCGTGCTCGACGACCAGAACTGTGTTGCCGAGATTGCGTAGCTCCTCAAGGGCTTTCAGAAGGCGGTCGTTGTCGCGATGATGGAGGCCGATAGACGGCTCATCAAGCACATAGAGAACGCCGCGCAGCTTGGATCCAATTTGCGTGGCAAGGCGAATGCGCTGGCCTTCGCCGCCGGAAAGAGTGGCAGCGGAGCGATCGAGCGAAATGTAGCCGAGACCGACGGCATCGAGAAACTGCAGGCGCTCGATGATCTCGTGCACGATGCGTCCGGCAATAAGCTCGTCGCGTCCGGAAAGTTGAATCTTGCGGGCGGTTTCGAGCGCGCGCGAGACGGGTAACGCGGTGAATTCCGCGATGGAGATTCCGTTCACTTTGACCGCAAGACTCTCGGGACGCAAACGCTGGCCATGGCATGCGGGGCACTCGCTGGCAGACATGTAATCGAGCAGGAAGTCGCGATAGCCCTCCGACGAGCTTTCGTCCATGGCGCGCTTGAGGTAGGCCAGGATTCCCGTGAAACCGGTCTTGCCGGTCTTGCCGGCTTCGCCATAGAGCAACAGGTTTTGAACTTTCTCAGGAAATTTCTCGAACGGCGTGTTCAGGTCGAGGGTGTGAGCGGCGGCCGTGATTTGGAGCATGTGGATCAGGCCTTGAGATGCTGAACCTGGCCCCAGACCGCCATCGAGGAGCGGCTTCGACCAGTCGTTGACCACTTTGGCCGGGTCGAAGTCATAGCGGCTGCCAAGGCCGTGGCACTCAGGGCAAGCGCCATAAGCGCTGTTGAAGGAAAACGACCGCGGCTCGAGTTGAGGAACGTTGATGCCGCAATCGGGGCAGGCCAGTTTCTCTGAATAAAGCTGCTCCTCCCCGCCGACGACGGCCACTTGCACGAGACCGCCCGCAAGTTTCATCGCCAGGCCGATGGACATTTCCAGGCGGTGCTCGAGGCCGGGCTTCACCAGGAGGCGGTCGATCACGACCTCAATGGTGTGGTTTTTGCGTTTGTCGAGTGAGATATCGTCGTCGAGGTTGACCAGTTCGCCATCGATGCGAGCGCGACTGAATCCGTGCTGAACGAGCTTTTCCATCTCCTTCTTGAATTCGCCTTTACGGCCGCGAACGATGGGCGCCATCACCATGACGCGGTCTTCGGGAGTCAACGCCATCACTCGTTGCACGATCTGATCGGCAGTCTGGCGGGCGATGGCGCGGCCGCACTTTGGACAATGGGGAGCGCCGATGGAAGCAAAGAGCAGGCGGAGATAATCGTAGATTTCGGTAATCGTGCCGACGGTCGAACGCGGGCTCCGGCTGGTCGTTTTCTGCTCGATAGAAATCGATGGGCTGAGGCCGTCGATGGAATCGACGTCGGGCCGCTCCATCTGATCGAGAAATTGACGGGCGTAGGCAGAGAGTGTTTCGACGTAGCGACGCTGACCCTCCGCGTAAATGGTGTCAAAAGCAAGAGAGGACTTGCCCGATCCGCTGAGACCGGTAATCACGGTAAGGGTGTTACGCGGGATCTCGACATCTATATTCTTGAGGTTGTGTTGGCGCGCCCCGCGCACGGAGATCTTCGTGATGCCCATTTGCCCGACGGTAATACCCCTCTTAGACCTTCCGTAATGTGGACGGGTCCACAGAAATGTTGGAGAGTGAAAGTGCGCGGCTCTACTCACGTATCTTACTTGCCAACAGGAGCAAGCGTCAACGCGGGTAGATTGAAAGCGCGGCGGTCGCATCCAAAGGCCCCGGTGAGTCGCGCAAAGCAACTCCACAGAAGGCGGAATCGAACTTGGGCAGTTTATTGGGCGCTTTTATACTTTTCTCCACAGTTCTCATCGTGGTCGCAATCGGCATTCTGGCAGCTTATGGTTCGGTACTTTTGATCCTGCAGGCTTTCGCGGCGCAATCGCAGAAACCTACAGGCGGGAGACCCGTCCTGGTTCACAGCCGGGCTCGTGCCGCGACGGCTGGCGGCGACTAGTCCTAGCTAGCCGATCTACATAATCAACAGATTTGACCTACTGCGGTTGAGGCTGCGGTTGGGGCGGCTGCATTCCAGGGGGAAGCCCGCGAAGCTGCAAACCGGCAGGAATTCCTTGTTGTTGTTGTTGCTGCTGGATTTGCTGCTGACGCTGCTGAAGTTCCTGCAACATTTGCTCGGGAGTCTTCACATTCGCTTGGCCGGGCTGAGCGAAGGGATTGCCTTGTCCAAATCCATTTTGCTGCTGATCGTCGGGCTGGCCCTGGTTCTGGTTGTTCTGATCGTCGGCGTTGGCAAAGATATCAGTCTGGGGTTGCTCCGATTCTGTCGGTTCCTCGGAGGACATGTCTACAAAGCCTTCGGTTTGGGGCTGACCAGGGTTCGGCGGAGCACCTGTGGCCTGCGCCACCGTATCAGCGCCTGACTTCTGTGTCAGCATCACCCGGTCAAGAGAAAGGGGGTTGGTAGCTGAACCCAACAAAACGTAGTTGAAATGGGAACCGTTTAGTAGCGACGCCAGCACGTCGCGCGCGGGACCTGGGCCAAACTTTCCAATTACGCGCTCCGTCGCGTTGGGGGGCACATCGACTGAAGCTCCGGTCTGCTTGTGCACGGCTCGCAGAATGTCCGATAAGGTGGAATTGGGTGCAGTGATGGTAAGTTGACCGAAATTGAAAACCACTTCCGGCGGCTGTGCCGGCATTTGCTGAGGAGTCAGGGGCGGCGGAGGCGGCGTTGGTTGAACGATAGGATCCGGCTTGGGTTGCGCCTTTTTCTTTTTCGCTTGGGTAGCGTGACACGGCAAGGCAACGGCTCCGCAAATGAACACCGCGAGGAGAAGCTTTCGCCGCATTAAGTCACCTATCATAAAGAACGTCCTCACCTGGCCGGTCTTGCGCGCCCACTACCTAAAATTGTAGCACTGGGGATCTAAGAGAGCGCTCTATTGGCGGGGGGCGTAGTATCCTTTGCGCGCACGGACCTGAAAATCCTTTTTCAGCGCAGTAATTTCAATCGGTCGATAGCGGCCGTCGGCCTCAAAATCCGCTGGATGATACGAAACGATGTACTGGCTTCGTAACTCGTCTTCGATGGACGCAAACGAGTTCTTGATGTCCTTCATCTTGTAAGGAAAGAAGGCTCGGCCTCCGGTGGCATCAGCGAGTTGTTGCAAGATGCGGTCGCCACGAAGAACCAGACCGCTGTCATCGGTCGAAATAGCGTAGATGATGACTTCTGAACGCTGAGCCATTTCAATCGCAGCCGCTTCGCTCACTTCGCTCTGGTTGTCCTCGCCGTCGCTCACAACGATAATGGCGCGCCGCACAGGGTGATCTTCCTGGGCCTTCCCGAGCTGGCTCTTGCACGCCCGGTAAATAGCGTCGTAGAGAGCCGTACCGCCGCCATTCTTCAGGCGGTGAACACCATCCGCGAGCAAACCAGGATTGTCGGTGAAATCCTGGGTTACAGTGCTTTTGCCGCTAAACCCCATCACAAATGCCTGATCAAAATTCCGCCGAACCGCCTGTTGCAGAAAGCTGACCGCAGCTTCTTGTTCGAAGTCGAACCGAGTGCGAACGGAACCGCTGGTATCGATCAGAAGGCCGAGCTGCAGAGGAAGACCGGTCTCTCGGCGAAAATTACTGATCGAGGTGGGAGGCTTGTGATCGTCGAGGATCGAGAAATCATCTTCGTTCAGGTCGCGGACGAACTTGCCGTGCTTGTCGGTCGCGATGAAAAGCACGTGGACTTCATCGACGCGCCGCTTGATCGTGATTATGGGGTCTTCGGAATTGTCAGAGCTGGAAGAAACGAAAGCGTTGCCTGGCGAAAGATAATTGGATTGAGCTGTGCCCGGAAATTGGGCACCCACGAAGAAGGCGAGAAAAATATACAGCTTCGTGTACTTCATTCCCCCATCCAATGCGGGTTTCCGCTGGTAATCCCCGCGCCGACTCTACATCACGTATATAGATGCACGTACAGGGCCTAATCGCTCAACCATTGGCTGCTCTGACTTTAGGCAACCCTTTGAGGGGTGCCAAGTTACAAAAGGAGCACTCAAACGAACGGAGGTACATCGCTTGCAGTAACGGCCTGGTTAATCCTCTAACGCGCAGGCTGGGAATTCGCGAGTTAGAATACCTCATCACTCAAAAGGAAAACATCCATGAAAACGCTTAAGGCGCTGCTGCTCCTATGTGCTCTAGTACCTGTGGCTTTTGCGGCCGGAAATGAAAAAGAACAAGAACGGGTCCGTGACTCTGGTGATGTTTTGAAAGAGATCCTCAATATTCCTGACGACATCCCACAAGATCTGCTCGACAAGGCAGAGTGTATTGTCGTGCTGCCCTCAGTTAAGAAGGGTGCGTTCGTCGTTGGGGCCAGCTATGGCCGCGGTGTGATGATTTGCCGTAGCGGCCAGCACTACACCGGCCTTTGGGGACCTCCCGCGCTTTATGCATTGGAAGGCGGGAGTATCGGGTTTCAGCTTGGCGGACAAGCGACTGACTTCGTGCTGCTCGTGATGAACCCCAAGGGAGCGAAATCGCTGTTAAGCAGCAAAGTGAAGCTGGGAGCGGACGCATCTGCCGCTGCCGGCCCGAAGGGCCGCACCGCAGAAGGTGCGACGGATATCGTGATGAATGCGGAGATCCTGTCTTACTCACGAAACAAAGGCTTGTTCGCCGGAGTATCGCTCGAAGGTTCCACACTGCGTTCTGATGGCAGTGCCAATGAAAAGTTGTACGGGCGGAAGCTGACCGCGCGGGAGATCATTCGGCTTGGCAAGGTGAAGACGCCGGAGTGCGGAGCGGAACTTGTGGCCTTGCTCGATAAGAAGAGCCCGAAGAACCTTTCTGATCCGAAGTCGCTGCAATAATTGTTTTCAAGGGACGGGCGCTCGTGCCGGTCTCGGATCATCTCGGCAAGGTTGCATGGCAAAGCCTCTCATCCGCTGCTCCTGGGCGAACAACGATCTCGCGATGCGCTATCACGACAAAGAGTGGGGCGTGCCCACGCATGATGATCGCAAACTGTTCGAGTTCCTGATTCTCGAGGGCGCCCAGGCCGGCCTCAGTTGGGACACGATTCTGAAGAAACGCGAGAATTACCGCGCGGCGTTGGATGGTTTCGATCCAGTGAAGATCGCGAGATACGATCGGCTGAAAGCGACTGCCCTCATGAAGGACGCCGGCATTATCCGTAACCGTCTCAAGATCGCATCCGCGATCCAAAACGCCAAGGCGTTTCTTGCCGTCCAGAGAGAGTTCGGTTCTTTTGATCGATATATCTGGCAGTTCGTGGATGGTAAGACGGTTGTGAATCCATGGCGGGTGAAGAAGCTTGCGGCGAAAACGCTGCAGTCGGACGCCATGAGTAAGGACCTGAAAAAGCGAGGTTTCAATTTCGTAGGTAGCACCATCTGCTACGCGTTTATGCAGGCAATGGGATTGGTGAACGACCACTCGAGACAGTGCTTTCGCTACAACGCCCTTCGACGAGTTGCGAGGTAATCGGCCTGGAGAGCTTGGGCATGAATTACAACTTTCCGCTTAGTCGATGCATCGACCTATGTAGAGTCATCGGTCCCCCGGGGATCGCATCATTGTGAATCGTCGCTTCGGATACGAACTGGCCGTCGTAGCTATTGCGGGGACGCTCGCAATATTCCTGTTTCCCGCCGTTTCCGGTCCCTTCTCAACGGTTTATGGCCCCGCAAGCGCTCTGCGGGCGATGCGGGGGTGGATACAATTCCTGGCAACGCTCAGCTGGTTACTTGCTTTGGGTACCGCATTGAGTTGGGAACACCTTCGGTTTTCGAGGTTTTCCCTTTCACATAGAATCAGTTCTTCTCCACCGTCCTCGATCCTCCGCTGCTGAGATCTTTTTTCGCACTGCTCATCGCCGCATCGCTGGTTGAATCTCGGAGTTTCCTCCGAGAGCAATCGTGTCTTCGCAGATTTACGCATACGAGCAGATAACGGAGGATCTATGACAAGTTTCAGAATTACCCGTCTTTCGGCGTTTTCATTACTGGCAGTACTTTTCTTTGCGACTGGATGCGCGAAAAAAGTCGCGAAAGTCACACCGCCTTCTCCACCACCACCGGCTGCGCCATCCGCAACGTTGGCTGCAGCACCGGACGTAATCCAACAGGGACAGTCCGCCACACTTACATGGCAGACACAGAACGCGACTGAGATCAACATCGCCGGTTTGGGTTCAGTACCGGCTTCTGGATCACGACAGATAATGCCGAATTCATCCCAAACCTTCACGCTGACGGCGAAGGGACCCGGGGGCACGCAGGAGGCTTCGACGCGCGTGACGGTCAATCCCCTGTCCGCAGCCGTCAAGCAGCCCATGGAATCCGAAGAGGATCTGTTCGGGCGCAACATGAAGGACGTTTTCTTTAACTACGACAAGTCCGACATACGTGCGGACGAGACGGCGATCGCACAGGCTGACGCTCAGTTTCTCGCGCAGCACCCCGACATCAAAATCCTGATCGAGGGACATTGCGATGATCGCGGATCGGAGGAGTACAACTTGGCATTGGGTGCGAGCCGCGCGAACTCTTTGCAAGAGTCATTGACCAACAATGGTGTCAGCGCTGACCGGATTAAGACGATCAGCTACGGCAAGGAGAAGCCCTTCTGCGCTTCTGACAACGAGCAGTGCTGGCAGCAGAATCGGCGTGACCACGTGGCATATCAGCGATAAGCGATAGTTGAGGCGCGGGGCGGTTGAGTAAGACCGCCCTGCCATTTTTTCGATTCATCCGGCGGGGATGTTGCGCCCCACAGGCGCGGGTTCGCCTTCTCCAGAATCCCCTCGCCTTACGACGTGGGCTACATTCATGCACCGCTCCCCGGCTGAATTCCTTGGAAGTCAATTAGAATGGCGCGTGCTTTCGGAGCGTCTTGTTGTTGTCCTCGTCTCAACGCGCAATCCTCTGAACATTGGAGCTGCGGCTCGCGCAATGAGCAATTTTGGATTCGCCCAACTGCGAGTCGTGAGTCCTTATGAAGTGGCATGGCGCGAGGCGCGGTCTGCGGTTGGCGCTACAGCACTGCTCGCCTCCGCCGAAGAGTACTCGAGCGTCGCGGGCGCAGTAGAAGACTGCTCGTTAGTCATCGGCACAACGGCAGCTTCCAATCGCGAATTGCATCATTCCCTTCGAGCCCCGCAGGATGGCTCGCGGCTCATTCGGAATCGATCTGGGCGCGTTGCGTTGCTGTTTGGTTCGGAAAAACGCGGCCTTTCCAACGACGACTTCAGCCATTGTCATTGGCTCATGCGCATTCCTACCCGCGAACAGCACGGATCAATGAACCTGGGACAAGCCGTGGCTGTGTGCCTTTACGAACTGTCGAAGTCGCTCGGGAAGACCAAACAAGCGAAGGCTAAGCTGGCCACTGCCGGGCAATTGGAGGCGATCACAGGTCGCCTGCTCCAGGCGTTGGAGGTGAGTGGCTACCTACAGCCCGAGCCGGGGCCGGCTGCCGAGGCGAAGATCCGGCGGCTCGTCCGACGTCTGCAGGTCCCGAGCGAAGATGTTGAGACCTGGCTGGGCATCTGGAGGCAGATTTTATGGAAATTACGGAAGGAATCGACTTAGCCACCTAAGTGCGGGTAACCGGGGTAACCTGCGGGTAATACGAGCCTTGTGGTATAAAACCAGCAGTACCAACAAAATTTGAGCGGAGACGTTCCAGAGCAGGGCGGGCGTCTGCGCAGACCCTGAGGAAGGTCTTGAGTTTCATTAACTTTGCAGCCCGGGAGATCAATTGCAAGATCGTCTACTACGGCGCCGGGCTGGGTGGTAAGACCACCAATCTGCAATTCATCTATCAGAAGACCGCCGAACAGCAGAAAGGCAAGATGATCTCGCTGGCGACGGAGACCGACCGTACGCTGTTCTTCGACTTTCTGCCCCTGGACCTGGGTTCGGTTCGCGGCTTTAAGACCCGTATTCACCTCTATACCGTGCCTGGCCAAGTCTTCTACGACGCCAGCCGCAAGCTGATTTTGCGCGGCGTGGATGGCATCGTATTCGTCGCCGATTCCCAGCAGGAACGTCAGGACGCCAATGTCGAGGCTCTCGACAATCTGATGGACAACCTGAAGGAACATGGCTACGACTTCAAAAAGATTCCCTACGTCCTGCAGCTCAACAAGCGCGACCTACCCAACATCCTTCCAGTCGATAAACTAACTGCCGAACTCAAGCGCAAAGACGAGCCTGTGCTCGAAGCCATCGCCTTCAAGGGCAATGGCGTGTTCGAGACTCTTAAAGAGATCGCCAGGCAGGTGCTGCTGGAGTTGAAGCAGGGGTCGTAGCGGCTAGTACCGAGTACCAGGTACCGGCTAGCGACCCTTGTCGAAAGCGACGCGCTATTTCCCGACTTCCCTGTTCCAAATTACACTGTCTCGGCCATGCGCATCTGCTCCTTCCTACCCTCCGCCACAGAAATCGTTTATGCGCTCGGACTGAGCGATTCGCTCGTTGGCGTGACTTACGAATGCGACTATCCCGACGAAGCGCGCCACAAGCCGGTCGTCATCTTCAGCAACCTGCAAGCAGGATTGCCGGAGCGCGAGATCGATAGCGAGGTCAAGCAGTCAGCGTCGACGGGAAGTGCACTGTACCGGCTAGACGCGGACAGGCTGCGGGAGTTGAAGCCCGACTTGATTATCGCGCAGGATCTGTGCCGGGTTTGTGCGGCTTCTCCGAATGATCTCGGACCGGTACTGGCGAGCCTGACGCCCGAGCCTGCCGTTCTAACGCTAACGCCGCACACCGTCGACGACGTCTTCAACGACATTCTGAGAGTTGGCGACGCCACGAATCGGAGCGCTGAAGCACACGCCCTTGTCGGGGAATTGAGGAAGCGAGTTGCACAAGTCGTGCGCCATCAGCCTGCGAAACGGCCGCGTGTACTTTGTCTGGAGTGGCTGGAGCCTCCATTTGCGGCCGGCCATTGGGTGCCCGAGATGGTAGCGATGGCCGGGGGCGATGATACTTTTGGTCGCGTTGGAGAGCACAGCTCTCAGCTCGACTGGCAGGCGATTGAAGCTGAGGACCCGGACCTCATTTTGGCGATGCCCTGCGGCTTTCATCTCCGCGAGGTCGAAAACGAGTTGAAACGAGTTGAGTTTCCAGAGGAGTGGTTTGAATTGCGGGCGGTGCGGGAGGGCAAGGTCTTCCCTGTCGATGCAAGCAGCTATTTCTCGCGGCCGGGACCGCGGATTGTGGAGGGGATTGTGCAGTTAGCAGAAATCTTCGACCGCACCAGAAAAGCCCCCACTCACGCAAAGTCGGCTTGAGTGGGGCACCTTGGATAGTAAACCACTGACATCGTTCATGGCTCTGCACTAGAATGGCACCCGCCAGTCTGCACGCAAATTACGCAACCGGAGAATGGGGATTCATGCGCCTCTTGAAAATGTCATTGTGTCTGCTCGCTCTCATATCGCCCATCCTGCACGCTCAAACCGCTTCACTTCACGGTATCGACACCGGTGATCTGGATCGCAAGGTCGATCCCTGCACGGACTTTTTTGAATATGCCAACGGCACGTGGCGGGCGAACCATCCGATTCCTTCCACGATGGTACGTTGGAGCAAGCGTTGGGAGTCGGGAGAGACCACCAAGGACAAGCTGAAGGAAGTTCTCGAGAGCGCGCAGCAGGACAAGACTGCCACGAAGGGCAGCACTGATCAGATCATCGGCGATTATTACGGCGCGTGCATGGACGAGTCGCGCGTGAACGCGCGCGGACTTGAGCCACTAAAGAAGTGGTTTGCCGAGATCGATGCCGTGAAGGACACCGGCGGCTTGCAGCCGGTGATGGCGCACATGCATGACCTTTTGGTCACCGTGCCCTTCAATCTTTCGGGCTCGACCGATCCACACAAGCCCACGTGGGTGTTAGCTGACATCGGGGCGAGCGGCTACGCCTTGCCAGACCGCGACTACTATCTGAAGCCCGATGCGCGATTTAAAGATGCGCGTGAGAAGTACGTCGCGCACGTCGAGAAAATGTTCACGCTCATTGGCTGGGACCAGAAAACCGCGGCAGCCGGCGCGAAGACAGTGATGGATATGGAGACCAAGTTTGCGGAAGCGTCGCTCGACAACGTCACCTTGCGCGACCCAAGCGCGACCGACCACAACTCCACTTTCGCGCAGTTGCAGACCATGGCTCCGCACTTCGACTGGGCAAGTTACTTCAAGCATAAAGATTTGGCCCAGGACGTCGACATGAATGTCGACCAGCCAAAGTACATGCAGGAGTTCGACCGGCAGTTGCAGCAGACTTCTCTGGCTGACTGGAAGGTCTATTTGAAGTGGCAACTGCTGACGTCCACGGCGGAGTCACTGTCGGCCCCGGTCGTGGAAGAAGACTATGCGTTCTTTGGAAAGTACCTGCGCGGGCAGGCGGAGATGAAGCCGCGATGGAAGCGCTGCGTGGAATCGACGGATCAATTTCTAGGTGAGGCGCTGGGCAAAAAGTACACGGAGAAATACTTTCCTCCGGAGGCCAAAGCGCGTGCACAGGAAATGGTGCGCAACATCCTGTTGGCCATGCGGGACGACATCCTCAGTCGCCCATGGATGAGCGACGAAACCAAGGAACGGGCAATGGCGAAGATCGCTACATTCAATCCGAAGATCGGGTATCCCGACAAGTGGAAGGACTACAGTCACGTTGAGATTCGGCGCGACGCATTTTTCGAGGATTACCTGGCCGGACGGCGATTTGTGATGCAGGACGATCTCGATCGCGTCGGTAAACCGGTGGATCGTGGACGGTGGGGCATGACTCCGCCGACGTCGAATGCTTACTACAATCCCTTATGGAATGAGATCGTGTTTCCGGCCGGCATTCTGCAGCCTCCTGGCTTTAATATGACCGCAACCGACGCGGTGAACTACGGCTCGATTGGCGTCGTGATCGGGCACGAAATTTCGCATGGCTTCGATGATCAGGGAGCGCAGTTCGACTACCTCGGAAGGCTGCGAAACTGGTGGACAGACGCGGACCTCAAGCAGTTCAAAGAGCGCGGCGCATGCGTAGCTGATCAGTTTGATCACTACTTTATCGAACCCGGCGTGCACCACAACGGCAAACTGGTGCTGGGCGAAAGCATCGGCGATCTGGGCGGAGCGAAAATCGCGTATATGGCGTTTGAAAAGTCGCTCGAAGGCAAGCCCCGGCCGGCGGACATCGACGGATTCACCCCGGAACAGCAGTTCTTCATTGCGTGGGGGCAATGGCGGGGAGATGCGATTCGTATCGAGGAACAGCGGGTGATGATGCAAACGGATCCTCATCCCATCGGGAAGTATCGCGTCGACGGACCGCTCTCGAATCTGCCGGAATTTCAAACGGCATTCAGTTGCAAGGCAGATTCAGCGATGGTGAGACCGGCGGGGAAGCGCTGCGATGTCTGGTAAGCCAGAAGCTCTTGACCGCAAAGCGCGCGAAGAATCGCAAAGGCGCGAAGTAAGTATGCCTTGACTTCGCCTTATCTTCGCCTACAATAGCGGCATGGCTATCACACGCAGGCAACGGGAGCTGTACGACTTCATTTCTGAGTTCGTGCAGAAGAACGGGTATTCGCCTTCGTTCGATGAAATTCGCGAGGGAATGGGACTGAACTCGCTGGCTACGGTACACAAGCATGTCACCAACCTCGAAAAGAAGGGGCTGCTGACGCGTGACTATAATCGCAGCCGGTCGATTGATTTGTTGCCTCCAAAAGGGCGCCTGAAGCAGGCGATGAGTGTGAACACCACCGTCGTACTGCCGCTGGCTGGAAGAATCGCCGCAGGTCAGCCGATTGAGGCGATCGAGAATCCCGAGACCATTTCCCTGGCCGATTTCGTGCGCTCGAAGGAAGTATTCGTACTTGAGGTCCGTGGGGACTCGATGCAGGACGAGCACATCCTGAGCGGCGATTACGTAATGGTCGAAAAGGCGAAAACGGCACACAACGGCGATATCGTTGTGGCGTTAGTGGACGGTGCCGACGCGACCTTGAAGCGCTTTTTTCGCGAAGGGGACAACATCCGTTTGCAACCGTCCAATGTAAACATGAGACCGATTATCGTGCCTGCCGCTGCGGTCGATATTCAAGGGCGAGTCATCGGAGTGTTGCGGAAATACTGATCAGTTCCCTTGCGACAAAAATAAACGCCCGGCCTGAAACCGGGCGTTTGAGTTTTCTGGACGACGATCAGCCAATGTGCTTGTCGAGGGCCTTTTGAATGGTTTCTTTAGGAACATATCCAACGATCTGTTCCTTGACCTGTCCACCCTTGAAGACCAGCAACGTCGGGATTCCGCGAACACCGTAGCGCATGGGGGTCGCGCTGTTATGATCCACGTCCATCTTCCCGACTTTGATCTTGCCCTGGTAGTCCTTCGCGAGCTCCTCCACGATGGGAGCGATCGCGCGGCATGGACCGCACCAGGTAGCCCAGAAGTCGACCAGAACCGGGGTCTCGGACTTCAGCACATCCTGGTCAAAATTGGTGTCCGTGACCTCGATAATTCCATTTCCTGCCATTGTTCCTCCATTGGCGCGCCCGCTACAGGACGCTCCGGGCGAAACCGATTAAAAAATTAGATTGAGAGCGTATATCCGACTGCCGGATTATCCTAGCACTTTTATTCGATGCCAGTCAGTGAAAGAAGTCGCAGCGCTGTCCTATTGGGAACGAGGACTCGGGTTGGTAAGTAAAAGAAAAAAAGCGTCTTGAACCTCACAGTTCAAGACGCCTCGGCAGCCCTCCCCCAGAACTGCCAAACCACGTGTGGATACTAGCTGGGGCCTATCAGGGTGTAAACGTCACGGAAGTAATCGCAATTTCGATGGCGAGTAATGAAGGTGCTATTTCTTCTGCCAAGTTTGGCCAGAGTCGGTTGTGGCCCACGAGTCTCCGCCAGAAGTCGTCAGCGTACCGCGAAGAGTGTCAGTGAACTCGACGCCAATGATGTCGGCGCTTAATGCGCGCCCGTCAACAGTGGGCTGCACCTGGGTCCAAGAACTTCCGGCGTCGGAAGAATGGTAAAGTGCACCGGCGGAACCGCCAACCCAGATCTCGAGTCCGTTCGCGGAGAGAGCGCGGAACTGACCCTGAGCGGGGAGTGACATCGTCTGCCAGCTTCGGCCTGAATCCAACGAGCGCTGCAGAACACCATTCGAGGTCAAGGTCCAACGTGGAATCGCGCGCGTCGGTGGCGGAAGAGAGGCTGAAAACGGAGCCGCACCGGCAATTTTCTGTTTTGCCAGAATGCCACCCGTGGCTCTGGCGGCGCTATTGGTTGACTGCAGAGCATCTTTCGCTCGGCCGGGGACCATGTCTTCATCCCGCGTTTTGACCGCGGGGCTCGCTGCAGCCAGCTCGACCTCATTGCTGGTCGAAGCAGGCGCATTCGGTTCGGAAGGTTGAGGGGCTGCGCCCGCCACTGCTGCAGGGGCATTTGAACTATTGGCGCGCTCGGCTTTTTTGGCGATTAGCTGATGAGCCTCAGGCTTCGCAGTTCGGGTCTTTGATTCTGGCACCTCCGGTACATCCGCCGCATGGGGCGCGGTAGGACGAGGCGCCATGGCGGGAGTTGGGGCTCCCTTTAGCTCCGCAATCTCCGACGCCGGGGCTGGAGGCTCGACTCGGGTGCGTTCGCGATAACGAAGGCTGACAGCTGCGCCCACGACCACAATACATGCGGCCGCCGCGCTCCAGCGCAAAACTGGCCAGGAAAGCAAACCAGGCGCGCCGGACCGGATGACTTCCTGCGACGCATCTGGCTGGGGTAGAGAAAGAGCCACAATCTCACGGCAGTCAGCGCAATTGGCTAAGTGTTGGAGCACTCGCGACCGGTCTACGTCGATCCGTGTGTTCTCCGCAAAGGCGTTGAGAGTGTCAGGATCAGGGTGATCGCCGGTCGTGACCGCTTCCCGAAGCCGTTGCTTTACGATTTTGGGTAGTTCTGGCATATGCAGCGTTGACGACTCATTAATCATTTGCGCTCTTCGGCGCGCTTACATCAAGCCTAATGGCCTGCGCAGGCGATTTCTAAGGGTCGCCCCCTGACGCTTCAGCCTTCTTCTCAGAGAACGTTGATTGTGAAGTTTCTTGCACCAGGCTGGCACGAAGATTGACCCGCAGATCACGCACGTCAACCTCAAGCGCCTCTTCGGCTTGGCGACGGCTCAAGCCATGCCGGGTCAGGCCCACTAAAATGCGCTTGCGCAATGATTTGGTTAATTTATCAACTTTCCGGCTTATGGTGGATTCGTGAACGTGCAGGATGCGGGCAATTTCAGCCAGAGTTCGAGAATCCAGGTAATACGACGCCAGGATGAAACGGTCTTCCGGAGATAACTCGGCGAGTGCCTGGTCAGTCGCGGCCGTGAGCTTGGGATTAGCAGAAACAACCGGCTGTAGAGTTGGAGCCGCGAACTGTGCGCCTTCTTCGCTTTCTTCTTCCAGGCTAACCAATCGCCGTTGGCGGCGATATCGGTTGACGAACTCCTGGGCCATTACGGTGCGTAGCCATCCCTCTAAGGAACCACGTCCCGTATACGACGATAGTTTCGAAACGCGCTGGCCCTGGCGAACGTTCAAACCGTACAGGTCAGCATAAGTCGAATCGGCCAGATCACGCGCGGCAGAACTCTCCTTGGTGATGTAACCCGCGATGTCGTAGAGCTTTTCGCGATAGCGCGTCAGGAACACTTCCCAGGCCCGTTCGTGGCCCGCGGCACAGCCGCGCGCAAGAGCTAGATCTTCGATCTTGAGGCTCAGCCAAAGATTTCCCGGACTTGCGGAAGTGTCGGGTAGCAGTTTCGCAGCGACTTCGCGAAGGATCTCTTCGAACCGGGCCTGTGTTAGGCCGTAGTTCTCTGCTTTGCTGGTTTGATACAGCTGGGGGATAAGAGGATCGACCGCCGCAGGGATCTCCACTCCGTTTTGGACACCGCGGTTCGGCATGAAGGCTGAAACTCTTTCTTGGATGCTACCAATTATTGGACGCAAGGAGGGGCGTTTTTGTCGTTCGCTTTTCAGGAAGGGCAGGAAAAAACGCCTCGGGATGGAGTGGGTTCCCTGGTCCCGAGGCGTCGTTGAAGCGTTGAGGAGGGGATATGAGGCTGAGATATTTGGTCTCGCTTCTGGCCGTTGCTTTGGTCGGATGTGGGATGTTTTTCTGGCCGCGGGTGGGGTCGGCAGGCGAGGTTTCCTCGAACTACCACTACAGAGTGCTAGCCGCAATCCGACATGGCAATCTGCAGGTCTTCCCCGTGGTCGCGGAAGCCTCGCACGACACAAAGGAATTTCTGACACTCGATGAAGGCCTACGATCCGGGGATGTCGTGGTCAGCGAGTCGGGGAGCACTGCTCCTCTGGTTAGGCCGCGGGACGGGCACATTCCAACGCGACGCCCGCCCGGTGGACCGCAGGTGAACCAACTGGTTCTCGTAAACAACTCTAAAAGGCCGCTGATACTTCTTGCGGGCGAAATCGTGACCGGCGGTAAGCAGGACCGCGTGATCGGCAAAGATCGTTTAGTGCCGCCGCAAAGCGATCCGGTCGATCTCGGTGTTTTCTGTGTTGAACCCGGCCGCTGGACAGGACAAAAAGCCAGCTTTGATGCGGGCGGCGTTGGGGCAGGGATGGCGCAGCCCGCCGTGCGCGAGAAAGCGATGGCTGCGAAGGATCAGCAGCAGGTTTGGTCAGAGGTGAGAAACTCGCAGGCGCAAATGGCAGCCACCCTCACTGCTCCTGCAGCGGAAGCGGTCCAAGGCACCAGTTCGTACGCCAAGGTGATGTCTAACGACGAGGTCAAGCAACGGGTAGATTCGGTCGCGGCGCCGATCCAACGCGACTATCAAAGTCTGATCAAGCAATTACGGGACCGGGATGCGGTCGGTGTTGTGGTGGCCGTCAACGGCGAGATCATCTGGGCGGACATTTTTGCCAGTACCGATCTGCTCGAAAAATACTGGCCCAAGCTGGTGCGCTCGTATGCAACCGAAGCATTTGTCACTCGCGCGAAGAGCCAAGAAGCAGGTCTAAAGCAGGCACAGGAATTTCTTGAGGATCTCGAGGGTCGTCGTGAAACCGTGGAAACAGAGCCTGGCGTCTATCGGCACACGGAGATCACCGGGGACGGCTTTAAGGCGTTTGAACTGACTTCCTTGTTGCCCAAGACAGGGTTTGATCTGCATGTGGCGAAGATGGCGGATTAAATTGAAGCCCCATTGGCCGTCGACCAGAGGTTTCGAGATGCAGCAGCACTCCGCGGCTTCGATGTGAAGCCGATATAAGCAGTCGAATCTGATCGCCTTAAGGCTGGCTTCACAATCCCAGGTGTAACGTATCTTTGTACAATCCCACTGCGAGGCCTGTTATGACGCGTCGTGTTGCTTGCCCGTATTTTCTCCTCTTCGTCCTCACGATCACTGCGGTCGCCGCTGACTCCGGCTATCACCTCATCAACACTTACAAACTCGGTGGCGAAGGTGGCTGGGATTACCTCACGGTCGACAGTGCCGCGCGGCGTTTGTACATTTCGCGTGCGACGCATGTGATTGTTATGGATGAAGACTCGGGCAAGGTTGTGGGCGATATTCCCGACACACCCGGCGTTCATGGCATTGCTCTGGCGCCTGAACTGGGCCGCGGCTTTATCAGCAACGGGCGTGAGGGGACAGTCACGATCTTTGATTTGTCTTCAATGAAGCAGATCTCCAAACCGCAGGCCGGACAAAATCCTGATGCGATCCTCTACGATCCAGCCAGCAAGCGGGTATTCGCCTTTAATGGCAGAAGCCAGGACGCGACTACCATCGACGCCGCTTCGGGCAACGTGCTGGGCACCATTAAGCTAGAGGGCAAGCCGGAGTTCGCTGTCAGCGACGGCAAAGGAATGATTTTCGTCAACATTGAAGACAAGAGTCAGATTGATGCCATCGATCCAAACAAACTTGAAGTGCAGTCGCGGTGGCCGCTGGCGCCGTGCCAGGAACCAAGCGGGCTCGCCATCGATCGCAAGCACAATCGCCTGTTTGCAGGATGCGACAACAAGATGATGGCAGTCGTAGACACTGCTAGCGGGAAAGTGATCGCAACGCCGCCGATTGGGGAAGGCGTGGACGCAAATGGTTTTGACCCTGAGACGGACCTGGCTTTCGCCTCATGCGGCGAGGGCGTTCTCACCGTAGTTAAAGAAGACTCACCGGACAAGTACAGCGTGGTGGAGAAAGTAACCACCCAAGCCGGGGCGCGCACGATGGCACTGGATGAAAAAACGCATCACCTTTTTACCGTGACTGCAAAATTCGGGCCGCCACCAGCTCCAACAGCAGACAATCCTCATCCGCGGCGGACGATCCTGCCTGACACATTTGTGGTTCTCGAATACGGGAAATAATGGATTTTCACTTATAAGGATCCCGGCATCTAAAGTGCCGGGATGAGATTGCCTAAAATCTGCCGGGCCGGAATTCTCTTTCTTATTCTTGGCTCACCGTTCCTAAGCAGCGGATATTCCGTTCTCACGCATGAGCAGATCGTTGATCTGGTTTGGAAGGACCAGATTCAGCGGCTACTCCAAAAACGTTTCCCCGGCGCGACCGGAGACGAACTGCGGCAAGCTCACGCCTACGCCTATGGCGGCAGCCTGACCCAGGACATGGGTTACTACCCATTCGGCAACAAATATTTTAGCGACCTGACGCACTACGTGCGCAGCGGTGACTTCGTGGTCGCCCTGATTCAACAATCATCGGATCTGAACGGATATGCGTTTGCGCTGGGCGCATTGGCGCATTACACATCGGATATCTACGGTCATCCCGTCATCAACAAATCTGTCGCGATGACCTTTCCAAAACTGCGAGCCAAATTCGGCGACGAGGTCACGTACGAGGACGATCCGAAAGAGCACATCCGCACCGAATTCGGGTTCGACATGGTGCAGGTGGCGAAGAACCGATACACGTCAGATCGTTATCATGATTTCATCGGTTTCAACATCGATAAGCCACTTTTGGAGCAAGCATTTCAGCAGACTTACAACCTCAAGCTATCGGACGTTATCCACGATGAAGACCTCGCGTTTGGAACCTTTCGTAGATCCGTGAGCAGAATCATTCCAGAAATGACGCGTGTGGCCCTACTCAATCGAAAGACTGAAATTGTCCGGGATACGCCAAACTTCAACAAACGAAAATTTTTGTATCGACTGTCTCGCAGTCAATACCAAAAAGAATGGGGAAGAGGTTATCGTCGGCCGGGTTTTGGCGCACGAGTATTGGCCTTCTTCCTGAGAATTGTGCCGAAGGTTGGTCCATTCAAGGCGGTTGATTTCCAAATTCCCACCACCCAAACCGAGGACCTTTACATTCAAAGCATCAACATGACAGTCGACAATTACGGATCGCTGCTACGCGAACAGCCGTCGAAACAGGTGCACCTCGAGGATCAGGACCTAGACACCGGGCGACCCTCCCGCGCCGGGGAATATAAGCTCGCAGACAAGACGTATGCTCGGCTCCTGGATGATTTGTCCAAGCGCAATTTCGATCAGGTAACTCCGGACCTGCAGCAGAATATTCTTGCTTATTTCCGCGACGCCAAACCGCCAGTGCCGAACAAGAAAGATAAGAATGCCGAGAAGGCATGGGAAAAAACCATGGCTGAACTGGAAAAACTGAAGTCGTACACTCCCAGTCAAGCTCAAGCGCCGGCCATCGGGAGCAACGAACCCTGATATCCCCCTCCGAAGCCGCATATTGCGCAAAGAAATTCTTCCTGTAAACTAGCTGCGCGCGCATAGATCAAACACCGCAGAGGTGCACCGCATGAGCGCGCCCGACGATAAGTTTTACCGCGCCCGAGTCAACAGCCGCGCAGATCTTGGCCCCACGCTTTGGACGATGCGTCTCGAAGTGGATGGCAACTTCACATTCGTTCCCGGCCAGTACGCCACACTCGGCCTGGAAGATGCCACCAAGAAAAGATGGGAGCGGCCCTATTCCATTAGCTCGTCGCCCTTCGAAAATGAAATTGAGTTCTTTCTGGAGCTCGTACCCGGTGGCGATCTGACCCCCCTCCTTCACAAATTGCGTCTGGGAGATACGGTGTTGATGCGAAAAACGCCAAAGGGTCGTTTCATGCTGGATAGTGGAACCGGGCGAACAAACCACTTGCTGATTTGCACGGTAACCGGAGTTGCTCCATTTGTCAGCTATGTGCGAACTGCGCACAAGGAATGGGAGAAAGCCAAATCGAAGGGAGCACACAAATTGTTCCTGCTGAATGGCGCGAGTCACGCCTCCGAGTTCGCATACCGGATGGAGTTGCAAAAGACAGCCGAGGAAATGCCATGGTTCAAGTACGTGTCGACGATTAGCCGCCCGTGGGAGGATCCGACGTGGCAAGGCGAGACGGGTCGAGTGGACGATCTGATTCGCAAGTACGCCGACAACTGGGGATTGACTTCAGCGAATTCGATCGCTTATCTGTGCGGTCATCCGGAGATGATCGAACACGGCAAAGCCATCCTGCGGCGGGCTGGTTTCACGAAGGAATGGCTGCGAGAAGAGGTGTACTGGGTCGCAAAAAAAGCGCCGCCCGATGAGCCGCACCCGTTGTAGAGAACTCTTACTTACCCACGCGGCCGCTGCGCCGCTCGAGAAGAACGACATCCCGCCACGCACCCGCCAATTGACCGAGGCGGTGACGCGAACCCACTTCACGAAAGCCACAGGACTTATGGAGCGCGATGCTAGCGAGATTCTCCGGGAAGATGCCTGCTTGCAGCGTCCAGATCCCGTTTTGCTCCGAATTGTCGATGAGCGACTTTAGCAGGACGGTGCCGATCCCGCGGTTGCGTGCTGCGGCAGCTATATAAATGGACACCTCCGCTACACCGATATAAACCGCGCGGGTGGAAACCGGAGTCAGGGCTGCCCAACCAAGGACGCGTTCCTCATCTCTCACGATCAGCCGGGAGTGTTTGAGATGGGAAGCGTCCCACTTTGTCCGCTCAGGAACCGTGGTCTCGAAGGTTGCGTTTCCGGTGGCGATACCTTCCGCTAAATTTCGCGCACTGCGTGCCAGTGATCATCGTCGAACGGAATAATCTGAACGTTCATCGCAGAATCAACCACAGAAAACGGCAAGGGCAGAGGTTCACAGAGCCAGAACAGTACCACTACGACGATTCTGCGGGAGCAAAGAATACCAGCGCCACCAGTTCCTCAGAAATGTCGTAAAACTTGTGCTCCACCTTCGCCGCGACGAAAATGACGCTGCCAGCCGAAACTTTCTGGTCTTCCGGCCCGGCTTTCATACGCGCGCTCCCGCGGACCACGTAGTACATCTCATCTTGCCGGTGTGGCGATTGAAGATCGGTTGCACCCGCAGGCAGCACGTAAATGCCCGCGCTCATCGCGGCCACCCTCAGAAATTCCAGATAGCGCTTCTCGGACGATTTGCTCTTCTCCAGCTGAGAAACCTGAAAGAAATTTGATTCCAAGGCAGCCCCCTTGTGCAGGCCAGAATACAGAGGTGAGTGCGCTAAACGCTAGTCCAGGGCACCACTTAGAGCCGGATCACAGGGGCCAGATCGGTTCGGTTGCAACCTGCGCGAAGGTGCGTCCCATCTAAGGCCCGCGTACAGGAGTGTTCTGAGAGATGAGAACTGTGGTCTGGGGAATCCAGGCAATCGCGATGTTGTTCATGCTTGCGTTCCTGACGAGCTGCCAGGGATTTGTCGGGTCGCAAGCGCAAGTAACGGTCACGCCGGCCGGATCCGGCCTTGGAACGGTCACCAGCAGCCCCGCGGGCATAAATTGCGGCACGACCTGCACAGCCACGATTGCCTCTATTGCAACCATTACCCTGACGGCGACCCCCGCGACAGGATATGTTTTCAGCGGATGGTCGGGAGCTTGCAGCGGAACCGGCACATGCACAATTACATCGACCACCGCTAACGCCTCAAATTTCGCAGTTACAGCGAGGTTTAGCGCGACGCTGCAGAGCATTAATCACATCATTTTCCTGGCTCAGGAGAACCGTTCGTTTGACAGTTATTTTGGGGCTCTGCGCGAGTACTGGGCGCAGCATGGCTACTCAGATGAGGACTTCGATGGATTGCCCCAGTTCAATTCGCCCGCAGGCTCGGCTCCCTCGATTCCGGGATGCAATCCCGCTGATCCTTATAATCCAACCGCAAATCCTCCGCAATTGAGCGACTGCGTTTTCGATCCTGCCAGCCCAGTAACCTCTTTTCACTACCAGACCATGTGTGTGGAGAACCCAAGCCCGTCATGGAATGAGAGCCACGTCGATTGGGACTTCAACGATGCAACGGGCCAGAGCGCGGCGGCGCTAAATGGCTTTGTATGGACCGCCGGGCACGACGCCCGCAACATAGTGCCGCCCTTTAACGACACCAATGGTTTGCGCGCCATGGGTTACTACAACGGGGATGATCTGGACTACTACTACTTCATGGCGTCGAACTTCGCCACGTCTGATCGCTGGTTCGCTCCAGCGATGACGCGCACTCCCCCAAACCGCGAATATCTCATCGCGGGAACGTCTCACGGATACGCCTACCAGCGAAATACGAATGCCAACGACGCTGCTTTAATCCCATCCCCGGTGATCTTCCAGAAGCTGCAAGATGCCGGCATCACCTGGAAGATCTATGCGCACGCCGACGCCAACAACTGTTCCACTGCAAAATGTCTTTTTGATCAAAGTTACGTGAAGGACTTTACCTACGGCACGACGATTCTCAATCAGTTCCCGCAAAACCTGGAGAGTACCGACCAGTTTATGGCCGAGGCGAAGAGTGGGAACCTGCCCCAAGTAGCGCAGATTGAACCCGCGTCGGTGGTGGGACTGGACGAGCACCCGTCGGACTTCGACGTCAACCCTCCTTGTTGCCGCGTGCAAGACGGAGCAGGGTTCGTTGCCAATTTGATTAATTCTGTAATGGGCGGTCCGAACTGGAAGGACACGATCTTTATTTTGACCTTTGACGAACCAGGCGGGTTTTACGATCACGTTTCACCGCAGCCAAGCGTGAGCCCCGACGGGATCAAGCCAGTGGATTTGATGCCGGGGGACGTCTGCACCCAGACCACGGGACCGACGTGCGACTTCACATACACCGGCTATCGCGTGCCTTTGATTGTGATATCGCCCTTCAGTAAAAAACACTACGTGTCACATACCGTCACAGACGCAACCGCAATCTTGAAACTCATTGAGACTCGGTTCGGTGTGGCGCCACTCACGAAGCGCGACGCGGCCCAAATCGATATGACGGAGTTTCTCGATTTCGTGAATGAACCATGGAAAATGCCGCCGCAACCGCCAGCGCAGATCACTACCGGGCCTTGCTACCTGGATCGTCTGCCGTAAACAGTGCCAAGATTTGCGCTGAAAACGCCACCTGTCTCAAAAAGCTACAAAATCTCTGCGACTCTTCCAAATTGCCGGTGTTTTTTGTTAAATAGAAATACTATTTTTTCTGCAACGAACATCGGTGAGGATCATCAAGTGTTAAGTCGAATACTTAGGTCTAGAGGAGAGTGACTAATGGGAGCCCTCCAGCAAGCGCATGTGGATTCAAAAGAACCTTCGTTTCGCCTCGATGTACAACTTCATGATCTCTTGACGAAGTCCCCGGCCCCCGGGCCTGTGCTCTTGCCGAGCAACGGCAATGATAAGTTTCCTGAGCCTGTGTTCCCGCAGCATCCAGAACTATTAGCGCAAGACGATAACTACGAGGCAAACCTGGCTCGCGCCAAAGCAGGAAAGCGCCGTTGGACTGCGCCTTTGGTTTACAGGGCAATGAACGGCTGGTTATTTCCTTACGCAAAGTCGCGTGTGTTGCCTGGACCGTTTCACCCCATCATTGCGTACCTGTTTACCGAGTGGAAGTGCAACCTGGACTGCCATTATTGCTGGGCGTTCGATAACAACGTGAAAGGAATGACGGAGGAAGTTGCCAAGCGCTCGATCGACTGGCTGCATTCGACGACGTGTCGCGTTTTGGCGTTCATGGGTGGGGAACCTTTGTTACGGCCGCAACTGGTGCACAAGGCATCCTATTACGCTGCCAAGAAGGGCTTCTGGATTTACATGCCGACAAATGCTCGGCTCTTGCGGCCGGATGTGATTGACCGGCTTGCCGATGCCGGCGTGGCGATTTTCAACTTCGCTGTGGACGCGGTCGACGAGAAACCGGGGCTCGCAAAGGCCCTGACTCCGGTTCGTAAGTATTTCGATTACCTCGTCCGGAAGCAGTACAAATACGGTTACGCGGTGTTCTTCAACATCAACATCTGCCGCAACAATCTCGAAGACGTAAAGCAGCTCACGGAGATCGCTCGCGATCACGGCATTGCGACGGACTACCACATTAACGAATCGCCGATGATCGAACAGACGCATTTCAAGCACTATGCGGAGAATGACACCTTCATTCATCCTGAAGACTGGCCGAAGGTGGATGAGCTTTGCGATTGGCTCATCGAGAAGAACAAGGCTGGCTACAAGATGGTGAATTCGGTGAAGCGGCTGCAGGACATGAAAGATTTTATGCGGGGCAAGGTAGAACCCTGGAACTGCAGAGCGGGACAGAACTCGATTATCATTCGAGTCGATGGCACGCTTGCGCCGTGTTTTCCTATGTATTCCGCAACTCACGACTGGGGAGTCATTGAGAATCATAAGTTCGAGGTCCCGCAGCTGAACGAAATGAAGAAATCGTGTCAGACCCATTGCTTCTCCACGTTGAATCACAACCTTGGGTTCTGTTACAACGATACGAGAGTTCTGAAATGGGTTCTGAAGCAGGCGGGCCATGGTTTTCAAGGGGTGAGCGGCAGCTTCGCTTAGTTCAGAAGTTTTCCATTGGGGTCGGGTTCGGTTACAATAACCGGCAACCTGTCATTTTTGTTTGCAATATCATCCGGCGCCGCGGGATCCGTTGCTGAAACGGCTCCCGTTGGCGTGAACATCTAATCTCCTGATCTGGCTGGAAGGGAGTTCAGATGTGTTTACATCGCGATCCCGCAACACTCGCGACTAGAGTGACCTGTCTGATGTTGCGCCGAATTGCGTACCTACCCTTGCTGCTTTTCGCAGATGGTAGTTCGACCGTCTGCTTTTACCCACGACATCCTGTTTTCGCGACTCAAGCCGGAGGACGATAATGGCGACGAATCTTGTTCAAATTGAAGACGATGTAGAAATTAAACAGCGACTGGCAGCCGAGCGCACACGTTTGCGCAAGATTGCGGGCCTGGATGCGCCCGACCACTTCCATCGCCCCGTAGAACGGGCCTTCACTGCCGAAGAGCGCAGCAAGGTGACGATTCTTTTCGGTGGCTTTACCTGGAAACACGAGGATCTGATTCGCGCCGTCTTCCAGGGCTGCGGCTACCGCTGCGAGAAGCTGCCGGTGCCCGACGTCCCTGCCTTCCAGATCGGCAAGGAGTACGGCAACAACGGCCAGTGCAACCCGACCTACTTCACGGTTGGAAATCTCGTCCAGTATCTCCAGTTCCTCGAGAAAGAGGGGATTCCGCGCCAGCAGATTCTGGACAACTACGTCTTCTTTACCGCAGGTTCTTGCGGCCCATGTCGGTTCGGCATGTATGAAGCCGAGTATCGCTTCGCCTTGAAGAACGCTGGTTTCGACGGCTTTCGAGTGCTCCTCTTCAAGGACAGCGACGGCATCAAGGCGGCCTCTGGCGAACCGGGATTAAAGTTCACCATCGACTTCGGCTTCGGTATGTTGAACGCTTTGCACTTGGGCGATGTCATCAACGACCTGATCTACCAGATTCGTCCTTACGAAGTGAACAAGGGTGAGACCGACCGAGTCTTCCACGAGATGGTCGAGGGCCTCTGCGATGACATGCGCAACCGCAAGAGCTTCGAAATCGAGCAGAGCGCTCCAAATTGGCTGAAGCCCAAAGTCAAGAGCAACAAGGTTCTGCGCAATACGTTCAACGTGTTCGGCAAATGGCATGAGCACATGTGGGGCAAGGATTACCTCGACGCCCTGCACAACGCGACCGAGCGCATGAACGCCATCGAAGTCGATCGCACCAAGGTAAAGCCGATGGTGAAGATCACCGGCGAGTTCTGGGCACAAACTACCGAAGGCGACGGCAACTTCCACATGTTCGAATTCCTCGAGCGCGAAGGCGCACAAGTGATGGTAGAACCGATCGCGACCTGGGTGGCATATCTGATGTACCAGGCCAAGGCCCACGCGATTGCCAAGTGGCCGGTCAACCGCCCGCATCGCAATCCCGAGTGGCACGAATTCAAGAAACAGTTCGCCAACTATATCGGGCTGCGCAAGAAACTTTGGGGCATTGGATTCGGCCAAAAAGCCTGGAATTTCTTCTATCACCGTACCATCAAGAACATGGGCGGCATCACGCACCATCTGGTTCCCCAGAAGGAACTCGCTGAACTGGCCCATCCGTTCTACAACCAGTTCGCCCGTGGCGGGGAAGGTCACCTCGAAGTAGGCAAGAACGTCTACTACACCGTGCATCACCTCACTCACATGGTGCTGGCGCTGAAGCCGTTCGGGTGCATGCCGTCCTCGCAGTCTGACGGTGTTCAATCGGCTGTCGTGAATAAGTTCAAGGACATGATCTTCCTGCCGATCGAGACCTCCGGCGAAGGCGAAGTCAATGCTCACAGCCGCGTCCAGATGGC